>JGI24159J19872_10002803_pt1 | contig 21145 bp, 9 predicted proteins | sample Ectturendosymbi4_FD_19872 | JGI IMG/M metagenome (IMG submission 19872) | reverse complement strand
GACTTTTTACTGCAATTCATAATAATAGGCCAATAGCGTATGGGGGGCCCCACGTGAAATTTCGGGGGGGGCCTCACTTACCCTTGCCACGGCACTGACTCGCGGTATACCTCCCACAAGATAAGGCGAGGTCGTTTCATTTTGAGGGGTAAAATGTCGTGTGATTTGGTGCAAAGCTGGCGGCTGTTTGCGTTGCACGTGTTCGTAATTGATTGCTGCGTACGAGCTGAATAGTAGTCGTCTTCTCTGTGGCAGTGACCAGTTCGTCTGTCAGTTGGTTTGAGCATGTTTGCTTCATATCGGTTTATTTTTGTTCTTGTTTCTTGAGATGTTGTGTTTCAGTTAATTAAAGCCGAATTAAAGCGGTGGCTTATCGGTCAATGTTTGTTGTGAGGTTACGATACTGGTTTCCCCACGTTCCCGCGCCATCATTATCTGTATATGTAGATAGTTTGCCCAGATATTTCAGACATTTTGCAAACATTTTCATAAATGTTGCCCAGATTTTCACGGATTTTCCCCATTTTTAAATATTTTGCCCGGATATTCGACAAATCAAATCCTTTGGGGGTGCGCTTGCACACCTTGCACACCCGCCGCCTGCACCACCGACTACCACCGCATCTTACGTACTAGTCAGAACGATCAAACTGGGCCAGTGGTGGTGAAGCGATCTAAAAAGAACCATGCTGTGATCGGTAGTCAAATAATATCAATAGCTTTTGTAGCTATGCAATCATGATGTTAGGAGCAAGTTTGATTCCGATGTGAGATCACTGCAGACCTAAGCGTGATATGCACAGCACGCCATTGTGAAGTAGTTGTTTTTTTATTAGAAACCTGTAGGCTTACCAGCAAGGTTTACTAGATTACTGGCAAAGTTCACTAGGAACCAGTACATTTACAAGCAGTCGCATTACATGTAAGTGACAACTGATTGGTGACGACCTAGCATTGCTTTGCGTGGCAGTACATTTTCAGAAGTGTACAAAAATGCACTGTAAATAAATGTGGACTTTTCTTGAGGTTTTCACCTGTGGAAACCAATTTTATGTTTTCAGCACGGTAATCAGTCTTATTTTCTCCTGAGCTTGCAGGTTGGACTGTGCTTTACTGTGTGATTCATCACTGCTTATTATGAGTGCAAAAGATAAGAAGCCAGAAGCTTTCAAATGTTTTAAAATATCCAAAGGTGAATTTCTCTCTAGAAGCCATACTATTTCTTCGAATAAAGAATTTTAAACACATCTTGGCATTTGTGTTAACGCGAATGTGTGCATGTTAGAAAGAGCAAGTGAGAGGGGTAATCGACTACGTGTTTTGCGCTCTTTGCATGGTTTTCCCGGGTAAAGCTGTAAGCTAGAATCGCCACGTTTCCAACAAGCAAAACATGCAACCAGTGCAAAACACTTGGTCGATTGGGATTGGACTGTGTCTCAATGCTCGGGCACAAATGTAATTTTCAAACAGCCGTTTTCTTGATTCCAGTCGTAAGAAATAACAGAAGGTCACCAGGCACAGCAAATCCAGCGACTGCCGTTCCAGAATTTGTTTGTATTACGGTTATCTTGTGTTGCGTTTCTGCTTGTATCTGTTCTCTGATTCCTCTTAACCTGTGATTGTATTTTTTTTCTGATTTGCTCATGATAAGAGCGCTGATGGTAAAAAAACTACCAGCTTACCTGTTCAAATAAGTTTGGTACATTTTTTTGGTTTTGTGTAATTGATACATTTTATTTCCTATTCAACTTTGGGCACACAAAACAATTACAAATATTAATGTGGAAAAACGAACAGAAGCCGGAACTGACGCTATGTTATGAAAGAAAAGAGCTCCGGAGCAGGAGCTACACTCACGAAAACCAAGAGCTCCGGAGCTGGAGCCAAGCAATCTTCATGAAAAGAAGAGCTCTGTATCCGGAGCTGTGTCATTTCCACAGCCCTGAGCACTATGTTTAAGCTGTTGTACATCTGTGTCAGTGTTTGAAAGCATTGAATAGCATTCATAGCAACTCGGACCAATGCTTTACCTTGTAGGGCATATCGAGGCTACAGCTCATCAACTGACCAGTGAAAAAGCCTGTAAACAACACTTTGAACAAGTCTTTTCGCCAGCCCAAACAAATTGTTTCCAACAATGGTTGCTGAACATGATTTTCAACGTGGAAGTTACTGATTTTGTTGCTGACTGGCTGCAATTACGCCGTCGTAGTTATGGTTCACAAATTGCTGGACCAACATGGAGATAAACCAGGTGGCAAAATCAAGTCTCGCATGATAAGAGTCAAGGGACCTTTTTGCTGTGATGACCATTTTTCATATAGATAATGGAAACCAGATTTATGAATAACTTTACCAGTACCAGACTTTGACAATCCGCTTTTCTCTCAGTGACTCAAGAAGGTATAACATAGGCAGCATGTATTCAAAGAAGCACAAGCAGATAGCGCTACCGAAGGCTTTGTAATGAGAAATCAAAGAATTGGAGTGAGCACAACAAAACGAAAACAACAAACTTTTTCAACTGTAGTTGGTGGCAGATATGGGGTGATCGTAATCGTCGATAGTAATCGATAACAGGTTTTTGAGTAATCGTAATCGATTAAACCGACCAAAAATGACATGCAATCGTAATCGATTACATTACCAATTTAATCGTAATCGACGATTACTTTTGCGATTAAACTTGGAATTCTTCGCGCTTCGTCAATGCACGATGAACCGCGGCTTTGGAGGCTGGATTTCCTCATTTATCATCGGTTATAATTGTTAAAGTCACAGTATAAGTGACGTACGCAAGTGAATCCATCACAATTTGTTTGCACAGGTAGACCGGTTTCGCGTATATGAACACATCTTTAGTCCTGCGGATATAAAACTGAGCCAATATAAAACGCGCTAGCGAATGTTGACATTGAAACAATTGTAGAAAAGCACGAACTGTAACTGGGAATAATCAGCAAGAGCGGAATAATTTAGCCTTACAATTTACAAAATTTGATTTTGTTTGATCTGTCAATTTCCTGCGTTTGCAAGTGAAACGCAGAATACAAAGCATTTAATAGAAACCAAAGTGGTAAGTTAAAAAATATGTATTCTGTTGAAATGAAACAAAAATCAAAATCAAAGTGTGGAATACCCAACGAAACTAGAGGTAACAGATCATGGGCGAAAATTAATCCCAAAGCGCATGAAAAATATCCAATGTCAATAAATATCTTGAAGTCACAGAGAAGGTTCTACACTGTTATTCTTAAGCATCAAGGAATGCATAACATTATTGCCTTCAAAGTGTCTGTATACATAATGGGTTGAGCATTTACCAAACCAAGTACTGTAAGACCATGTTTCGTGCCTTACCACGCCTAGTCTACTCAATATTCAATCCTCTAGCAGTGGGACAAACAACATTATTATGTCAGAAGTCGTAAAAAAGCATTATATTTCAGAAAAGCAGCTAAACTTGATAAAGCACATCAACGAAGTTGTATTGTTCTAGCTTTAATAAAATATCGATAAAGAGAAAACATCTGCTGCAAGAAAATTTGAAATTAACGAAAAAAGTTGGCATTTTGACCTAATAACTTTGGAGTGGCTCACGGCATCAGCATGAAATTTGGTTTGTGGACGTTTCATAAACGTTGAAAAAGGCATATGTAGTTTCGATTGCCCTAATAATTAGTCCAATACTTTGACCTTTTCAGAGTAATTTAACCCAGGTCGAAAGCATCTTTCCACAATGCTGATGACTAGCATGTCAACAGAGATCATCCATGAGATACTGGTAAAAAAAACACAACGAAACCAGTGAGCTTTTATTGACCGTTGACGTTTACGCCAACAGACAGGGCGCAATGTATTGGCATCACTGTTCATTTCACTTCAAATTAAAAGTTACGCAATGCTATTCTGGCTTGCAGATGAACCAAAAGTTACCCCAAAGCTGAAAACATCATAACCCAGTTTAACGAGAGAGTCATCAATTTTCAAATTACTAACAAACTGCTTTTCAGCGTTGCTAAACGAGTGTTCAAGCCTTATAGATGTCGTAGCACTGATAAAAGATATGAAATGTTGATGTTTGTCAACTGTAACAATCACATTTTACATTGATTTTGTTTTTCTTTGGTGTGATTTTTCTTTTTTTCAGTTCACACACCTTCGTGATACGTAATTTCGTTTGTTGCATTCGTTAATATCTTACATTGCCTGAAAAATGCTTACATCAGACCATGCAAATGGGTTTTGTTTTCTTTCTGAGGATGTCTCAAGGCAAATGCTATCGCGATTGTAATCGTAATTAATTTCAGTGTGATCGTAAGTGTAATCGATTACATTGTGATTTGTTTATTCGTAATTGTAATCGAAATAATAATCGTACTTGATTACATTTAATCGTACTTGATTACATTTGTGCTGTAATCGCCCTATGTCTGGTTAGCGGTGATCACCACAGCAGCCAAGCGATCCGTTCATGCAGCGTTTGATAATGATTGATTGATTCATTGTTTCATATGACTCAGGTAATAAACAGAAACAATACAAAGAGCCATCGCTATGAGGAAGCCTCTTTTTAGTGAACATTAGAATAAATGAAAACACAATGGCACAATAACTGATCAATTTAAGCAAAGTGTGTCACTGTGTCACATAGGATTGGTGAAGGACCATGGCGGTCATCTAGACTAGACAACCAACCCGTTTATCACTTTTTGAAAGGTGCTTGAAAGCAACAGTTGGAAATCAAATAAGCACAATTGGAAAAACAAACCTACAAACATAGAACACGGCGAAGTAAATTTACAGATGAAGAGAGCTTGCCTATGAACGCAAAGGAGTGGATCGAATCTGAGGAAATTTCGTATGGTCAAGAAAAATGCAAACAAAGTACGAAGAAGAAAAAAATAAGAAAGTAATTCATAACTTTCAAAAGAAAAACAAAACAAAAAACAACAAAACTATGGTGTGTAATTTCATACCGAAGAAATAGGACGTGCACAGGAAGGAACGTGAAACAAAAAAGTAGAAGATACAACTCTCAGCGTTTACAATAGTTCGTGATTAGTGAAAAGTTGCTAAATTGCATGATTATATGTCTTTTTCGTGTAAGAGGTGTTTCTTAAGTTTCCATTTGACGGTGAAAGGGGCAGAAGTCCTAATACAGTCAGGTATTGAAGACCACGCTTTCAGGCCAAGAACTGCAAGCGAACATTTTCCTGAAGAGGAGTTAGCCCTAGGTGAAAACAAGTTGTTAGAAGTGGATAGTCTTGCTGAGTAGGAATGAATTGGAATAAAGTAGTCCGATAGGAATAAATCAGCCCTCAAAATCATATGGAAGCAATTTGTTATAATAAGAGTACAAAATGTGGCTCCTCATAAGGTGTGGTGCAAGAATCTTGTGGAGTAAGAATGAATTGAGCTGTGGAAGAAAATAGTCATGAAAATAGTTTGGACAACTTTATGCCTTCATTTTTTACATTTTTCTTATATATTATGCCTAATAGTTTAGCAGCAACATCATGTTACTGTGCAGGCTATGTGAGCCGATTTTCTATGCAGTCGTCCATACATGTATCTCTCCCTGCAAGTATAACGTGTCGATGTTTTTGTAACTAATGAGACCTTTATCTACCTTTGGTGAATATGCTCCCTTTGGCTGTTGCTAGCCTTAGCGATACGTATGTAAAACATGACAACCTTCTAATTTTCTTATGTAAAAAATATGTGACCCCACTGACGTATCAGTTGCACCATTCGTTGATGGAATAATCGAGGTTTTATTACGTACTACCCTCATTCAATTTTCTAAAGAAATTGTTGTTTTAAACCTTGAAACAAAACTTACGTTTGGTGAAGAAGTGAATACGGAAGTGACTTCGGGTAGAGGCGGAAGGAATGCATGCTTTCCGAGCAGTGCATGATTATGGGCGGGGCAAACTGCAAACGTTTCATTATTACGTAAATCTGCAGCCTTCCTGTCTGGCAAGCAGGGAAATGAAATTGACTGCACGTGGTATAACATGAAAACAAAGATCAGGGCGCAGGAGATTGAGCGCTGATGAAGAGATTCAGTGAAATCGCCATTTGTGTTTACCGTCACAGGTAAATCTTATGATGAAAGAATCATTGCGCGATGAACAATGTTTCACTATTTTACCGGAATGATAAACCTCAGTAGTTTTTGCTAGTTTTTCGTGATTGCATTACAGAGCGAGTCCTCAAAATAGAATCCAGCTGAATGAAATCACTTGAGTAAATACAAGAGTCCAGAGTTAAACTACCGGACACAAAATTTTTTCTGTGTCCATAATTTTCAGATTGCAACTGGAATATTACAGTAGCTACAAAACTTTAACGTTATAGTTGTTTAAAACGCAAGGTAATAGATGTATCAAACTATTTCGTGCGCATGGGAGTAACCAATTACTGTCAAATAAACTTCGAGGTCAACCTGAGTGATCCAGCGAGCGCCAAACGCTTAACTGTCTAAAAAATTGGATTTACCCATTTTTCAACGTAACTGTTCTGGATTTAGTCGTTCCAAACAAAGATTTGGAATGCGGCATTAAAGCACTGGTATCAAATGAAGGTTACAGAAGCGTTGCAAAGGGGAGAAAAGATGAAACCTAATGATTGTCATCCTTTGGTCTGATTTAGCGTTGCCTGCATGTACCAGCTATGAACGTTGTGTGCTACGACTAAGTAAGAGTTGGATCGATTGTAATTAAAGGTATTTAAATACATATTTACATGTAATTGAAATTATAAGTGTAATTTATAAAAGAATGTGACCAAATTGCAATTACCTGTGCTTTTAACAATTTCACAAAGTTCGAAAAATCACACGCATAAAATCACTGTTACACTTGCCGTATGACCTGCTGCAGTTTTTATCGGAAGATAGATGCTTGGTACTGCGCAGAGCTTGTCCAGTACGCAGCACAAGTGCATGCACGATATCCAGGCAAAGAGCAAAGTCAGGGTGCGGTGCTCGTACAATGACGTGCTGATTTGACAGTTAATTCATGAGTCAACCAGAATGCTTGCGATATCAGAGAGCCACAAAACAGTGAGTGAGCGTTAGTCGCAGTGTTCTGTGGCCATGATTAGTGCACTAACAAAACGTTAACGTTGTTAGTCAAAGAGAGGTATTGGTTGCAACATCAAAAGATTTAAAACCGCAGCATCGTTATAGTGTTCCGTGGCCACTAACAAAACATTAAATGTGGATAAGTCAACGAGAGCTAACAACTGGCAACATTCAAAGATTTAAAACCACAGCAAAGTAGAAATATCTACCGTTCTGTACGCAAGGTTAAGACAAGGCAGCAAAGTGTTGTGTCCTGAATGTGCTGTGTGCAATGCACATACCAATTTTTCGCTTTTTTTCAAGCTGTACTAAAATCAATTGCATGTGACCAGTTGCCACTAAATATTGTTGACAGCCAAACATTCAAAACTTTGTGAATTGCCTTGGAATTTGTCAATCCGAGGCAATTGGATACAATTAGTTCTTCAATTAAATATTCTCTTATACCAACAGTTATTCATCAAATGAAAGAATTTGTGCGATGCGAACTTGCATGTTTGCCAAATACTTATTTATCATTAGATCTCTGGACAAACTGAATTATGGCAAGTTTTTTGGCCATCACTATTTACTTCATTAATGCAAAATGGAAGCTTACTGTAGCATCTTTGTCCTGGCAACAGACTCGTTTTAGACAAGCACAGAGCTTGTAACCATGGTTGATTAATTTAATCTTTTCATTTAAATCAGGATTTAAATCAAGCAATAAAAATGAAAAAATTGAGCAAAATAGATGCAGTTTTAAAGTTTTGCGTGATTTCTATGACATATTTAATAATTATTTAGCATTCTAGTACGTTTTCATTGAAATTAGTAAAGAACGCAAGAAAATTGTGTAGTGACATACTGTAAGTTCAAAGCAATTAAAGTTTTATTTATCAGATCTGCTGTGAGGCCACAGAATGTGTGTCAACTAACTGCAAAGATGACATGTGGACTGAATTCACTAACCCTTGCAGTCTCAGAACGTTTCGAATGCGGTAAATTTGAAAGTTTAAACTAGCAAATAGGGAGCGTTGCATTTAACTTCCATCAAACATAAATATTGTTGACTGTAAGCACAGCAGATATAGAACATATTTTTGATTCACAATCACAAATATATTATAGGTTTTCGCTGTTTTATGCATGTAAGGTACATTTTTGCAGAATCCGAACTAACGAAAGCTGCGTTACAATAATTAATTTTAGCAATAGACTGTGCACCGAAAAAGCTGGCAAGCTTGTACAGTATGTACAAGCTCTGTAACATGCTGTGAGTGTCAATGAATTTGCTAAACGGATGGTTTCAGTATTCTCATTTCAATAAATATCTTAGTTTGTATGCATGTACCACTGTTATGAAAAGATTTGCATGAAGGGATATTGCATAAGCGCAAAGATAGGTTGAATGAAACTTCAAGTGTCTGTGGTTGATGTACTTTAGTTAACAAAGCACAAAAACGTTTCATTAAAATATAGTCTTAAAACTTACAAAGTGTAGATAGCTATCCCCTACAAATTAAAAAAAGCGTGAAAATCAATAAAATTTAATTCAAATCAATAAAACTGTTTTAACTCAAACAATCCAATTTTTTTTATTTGAAAAAATCACAATTTTTATCAACCCCAATTGTAACATTGCCAAGTCTTATGACAGTGTTATCGAACATTTCAAATAAACACGAAAAGTAACAAAAGGTGCGTCAGATAATGCTACGTCTATGGCTGCAGCATTTCACATTTTCTGTACCTCTTGTGCTGTATTGTGTTATCACGATTACGCATCTTTTCTATTTGTTATTTTTACATGTACTCTTCAGGTGGTTGCTGTTTAATGCAAAAACTAAAACGTTCAAACTGTGAGAGATATGTAACGTGAAACCTGTCTTTACACCACTTCGAGAAATATCCCCATATCTGTATGTGTTGCTTTCACATTCTTATAATGTATTTGTAATTCGATTTGTAATAACAACTTCAAAGAATACTTGTAATTATAATTATAATTTGAGATTTTTAGCACAGAATAATTGTAATATAATTGAAAATTTTGAAGGAGTAATTGTAATTGCAATTATAATGGAACTGATTTGATGTAATTGATCCAACTCTGGACTAAGGAATTTGTTTGTGCCCAAGTGCCCTCGTATTAACCATGCATTTGCGTCAACTTCTAATACAAATGTGAACAAACATAATCTGCTACTTGAGCTGAACAAAATTTTTAGGTTACGATTACACTAAATCGTTTATTGAAACTACAGAACATCAACATCCATTGAACCAAACAGCAACTGACGCCCCGACTGGGTACTTGTCTACGGTACTGATCTACGTTAAAACTGAAAACTTCACCTGGAAGCAAATCTAGGACTCTCGGTATATCCACTACAAAGTTTGCACCCGAATTCACCGCACAGAGCTAAGCAGTGTACTACGCCGTCCATGGAATAGAATTCACGGTGCATTTGTGTTTTTGAAAGTATATTTCGTGTGAAAAATGATTAGAAGCAGACTGACTCGGTTTGCCGGAACAGCCAACCACTATAGCTGTTCGGAAAGGTTAAGAGAGGCAAAGCTTTCCTTTGAAAAAACTCACATTTCTTTCCCGTCGAAACCTGTTTTGTGTGGTTTCTGTACAGGCAGAAGAGTTGAGATTTATTGAAATATATCTTTTTAATATGGCTTCTACGTTGGCCGGACTCTATTCGTAGTTCTACTAAATCTTGCTTTTTACCAAACAAACATTTGATTTACGTTCAGCAGTTACCTTTTTTAAAAAGTTAGGCTGCTTTTATGCAGATGCTTTGATTGCTCGCGCCAAAAAAGCCTTTCCTTTGAACATCGCCAATTTGCGTCCGAGAAACATCCTGCAACAAACAACACATAGCAAGTTACGCCTTTGTTGGAATGATATCACGCCTAATTATGTTTTCGACGGGCTTGCCTGCTGCATTAGAATTATGTTTTCTGATCTTATCACGTGCTTTCAAATCACACTTCTGTTTTTTATCGTCTACGTTTTTGAGCGAAAAAGGTTTCTTGCTTGACTATTTACTTGAAAGCAGCCACATAACATCATCTCAAAGATGACGTTGTACTTTTTTGTTGTATTTTCGAATTTATCATTGCATGAATGATTGAGAAAGGCAGAAAATCTTAAGCTTTGCCTCGCTTCTACCGTTTCGTGTTTAGTTTTTACTGGTTTGACCAATTTTCATTGCTTACTGGTTAGTTTTTGTAACATTGTCTAATGCAGGTCACACAGAGTAGGGTAGAATTTGGGAATTCTTCATTTCCCTGCGTTGGAAGCCTATAAAAACATTTTTTTGATTAGAAGACTTTATGATTACAATGCAAAGAATAATGTTCTATTGTGCTGTGAGTTACGCGAAAAGATTTGCGCAATCCCTGCAATTCCCAGAACATGTAAGAAAAGAGATTGTATTTTCAGAAAACAGTAATGAAACGTCTGCGTGTGAGTAAGAAATGATTGAGATTATCATTGGAAAACGGTGAAATTTTGACGTAATTACATGCAGTTTGTAGTGTTAGATGCTTTTGGTAATTGATTTGCTCATGCAGCCCGTTGTTGAAACTATTCATTCCAGTCCGTCTTCAGTAATGACAGATGACGCAAATATTTCTGACAAAAATATTTTGAATAAGCAGGCTTCAACAGTTTATCATCGTTCCCTTATGTTTCCTCCATTGTTCATTCATCGTTTCCCTGTTATGATTTAGGCGAGATAAATTAGCAAATAACGTGTGAGTTTACTTTGTAGGTTATGGACCACATACAGGTTCAGTTGGCCATTTCTTATATTATCCCTACTTCTAAACACATGGAATACAGTAGTGGTGTCATTTTTTTTGAGGCTGCTACCAATAATAAAAGCATTAAATTGTCGATTCGTCTCTTTGCTTTCTCTATTATTCAACGACCTTGCCCAAAATCAGTTTATGTGCAAATATTGAGGGGAAATTTGGAGTTGTCTGGAATAACTGTTTTTTCAACGTTACTCCAAGAACTACAGTACATTTGTGCATTCGAAAAACACACAAAATACTGGTTAGTTACCTGTCTCCCCTGTTATGAAATATCATGAAAACATGTAGTCGTCATACTTAGTTTTATTTACAAAAGTATGTTCACCAAGGAAACATAAGAAATGGAGGTGATCGGGTTAATTATGTCGCAGGTTTCTACGTTTCTTCAGGTGCGTGTGGATGGTTAATTTTTTTTCTTTCGGGCCACGGTTTCGCGACAACATCATGTCGATGAATGGCTGTTTACTGTTATTTTTATATACATATGTCATCGAGTGTGTTTTATGCGCCCTAAGGCACGAGTGTTTTACTGTTTCGTTCCTTCCACCATCAGAAAAAATAAGCGATTTCCACACGGCAGAGAAAAATTGACGTCTGCTTTTCAGCAACCAGGAGTCTTTCAGTTTACAACTGCTATACGTGCGTTTTCCAATATTAAGCGCAACAATGTGCAATGTCTGGTGGAGTCTGTTATTTGCAACAGTGCTTGCATGCCTCGTGGACTTTTCGGAAGGTGAATGTTCAATGAACTCTCCTTGTCCTCTTAAAGGTTAGTCCAAATGTTTACGTTCTGATCAAAGATACGTATATCCTGGTGATGAACTGCACAAGAAATGTTTTACATCGTTTTTCTTCTTAATACTTATAGCACTCATTTTCCAGTGTGCTTTAAATAGATTTGCACCCCATGTGCCTGGTGAACTAGGAAGAAAAACAGTCTCCAATCAACAAACATCCAATTAAAGAGCAGTCAGATATTGTAATTCATTATTACGTGCACAAACCTCATCCTATATTCAAAGCAAGCTGCAGCATTGCTCGACTTGAAGAGGCACCTTTATACTGAGTTTTATGGCTATTGCAAGTTTCAGTACTGGTTGAATTGATTACACTGGGAGAAACTCGAAATATGTCTAAAGACATCTCACTGAAACGGAAACACCTAAGGTTTTGTAGAAGAGAAAATTCGCCTTTACTGTCTCTAGTAATTTCGCGATGCACTGGTTCGTTGTATAACTCTTGCGTGTTTCATTGCCGTAAGTGATGCTAACAAAAATTCATTACAGTAGAACGATTTGTCTCCTCCATACCCGAATTACACTGAATAATAAGTTTTGAGTTTTTTCAATGAATCTTCTTCACCATCAAACTGCTTCTTGAAATCACAGTTTGATACGCAAGAAGGCATGCATCTACTCAGAACATCTACTGTAATGTTATTCAATATAGGCCTGAGCGAAATCTCACATTTTCTACAAAATTAGTGTCTATAGTGGGCACAAAGCCCATGGAGAAAAAGCATTGTCTATTTAGTTGTCGACGATGCCGTGTGACAAGAAACAAAGAATAGAGCTGCGCAGGCTATGCCATAAAATTCCTGTGNAAAAGATTCCTACAAATTTGCGTTTATGTACTTNCGTTAAGAAAGCGAAACACTGTAGCGAAAGAATGGGTTCAGCTGCACATCAATGCTTTCTTCTAATACACAATATGAACAGGTTTCTTAGTCCACAGTCCAGTTTCGGTGCTGACGAAATACATAATGGGCACAGGGGCGGACTGGCCATTCCGGCAATGCCCGATGGGCCGCAGTGGCTGAGTCAAAAATGGTCCGGAGTCACTGAGTGAAAATTGAACTATTTTACATTCAAAAGCCCTACAGTAAATTTGTTTGCAGTATTTTTAACATAAAATATCGGATATGGGCCGTGAGCAAAACGAAATGGATTTGAAACTGCGGCTTAGACTAGCAACCTCATAACGTATGAGACGCTACGAAGCAAGGGTTTGGTTGCATTTAGAAAAAGTATGCTGCACGATAAGGCCTCGTTTCTACTTCAGGCTACATTCCGTTTGGGCGAATAGGTCTTTAAGAGGAGGCTTGTAAAGCGGAATAGTTTTTTAAAGAGACAAATAAGAGTAAAACCCGGCCATGGCTGAAGCTACGAGTGTTGTGGTGGGTGGAGCAGCACTATTCCCACTGTTGAATGACATGCTGTAGGTGCATTCTTTCGAGAATTTTATCAGCGAATGAACATCTGGCGTCGACATTCTACTACTGTTAAACGCATTGGAACTATCGGACAAACCAGGTGGTGGTCAAGGGATGTTGCCTTGAAAAAGATTTTTGGTTCATTCAACACCCAATTGGAACGCTTGTCACGGACGTTATCACTACTCTCAATGCCATAGTCAACAATGAAGACATCCATGCAGACCATTAGACGCAGGGTGCTTGGATATATTGAGGTTCTCCTGAAGTTTGAAACGACTCTCACTGCCCAGGCATACTTGCAAATATTTTCCTGTACTACGCTACTCTCCAAATACTTGCAAACTATGCAACTGGATCTGCTGACTGTGCACCGTATGGTTGGTCAATTGGTAGATAATATGCAAAAGAAACGGGTGATTTCCAAGTTTGTCATGATTCAGCTGCAGACTTTGTTCAGTGGGCTAACGACGAGCCTTATCAGCTAGGTAAAACGGATGTAGGTCTTTGGGCAGTGCCGGGTGGGATGCAGATCTTGTTGTGGTAGAGCCTCTTCCTATGAAACGACAGAGATGCCGCAAATGTTTGGCGGGTGAACTGTCCATAGCTGAGGTTTCATCAGCTTCTGACCCAGTAAAAAAGTATCGCACAGAAGTGTACAACGGCATACACTTCGATGCGATAGTGGACACTGTCCTGAGCAGCATCAAACAATGGTTTGATAGAACATCTTCAACGTTGTGTGCTGATCTCTCACTTCTTCACCCAAGAAACTTTGATATGTGCCACCGGGGGATATGGAAGCAGAGGCGTAACGAGGTTAGATGGCGCCCAGGGAAGTTTGACGCCCCCATGTTGAAAACTAAGGTCTTTCGGAAGCAAATGTACTGTACTGAACAAAGTACTTGTGACATTGTTGGGACTTTTTGGCGCCCCGCAGCCATTCGGCCCACCCCACAGTGATTTGGCGCCCTCATAGTGACTCAGCGTCCGGGAAATTTGCGTTCCCCTTGTCCCCCCTCGTTACGTCCCTGTAGGGAAGAGCTTTGTAAGTATTTGTTGAGATTTGATGATAGGCTCACTGCGAAACAACTTTGCATAGAACTGCAAAAGAACTTGGAAACCAATGGCTTAGCTTACATTAAAACAATCAAATGCAGATGCTTACGTAGTGCAGGAAGACAGTGACAATGAACTAGAAGACAGCACGAATCCTTTGTCTATGACGTGTAATTCATGTAAAGATTGTCCTATCTGCTGCTAGTAGGCGCTGCTGAGGTTGAATCTCTTCACAGATGCCTGTAAGAGCATTTCATTGGACTTACTTACACGTTGCTGCTAACACTGCCGGTGTCCCAAGTAACGTACGAGCATATGAACGATCTTTCTTTGCTCTGAGGAGAATTAAAAGCCATCTACGAAGCGCAATGACCAAGAACATATTGAGGCGGTTATGCTGATGACCGTAGAGAAAGGAATTCTGGCCAAACTTGACAATAAAGATAATATCATCGATAGTGTTTCTGCCAGCCGTGAGCTGCGTAGACACTTGCCTTCCTGAACTGTGCTTTTTTAAATAAAATAAATTAAGTTTTAGTTGATAAGGCAGTCTTTTTTGGTCGAGCATTTTTAGTATTGTTTTAGATTAGACAAAACACGAACTTTTGTTTGCGAATCCACACAGTTCTGTTTTCGTTTGTATTATTGCATCCACCAGCCATTTTGCGTTTTGGCATGTGTGTGATAGTGTGTAGGCGTGTGTAGGTGTGTTTGTGTTCCATTGGCGTGTGCATTCATGCATGCGCTTCTGTATGTACAAGCACGTGTGTGTGTAGGCGTGAGCATGCGGTTTAGTTTAACTGCAATGAACAAAGTGCAATGAACAAAGAGGGCGTGTGCGTAACTGCAATGAACAAAGAGGGCGTGTGCGTATAGGAGAGGATGTGTTCACTTATGCATCAGTTTAAAAAAAAACAAAAAAAAACTTCGTAATAATTTTCTTTAGGCCATTTCTTTCGTTGGAAGATCACATAGTGATAATTTACACTAAGTGAATTTTGATTTCAAAATCCCGAAAAATGTATTTTTGCATTGTTAAAATTCAAATAACAGTCTTGGAAAATCGAGTTAATATTGCAAGCTGTGAAGATTTCCCTGACGTCCAGGTACACTTCACCTAAAAATAAAAGTGATCCTAACTTTCCGAAAACTCTGATGGAAGTGTGAGATATCATCTACGTTGTTTCACCGGGCAACGCTACGTTTTCAGGTCACCCACACCGGACCTAGTTTTCCAGAAAAACCCTTCCTGACCGAGACACTGGGTAAGCTTCCAGCAATCTGGGACGTCGTGTCTCCCCACTGTTACGCAAAATTGCCAAATGAAAGAAAATGTGTTTTCAGCTATACTGGCCAACAAGAATAAAATCCTGCAGATTAAATATCACAAAGTTATTTATCGGCTGCTCAATTAACTCACTGTAATTTCCTGATCAACTTTCAATGACGTGCTATGAGCAACAGGTCTATTTTTGGAGGAGTTTTCGCGGGATTTAAAATCTGGAAGAGCATTTATAGCAAAGCATAAAAATGCCTTCCTTTTCGATGTTTATCCTGGCTGCAGTTGATGAGCTGGGTAGGAAACCGATTGCAAAGGTTGATCTGAATAAACAGTAGTGGAATTGCTTGTTTTTTTACACTACAGGTGGCCTGCCTTTCCGTCAACCAAAACAATACGTTTCCAAGAATGGGGTACTGAACATTACTGTCTACGTAGACGTTACAGATTTTGTGGTTGACTGGCTGCAGCTACGTCGTCGGAGTTATGATTCACAAATTCCTGGACCGACATGGAGAATCAAACGCAGTGACACAATCTATCTTCGCTTGGTAAGAATCACTGGACCTTTTGCGAACATGTGAATAGTTACTAGTAGTAAAAATATCGACTAGAAAAGAATTTGCAATTAGCAAGTACTGTGCCTTATTAAACTACATTTACTCAACGGCCATGAAAACTTATTATGCGTTGCTTTGTTCACAGATATGCGGCGAAACGGCAGGTGTAAAATTAATTTTTTCGCGTATGTGATAGCACGATACTGTAGAACAATTGTTTGCATTAAAGGCTGATCACGGAGGCTTGTTTTCAACAGGGTTCTAACGCAGCGCGTCGAAGAATAATTTTTTTAATTCTACCCTGGTTTGACTGCCCTGCATTCGAGAGTGTTAATAAAACCGACCAAGGATATAATGAAAAGTGGTCTGGCCAATAAAAAATGAAACCGTTGAAACGAATTCAAGATTTTTTTCTATTCTCAGTCGTTTCTGGGATGATGAATGTCAAAATGATGAAATCCAAGAACATCTGTGAGATGATGTTACCTGGCTGCTGTCAAGTGAATAGCAGCGAACAAAGATTTTTTTCGCCGAAAAATTAAGAATGTAGAAACAGACGCATGTTGATTGAACCAAAGCAAGATATACAGTAACACGCGAAAGCTCAATCCTAGCGTAGCGAGTATGCTCTTAAAAGCGGAAGTGGACGTGGTTTAATTTTACCGATGAAGGCGTAACCGGTTTTGTGCCGTTGAGTGCAGAAAAGTTTTGTGATCGCAAATTCGCGATGTTCAGCACAAACATTTTTTGGTGCGAGCAGGCAACAGCTGCGCATAAAAACAGTTTTACTTTAAATAGGTTAAGTGCTGGACGAACTTCCAAACTTTTAATTATAAAAAAACAAGATTCAGTAGAACTACCGGCAAAAGTCTACCCAAAAAGCACACCGTTTTCAAAAACATGAAATTCAAGAATTTTCAACATTTATTTGGAAGTATATCTATCTTGGTCTTCAGTGTTTCCTATTCCAATTTATAGCTGACATTTCACTTTGCAACTGCTCAGAATTGCGAACAGCGACATGTAATTCCTGTAAACCTTGTCATAAACAGAAGATTAATCAGGCCATTCAATTCTTTTTCTATGAATGCATTGTAAAAATGACGAAGAATTGTAATGTACAGCGCAAAGTTTGTGACGTAAGACGACAAGCATGTAACGTTTGTGTTTGTCGCAATTGACACCTAATTTTATTCTTAACAAAGTTAGGAAAAAACAAAATATTGGAATGCTCAAAGCACAAATGTTGATAGGAAGACATTGTTAATTTGCTTCAAAGTCGAAAAGTCAATTTTCGGCTTGCACAGACCTGAGTGACAGCAATAGTGATTTGCTGCCAGGGCAGAACCACATCAGACTTCTCAAGTTTCACAGAAAAATACGCATAGTACGAAACAAACACACCTTGAATTTCCATTTGATGAACTTCGCAATTCTTTGTCAGAAGTTTTCAGGTGATCATATTAAATGTTATGGCTTTTCTTCGAGATGATGTCTTCATTTTTATTAGCGATGAAATTTGTAAAAAAGTTACCAATCAGTGCATCGGTTGCTTCCCTGTTGACTGAATTGATCCTGGTTTCCTTGTGAGTCACCGAGCAGCGACGTGTTGTGCACGAGTTTCACAGAGGAAGTGAGTTCATTTTACACTTCGCCTGCTCACAAGCTCATGACGTCAGCATTCAGAGTAGAAACATTCTTTACTAACAACTTCTGTTTGGGGGAGTCAGACTTCACCTCTGGGTCTTGACAAATCATTGTTGTCGACAGCAATGCAAAACACATGCTCATTGCTGTACATTAACCTTTCTTACTTGGCTTGCCATGCTATTTCTTAATTAACTAATGGTTTTCTTAAGTGTCAGCAGAGGCTCTTAAACGTTGTTCAGCTCAGGCAACAACGATTATCAGTACGTTCTTTTTTCATTTATGTACGAAATGGGCACATACTCGTTGTCCATATGTTAGGGTTTAGTTAAAAAAGAAAAAATGCTTCGTCTAAGCACTTCATGTGTGTTTGTTATTACACGTAGGAAATAATGAATCAGACCAGAGACTGACAATCACTAAGTTTTGTTATGAGGAAGAAACACTGACACAATGTACTGCCAACTACTGCGTTACTCATCGTTGTGCAGACACACTACAGGCAGTGGCGTCACTAGAAGTCGGATCCAGGGAGGACAAAACTCAGCTGAAGGGGGCCCACTAGCCAACAATCAGACAAAGATTGAGAAATGATGAATCCGAATACGGATGTCTATACTAAAACCCGAATTCACCGAAAAACGCAAAAAAGCATATCAATAACAATATAAGCCATTAGGTGCCCGGTTTTTACATTTAGCTTGCCAGGGGCGGTTCAACCCCCTGCCCCCTGTTATTTACTCACGCCACTGGCTATAAAGTGGGAGAGAAATGAAGGCTTGTGAAAACTATCAAGGGGAAAATAATTTACATGAAAATATATGTCGTTGAACAAAAGCATACAGATCAACTGTGGTATGAAATGTTTTACAAAACAGTTGACTCTATCCTGTGTGACAATTGCAATTTTGTGGATGTAATTCAAAATTCGATGGGCATTGTTGAGAGCAATGCACAGTCGTTTAAACACCAGCTAAGATCGGTTTATTTGTTGCGCCAGTTGATGGCATTCTTGGCAAGTAAATCTCTTGAACGAAAAAAATCAAGTTGTAGTCGAGTAGAGGATTGTAATAAGTCTGCAGATTCTTTGTGATCGAGAATTAAATAAATAAAATGTCAGCATATGTTGTTGCCAATGATACGAAAAGAAATGTTGTTAGTAAATTTTCAACACACCTTTGCTGGCATATCGTGGCTATTGGCTGTACACAATTGCTTACATTAGTTGGTGTGAAGTTATATATAGGCTTCTGTCAAATGCACATTGACGTTAACTTATTCAACAAAAAATAACAAGAATACGATATATGCTGTTATTGGAACGAAAACCACGAGTATTCAACAAAGCATGCACAGCATAAAAATACGTTTGCGCTTCGCGCACCGCGTCTCCCAACTAGGTCAAAGGAACGTTCCAAAGGTTTCGGGGCCATTGGGGGATGTTATGCTTTCTCCCGCGGCGCGGTCACATGTAGCAGCCGTGGCCGTTACAAAATATGTATCCATATAAGCTTATCTTAAATCTTGAAAATCCAGTGTAGAACCAATGACATGTTGTTGCTTCTTTGTTTTTGTTCGGTTTCCTTATCTTTGATGCAAAGTGAAAATCGCAAAAGACTATATTCGAAGCAAAATGACATTTGACATTGACAATACAAAAAAGGTATGCGGATGTGATTAATTTTCGTCTCTTTATAAACTTCACACGTGACGAAACAGAGTTCTTGATGGCACTTTACGTTTTGTGGAGAAGTACAATCTTCAAAGTTTTATTGTCATTATACTGCATATTTCAATAGCTGTAACATGTTCTGGTGTGTTTCACAATGAGTAATGTGTAAGTGTTAAGTTGAAAACCAACGAAGATATTCGAAACCCTCGTAACTGAGAGCAGATAACATAAAAGTAAAATCTCCGAAACGTTCAAATGAATTAATTATTTTTGCCTTGGATGAGCTTATGGTCAGTGATGGGCTTAGGGTTGGAGGGCCCGAGGCAAGACTAATAANGGGGGCTCTNATGACGTCATCATACTCAGCCAACCGTGATAAGCACTTTTGANAATGCCTTAAGATACGGCCACCCAAGGATACATTCCTGAGAATACGGCATTACTGATATAGCAGAAGGAGAAAATGCCAAAGGGTGTTTATGATACACAATTTTGAAAGACATGGCTGGCAACACCTAAAAGTTAGGCAATAGCAAGTTGGCATCGCCCCCACTTCTTTATTTTCGCGCCTCATTTCTCTGGATTGACCACCAATAAACTACAAAGTTTACCCCTTTGAAACTTTCACACTTGCCCTTTTGAAAATTGCTTGGTAGTTGGTATCCTGAATTTGTTCACATTCACGTCTTTATGGGAATCCATGAAACTATAAACAACAACCAAGAAGATTTAAAACACTAAATTTGTTTTTAATTTCATCCTTTTAACTACAAGAACACAGCATACAAAAGCATCCAACCTGACACTTGTTTTGGAAAGCTTTGAGGCTGGATGAGTCAAGGCTGCCCTCATCTTGCATTGACAGTAGTTGTTTGATAAATGTACAAAAGTTGGAAATGATTCATCAAATAGGCGTAGCCACGGGGGCTTACGGGGCCATGGCCCCCGAAATGTTTAGAACATATAGTCATTTTGTGCTTTGAGAGGCGGTATCCCAAAACAAATAGCGTTATTTGCCTAAAATCAAACATTTTCCCCCAAAAAAAAACTTTGGGCTGGCTACGCTACTGACTCATATACCTTATCGCAAACATTACTACTGTAACAAGTAGCCTACACAATTGATTAAATCTGTTCTAAGAAAAAACGGTTCAAGTTATACTGGCTAAGAGCTGGAAAAATAACTTTAACACCATCTAACAAGTCTACCTTAAACCAACCATTTACCAGTCAAGCTTCAAATAGCCTGTGACTTCAAGCATGGGCTAAATCCAAACCACCTAAAATACCTGAAATATCTGTAGAAAAAATAAGTATGCCATTTCTGTTACCTGATAAGAAACATGAATGTAGCCTTGCTTATTAACAGTCTTTGCAGTACGTTGTTTTATTTTCTGATGGAAATGTTCACTAAGGTACAACATCACAAGAAATGAGAAATTTGTCTAATCTTTTCAACTAGGAGATATACAAAAGACTACTTTCTGTTCAACTGTGGAATTTTCATAAAATTATCAATATACCAAATACTTCAATCTCTAAAAATCATCACCTGGTATCAGAAATTATCATTTGCTATAAAAAGTTATCAGTTGGTATAAATATCTCCTCTTATTTGATAGGGTCTTTTCAGAACTTTTTGGAAGAAATTTTAACCCACAATTTTTTAGGTATAGAAGTTGCTTTGAAGATTTCTTTGTTTGCTCATTGGAGATTGTGTTGGGGTCCCTTTGAAAGGAAGGTACTTACACATTACAGTTGCTGTTGGGGACCCCTTTGAAAGGAAGGACGACTTACACATTAAAGTTGCTGT
>JGI24159J19872_10002802_pt1 | contig 21146 bp, 14 predicted proteins | sample Ectturendosymbi4_FD_19872 | JGI IMG/M metagenome (IMG submission 19872) | reverse complement strand
GACTTGGCATGCCGACTAAACAGTACCCCTAGTTGCGCCCCTGAATGTTTGCATGCAGACTCGAATTCGGCCTGCAAAATTTCAAGATACTTAACCCAGACTTCCATCTCTGCCGGAACTAAACCAAATAACACATAGCGGCGTGAAATCAGCACTGGCGTAACGTTTGTAAGGGACACATTCCCGTTCAAAATTTTTCTATGTTGTAGAGCATGTAAGCGCTCGCGCCCCCCTAGAAATTTCTTGAAGCCACCCTGCGGGTGCGCGCTCACCCGGTTAAGAACCACTGGTTTAAAGAGAAATAGATCAAGGAAGGTATTCTGGCATTTTATTGGTCCATCCGTAGCTTTGAAAAGTGTTATTTATATTTTTGTAGCTGAAATGTGTTTTGTTTTTTTCCGTTTAGCCTATGTCAAAACACACGTTCGCTGTCCAAAAAAATTATTTTTGAATGCTACAGATATGTTATTGGTTTCTGGTAATTTTGAGCTGCTGAAGTCGAAAAATGATATCCGTTTGTTTGAATTGGCTCTAGTTTTTGAAATATCAATATTTTGTGTATTGACAAGAGCACAATCGTGTTAGCATTCAATACCTGTGAACACAAGTATCAGTATGCATAATGAAATGTCTCTTAATTAGCATCATCCCTTATTCGCGACCAGATACCCCCGTATGTCTAATTGTTGATGTAACAACCAGTTACTTTAGTAATGAGGTATTGAAATACACTTTGCGAATTACTTCTTCAGACTCCTTTGACCAGAGCACAAATTTTTTAGCTGCAGCCTAGGTGCGTTATTATAATGTAGACCATATTTTTAGCTTTCCAAGTGATTTCCTCAGATTTTGGCAAACTCTACACCATCAGGGTATCAGGATAACAGTCACATGAACAACTGCAACCCGGACCACTTCCAACTAGGAAAACTTCCCTGCCCTCTGCGCAGGGACCGATTTACGGAACGCGGGGCCCTAGGCCATCTTAGTTTTGGGGGCCCCACGCAAGTGTGACCTATTTGGCCGTTTGTCTGAAAAGCAAGCACAATCCATTAAGCGGACGCCCAGCTTATTTATGCCGTTTTGAAGTTGTCATTTTCCAAGCAATATAGAATATAGTGTTTTAATCCTCAATGCCATAGGCCGATGGTAAACAGCATGGAGACAAGTTTTGTACAGAAGCAAAATATTGCCGCAACACCATCCTCACGTAACCATATGAAGTAAGCCCCATGTAGACACGTTTTTCCCAGTAAAACTCACGAGAAAGTGTTCTAGCTGATTTAACTAACATATAGAGTTTCAACAAGCAATCTCTGTTTGCGAGAAATCTAGCAAAAACAACCAAACTTAGGATCCAATACTGACAATGTTGCTTTTCATCGGAGTTTTGCAGTGTCTGGCGGTCTTGCGTTTTTGCGAGCTTTTTGTCAGTGGAAGATTGAACATCAATTAAGTGCCTTTTGTTCATTCTTTTTCTTGTAACCGCTTTCATACAGACGGCCCGAATCTCTCTCAGGCCCAGATGCACAATATTGTCGTGTTGTAACTGTACTGATAAGAGTCTAGAGTAGACATTTGCATTTCCGCCGGTTTCAAGGTAAAGTGTGAAGTTATGCCACTGCGCAGTTTCGGAAATTTTTAGTTAACATTGAGTCGTCATAGGAAAGAATTGCGCGGGGCCCCCAAAAGCGCGGGGCCCTAGGCCATGGCCTATGCGTAAATCCGTCACTGCCTCTGCGGACGCCTATTATTACTGCCATGGAACTACCACATCAAAAACTATTGTAAATCAATGCACAGAAGTTAAATCTATTGATTGATTTTTCTTTTACATGACTCAGCTAACAAACCCAAACAATATAAAAAATATTCATGCAAAAAATAACCAATTATCAGTGGATAGTAGAATAAATGAAGACTCAACGACAAAATAACTAATCAATGTAAACAAAGAGTGTCACTGTGTCACATAGGATTGGTGAAGAACCTGGAGGGCATCTAGTCAACCAACACAGTTTATCGCTTCTTGACATGTGTTCCGACAACAGTTGGAGATAAAATAAGCGCAGTTAGAAAAACAAACACAGGAGTCTATCAAGTTTAATTGAGTAAATTTGGTGTGGTCAAAACTGTTAAAACAAAATATGAAAAAAAGAAGTAATTATTGAGATAAAAAGAAGAACAAAACAAAAAAACTATGGAGTGTAATATTATGCTGAAAAAATGAGATGTGCTCAAACAAAGGTAAGAAACATAAACGTTAAGATACATAAAAACAAGGAATACACGAAAGGAAATGGGTTTGATGAGTGTCTTCAACGATTGCCATACAGCGATGAGCATGAGAGAATTGTGCTGTGAACAAATAAATATGTTCATAAAAAACTAAGGACTAAGGTTTGCACTGCCATAAGAATTTTTATAAAGATGTAATGATGTCGATACAACTCTCTCCACCCAAAAGGATTGAAGTTGAAGTGAACATCCTTTGATGAGGTCAGAGGACGACGAAAATTTTTTTTTATTTTGATGACGGCAATCTGCGGCAAGCTAAAGCCTGCCATTTGTTTTCTGCTGAGGCAGATAAGGTGCACTCTCTTGCCCAAAGAGTACTACCGCGATTAATGGCCGCGGATCGAGTACCCAACCTTCTAATTGACAGGCGGACCATTTACCACTGAGCTACTGTCGCCCACATTTGATATACCCACGATAGTCACGTTTACAATGAATTTACAAAAGAAAAAAAGCGTCACATTAAGATTTAAGATATCACATTATTGACTCAAATAGGTCAAGTCTTAACCAAAGAGAGTGAGGAGGCAATGCAATAAATAGAATTTCGCTTAGCCTTCCACAGTAGGCAATCTTCACTGCAATATGTTGTACAGAAAATACTACAATTGATTTAAACGTTTACAGCTTAATAAGCCACATTGTGAAGACCAAAAAAATACTGCCGTTTAAACAGTTAAACGTACATAAGGAGCAAATAACAATATGGAACTGATTCAGATATCAATAATGCAGCCTATATCATCAACTACCAAGGAATGTATACAAATGGAAATTTTTAATGACAAATGACTTACAACCTCAACAAAACTTTTTATGAAATCTCACAACGTTTCACAGGAGTGTATTAATGATTTATGCAATGCAATAGATGGTACGGTTGCTACCGTTCATAAAAAGTACACAGGATTAGATTGGAAAATTGAAATTTGACAGGATGCAATATGGGGACTTCATTGCATTTAAGCAAACTTAAAATAGGAATATTCACCACATTAAATCATAGCTACATTAATACCACACAGCATATTGCAACTGCATTTAGTTAATTCTGTTCGCTTCACAACAACAGGTCCACATTTGTAAACATCACATCATTAACTAAGCTTGAAATACGAAAACTTCACAGATCACAGCTACAGAACATTACCACGAAACGATCTGCAGCTGCAATTCAAGTACTACTTCCAATAAAAAATTTACAGGTTATTGAATCACAGTTATATTATTCCAAAAAATTCGTAGCTGCTTTTAGGTAGGCCACTACTGCACATGAAACCACAGCAACAACAAACTGAGCTTTGAAAACTTCACAGCATGTAACAAACTTGAAACATGAAAGCTCCACAGCAGGGGTCACCAAAGTGGTGCCCGCAGGCACCAGGTCGCCCGCAAGGACCAAGTAGGTCGCCGTGGGCCTGCTCTAAAAATAACATTAGCATGATCAATGTCTTCGCATTAACGAATATTAATACCAAAGTAATTGAAAGCAAATAGAGCAAAATTTTTATTTCAGAAGTGTGTATCAAACTAGTAGCCCTTCGCAGTAATCGGTAAACAAGAAGTAGTTCCTAGTTTCAAAAAGGTTGATGACCCCTGCTTTACAGTATCAACTGATATCGCTTACAGCTGTATTTTGGTTGCTATAGTTCAAAACCCCTTACAGCATCAACAATTTGGTGTTTACAAAATTTGGAGACAGTTGGGTTAGCTGAACCACTAAATGTTCCAGATTTTTAAATATTTCTAACTCTACCCAGATTGGAACCAGGCTGTTTCAATTTGCCTAAACTTGATGTAAGCTATTCGAACTTACCCAAATGTTAAAAGTATTCCACAGTCTGAATGAACTTTATCTAATTTATCTAGATCTTTCCTATAGTACCCAAATTTATTTGAAGCTGTTGGAATTTATCCAAATGTTTCTAATNGAACCCAAAGTTCAATGAAGCTGTTGTATTATAAATTACCCAAATCTGATTGAAANTATTTGATGAATGAAGCTGTTTGAAGTTGCCCAAATTTGAATGAAGCTATAGCAATTTACCAAGTTGATTTGGTTTGTTGNAATTTACCCAAATGTTTTCAATTTATGGAAAAAATTCTAATTTTACATTAATTCGTACTTTAAAGTTAAACATGTGTTCAGACAAACTCTGAACTATGACTGCGCTAAACTAAGGCATTCACATAAAACCAATTTATACCAAAACAATGTTGTTCAAGGTGAACAACAATTTAATGAATGCAAAATAGCCTAAAAACAGTTTAATGTCATGTTTAGGCTGCAATTATCAGGGAAAACTGCCTACATTGTTGACGTTAGCCCAAAATGGGAACAGAGGTTGGCCTATGCAAGTCGTGATTATACGACATATCTGCACTACGCAAATAAAATTTCTATTACTGCAGGCCTAAATTACTTTCATGTCAAGTCCTACCACTGCAGAAAATTATGCCACACTGTTACATCTTCATAGTCTGTGTTGTTGACCATTACGTTTTTCGTGTGTCTTGTGCTTTTGCCCACATCATTAACCCTGCATTATCATGGTTACTAAATGGTTTTCTACCTTTTCGAACTGCATTGCCTCACATATTTTGCACATGCACTACCACTATCATTAGGGGCTGATCCTAACATGACAGCGTTAACGTCGGTCAGAAAACACGTTTCAATCAATTCCATTCTATTTGACCACAACAAGCAACAGTACAGAAATTTTAGTTACTCATTTAAAAATTTTGGTTGGTATCTGGACAGTCCTTAGCGTTGCTCCCGGATCCGGATCCTGTTAGAACATGAATCTTTGACTCCGGCTCCTGTTACTCCAGTGTAAATGTAAAATCCGGCAGAAGTCCATTCCGGCACTCCTGTTCCGTGATTATCTCTTATATTCCCAGACATAATCTGTTTGCTTTAGTCAGCTGTAAGTGTAGCACAGTGGATTGTAGGTACTGTATTATGCTTTATTTCCTGGCCATTGTTTGAATGTCATAGCTATTTTGTTTTCAGTTGCTTCATTGTATGGAAAAACTGAACTATTTTGCGTAGTATAAATCTTTTTCAAACATAGGCATCATGAAACTAACTCTTTTCATCAGTTTTGCTGTGAAATGCTTCCGTTTCGTGCTTTTTCGCGCTTTATTTGGTTGGGTTACACCGGATAAAAAAAGGTCTAAGTGCGATACGGCGTGTAAGGTCTGCTGAAGGTTTGTAGAGTGGTCGTTTCCGTCAATTTTCTGATATCGATATCTCCTTATCTCGTGATATCGTCACGAAATCCGGCATGTGACGTGATCAGCTAACAGTGATGTCACTGTGATGTCATCAGGACGTCACTTTTCAAGAAGTTTGGTAGGTGGTATTCTTCACTAGACACAGAGTGGCTGGATGAACAAACTAAGACAACAGTTTTCAATATACTCCTTCAAAACTCACGCAACTAACTACTTTTGAACACACCCCACACGCACTCAGTCAAGATCTAGCAGGTTAACAATCGGCCTGTTAGCAACAAGCGGAAAAATGTGACATATCCGACCGTATCTTACGCAGGCCATAATTATATCCTTTGTGATTTCAAAATTTTTTACATGAAAACAGTACCTTGTGAAGTTCTAAGGTGGCTGTAGTCCTAGACGGAGCTTTTTTACAGGTCTGACTATGGTGACCGTTAAAACATTTTGAGAGACCGCAACCAGGGTTGCGGAGTCGGAGGTAAAATATCCGACTCCGACCTTTCCAAAATTTCCGACTTTCCAAATTTCCCACTCCGACCTTTCCAAAATTTCCGACTCCGAATACTTAATATAAAGGGAATGAAATTTGGCTGTTAAAATCAATGGAAATCGTGGTGCACAGCAAGAAATCTCTGTTTCAACAAAAGCTTCGAAAGAAATTCGACCTTTTCAACAGGAATTCCCTATTTAGGAGTGTGATGTAAAAAATGATCCAATTGGACAACCGGAGTCAGAGTAGGACGAAAAAATCCGACTTCAACTTCCGGTGTTGTTAGGAAACCGACTCTGACTCCACCCAAAAACCTCCGACTCCTTACGACTCCGATTCTGCAACCCTGACCGCAACTACTTCATCTGAATACTGAGATTTTCATGGAACGAGGTTTTAGTGTATTTTGGCGGAGGTGATGCAGAAAGGTTCTACTGTATTTTGCAAGGCCTTTGAAAAAATTTGGAAGACAGTTTGAGTTCCTCAAAACAACGCCTTGGTTAACATTGGTCGTAGAACTTACCATCACAAAGTAAGTAGAACAGGTGATGGGAGTGCAGCAATAAGATTACACCACCAAGTCTGATACTGATGAAAAAGGAAAATCGTTAAGTTTTTATGAACGATGACTCACAGACCATGCATGTGCAACAGTTTACTTTGTTTCTGGAGACGAACAACGGATTTCTATTTTCACAATAAAATCTTCTTGCTGTGGAGCAATTCAATTCGTCTTCGCCGTTGTCGCAGTTAATGTTGAAGTCGCACACGAATTTGTTCAATATGGAAACCTGTCATTACCATAAAAACAATGAGAACGCTTTGGTGATTTGGTGCAGTTTTTGCAAACCTTAAGCTTCGAAAATGGTCTTAAAGTAAATGAAAATAATAGCCTAATCACTAACACCCTTTTTCATAACTTTTTTTGCAAAGCGTTTTGTAGAAAGCACAAGTCAGATGGAGAGTCATTTCCAATAACACAACACCTTTTCCAGGCTTATTCAAGAATCATTATCGCAATAATAAAACTATGAATGTCACAACCGGTTATCCTCAAAACATTTTACTTGTAGGCAATAATTCATTTTAACCAAAGTCGTCCAAGCAAAACCAAACTAGTTTTTGAAACAAGGTAAATCGTACATCGGAAATATGTAAGTGCGTAAAGATAGTGAGATTTGTTCCAATTCTCTGCATTAGTGAGCATCAGGGATTCTTCAATAGGGGCCGCGTATGGTTCATAAAAGGGCGCGCGAGATGATAAACTGCTATGAGTTATGCCTAAGCATGCTTTCACTTTTTAACCGCGGGATAGTAAATTGCTGTAGAATGTAGAGTGTCGAAGATACGGCAACCGTGCATGAGTGCTTTGATTCTCTATAAGCTTGTTATTTTACCAAATGTTTTTCCACTGGGCTAGTACATCTTGATTTGCTGCTAAATCTGCAGAAGCCTGGGCAAGCACGCTATGACGGACTACATTCTTGAAGAGGATTTGCAGCAAGAATTCTTGAACATAATGTGTAACTCCACTGCAAAAGATGACTTTCAAGAAATGCCACTAACACGGGGATTTTCAACCTAGGGTACATGTATCCCTAGGGGTACATTTGCCTATCTGATGGGATACATTTAAGATTAGCAATGGAAGGGGGACATATGTTTATGTACTATTTATTTCCAAATATTTATACATATGTCATGGAATACTATTTCCAAAAGTCATTGTATGTTTATTGTTTTATCGATCTGTGATTAGTCATCACAAAATATTTTGCGGTAAGAAAATTTAGAGGTCCATGCTCATTTGCCGAAATCATGAAGTGGTACATGATCAGAGAAAAGTTGGGAATCCCTGCACTAACAGATTTATGGGCAAATTTGTGCACATATATACAAGTTTGGGTAGCGTGGCTAAACCATACATACCTTTCTTAGGCTTTCGTTCGCTTACCTGAAGATGGTCTAAGAACTTGTGCTGTTTTTTGTGATTTGTCAAAAAAGCATTTCATACCATAGATCAGGGCTTCTCAAACTTTTTTTCTGCGACCCATTTTATAAAGTTTTTTTCTATGCGACCCAGGGCCGGATTAACCATTGACCAAACAGGGCAAATGCCCAGGGCCATGCGCATTTGGGGGCCTCGCGCTTGAATATCAAAACACTCCTTTACTGGTTTTTCATGTATCTCGGCTGTTTCCCACGCGTCAAAATTGTAGAGCTTTTTGATTACTGCGTTTAGTACATTGGTTAAAGAAAGTGGCAACTTTGGCATTAAGCGTTTTTGAGCTAATGAAAAGAATTGAACCAAACAGCACCACGCTTTATAACCACGAATTAGATCGAAAACAGTGCATCCATGGGCGTCCGCAGAAATTTTCCAGGGGGGTGGCAACGTCGAGTCAGGTTGCTGACGATGGAATGCAAATGGACGTTCACTAAACTCTTTACCCTTTCTACCCCATTCGTCTGTGCTGGTTGATGCTCAATTCTCAATCTTTTGTCTGAATTTTTTTCTACACTTCGGCTATCAGAAATAATTTTTCTTTTCATGGACGACCTATAATCCGTTTTTTGAGCACTTTCTACAAACAAGTCATAATTTAAGAAACCAACGTCCAGAACAACGTGAGTGCTGAAAAAACAAGAAAGTTAGACACTCTCGCAATACTTTTTCAAGCCATAAGAAGTAGAATTATATGTTGATAAGACTATCGGATAACTCACTAAAGTTAGAACACCATGCAGGTTTAAAAGATGGAGCAGATGAATTACGAAAGCTGGCCACAGCAAATATATCTTTGCACGTAGTGCTCACTAAGAAGTCAGAACTAAAACTTAACGATAAAGACGTATTACCACGAGCCTGCACAGACATATTCTAACACGCCACGTAATTTTATACTGTGTGAAAAGAAGCTTGCATAAGAGTCGTTTGATTAAGGTATTCACTCGGGCACGTTGATCACAGTCTCACTCTAACAATGGATTTTTCAAACTTCTGGAAGCACTGCTGCAAATTTACTCATGCTTCTGTACACAGTATAAGTGGCTCACCGCTAGCAGCAGTGTCACTGTCTCGCTGCATTACCTGCCAAGACGTCTGTGTTCAATAGTCGCATGCAGGGCCACCATTCAGTGATTTCAAATCAACCCGAATTGACCACCAAAAAAACCGCTTGAACAATAAAAACCCAGAAAGCTTGTGTTACGAACAAAAACATATGAGTGTGGTAATTTGAATTGAAACGATAATCGAATACTGGTTTAATTATAGCGTCTCTTCCAAATTTTCTCCTGTAGCGCAAACATTAACATTTGGACGACTTTTTTGTTGCTCAAGACGTTTTTCATAACGCTGGTAACATACTCCGTTGATGATATATTTCACTAATTGTAGTGGTACATTTGTTATTAAGCTAGGAGGTTTTCTGCAATATTCAATTGCAGCGGTATCTAAAATCCCACAAAAATATTATCCCAAAGCCTTCTTCCTCTAAGTGAAATTTGTTTTTAGTCTGTATGCATAGCGAAACATCGAAATTCAAACAATCAGTTCTAACCCTTGTTTCGTCATGCAGTTTCTTTTATTGGCATGAGCAGGGGTGTTGTGGGGTGGAAACGCGTGGGAATGGCGTTCCGCCTTCACACACCTTATTGCACTAGTAATGTTACTTGAAGATTTGGGATCCAAACGACTGCATTAAAACATGGTTGCGATCTCACACATGTGCTAGCGACATGCAAATTCGCACTGCTAGTCAAAAGTGTACAGTGAAATAGGAAGATCCAGTGTGGAAATTCTTCTAGGCGAAAGCTGAATTTATTCGAACCATATAGTGCAGTCTTCTTTTAATTTGATGAAGGAACGCTGTTCCCACACCTCTTTCAGCACTACACCCCTGGGCATTAGACAACATTATGTATATAACCTCGAAAATGATCTTGTATGAGGATATGAAACAGATTGCACATGTTCTGCTTCACCGATATGCATAGTTCTCACCTGATGTGCGCATGCCATATGCAGACACTGTAATATGAAGTTATCTTTATATTATTGAACACATTGAAGTTGCTGATGAAATTATCACTTCAAAAAAACAGATTTAACCCGATTTTTTGTAATTAACCCAGAAACCCAAGTCGACTGAATAAAGCAGATCTGGATGAAAAAAACGCAGTGGGAGCCCTGATCACATGCGGAAAAATGTCTGCGGTACCGTAACTTGAACCGAACGATTGAAGATTTATTGCCGTGTTATTGTTACGCAATAAAGACCAACAGCATGGGCGTCCGCAGAAATTTTTCCAGGAGTCGGCATTTTGCCTATCTTTTTCAGGTTGTTGACGATGCATTGCAAATGGACGTTTATAAAACTCTGTACCCTTTCTACACCACAAAGAAAATGCCCTATGTTATGGCAATAATCACAAAAAATACGCTTCGCTGGCAGCAATAGCCAGGAGCATTACTATAACTTACACAAGAGGTTTTCTGCAGATTTTCAGAGAAAGGTACTTCTTTTCAAAAAAGCAATGCCATGGCCTTATGGAATGAAGCATGGGGCGGCGGTAGCTAAGTGGTAGAATGCCCGCCTCCCTGGTGGAAGGTTGGGTATTCGACCCACGACCACTGAGTGAATTCCTATAACGCTCCTTGGGCAAGAGTGTTCAGTTCAACCACCCCAGCAAGAAGCAAATTTCAGACTTCGGCTTGCGTCCAATTGCCGTCACCAAAATCAAAAATATACTAAGGAAGCATTGCCATGGTATCTCAGGACACCACAAATCATTACCTTGTTTCGCCTTGTAGGACTTGTCAGCGTTACCTAGAAACAAGCGCTGCAAACTTCTGAAATTTCGAACAAAGCGATCAATGAAACTATTCTTTTCGTTACTAATTTTGTGCATGATGAACGCTCATTATACGAGGGGTTGTAAAAAAACTGGCCCCAAGAAACCACCCGCTTTTTCTTTTTAAACCCACTTAGAAAAAACAATAAAACCCACTCTTTACTTTACCTTTGAAAAATCTACTAAGAAGTAAAAAATGAAATAAGTAGGACACTTGTACAGTTAACTATAATTTTTTTAAATCAAACAAAACGAACAGCAACGAAATTTGAAGTACTTGAAAAAAAGAGAAGAATAAATCGAACAGTTTGAGTAAATTCTATTGGTTATATTTTTCAGCTCCGCACAATCGGTATACTTTTTAACCAATTTTTCTGCCTTCTCTGCATCTAAACTTTTTCTCATTTTGGACCATACCAAACCATATATTGAAAAAATAAACTCTATAGGTGCTGAACTAGCAGCGCATGCACATAAACCTGACGTGAAGATGAAGCTGCATAATTTGTGTGCGAATGGTTTATCTGTGTTTGCTGCACGCTTGCTTGCTAAGCNTTACCTCTTAGGAGTGAACTGANCAACACACTTTGCGAAAACAAAGGTGGGGTACATTTCTTTACCCTCAATTTGTATGTCATAACAGGTATAACATGTTATTATTGTATAATTCTGAAAATAGTTGTTTTGCATGATGGAATAAAAATAATTCAGAATGTTTTTTTTCGGTTTTCCTTAAAAAAAGAACAAAATCTTGTTTATTTAAAAACAACAACATAAATTTGTTTTATTTTAAAGAAAAATAAACAAAAAAACCATGTGGGTTGTTTTTTTATAAACTGTGTTTTTCTTAACCCTGATTATACACAAGCCTGACAAGTAGTTACGACTACGGAAAACATACTAAAGATAATGCCCCACGAAGGCTTCAAATATTGAGCAGATGAATTATGCAAACTAGCCACAGCAAACACCGCTTTGCACACAGTGCTGTAATTGATGTCGGGGACAGGTGCGCGAAACGCCCCCTGGCAAGTTAAATGTAAGCACCGGGCCTCAATTGGCTTATATTTTGGTACCTTTTGGTTTTCAGTAGTTTTTTCACATTTTTTGAGTGATTTACGGATTCAATATCAGTTCTCGATTTTTATGAGTGGTGGCTAGTGGGTCCCCTATAGTTATGTTCCCGTTGGCTCAAACCTCTTGTTACGCCACTGGCTACCCTCAGTACTCGCTCAGAAGTCAGAACGCAACCTTAACGATTAAGACGTATCCCCACAAGCCTGCATAGACGTATCCTAACAAGCCACATGGTTTTATACTGTGTGAAGTGAATCCTGAATTAGCGTTGTTTAAGCTATGCACTCAGGCAATTTGGTCACGCTCGCACCAACAATGGATTTTTCGAACTTGTGGAAGCATTACTACAGATTCGCTCATGCTTCTTTTCACAGTGTCAAACTATGTGGCTTACCGTTATCAGCAGTCACTGCCCCGCTGCATGGCCTAAGAGAGAGGCGCACAAGAGGTAAATTGTACCCGGGTCCCGTAGGTACTGGGCCTGGGAGGATGAAAGTACGCACGCTAAGATTTTCTTTAATCAAGCCAACAATTTCTGGTGTAAGCCAGTTGCCAGTATAACAATTAATCTATTTCCAAATCTTAGCATGGCACTTGCTTTATTTGTAGCCTATTCTGTTTGCTATACAAACAAGCTATTCCAGTTTCGACGAGGCCCCCAGAAGTTAGGGGAGCTGGTGTCGGTCTTTCTACCCCCGGCAAAAATTTCTCCCAGAGGCCCTCCCTCGCTGCATCAACTGCCAAGATGTCTGTGTTCAACAGTCACATGCAACAAAACACACATTACCGTAACTTGAAGTGAACTTTTGAAGATTTGTGGACATATTTTTGCTACGCAATATAGACTAACAGTATAAAAAAATTCGCTCGAAAGTTTCGCAACCTGCATCTGCCGGGAAAGGAGCGGACATGAGTGAACTGCAAGTTCATCACTGCATGTCACCAAAACAGTGAACCTGGCTCTTGTGCAGTGTGAGTGTCACACCGGCAAATAAACTGTCATTGCAAGAATTATATCAATCCGATTTAAGCTGCTGACTTCATTGTTTGCAGAAAATTTTGGTTCTTAGTCCCAATTTCCAGGGGGGGCAAATGCCCCAATTTCTAAGGGTGGGACAAATGCCCGTTTTGCCCTCTCTGCGCGCGCCCATGACCAACAGTAAAACAATCCGCTAGCAAGTTTCGGAACCTGCCTCTGCAGACAAAGGAACGGACATAACGAACTGCAATCTTACCATTGCATGTTTGACTTAGAACAAATTAAACACATACGAACCGTACTACATGGTCACCCCAAATTGTCTTTGACGTGTAGGCAGCCAAATCGTATCAGTGTTGACCGGTGCTTTTGCAAAATCGAAAAAAGGGCATATGAAACGCTACGCAGTTGTGCTAAGCGGTTAAGGGGACTCGTTTGCCCGGGGCCTCGCGTTCATTTAATCAGGCCCTGATGCGGCCCCTTAACGGATAGACTAGAGCTCTACTGTAGATGTTAATGGTACCTGTAAACGTCCCGCTACAAAAGTCAAGACTTAAGAGGCATCTTTGTCTGTAGCGAAATCATAAAAATGCACACAATCCGCGAAAGTAACTAGACAGTAATAAAACTACCACGCAATGGCAACAGTAGGCCAGGGGTCACCAACCTTTATGTAACTGAAAGCTACTTCTTGGGTACTGATTAACGCTAAGGGCTACTAGTTTGATGCACACTTTTGAAATAAAAATTTTGCTGAATTTACCTTTGATTATGTCATCATTAATGATGTTGATTTATGTGACGATACTCATCATCTTAATGCTATTTTCAAAACAGGCCCGCGGGCGACCAACGTGGTCCTTGAGGGTGACCTCGTGCCCGCGGGCACCGTGTTGGTGACCCTTGCAGTAGGCCTATAGGCGAAAAGAATTAGAAAAAAACAATTCTGTTTGTAGAAGTTATCAAGCACAACTAATGGGTCGGATGCCATTGATAATTTTTACACGGATCATCCATTCGTAGATTGATACAAGACAACATAGGACGGAGGACATCATCAACATTTTGCAAAAAGAACCGGCTTTTGGACTTGATGATTATCAATTTTAGGAATGCCGCTTCACACAAGTGTGTTGTGCAAAAGGCGAAGAGTTTATAAATGGCTAGATCACAAATGACTGGGCATTCATTTCTTGTTCTTATCCAAAAATGACATAAACTCTGTTTTGAAAACTCCAGTTGCAAACTTTTTTTGTTTGAACACCGCAAACTCATCCTTGGTACGGCAGGTGTGTGACCTCCTGAAAATTCAATTGTGTATCATAGGCTTAACCATGGGGTGGCCATGGGGACCATAACCCCCTACATTTCTAGCATATTGTAGTGGAAGTAATGATAACATCTGATTACTTCCAATCACGTGCTTTTCACGCCGCTGTAGGCATCACATGTGATGCACTAGATTGATCCGTGCTTGCTTGCCAGCTGCAGTTCGGCAGTGTATTTGTGAGCTGGAGCCGAAGGTGTAGTGTTTAGTTATGGTGCTATTTGTGTTTGCGTGAGTTTAATTTCTTCACTTGTTTTCAGATCGTGCCGCTGTTTTAAGTGAGATAAAGCTAATGAACAGAAAACTGTGTACCTCCTAGTTTGTCACAATTTATCTTAAACGAACTTCAATTGGCGAAGCAAGAATTGACGCGGCCTAAAGAACTGTCGGTTGAAACTACTGCTCCTGAGGCTTCGAAGACTTTTGCGTATTGACTAAGGACAGTCAACGATTATATTAATTACTTAGGAGAGGGTCGTGCTGAAGACGCTCCTGCTATCAATAGAGCGAGGAATATTATTAGCTGCTTTTCACCATCCATCTACCCACTTGTTGAAGAAGATGAAACCTTTGAACAGATCGTTGCTACACTCAAAGGCGCCTACATAAAGAAAAAGAACAATGTGTATGCTAGGTACCTTCTCGTGAGTCGTCACCAACAACCGGGTGAGTCCGTTACAGAGTATGCGCAAACGTTGAAAGCTCTCGCTAAAGAATGCACTTTTGGGGCTGTTGCTGCAGACGAATACCGGGCTGAGCTGATGAGAGAGGCCTTTATGAACGGCCTATCCTCGCCTTTTATTCGCCAAAGGATTCTTGACAAAGGTGAATTTAATTTGGTGCAAGCTGTAGAACTTGCGGATATGTTTAGACCGTGCGCAGAAACAAGCTGCGATGATGGGTCGGGAGACCGTTATGACTGTAGAATCGGACCCTTTACCTTACGTTCCGTTTGAGACAGACTGCTCTTTGTATGCTTTTAACAAGAGAAAAGTTCGAAAATGCTTTTTCTGTGGTTGACAACTACACGCAAATCGTCGTTCTTGCCCTGCCGTAAATGCTGTTCGCCATAATTGCAATAAGCGAGGACACTTTGCCAAACTGTGCAAATCTAAAGCGAAGGATGCTTTTGACGTATTGGTGGGTTCTGCCGCTGGAGCTTTGGCCTCGAGCAGTTCACAAGTTCGCGTTTATTTGATTTTCTTTCTTCGGTCAGAGTCGAGAAATCGTTTTCCATCGCTGCTGCGCCTGCAAATTTGGGTCCCGCCGTTATCAACGCAAGCTAAAAGACCAACTGGTACATGTTTTGATCGACACTGGTGCCTCCGACAACTTTATAAATAAAAGAGTTGCGGACGAGCTACAGATTGAAGGTCGAGGACCAGCTGAACAAATTTCTCTTGCTACGACAAAAGCTGAGGCAAGAATTCACGGGAAAGCCGTCATTGACATTAACATTTGTGGCAAGGTGTATCATCAAGTCCAGTTGAGACTAATGTCAGACCTTCGTGCCGATGGTATTTTGGACCAAAAGTTCCTTAGACGGCATTCCGAAATTACTTTGCATTATGGAGGTTCGGATCATCCTCTTAGAATTTTGTTAGAACCTCAGTCTGTACTCAATGTTTCTGCGGCCAACTTGACGCCTCCACGAATTTTCGAATTCTTGGCTACGGATTGCAAACCTTTTGCTATCAAATCACGTAGATACAACCGAGAAGACTTTGACTTCAGCAAGTCTGAAGTGATATACGACTGCTCGATGCAGGAAAAATTGAACCTGCAAAGCCGCCTTGGAAGGCTCAAGTATTGGTGGTTCACCTGGCAAATGGAAAGACGCGACTTTGCGTCGATTACTCTGTCACTATCAATAGATATACTTACCTTGATGCTTACCCTTTGCCCCGTATCGATGAAGTTATCAACAAAGTGGCTCAATACACTTTTTACTCCTCACTAGATTTGAAATCGGCTTACCATCAGGTCCCGCTTGCTCCGAAAGAAGGGCCAACGACGGCTTTTGAGGCAGATGGTAGACTTTTTAAGTATTGTAGACTACCGTTTGTAGTGACTAATGGAGTATCCGCGTTCGAGCGAGTCATGGACGACTTCATAAAACGCCATAAGCTTGAAGGTATACGCCTATCTTGACGATCTGACTGTAACAGGCGCCACGAAAGAAGAGCATCAGAAAATCCTGCAACGGTTACTAGAAGCTGCAAAAACTGACGGGCTGACGTTTAATGAATCGAAGTCGAAGATTTGTGTGAAAAGTTTAGACTTACTCGAGTATCGAGTTTCGTGTGGAGAGTTGCAGCCTGATCCATTTCGCCTGCAACCGCTGCTGACATTACAACCTCCATCTTCACCTAAGGAGTTAAATAGGATTACTGGACTTTTTGCGTATTATGCGAAGTGGATTAAGGATTTCTCAAAAGGCTCGCCCTCTCCAATTAACGTCGAAATTTCCTCTTGGTAACAGTGGCGTAGCCAGCTCAAAACTTTGGGGGGTCAAAATGTTTGATCTTAGGCGAATAACACTATTTTGCTCAGAAAAACGCCTCTCAAAGCACAAAATGACTATGTTTTCTAAAAATTTGTGGGGGGGCTATGGCCCCTTTGCCCCCCTCTGGCTACTCATATGGTTGGTAATGAAGCTTTAGAAGCTTTTAAAACCTTGAAATCTGATCTAATCCATGCAAGTTTGGGTGTCATCAGAGACGATCTTCCGTTGAAGTAGAAACAGACGCGTGTGACTACGCGATCGCTGCTGTTTTGTCACAAGGAGGCCGCCCTGTCGCTTACATCTCGCGAACAAGTGTGAACAGAAATACTCTGCATTTGAGAAAGAGGCTTCTGCTATCATCAAAGCGACTCGATAATGGTCCCAATTCCTAAAAGATCGACATTTCACCCTCGTGACCGACCAACGTTCCGTTGCTTTTATGTTTCACCAGAAGAGTCGCGGAAAGATAACACCAAAATAATGGTCTGGAGGCTTGAGCTGGGACAACTGAACTACTCTATCCGCCACAGATCTGGAAAAGACAACGTAGCTCCGGATGCTATGCCGCGTATTTGTTCGTCTACGTTTTCTGTCTCCCAGCTACTACTGCTTCATGACCAGCTGGGGCAATCTGGATTTGCTAGAATGTATCGCTTTATCCGCTCGCGTAACTTACCCTATACGAGTGAAGAAACGAAAGACATTATCGATAAATGCTTAACTTGTTTGCAACTCAAACCGATATTAACCCCGCACCGCAATCTCTTGTTAAGGCGACTCGGCCATGGGAACGTTTGTCGGTCGACTTCAAGGAGGGCCGTCGCCAGCGGGGGGGCCAGTGGTGCCCGACCCCCTCATTTGAAATCTGTGGCCCCCATTTCACGTTTGGCCCTCTGGATGCTGCATACATCCAATACAGTATTTAAAAAATTTGCCCCCATCTTCTCGTTTTTGGCCCCTCCTTCTGTTTTTTGGCCCCCCTGCTCCTAAATCCTGGCGACGGGCCTGCTTCAAGAGGCCTGTCCTTGGTTCGAAACCTTATCTTCTCATCATTGTGCGTGAATACAGCCGATCCCCCTTTGTTTTTCCCTGCTCTTCAACGTCATCCACGACGGTTATGGATTCCCTTAACAACTTATTTTGCTTGTTTGACTTTCCATCTTATTTGCATAGTGATCGTGGGGCGTCGTTCATGAGCACAGATTTCAACGGGGAATTGCTTCCAGCCGCTCTTCTCCGTATCATCCGACCGGAAACAGCCAATGCGAGAGAGTTAACCAGACCATCTGGAAAACAATTAAGCTGCTGTTGCATAGCCGTGCATTGCCAGAGGAAAGGTGGGAGGACGTTCTCAATGAAGCACTGCATTCTGTGCGAACACTTCTCTTCACCGCTACCAGTGAGACTCCTCATGAACGAATGTTTCGATTTCAGCGAAAAGCGACGTTTGGCAGTGCATTGCCGACTTGGCCCTTGACGAGGCAACAACACTGAACCTTCGCTTAAGGTTCCTTCGTCATGTTTGCAGCAAAAGTGACCCACTTTGTTATAAGTGTTACTGCTGGAGGCAAACCCTTCGTATGCGCACATAAGGTATCCCAACGGATGTGAAGACACCGTGTCAACGTCGGATCTTGCTCCGTGACCTGACATTGGGGTAGAATTAAGCACGCCTTCTCTTTCAACACCCGAAGGTGAGAGCGCCGAGACGAGCTGCGACGTGAGACAACCGACAGAACCTGATACGGCGACACGTGAACTGGAGCACGCTGTGGTACCTTCAAGTGAGGAACTACAACTACCACCGGCTGTTCCTCCTCTCCGAAGGTCCTCGAGGTTGAGAAGGCCTCCAAACGTATTTGGAGAAAGCGTTGTGACTTTGAATTGTGGAAAACCTTTTGAATAACAAACTGTGAAAGTAGTTTGTTTGTGACGTGCCAACTGTTATCCATTACTGCTTTGAAAAAGCGCTGTGCTTTTAAATGTGTCTAACTGTGTAAGTGTTTGGTTTGTGACGTGCCACCTGTTCTCCGCCTATTCTTTGTCGTGGGGTGAATGTAGTGAAAGTAATATAACATCTGATCACGTGCTTTTCACGCCGCCGTAAGCTTCGCATGTGGTACACTAGATTGATCCGTGCTTGCTTGCCAGCTGCAGTTCGGCAGTGTATTTGTGAGCTGGAGGCGAAGGTGTAGTGTTTAGTTATGGTGCTATTTGTGTTTGCGTGAATTTAATTTCTTCACTTGTTTCAGATCGTGCCGCTGTTTTAAGTACGATAAAGCTAATGACCAGAAAGCTGTGTACCTCCTGGTTTGTCACACATATCTTGTTGTTTTTTGCTTTGAGAGGCGGTGACCTAGATCAAATACTGTTCCTCACTTAAAGTCAAAATCTTTGGCCGGTTGGCTACGCTACCGTTGTATGTGGTTTGTCGATACAACTTTTCCTAAACCAAAGTCTAAAGTACTTCTGAAACTGTGTGAAGCTTTTAACTTTAGTCCAAAACTACTCAGTGTACTACTCAAGACTAGACCTAGACTGCTCAAAACTAGACCTAAAAATTACTCAAGACTAGACCTAGAGTTCTAAACACAAGCATGCCTTCGAGTCGCAATGAATGCAATAAAGTCAATATTAGTCAGTACGTTAAAAGTATCCCAACATAACAAGGCATAACTTCTTGTGCTTGGTTGATTTTTATCATTTGATTGCTCAGGCAGACATCGTAGTAAACAACTGACAGAATGAAGCACAGTAGTGCCTCTGAAAATGCTGTAGAAAAAGATTCACTGTAAGACTATTAATTTTTTTGTAAACTTTACAACAACTTTTATGTCTGATTTGTCAAGCCAATTTGCTTCGCGACCCCAAAGTCCTGCCATAGATCACGATATACGGTTGTAGAAACTGCACGCCTTTTATTGGATTGAAGGCTATTGGCTAGTTACTCGGAGTGACGTCAGCACTAGCCTAGGCCTACACCGCAGTTGGGGGCTATAGGCCATCTGGGCTTAAAATAACCCAGGAGTACCCCAAGGGTCATCACTTGGACGCTTACTTTTTGCTCTATATCTCAATGATTTACCAAAGGCATCGGCGTTCAGCTCTACTCTTTTTGCTGATGATACTCTTTCGTCTATTTCAAAGAGAAATTGTACAGAATTGCTAAAAGTAGTGAATACTGAGTACCAGAAAGTAGATGATTGGATGCACTTTAATATGTTGTCTCTAAATTATTCAAAAATTTCGTACATGCTTACAGGCCCCAGTGACAAGCGACTTCAAGACTTTACCGCACAAATGAATGATAATACTATATTCCAAACAAGCTTCACTAAATATCTGGGGGTGTACATTGATGATAAACTTATTTGGTCTGATCACTTTATCAACCTTGAGAAAACTATCTCACGTAGTGTTGGAATTTTCTATAGAATTAGACACTATCTAAATGACAGAGCACTCAAATCCCTGTATTTTAGCATCGTCTACAGTAATTTGCAATATGCAATTGGAGCTTGGAGTTGCGAATACAAGCCTTTGACGGTTGAGGGTATTGCACAACAAAACAGCAAGGGCTATGACATATAGGCAATCTCCTTCAGATCGAAGTTAGCCCCACTATACAAGAACATTGACCTCCTTCAAGTGGATGACATACAATAAACCTCTGTTAATCCGGAATCGATTTGTCCGACGATTTTATCCGGTTTAGGCGAAGATCCGGATTAACTGAAGATGGCGGTTTCTAGCCTGGCGTGATCTAATTACTGAGATATCGTTGAAAATCACTTACATTGCACACATTTACGACTCAACAGCAGAACTTCGCGGAAGCAAAACGAATTTAGTGATGTATTTGCAGTTTTACATCAGACTATTTACCGTCATATCCAGGAATTTATGAACAATCTTAAGTTCAAAATTTCGTATTACTTGGCTGCAAGAAATCTGAGATTTTGGACTGACGCAGAGATTTCTGCGACTGGTCAATATGCAGTCACTCTATTGCAAGGTAATGCCCTCCAGATATCTTACCGAGTGCAGTACACGCAGAGATAATGCTCTACACACACACACTCAACACTGATCAATAGACTGAAACCGTGCCTTGGTGAAGCGGCGTATCTTGAGCGTTATATTCAACATGATATGCTATGCCCGTGTGTGACATAATAATCGTTTCTACGATTAGTCAAATGTTGCGCTCAGTTGCGGCCATTATTACCATAATTCTAAATGTCCAATGGTGATCGTGCGCACGGTTGTTTTGCGTCTGAAAGCTGCCGAATCTTTCCTAAAGAACATTCAGTGCACTCTGTGGCGTACGTGGGGGGGGGTTCATTCAGCGGCATAGGGTAGTCGTTTG
>JGI24159J19872_10002801_pt1 | contig 21153 bp, 15 predicted proteins | sample Ectturendosymbi4_FD_19872 | JGI IMG/M metagenome (IMG submission 19872) | reverse complement strand
TTTTTTTGCAAACGTTGGCCACATTTTTTGAAGTCAAAAAACGTTGGGCGCCATTTTTGCCCGGATTGTCAGGGATTTTGTCCGTAGTTTCGACAATCGAAACTTTTGGGGGTGCACCTGCACCCCCGCCTGTTACACCACTGAATAAGTGTCTAATAACCTGTGAAGATGTGGCTGGCGCCTTCGTTTTCTGTATCGCGACACAGTTTGAGGAAATGCCCCCTGTTGTGATTGCTCCCAGATGGAAGCATTCGCTGTCATATTTTCCGCTAATCCTGTCTGAACTTTTTCAGGAAAGCGTGCAGTTACGTCATATTTGGTAAAGTTCACTAAGTTTTGCCTGTTGTGTTGCTTCTTTGCCATGGCCGCCGTCCTGCCGTCCTCAATGAAGAAGCTTGTTGTTCGAACTCTTTCTTCTAATTTTCGTGAAGCCATCGAATTACAGACAGTGCCTCTACCCAAGGTCAAGCGAGGTCAAATCTTGGTACGCAATCGTTACGTTGGCATCAACGCGTCGGACGTGAACTTCACTGCTGGAAAGTACATGCCTGGCGTGAAACCACCTTTCGATGCAGGGTTTGAAGCAGTTGGCGAAGTAATCAAGGTTGGGGAAGATGTTCCTGATGGCATGACTGGCAATTACGTGGCACACATGACAAACGGTGCATTCGCTGAGTATCAGGCCATCTCCAGTCGTCGAGCGTTTCCTGTCAAAGCGCTGGACCCCGGCTACCTCCCGTGTCTTGTCAGCGGCATGACAGCGCGATTGGCTCTGAAAGAATGTGGATTCCTTAAACCTGGCGACAAGGTGCGTTATTCTCCAACATGACCAGTGTGTCTTGTACTCAGGTTGTGGCACTGTTCTGCTGATAAAGGCGTACGTAACTTTTCCAATCATGAACTTGCCAGGAATTTACATAAAACCCGTTTCGTAGCCTTCCTCGATTTCGTTGCTGTATCCATTTGCGCCAGATAGTGGTTTTCTGGGCAGAGCGTCGAATAAACTAGCACTGAAGAAAAACGTTGGAACTCACAAGTTTTGGGATACTTTCATAACCGCTGTGGATGTTTCCAGTCTTTTTTTTCACTGTAACATTTCGGTCATTTGTCTCATTAAAACTTGCCGCAACAGTATCCACCACCACCTGTCTACCTTTTCGGACATTGTGACCGAAGTGACGTAATTTTTTTTTCATTTAAAAAAAATTCGGTCCATGGCCGAAGAAAACCAGAAGAATGCCAGTAATGGGCCGTGATGCATTTTCAGCTTTTTTCTCCCTATGTGATGGAAATTAGAGTCCTGCGCGAATTTAAATTGTTTGTCCGCGCCCGCCCCGCACGAATCTGAGAAATCTGCTGCATCCGCACCATCCCAACCCCCACCTGTCCCTGTGAGTCTGAAAACCATTAAAAACGCAAGGCAACGTGTTACATCGCTTGTTTATTTATTCAGTGGTTCATTTCAAAGCGAGCAGAAGCTTTTCAATAAACACTGTGAAACTTTTTAGTCAACCTTGAGCGCATCTTCCTCAGCTTTAAGAGCACTGCCACAAAGAGTATGTCGTTCACTGACGAACTCTTTAAAAATTTGCTCTTCTGCTGTTCAAGACATGCCCAGCCATACTAAACACTCTTTCGCTAGCAGCACTAGTTCCCGTCCACACAATGTATTTCTTCCAAGATCACCGAGAGCTGGAAATTCCAATCTATGGTCTCGTCACCACTGGAGAATGTTGCCGCACCCTTGCACCACAAGCTCTCTGTAGTGTTGAAATTATTACTCATGCCACTTTCTCATGCATTGAGTCAATGTGCAGTTACGCTTTCTCATGCATTGAGTCAATGTGCAGTTACACGCACATGGAATTTTCTATCTAGCGCCCACACGCAAAACTCGGGGGATTCCCGCCCCGCAAATACGGGTACCCACAACCCGCGCTTGTTAACCCAGCGCAGGACTTTAATGGCAATAGTCATACGCAGTCCAAGACCAGTATTTGAGAAGTGCATAGTTGCATACGACAGTAACCCAGTAATTGTGGGAAACGGTTTTAATTACTTTTTGTATGTTTTATTGGTTCATTGCTTTAGTTCTGGGGCACCATTATATGCTGATGTACATTTTTTGCAGTTATAAAATTTATTCCCTCCGACAGTGAAATCCAGGCGCTTAGCATGTATGCTCTTTTTAAAAATAAGAATTTTCGGAATTTTGAAAGAATAGGTGGCAGAAGGATGCTTTGCAGGTCATTTGGGTTTAGTCAGGGTTTTTTAAGGTGTTTTAGGGACCCGATATCGGATCCCTAGAATTGAAAATCGGGTCCCTAAAATCAGAGAAATCGGGTCCCTACAGGTCCATACCGGGTACCTAACATTTTGTTATACCCAACATGCTTGTAAATGAGGTTGTCTTGGCGACGCTGAAACATCTTCGAAATTGGATTACAGTTTGTTGCAATGCATAGAAATTGCAATATAGCAAACTTTAGAAGCTTTTTTCAGCGACCGAGTTTTATGTGAAAAGTGTCATATATTCAAAATGAAGTGCCTGTAAACAGGGTTTCTACGGAGTTTTGAAAAGTATAGAAAAAGAGCTGTTCACCTTCCAGCCTGGAAAAAATTTTTTGCTCTGTTAGTATGGAAAAAGGAAATAATTTTCTAGACTTGATCTTTTGATATGCATTCTGCTAATTTTATTCTGATGTTTTTGATGAAGATTGATAAATGTGGTTTTCATCCTGTGAACCATTATAGTGCCTGAATTCGACCTGGGTATGTCATTTCATTCGGAAAAGTTAAGTTTGGAAAAAATCCGAAAAAGTCTGGAAATTTACATTCAAAATTGCTTAGGAACCCCATGTAAATAAGACTGTTTCTTTTAAAACAACCATAAAGTGGGTTAAACCCATTAAACCTTTCTTTAATGCGAAATTTCCCTGGTCTAGCAAATCGATTATATCGAAGCATTTGCTAATTGGCTCAGCTTCAAATTCCACAGTAGCTGTCGTCTGTGCCGCTTTGAAATCCGCTTTTGGTCATTCAGTACGCATGGTCCAAGTAATTTTGAAATGGCTTGTCTTGATCACTGTAACAAACCATTGGAAAAGAAATAAAATCAATTTTGCTTTCACCATATCTTCTACAAAATTTCGGTTAAAAGTTTTGTCAAAGCCTTCTCTGCCTTCTCAAGCTTAATGCTTACTGCATGGAAGATCTATCTCAGTGATCCTTAAAGTTCTAACGTTTCAAATTCAAATTGTCGTCAATCAGGATATCCTTTTTTTTAAATGTCAAACTCAGGTTCAAATCGAGGGTCGCTACAAAGTCAGCGGGTATCATGTCAGAGTCAATCTGGACGGGAGCAAGTCCAAGTTCTTAGAATGATGACTCGAGTCCGGATTTGGGTTTTGCTTCTCAACGCTGTTGAATACCCCCAAGATCCAATCTCCATAACCCCTGTGGGTATTGAGGCAAACTTAAAGAAACCCTGCTCTAGCCGGTTATTTGCTTGTGACGCGGATGGTTGTTGGTCAGTTCCTGAAGTAGCCTTTGTTTCCCCAGGTCGTGGTCACAGCGGCGGCAGGCGGCACCGGTCAGTTTGCCGTTCAACTCGCCAAACTAGCCGGATGTCACGTGATCGGCACGTGTTCAACCGATGAGAAGGTCAACTTCTTGCGCTCCATCGGTTGCGATCATCCAATAAACGTCAGCAAGCAGGTATTTAATGTGTGTGTATGCGAAGCAATGCTTACCTTAACAATATTAAACCCAGCCAGATAACAGCCTTAAGTCCGCGGAACAACTGAGCTAGCTCTGCCTGACCTTGAAGCTACGTAAAGATTGGATACTTCCTGTGCAGGTTTGGTAGCTTTTCGTGTGTTTAAACTTCTGCAACTCAAAACTTAATTTTTGCAAACGATTGATTGGGAAAGGGCTTTAATTTCGTGAAGCCCTGGTTGCAACCTTCTCCCGGCAGTTCGCAGTTGTTGATATCCCGAGGCATGAGTGCAGTCCAGCAGAGTGTCTCAGTGGCTGGTTTGAGTTTAAAGAGTTATTAGACGTCATGGTTAGTGGGGGGTTACACGCAATGTGCGCTTGATGCATCCTTGCTGGAATTGACGATTGTCTTTTTTGGTATCACACTCAGGCCCGTAACCAGGGGGGCGAAGCCCACCCTAGAAAAATTTTCGCCCCCATAGTCTAAAACTATTGGACACAGTTCAAAAATTTGGGCCCCTCTCAGAAAACTCTCCGCCCCTCCTGGTGCTCCAAGCTGGTCACGGGCCTGGTCACACTGTAAACGGTCATCCGCGTTCCCACCCATAACCGACTACGTGCGCAGTTCTTCAAGTGGCTCACGCAGTGTGGATTGGCATGTGCGTGGTTGCGTGAGGAGTGCTCAATATAATGTAAGTTCAGTATATAATGTAAACTATATAATGTAAGCTGCTTTCATCAGTTTCCATCTGCATCTGAGTTCTACGAAATCGGAATTACATAAAATATATTTAAACTTTCTCTCGAGAAAGAGCTTATCCCAAATGACCCCACCGAGGGAGGTCCATCAGACAAAGACGGTCGCATAGAACTGAGCAGTGAGTTTTATATTTTTCTGTCTAACGAGCCGATTTAACCCTTGCTGCTGATGATTCAATTAACGATTAGCTTATTTTTGTATCAGTGTTGAAGCAATTGCCAGGATCTATTGCTTAAAACTTTCACAAGACCCGAACGACCTTCCAACAACTGAGGGATTTCGCGCTGCTACCAATCCTCCTCCGCCTGACAAACCACCAGGCGTTGATGGTATTGCAGCCAAACTGCTCAGCTGCGGTGATTCCCCTGTTCCAGTACTTTACAACATTCTTTGCATGTGCTGGAATGAAGGTTGTTTTCCGAAAACAATGAGGGAGACCAAGTTTGCGATTCTGTAGAAACACAAAGGTGAAAAAGGAGTCTGCAACAACTGCAGAGGAGTTTCACTTAAGAATGTTATTGGGAATGGGAAGGTCTTTTCCAGGGCCGTGCTATCTCGCATCCAAACCTTTGCGGAGAGACTCTGCTCTGAATCGCAGCGTGGTTTCCACAGCAACAGACGTCACAAACCCAGTAGCGCTGTAAATAAAGGCTTCCAGCTGCACATCGTTTTTGACTTGAATATAGCATTTGGTGTGGTCAGCAGAGAAAGGCTATACATCGTTCTACGAAGGTAGACTTCTTAGTCTGGCGAGGCCGTTGCATGACGTCATGGAAGCACTTATCTCATTTGGAGTTTCTCTGTCCTCTCCACGAAAGCGGCATTGGCTACAAGCAGCACTTCATGTACAATGATAAACCGAATTTTTGTTTGTCACTTGTGCAGGCCTGCAGATAACTTCATTAGTGATGACATTTTGGTCATCATCATGGAATGCATGATGGAGATCAGCAGAGAAGAATCCAAACAGGGTTAGGGGCAGAACACAGCTTTGCTTTGACAAAATGTCATCACTAATGGAGTTTTCTACACGCCTGCACAAGTGACAAACCAAAAATTCGTTTCATCATTGGACGTGAAGTGCTGTTTGCAGAAGATGCTGCTTTCGTTTTCAAAGAACGAAACGGGCTTCAATCGCCGATGGACCGTTTTGCTGCCTGTGAGGCTTATTCTCTGGTCAACAGCAACAAAACAAACTGTTGTAATACACCTGTTGACGTGAATTGACACGTCATCAATGGACGTGCATTGACACGTCATCAGTTGACGTGCACTTTACGTCCAGGGCTGATATCATTCTACGGTGAACAGGATCTCGAAGTATTGGCCGACCCTTCCTTTCAGAGATGTGGCCGTGAGAAATTGGCAGCAACTCGGAATCTCGTCATCGGACTTGGAAAGCACGCGTCGATGATCGTCAGACTGGCGTGCGATTCTTCGCCAGGCTTCTCCCCGGCGCTTGTGCTGATTTGGTCAAGTTCACTGTCTTTCTGAAAGTCGTCTGCCAAACACATCCTATACGATGAACAGAACTCAGGAACTCGAAGTATTGTTCGACTCTTCCTTTGTTTCAGGGATGTCGTAATACTAGATGTGCGACAACTTTTATCACCGAGTGGGAAACAAAATGGTCTGGCGTGCACTTTTGCGCCAAGTTTCGCTGGAGTTAGATTGACCCCCTCTTCTCAAAGCGATCATCCTCTCTCGTAGACCTTCTGCCTCACGACTGTAACTAGTACCACTGTACTTCCACCACAACAAGTAAATCATGATGGTCCTATGATTTTTATCAAAATGAAAGCTGGTTGTTGGATAAATAGGTCGAGAAACAGTGATATTGATTGGTAAAGTATACATCGAACTCTATCTATGCAAAAACTAGTGAGTGTCTGTTTTCGTTGATTGGCTAGGAATTGCGAATACACGCTATTTACCCCTGGGTTAAATTGATGTTGAGGATTTGAATTCGGAGCTGAAGCGGGAGTATCCTGGTGGTGTGGATGTCGTTTACGAGTCAGTGGGAGGAGACACGTACGAAATATGCGTCAATCGCTTGGCAGAGAAAGGACGCCTGATCGTGATTGGTTACATCTCAGGTTACCTTGAACCAATGGGTGTTGGGAGCACGAAGTCATCCAGGTGGGGTTAGAAAACACGACGTTGTTTATTTACCGAGTGTTGTTTGACTGTTGTTCAAGAATTTTTTGGTTTCAAGCACCTCAGTGATTAGGGAGGAGTCATTGTTTGAAAATTCGGTCAGAGACTCAATGCATCAAAGTCATTGGTAATCAGTTTCAAAATTACGTCGAGTCTGGTCGTCCAATATTTGTTAATCGCGCCTTTTCCATATTGTTTGAAAAATATCACTTGTAGTGGAACTCCTATCACAGCTGCGCCATGTGCAGAGATTGGTGTCGGCTCAAGATTGGATTTTTATAGCTTTCGGACCTGTTTTTGCAATTACCATTTTTATTTTGGTGGTAAGTTACATATACTTCAATTAAACTACATTTAACGGCACTTGTGACTGATTCCACACGAAATTACGTGCATTCATTTCAACCTCCGTTGCGTTTTACAACTTCGAATACACTACTGGGATATGCTTAAACTTCTTTGTTGTGCTTTTGGTCAAACTCCGGTGTTTTTGCTTTTAAAGCACGTACTTTATTTTCGAATCTTGTGAATTTCTTCAAAATAACGGTGTATTTTATTTTTTAATATGGCATGCAGCGTATGTAGCCTTCACATACATTTTGAAGTTCGTTAAACGTCCATTGTTTTGAACGCAGCAACGTTTGTTGACGTTTGTTCGTTTTGTCACTCCCCCCCCGTACATATGGCGGATCCTGTTGCCCTGCCCTCTTCCTGCCTGTGCTTGTTCTTACACTCACAGTATTTCAATTGCTTAGCATTGAGGAAAAAGGCCATCAAACAACAGACCCAACATCCATAAACAACAACATGTTAGTTATACACAATCGTTTGCCATTTGTTTTGACCTTGCAAGAACTGCCCTTCTGAACAGCTACAATTGTGTTGGTTTGCAAGAATCACCAAAGTTTCTATGGCGTTCCGCTAAACTGCTTTTTGCCAGTGATATTTTCTATGGGCTAATTACTTCGAACTCAACAACAGCTATACTAAAGTGAATTTTGAAATTATCAGTTACAATTGCCATAAAATGTAATTGATCACATTCACATGCAATTATGGTAAAATCCAACACCTGTCCTGAACTGGCTTGCGCAAGGCCCCCCTAAAAATGAAATGTTTTGGTGCAGCTATCCACTTCGTTTTTCTGTTGATTTTTTCTGCCTCGCCATAAGCGTCCTCGCACGCTCTGCAGTGTATGGGTGGCACTGAACTCACGTTGCGCTTTTTTGCAGGTCGGCCGCATCTTTACCCATCAAGTTACTGATGAAAAGCGCCAGTGTTCGTGGTTTCTTTTTATTCCATTTTGCCGATCAGTGGAGCAACGCGTTTGGTGAAATCGCTCATCTTTACGAGCAGGGAAAGTTGACCTGCGCCGTCGACCAGGGTCAAAGGTCACCGCGAGGGGGGTTTGTAGGTATGGAAGCAGTCGTTGACGCGGTCGATTATCTTTATTCCAAAAAGAACGTTGGCAAGGTGGTGGTGGATCTGACGACATTGGATGACAAAAGCAAACTGTGACGCAACAAGTTGCTGCGGCGGCAGACCAGCTATGCAATCTCTCCTTTCCTGCTCGATTCGTTTAGTTGCAATCTTCGTCCATTTGTGCCGACCCCCTCCACGGGTACCCTGTGGATAGGAAAGTCACCCAGGACGGCATTGGACACTTATAATTGTTGTGATTTGGTTTCAAGAATTGAAATAACTACTCTGCTGTTCAGTCGTTCTCTGAAATGATCACAGGGCGAGTTTACTGTTAATTGCAATCGCGTCCTGATGGCCAACCGTCACACGCACTACTGTGCTTTAATTGACCGGTCGAAGTCTGTTTTGATTCAAGAAGTTTGTTGACCTGTGTTCGATGCGACGCACAAGATACAGTGAGGTGTGATGTCGCTGCTATGCTACGCAGTGTTGCCCAATGCTCATCAACACTCTAAAAACTTGAAGTCTCCAGCATGAGTTTCTTGGCCATCCTTAAACATGGCTGCATCTGTGGCCCAACTAAAGTTAGGTTTGAAGTAATTGCGGTTGCCCTCAAAGCAACTCTACATAACATAACCCTTTGCTGGACGTGTTTATGTTTTGCTGAAGATCGTTAATGCTTGGCTGCATGTAACATTGCCGCTTCCACTTAACCATAGTTTTGTTATTTAGGGTTAGAAATCATGCTTTCTCGCTTTTAATGTTGATGAAGCTGCAATAAACAGTCGTGTCACTGATGCGAATGAAATGAAGTCAGTCATGCGGCGAAACACGTGCAAATGCAGTTGGTGGCTTTTCGCATCCAGGGTCGATGAAATGTTGTTGCTGCCACTTTATGTTCGTGGCTTTCTTATGACGGTGCTGAGTGCATTTAATGATTTAATTATATTATTCGTTCAGCATCACATAAACTTGCAGCCCTGTATTTTTGTTTGTTCGTCAGAAGTTTAATTCTTGTTACGTCATTAAAAATAATTCAACGAACAAATGTCTGGTTCTTGACAAAGTTTTTCGTTTGCAATTCATACGTTTCGTGTTGAAGTATGAGTTTTCGTGAAAAATCAGAATTGTCTATTTTGCGACAATTGACTTTACATCGCATGGTCTGAAGCATACCTATTGTCGGCCATTCCTCACCACACTAAACAGGCCTGTAGCCAGGTTTTGAAGTTCGGGGGAACAAAATACATCTTTCGGGGAGAAAAACCTTGTTTTTGTAAAACAAAATTTTCTGGACTGGACATAGCAAAATTTGGGGAGCACTCCCCGAATTATCCCCCCATGGCAGGGGCGGCCCTTAGCCGATTGCTTCCAATCGGGCCCTTTGCCAAAAGGGACCCCGCGCTACGCCTTCCCACCTACGCACACTTTCTATTGAAGCTGCTCATGCACAGCAGTACCGGTGCGGGGATCAGTATTTTTAAGCGTGGGATGCGTTGCAACGAAAATCAAAGTGAACTGCGCGGTTTTAACCTCCGCTTTCATCAGAACGGTTAAAAAATGGTCATTGTTTTCGATAATGTGTGGACTAGTTTTTCAACAGCAGCTAGTTAAGGCAGAGATCGTTAAAGTTTTGAAGCTGTTTCCTGTTTCAATTGCAAGCGTTTCGTATTTGGAAGTCAAGTTCTCTGTAGCTGCTGCAAGATACGGTTCGATACTTGTTGCTGTTTCAATAGTTACTGCCACTTGTCTTCTGAAGGTTGAGCTTAGTTCGTAATTTAAAATGTGTGTTGTTTGGTCGGTCTTTTAATAGCGTTATTCATTCTCCTTCGTAGAGATCTGATAAGGCAGCTTCCCTAGTTTGTTTATTGCCTTCAGGATTTACTTGACCATCCCTGTGACCGTGGCATCCGGATAAAGGGGTTTTCTAACTAAAAGTAATTAAAATTTATGTGAGATCATCAATCCAACAAGAGAACCTAAATACTTTGACGATTATGGACATTGATCCGAAATTCGCAGAGGCTTAAAACTTGGACAAAAATCTGAGGAACTTTGCTAATGTTAAAGCATAAAAAAAAAATTTATCTTAGCAAACGCATTTTCCGTATCGTTGGCTGGAACAGCCTAAAGCAGGCCTGCGGAGCTGGAACTCAAATTTCAGGCTCTGACTCCAGACGTCTAAAGTTTTTGGCTCCAGATCTGGCTCCAACATCCAACAACGTATGCCTCCGGCTTCAAAATGATTGGGTCAATTGAAAACCATTGTCTTATTTGTACAACTGCATTATTACACCAGCATAGATGAGATGTCGCGAAATGATGCGTTTGATGGATAGTGTGACATGTGCAAAACAATTTGATAAGCCCTGATCTACACACAAAAGAGCATGGGCGTCGGAAAGATTTTTTCCTGGGGGGGCAATAGTGGGTTTTTCCAGGTGGTGGCCAACAGTGGTGAAATTTCATTTTACCATCTCGAAACTAAGAGACAAACATTTTTCTGTTAAGAAGTGAATTGGAAAATATCAAGTTTCAAAATCCATAGGGTCTTGCTGTAACGCTTTTTCATTTGTTGATGTTTTGTACCTGTAGCTAAGTTGTGATATCTTTGCCGGCTGCTCGTATCAAGCATGTTGTGTTAATTTCATTTAAAGCATGGCCAATTTGACCTGCCGTACCCGCGGTAGGTGATGTAGCAACGCGGCTGCTACATGTGAAACGCGGAGTGAGAGCGCGCTAGGATGCGCGCGGCTCCTGAACGTGCTAGTTGAGAGATATAAATACCCCGTTGGTGAAAAGCCATCGGGAGCTTCCTTTGGCCGATTGCTTCTATGCGAAGCGAAGCGCCTCAATAGTACCTGGCCAGGGAGGAGGTATTTAGCGTAAGAACTCATGGATTTATTGGTTGTGACGGAGATGTCTATGGAACGGATGTGGAAAGTCTCTGCTGGAGAGGTGAAATTGGGAGGCATGCCTCCAGACATCCCTAGATTGGCATTAAAAAGTTTCTGCACAAGCCACTGAATGGGCCCCACAAAAGTGCTTCCAATCGGGTTCCGCTCTTGCTAAGGCCGGCACTGCCCCATGACTACTGCTTGGTCTGACAATAAGTAACTAAATGGAATAAAATATAAAACGAATTGATTGATTACCATGTTTTACTTTATTTTTGCCAGCATTTCAATTTTTTCCCTACATTTAGCCGATACAGAACTAGAGGCTCAAATCATCTCAATGTCTTCTGTTTCAAATTATGATAACTATGCGTATGCGACATTAGGAAGACAAAGTCATAAAAACGGAGAAATAAATTGCATGACTACTGGTTAAAAGCGTGTGTTGCAAAAATGAAGGAGCACAAGGTGTCTATTTACGAAGCGAACCGAGGGAGAGAGAACTATGGTAAGAACAATGTATGGCGCGAAACTGATGGACATAAAAAACATTGCTGGATTGATGAACATGCTGGGATTAAGAGAAACTGTGGAAAATCCGGCAAGAGCAAGTAGGGTGCGATGGTACGGACATGTTTCGAGGAGAGAAGAGGATGATGCCCTAAGAAAGGCGCCGAGTTTCAAGGTGGAGGGTTAGAGAAAACGCGGACGATCACAGAACACATGGAGGAGGCAAGTAAAAGAGATTAGAGCAGTGGTTCTCAACCTTTTTTGAGCCGAGGAACCCTTTCACTGCACCCAAAACAGCTGCGGTACGCTTCGTTTTCACCCAGTTAGACCTTCGGGTGCACGTCAGACTATAGCTGTGGTGCGATTAAGCTGAATAATGGCGCAAATGAGTGGATAAAACCTGACAGATTTTCTTGATGGGATTTGGTTTTCGGATCCTCTATTCCAACACTTTCATGGACCTCTGTGGTCCCCGGACCCCAGGTTAAGAATCCCTGGATTAGAGGGATGGGGTTGCGGAAGGAACACACCCTTGACCGAGCAAGACGGAGAAATGGACTGAAAATCATATTAGAAAACGGTAAATCCGACCAACTCCATTTAATAGGGATAGAATGGGTCAAAACTGGACTACAGACAAACAGCCATCGTGGCAATGGCGGAAAACCATTTTGTCTGATTCAGTGGTAACCTCATTAGGGGATGTCGCGCAGGTTTCGGCGAACATTCACTAACCCTTCGTAATCCACATAACAAAATATGATTTCTTCACAGCAGATACATATGTGATTAGAGCACAAACTGAACCATGCATCGAACTTCCGAAGAACCCCTGAGACTGGCTCACGTATAACCCCTGGGGTTGGATCGAACTCACAATATGAACCACTGATCTAAATGCACACCGATTCAAGCTAAGGAAAGTGGACATGTGTGGTGGTTCGTTTGCGCCATGTAAAATTTTTGTTATATTTAAATAAATAACTGTACCAAATGTTTTGGAAAAAAGAATATTTTAATTGACAAATTTTTTGAAACTGAAAACTTCTGAAAAACATTTCATCAAGAAAAATATTGCATAAGGAAATTTGTTATCGTCACTGCAACCAATTCTGCCAACGAAATGTTTCTCACTGCACTTTGCGAATAAATTATATTGTAAATTCTTATTTTGCCTATTGATTTTTTTATAAAATCTGACGTAAACAGCGAATATGTGGGGCGATCGGTAGATGGCGCCACATGTAAATAAATGGTCACCGCTAGATAGTGCCCATGAGTAACAAGTCACTGTCATAGTCGCCACAAACGAATTTTTGTCGTAGTTCATTTATCCCTATATAATAATGCAACCTAGTAGTAGTAGAGTGAAGTCAGTGATGGATCTCTATTGTTGCTGGTTGCTTTCCTGTTAGTTAATGCCCCGAATTGCCATGTTTCGCTTGTGCTTGCTCAGTAGTTCAAGGCGATGCAGTCAACTGCAACAAACGAATTTACAACATGGTTTATTCGGAAATTTGAACGGGAAACAATGCAAGACACTGCTTTGAAAGGCGGTGTCTCAACAGAACCGTCGCCAGAAAGTCTTCAACAGCGGGGCTTTACGTTTGGGCAGAAGGGTTTGACGTTCTAAAAATTGACAAAACTCAACTGATTTGTAGTGTTTCATATTTCAATTTAAAGGGCTTAGCCCGCCAAAGCCACCCCGTAGCGACGGGACTGTGTCTCAAAGAAATTCTTGTTGCTTGCTTTAAGTCAAAAGATCTCCTGCCAAAAAATTTTGGGCTAGCTACGCCACTGATTTAGTTGACTTATAAAGCTGGTTCTTTCAGTACCGATTTTTTATGCGCTCTGTCGAGTATTCCTGCAGAAATCTGCATAAGTTCCACATTATTGGAGCGGGGGGTATTTGGCCCACGGTTAATTTTCGTGTAACAAATGTACATTTGACCACTCAGGGTTACCTGAAGTGCGACAAGCTATTTGGTTAAAGCGAATTTGCCCATGAAGGTGCAAAAAATGCGCAACATTAAAGTATATTTCACAACACCGCTGTGACAAAAAAATGGAAGACAAAATGACCTAATACCGCGAACATGTTTTCCGAACTGTAGAAAATTATAGTCAATAAAGATACTTTTGTGGATTTTAGGGTTGGGCGATCGCCCCCCCCCCTGGATCCGCCCCGGCCGTTATGCATACCTCAACACATTTTTGGGAGGGAAATTCTTTCATAAAATAGAATCATGTTTCGGGTCAGTTGAGCTCGAGGATAATGGCCGAGTCATCGATAAACCCGCTTGCACACCTGCANNGTTTCAGTAAGACTGGGTGATATCGGGAAAATTGTTGCCCAGTTTGGCCTGAAGCAGGTCGGGTTGAAGTTTCAGAGCACCTGAGCAGGTTGGTCTTTGAGGGGGCAAATTCCAGCGCGTCGAGAATGGCGCCCCACCGTGGAAGTCCGGGCAAACATTGCAATTCAAGTTCCACACTGTGTTCAAATTTCGCTTCTTTGAATTACGAAAAAGGGATCGACAATCCTTAAAAATTATTCAATGGTAGTAAAAAATCTCTATTCGAAAGTTAGTGAAAAGACAACTACAACAGAGTTTATAGCAACTGAGTTTACTGACTCGTCGCAAATCGCAGCAACGAAGTAAACAACAATAATAATAATAATCGATAAATGCAGATGATGGAACAGACTGCGGAATATATGCTCCTCTGAATATGTTACAGCCACGAGCAGGGGTCAAAGCAAACCAGCAGTTTGTTTCAACGCCACGCGCCAAGCGCTTTCTCTCTAATGGGTCGCAATAATATCCTTGACGTGAAGGGACAACGCGAAGAATAAGAGGACAGAAAGCTTCCAGTGCACGAACTTGTATCAACACTCAACAAGGAGAAACACTACATAGTTTTCCGGCAGGTGCTTCGATTCATAACAATGACAGGAATGTGTCCTGGACAACCATCAAACTAAGTTTTTACAGAAGTTCTATTTTTTTCACTAAAACCTATGGACACGAGCAAGTATGCCACAAACAATGTGATAAGTGTTCAAAGAAAACTTTGCATGACAGACCAGAAGTCTGGTTCGTCGCCTCCAAGCATCGCATACGTAGATAATGTGGTTGACCTTTAACCCTGCCGATCACGTCACAATGCGCTATCGCCCAACCTGACGCTGGAAGTTGTTTGTCGTCATCAACATTGCTAACTATGCGATCTTTTATGTACAACGAACATGTGACGTCACAACGACGTCACTGTAGTGGCACCCTTGCCATTACGTAACGACTCGCACAAAAGCTGACGTGGATAAAACTTGAACGAAGTTTTTAGAGTAACTGAGAGCAGCAAGACGTCATCCATGTGTTTCCGAGACAATGTTTTCTCATGTTTTCTGAAAGAAACTGCATTTTTGACGAAAAACATTTTTTTGAAGCAGACACAGTTGAGGCTGGAAATCACGGGTGGTCGGACTCAACGATGTAAGTGTTTATGTAACATCGACAACAAATTGCAGTCTGCTTGTTACTCCATTACTACCCAGTGTAGAACTATATACGGACCAGAGATGCTGAACAAACATTAATGGCAGAACATCGTGATGTACAAATAAAACAAACATTTCGCTCTTTCACGGACTATTGTTGCACGTCGGGAAAGATGGCGAAAGCGATGCGAGGCACACAAATGCGAAATAAAAGAATAATAAAAATCTTCTCACGGACATCCTGTCCATTTTACTGGTGTGTCCAGTGCGAACGAAATGTGCGAAAGATCAGGAAAGTGGTCGCAAGCCTAGAACTGGTCATTGCGAGCAAATAATTCGCGTTTAGCAAAATTTCGAATTGAATATTTTCACTTAAAAAAGCAGCCGTATAGAAACAAGGTTAGGTATTCGCAAACTCGCGAATACAAATCTCGTGCTGATTGATGACGTCACAGCCGGCATGACGACAACAACAACCAGATTATGATTTTTTGAAAGGCACCCATGCGTGAAAGCATCTGACGAACTGCCACGGTTCATTGCCTTTCCGCACTAATTTAAGACTTCGCTTGACTCCTTTGCTTTTCAAGTGTTGAATGTAAACCTGAAAAAGTTCATGTGGAAATGTTATTCTGTGCAATGAACTCNAAGATACAAAGTTGATCTTTTAATCTTCCAAGTACATCTATGTAAACAAACTAGCCTTAGGTTGATTTACGTAGCGCTCTATACATTGGATGACGTCTATACGAAGATTTAAGACAAAACTGAACAACAATCGAGAAGTTATGTGGTGAAGCACTAACCGATGCAGTCTTCAGTCCTAATTTCACTTCAACTTGACTTGTTTGAGTCCCGACCCACATGAAGACCTGCGCATGAGTGTGCAGATGTGTGAAAGCATGCTCGGACCGGACAGCACACAAAAGCAACACGTTTGACACACAAACAACTTATTTAACACAAAACCAACATATTGGACGCACTTGCAACACACTTACGACACAAACAAAATGCATAATGCAAACATACACACTTAACACATATTTTATTGAACTCGTGTAGCAGTTCGGTTTTGACTGAGCTGTCAGACCAAGTAGCATAAGACAGACAGGGCGACTAGGGAAGAGGAAGCAATGAGGTCAACCAGACGACTGCAGCAAGAAGTGAATGGTTTTATCATAGCAAGGCTTAGCTCAGGTCCGCACAACTCAGAAACATGTATGCAGAGCTCCTACGCAATTTTGAACACATTTCCAGACTTTTCAAAGACATTTTCCAGATTAAACTTTACCAAATGACATACTCAGGTCAAATACAGGCACTATAATATTTAACACGAAATAAGTAAAATTAAATTCATCATGAACAAAAATTATGAAAATGTATGTCAAAAGATTAAGTCTGGAAAATTATTTTCTTTTTCCGTAGTAACAGACTAAAACTTTTTTCCAGACAGGAAAATGCCAAAAATTTTCCAAGCCTTTCCTGACTCCGCGGGAACCCTAAATATGACATCTTACGAGGAAGACTGGATTGAATAGAAATAAAGCAACAGCGTGAACGCAGCAACGATGAGCGACTCGCATGTTTGAAGACAAACGAAAGCGGATGATGCTCAGTAAAGTGCTGACCAGAACAACATTTCAACAAACTTATATCAAGGGGCAATGGCAACCCATCTACTTTTATAGAAATACATGCGAAAAAAGTTTTTTGAGGAGAGCAAACCGGTGTAGAACCGACCCTACAATGTAGTCAGCAGCTGTTGACACCGGCCAGTAACTGTGCACCCCTATAAAGAGAATTACGATTTCAAGTGATTTGCAATGTTTGTTGATTATAAATGTTATATGGGACATCTTACCGCTGTTGCATTCTGGACAGTTTTTACGTATTGATATTTTATGTTCATTAAAGGTGCTTAAAATTGGAGCAATGTTGTGTCATCAGCAAATAAGAAATACAATTTGATGCATTAGGAAGATCATTAATATACTGAAGAAAAAACATTAATTGCAGCTTGTCAACATATTTTTTAATTCGCTTTCATCAAATCAAATCCAGGCTTTCTAAGAAACTCGGGAGATTTACTTTTCACTAACACTTCATAGAAACTCACACTAGAGAACAAATCTATCATTTTGTAACAGCTTGTCATGTAGAGTGAAATTAACAGGTAGTCCTTACCACACGCAAACTGTACTTGGCATATCACAATTATTAAGAATATTGCACAAAAGTCAGTCGAAACCCTTGAGGCAGGTAGGCAGAGAGAGCGGTAATTAATTTGCTGGAAGACTTCAACCTCCCATTTTTAACTAGTTATTGTTAATGTGATTATGCTCGGAAACATTAGGACGGCAAGGCGATGGATGTTATGTCAGAAGAGTAGGGATATAAAAAATTGTTTCAAATATAGTTACGAACTATAAGGTTGTTATGTTTTAACTGAAGAAACAAGTATTTTGCAATGATTACAAGTTTACGCTGAGTCTTTCACTTGCTAACAATCCACGCTACAACACAGCGAACATCCTTCATCATTCGATGATGGGCAACGTTTATGTCTCGTTTCATCGTTATCAGTTTGACTGCGACATTCTGTTAGTAGAGAAGCCACTGACCAGCGGATCTCACTTCGAAGTTAGACAGGGAGGGTGGCGCGATATCCTCCCATGTGTAGTGCAACAAAATAAACAGCTATACATTAAAGTTTCTACGGCGGCGTCGCCAACTTCCTCTTCACTTGAGCAGCGAGCTTAATGGAGGAAACCCCAGGATCACTCAGAATAGCTGTGCAGAAGGAAAGGTTCATAAAACCGATCCTTGCTTCGCATTACTCTTTCACGAGCAGCTTTATCGCCGTGGCTGATTTCCATAACAGGAAAGTACTTTTGAAATTATGATTAACTATCAACACAGAAGGCGTAGAGCACTCTGAGCTTTAAATGAACCAGCAAGAGTACAAATAATACCGCGCATTTTTCCACTTAAACCAGATTCAAACTAATCTACAGACGGGTCAGCGGTTCCCTGCTGTCCATCAACCGCTCCTGAAATAATGTGTGGAGAAATACATAAAGTGCCTGAAATAAGCTTTTTTTATATTTCAGTCGCATTTTCCGTGCCGCACAAAACCAGTCAAGATTTCTTTTCTCTCACCAGACAGGATCACCACCACTGCATGACTTAATATATTTGAAAACCCAGGGTTTAGAAAAACCCGAGTTTTTTCAAAATAAAACAACCCACTTGGGTTTTGTGCGGCATGGTTTTTGCTGCTTTTTTTTTAAAAGAAAAACACAAAAACCCCATTCCCAATTTTTTTANTGAATCATGTAATATTACCTTTTTCAAAATTATATAATAACTTATACCTATTATGGCATTCAAAATTGAGGGTAAAAAAATGTACCCCATCTTTGTTTTGACTAAGTGTTGTTGGTCAGTTCACTCCGAAGTGGTATATACGGCTTGGTAAGCACGCGCACAGCAAACAGAGAACTCACTCCCACACAACCTCTGCAGTTTCACATCAAGCTTATATGCATACCCTGCTAGTTCTTCAACATATGGTTTGGTATGGTCCAACATCAGAAACAGTTTTGGATGCAGAGAAGGAAGAAAAATTGATCAAAATATACTGATTTCACAGAAGTGAAGAAGATAACCAGTAGAATTTACTCAAACGGTTCGAATTATTCTCTTTTTTTCAAGTCCTTTAAATTTCGTTGCTGTTCGTTTTTTTTTGATAGAGTGAAAATTTTAGTTACTTGTGCAAGTGTGCTGCTTATTTTGCTTTTTACGTCAAAGTAGAGTTTTCAAAGGGAAAGTAAAGAGTGGGTTTTGTGTTTTTGGTGGGTATTTTGGGTTGGGTCCAATGTCATCAACCTTGTGAAAACCTCGCATGCTTCCACTACACTTTCAGCTGAAGACGAAGTGGTTGGTAAAAGCCTTAATCTTGACGCAAACACTTGCCATTCGTGTCCAAAGCACTTCAGCCACAGCAACGAACAGTTGCAATAAATATTTCAAGTCAACCATCACTCGTCGGCAACAAATCGGAGCAGGACAGAGCTTCAACACCTCGCTTGTCTGCACCGTTCTTTTAGCATCAACAACAAGCATTACGTTATATCACCAAACTTGATAAAATTCAAAGTATGACGTACAAACTGCCCATTATCCAGAATCATTATGTCGTCATCAGCGAGATCATCTTGGCAGAAATCTGCGCACTTTTCAGACACGGAAAAAAATCCTTTCTCGTTCGAGCATCGGAACAGGCGAGCATGACGAAGGAACTCAGCGTCCTCGTCATAATCCTCGAATCTCCCCCCCATTCCAACCCAGAAGAAGTTTTCGGGTTCTTCCCCCTCGTTGAGAATCTGCGAAGCCACAAACACAGAATGTAAAACGTAACTGTCCCGGGTGAATAATGATCCTCGGATGCAGTAAACTTCAAACTGATGCACACTGAGCAATACGCGAATGCCCCCCCCATCAAACTATGTAATAATTTGTCGTCAGGAACAAAACAACTGTGAGCAGGGTTTCAAAGCTTCTCCTGGAACAGACCCTCTGCTTGAATAAACATCAAAAAATGATTTCTGTAATTGTTTTAGTTTTTATGAAAAAAAAGCTACTAACACCACACCCAATCACACGCACAAAAACACATATAATTCAGCCTTCATTACATGATACCTGGAGCCAGTAAAAGTCATATTTTTGTGGTACAGAAAATTGTCAAACCAACAAGGATGACGGTCTATTGTAATGTCAGTTGAAGTCATATTTTCTGTTTAAGGTCATAAAATACTTTTCATTTTTACTTGAAAATGCAAAAAATTGAATCCTACAACTTTGTAAACTGCAGTTTTCACATTGAAAATGGATAATTATTTGTGGACGAGGGAGGCAGTGACAGTTCTCATGCCGAGTTGCACCAAGCATTGGAAGCACCTTTTTTGTAAAAAGTGCTTTTTTGATGTCAATTAGCATTGTTACGTCGTCTCAACGCATTATTTTGCAACACACAATCTGGTCACTGAATAATATGAACACTGCAGAAGGTCATCGAGTGCCGAGAGCTCAAGAGCCAAAGGCACTTTTCGATCTCAGAGCTTACACCAGCTATGTCCAATCGGCGGCCTATATTGATAATGATCTTAAATTTGACATTTTCGATGCAGGTGGTCTTCGGGGCCACTTTATCACGTCTGTACCACGTGCTGGGAGATTTCCATATGTCCACTGACAATTTGAGGCAAAACTGTTTACCAGTTTCTGATTTCTACCCTTGTTCCATTTGGTGCTAAAAGTACCCATGAAATCACACTTATGAAGTGGAGTCGTTACTATTGCAGTTAGTTTAAGATACGGAAAGTGTTCGAATCCTAACCTCAGTTTGCTAAAAGATCAAACTAAGCCATTCAATGTGCGGCCCTAGTTGAGATAGTGACATAATTTTTGGCTCAGTAAGCCATTTGGGTTGGACATAGCTGGTTTAGACTCTTACTAAATTGACTGACGTAGACTGTTCCTTAAGTTTAAAGCTGAGCTGCTAACGCTTCTTTGTAAATTACAATGAATGTCTAAAGTTTAACTTTTGTGAAACTGTAACATTTCTTGTACAGCGAGCAAGATTGTAAAGTGAGCATGCCAAAAATGAAAATTTCCGATTCGAAAAAGACCAGATTAATAAAAAATTTAAATGAGTTCACAGTCAGCTCAAAAGATGAGCTGTACTGCTGCTCTTAAGCATGAGAAAAGCATCGAAAAGACAAATAGTGCTGGAACATCAGATACACGAGAGACGTTTATCAATGACAGTATACAACAAAAAATTTGCCATGATACTTGTTCGAGCTTTTGCATCAATTAACATTCTCTTGGTAAAATTAAATCACCCAAAAGATTCCTCGTGATTTGGGTCAAAGCGAACTTTCCGAAGTCTGCGTCGTCTGAAAGTTAAGTAACTACCAAAGTCAGGGATGGGCAAAGATTTTCTACGGAGGACAGCACTGAAGAGTTTAGCGCTACCGAGGCCGCATATATTACATCTATCATCGCTTTTAAACCTTTAACAAAAACTTTTTACATTATCTAGCACAAAATGAAAGTAACAATAGATACTTCAAGTTGAGAAAAATGCGGTTTCGAATGAAACGTGTGGAATAAAACCT
>JGI24159J19872_10002800_pt1 | contig 21155 bp, 7 predicted proteins | sample Ectturendosymbi4_FD_19872 | JGI IMG/M metagenome (IMG submission 19872) | reverse complement strand
CAGGGGGGGGGGGGCGAAGCCTACCCTTCAATATTTTCCGCCCCCCTTAGAAAAATGTGTTAGACATAGTTGAAAAATGTGGGTCCCTCTCAGAAAACTCGTCGTTTCCCCTGGTGTCCCAAGCTGGTTACGGGCCTGCAGATAACAATGCATTCAATTACAGCAACACCAATTACTCGATTCGAAAAAATAGCCGTAATTCACTGCACTGTAATTAATTATATTAGATACTACAAATGACTCCATCACGGGTAAGCCCCTTGTGTTTCTAAGACTTGCCTTTTTCTTTCTATTTCACGGAAAACGATAGGTAAGGTAAAATGAGTGCAGTCTTTTGTCGCGTACCTCACATTTCCAGTTTTGTTCGCGAACGCATACTATTGCGTTTGCATACGTTAATCAGTTTCAAGAATTGGACTTCAGATTGCTCGCTGGTTATAACACTCCTTGTGAAAAAAACGGAAAATTACAGCATCACTTCATACCGTGACAATGTGTTATTTTTCAAATAATTTTCAGCAGTCTGTAGTCGCTTGCTTTTCTACAGCATAACGAAGTTTGTTAACCGGAAAAGAATGGTCAAGAACGTCATCACTATTCCTTGCCAGTTTTATGCCTTGATTTCTGAAAGTTAAGCTGCGCAGGCCACATTTTTGTTTCTTATTTTCACGCAGTGCATGAACTGCCAAACAATTTAATGGGCAGGGTGATGAAACAACGTTCGTCGTCTCCGAGTGTTACAAAAACACCAGAGACGTGGCTGATTCCACGAAACTTTGTTTTGAGAGACTGCCGTTGTACCTGACGTTGGCAAAGCATTACATGACGCTGGAAATACAGTTCCACGCAAATGGGCTACGTGGGTTATCGTTAATGCCAGTGATTGATGCAAAGCACATTCGTAACAAGTCGCAAAACTGGTAGAGGGCAGGTCCATTCAAGTAGCATCACAACTAGTGCAAATAATTTACTGCCCCTCTTACATCAGTGATATGGCAGATTACCGGAGAAAAAGCGTTGATTCGAGCACGCGCTGGCAGTCATTACTCTTTTCCACAGCACAGGTGCGTGCAATGCAGGCGTTTGGCGAGCACACCTTTATCCAAACTTTGCTCTGTGCTTGTTTGAGAACTTTGCTGGCCGGCACTTTCACTCATAGCATCCCGGTGATGCTGCAAGAAAATTGGCTGTGATACCGGCGTGCACAACAATAGATGACTTGCTTGGTTCGTATAAACTCCCTCAAAGTTAGAGCAAATCAATGTTTCAGGTTGGTGGGGAGGAAGACCGCAGCTTCCGGGAGTATGTTAGGGAGGATTTGCTGCTATCTGTCGCCGAAACAGCCTTGGTACCTTTGGCCGCAAGGTTGCGCCACACGCTGGCATTATTTGAGTGGTTTTCGTGTCAGCGTTCGGTTAGATATATCGCGTTGGATCAAGATCCATTCAAGAACGTGATAAAAATGGGTAAGTAGCTCATTTCTATCTTAATGTTCGTTATTGCATAATATTTCATGCAAAACAATGCAGTTAGGGTAACCCACTGCAGTCTAACAGTCATATTCTCGCAAAATGACTGACCACCACAGTCAGAAAAAAACAACAAAGGAGAGTATTAAATAAGAAGTCCCCTATCCTGGCGTAAATTTTAAATACACCAAAAGAATGCTGTCCGGTGCAAACAGGCTTCGGGTGATTCTAACCCTAGCCGTCCTAAACCATTACTACGGCGACGATGAGAGCAGAAAACCTCAAGACATTGGTTACTATCTTGTATCGGTATTCATACGAAGTTGAAAGCAACATTGTTGATGGGAAATTCAATCTACTTGTGATTTTTGTTCAAGAGATATTCAGCTACATGTATATTTCTTACTGCACTTCGCATTGCAATTGTTATTTTTTGTGCTACTTGGACGATTTCTGCAGAAAATCGTGCTGAAATCAGCGACTTTCGAGAAATTGAGGTGATGCTTTCGGCAGTACCAGTCGATCAGCTTCTTTTACAGCTGCATTCGTTCATTTTACTGAAAGACGATGTCTATCCAGACGCAAGGTAGGCGCTATTTCCGTATTTAGTCATGAGCATCAGAAATGCAGCAGCATTTTAAAGTATTTCCGCCAGTAACAATACCATACGTGATAACACTAGGTTGCTTGCTGTTGTGGATGAGAAGCCTACCCGGCTTGTTGCTATGATTTAAAAATCCGCATTTCTATTTTAGTCTCCGCGATTATTTGCAAGCAATGATGGAGGAAGAAGACAATGCTACTTTCTGGCCTGAAAAACTGCCCCGTGGAATCTTGTGCAAGCATGCTGCGCATTTGTTTCGGTTTGTTGTGAAGAAATTGTGCTCTTGACATACCGCACTTCGGTAGAACGTCTCGTCCATTCCACTCCTTGGTAACACTCCAGCATTTGCGTGTTGAAAATTAAATTGTGCAAAGTGCTTTTTGATGTCGATGGATTCGCTGTTGGGTTGATCTTTTAATGCAGTTCGTTTCCTTTTGCCTTCTTAAAAAATTGCTGAGATTGTGGCGGAGATTATTTATTGATCTTTTTATGCTTTCATGTAATTAATCATGCCCTTTATGCAACATTTCATCGTGATGCAAATATCGTGGACGTTGTGTTAATCGATGTATTTCTTCGCCGATACCGAACGAGTGTGAAGTAAAAGGAAACTATATTGCATCTATGTAATAACGTGTCACGCCAGCGTTACACTTTCTACTTCAGACCAAGCGACCAATTGATTCCTTGAACAATAACAATGATGAGTGGTTGCCATGCGACCAAATATCGAATCCAGTCAAGTAGTTGCCCATAGAGTAAATGCGGTCGTTCCCAAGGGCTAGTAAACATTCTCTTCAGATCAACTTTCTCTTTGCAATACGGGCAGGTCTGTTTCTTTCCTGCAATGATACCAGAAAGCGGGTAAAGTGTGACGCTATACTTGAGAGTGAGTCAGCATGCTGGACCCAGGTCCGGTCACATCTTGTTGTGGATTATATGATCAAAGGATCTCTGCTGATTGACGCAAATTTGCCCAACTCCACTGGTGATGACAACGTAACTGCCGTAACCCACAACAACACATTTCCACACCACTTAATCACCAGCGAAGACTTTCCGAATTGAAATGTCCATTGCGTAAACCTGGGCGTTGCCATGCAACAGCGCTGTAGCGATTTAATTCGCTATGTAGCGATTTAAATTACGTTCGCAGTGCAATTGCGGGAATGCGGACATGACAAATGTGCCAATACAGGAATTGCACAACTTGCGTCGATTACTTTGAAGCTGTTAGGACTTGCCTACAATGCACCATCCTCGGATGCAGTGGTCGTGGAAGGTGTGATAGCAGGACAGCTTGTAAACCCGCTCCACTGTGGTGTCGTTTTCGTCGAAAGGCAGCACAAGAGCTTGACCGCACACCGCGCACACACCGTCCGAGAGATTTTTGGTTGGCATTCCAGTTTTAGTGTAATACTGTAAAAAAAGCATAATTGATTTCTTGTTTGAAATGACACAGTTAATGAACAGAAACAATACAAAAGCCATCATGCAGAAAAGTAACCATGTCAGTGGAAATCATAATTTAAATGGAAACACAATGGCAAGAGAATTTATTCATGTTAACAAGAGCAAGTGTTAACGAACCGCTACCAGGCACTAAAGTGCGCTTTCTTCGCCAATACGCTTCCAAACTCTAAAAGAAATGTGTGGACATTCTGGGTAGAAGCTCTGATCCACTACTTGGTGCCGCATGAATTTTTAAAACGATAACCTGAAACTGGGAGAAGCACAACATCAATCAAGGCGCTCCACTCGGAATCGATCGAGACCAACCAACGTAACATATTTCGGCTAAAATGCGTCGGCAACGTAGAACCATAGCTGCGATGACACCCAGTCCATATCGCGGTAACCTTTATGAATTGGGGCATTTTTTACAAACGCTTTAAAGCCTGTTACTGCAATTATTATTATTTGTGGTATTCGACTTTCGCAGTATCTTATCAGTTGCTCTGAGCACCGATATCTTGCCGGTTTCCAGATATAGGATGCTTTTTTCAACAGTGGCAACAACCCAAGCGGCGTATAGGTTTGGACTTCTGTTAGAATTAGAAAATTTATGGAGAAATTAGTTAAAACACAAACATCTTAAATACAGCAGTTACCAATCTGTGTGGTGCGTACCACGAGCATCTACGTTCTACTAATCTATCAGGCAGAGTTTTTTAATAGGAAATCGACTTCCAATTTTTAAAAATTTGCGAATTGATTGACTTCGTCGCCCTTGTGGACACATAGTTACTTGTCTAGAATACAAATACGCGCAAGACTGAATAATCGCAGTCTTGAAAGCAGAGCCCAGTCGGTTCATTCCCCCAAAGTTTTCAGCCGTGTTATTAAATGTCGAGCATCTACGGTGTCATATGCAAATTTTAGTGAAGATTAATCCGTATCAATACTTGTCTGGCCATGTCCAACCCGCGGGCCGCATGCGGCCCAGTTAAGGTTTTCGCTGTGGTAAAAGTGTCCTAGATACTGACAACCTGTCCTTTTTGATAATCTTAAATTTGACATTTTTGTAGCAGGTGGTCCTCAGTGCCGCTTTATCACGTCTGCCCCATTGCATCTAGGATTCGAAGGCTTTCATTACATTAGTATAAGCTAAATTTGGTTTGCTAAGATCAAGGTAAGCCATTCAATGTGTGGCCCTCATTAATATGCCATTCAATGTGCGGCCGTACTAAAGACAGTGACATAATTTTTGGCTCAGTAAGCCAATTGGGTTGGACATGGCTGGTATAGATCAAATGCCACACATTGGCATGTTCGCAAGTTTCGTCGAAAACCTAAGCTTTCGTCAATTTACGTTTCACGTTACATACCTTTCTAGTACGTGCCACCCGATGGCTGTCTGTTTAAAACGCTTACTACACAAGTACTTGTCAAGGTGAGTATTTTGAAAGCATGTGCTGTGAGGCATTTAGGGACCTGCAAGCAACACTGGCTCAAAAAACTTGGATGAACTCCATTGTGAAGACCACGCCAACTGCCCTTAAGCCAAAGCCAATCACTGACAGTGGTTCGCTTCGCAAGTTGGGGCGCACGCCGCACAATGTGACGATATGATATTGAAAGTAGCCGGTAAAAATGTCTGCATGAAAAAGAAGTCACAATTTTGATGAGGAAAACGATTTTAGGAAGAAATCTCATTAATGTTTTAACATTTTTTATGTGACTTCACTACCTGGATTCGATTGTTTTGTAGTGTGTGTAAGCATGAGAAAATTTAAAGCTGCGTTAGTATTCTACCAATTGTAATAGCTTTCGGTACTTTAATATATGACTCCGGGGTGGCATCACGACTTGAGATGATATTATAGGGCGTCACCAAAAAAATTTCGGAAACACTGGTCTAGAACCTGATGGTGGGAATATTGGCTGCAAGTCCTAAATCCTTCAAGGCTGCATAAAAGTCTTGCTCAGTCTTAGCTGAATTGAACTAATTCTGTAAGCCATAAAATTTTCTAGGGCTCTCATTTTTGGACCTAGAATGCAAGCAGATTTTCCGCGATTCGTACATACAGCAGTATTTAAAAGCCCAGTTAGGGTCGTCTCCATAGGCGTAGCCAAGGGGGGCAAAGGGGCCATGGCACCTCCCAAATTTTTAGAAAATATAGTCATTTTGTGGTTTGAGAGGCCTTTTTCTACACAAAATAGTGTTATTCGCTTAAAATCAAACATTGTCCCCCCCCCAAACTTTGGGCTGGCCACGCCACTGGTCGTCTCTTACGGGTTGCCGAATCCAGCCGCCCGAAACGCTTGCCTGGTTCTGAACTTATCTCAAATGTTCCCTTTTAAGTGCTTCTCGCCTTCACATAATACGGGTTAGATGCGTCATGAAAAATATCGCAACAGATCCTACAACAGCGTACCCCGATCGTAGACGCCATGGTTTCAGAACAAATTTCAGCAAAATCCCGTGACATCACTCCGAAGTAAAGACCGTAGAAAAGAAGAAGAACGCTGAAGTCCATCGCCTGAAAAAAATTCAGTTTCGATAATAATGGGTGGCACAGTGCGCTTCGAGAATTCCGCATGCTCGCGTATCAATCTGTTCGCCTCGTAACGGCACTGACGGACTTCCTACAGTGCATTTCAACCTTTAGAAAGACGGTTCGCACTCTTTTGTTCAACGAAAATTTCATTCGCACAACCAACACTATAAGCAGTGGCGCACGCAGAAATTTTTCATGAGGGGTTCGTTCAATGGCATATGGAGGTCATATCTATTTTGTGTCCGCTGTTTATGACGTCACAATTGGACGTCATATTCATGTTTCCAAAACAACGTTTTGGCGAAGTTTGTTGACACAATATTCATATTCTTCTACACGCACTCTCCTTATTTCATGTGTCATTGCACTGAATATAAACTATCAGCGCTCCAAGTTAGGATATCGGAAGAAAATACACGCAACGCTACAACACAGCAGTTCAAAACCGCAAAATATCAGGCTGCATGTTAAAACAGGCGAGTAAAACACACTCATCACTACGTCAGAGCAATTTACAACTGCAATATGAGGCTGCGCTAATGTCTCGTCGAATACGAGCACGTGTGCGGCTGGCTCGGCTTGCACACACTGGTTTGCAAGATCGAATCTTGCTAAACTACACAAGAATTGAGAATGCTCAGAAAGTACGCAAGAAACCTTTTTTGCTATGTATATAGAAGTCCAGCAAACTTTTGCAGTGGTTTTCCTTTTACCCTGTTGAGACATTATCAAATGCCTGAATGCTTCTANGTTAACAACTGCTGTTTTTGAGCTTGTGCAACAGTTCTATCATGCTACAGAAACTGATAATGTAGCCAATGCTGTCAGCGCATGCGCTGATCAGCAATAGCCGACAAAATAAAGACAACTGTTTTGGGTGAAGTGACCTATCGCGGAACACAATTTGAAACGTGCGTAGTGGACGAAAGGTCTGCAAAAAGTGGTGAGATGGTTCCTGAATGCAGATGATAACCCATATTCCTACCAAAACCTAATTATTTACTTTTTGGCCAATGTACAATGTTCTTTGAAATTTGCATGCAAATTCATTCCGTGGTATTTGCATTAAGTCGACAAATTAACAAGTTAAAGTATACGAAAACAATTAATTTCCTTTTCGCAGGCAATAAAATTTTTGTAACTTATCAAACTCAAGGGGGTTGGGGCTAACCCCTCCTTGCGTACGCCCTTGAACACTAGGGTTACTGAAGAATAGCCGTAAAGTCGGATTAAACTCTGAAAAAACGATATGTATTTTTGTTTGAATATGCAAAATAACGAATACCTACTGCAAAATAGTAAGCACAAAAATGTGCAAAGAACATCATCATTTATGTATTCAAAGTATATGCTATTATATTAATGGCTTAGTGTCCCTGGTTACTTTTTGCAATTTTAAATCAGTTTGCTGCAACATCTTGCCCCAACACTCCTCACATTAGGTCATTTAGTGTCCCAAAAAGAAGACAAGTCTACTTTCCTGTCTTGATATCAATCAATTACCAGAGCACTACATCCTTTTTCTGCCAAGTAGATGGTTGGATTATGTACAAGAACTTCGAGCGCTTGGATTTCGAGGTCTTTGCGAAGGCCCTCGAGGGTTCTTACACAGAATTCAGCGTGTTTTATACGGCTAGTAGAAGCTTGATGGCATAGGTCGTCTTTTAGATTTGTGCCCAAATGCTCCGGTGGATGCTGTTCGCCGAAAACATTCAAAATCCATAGCTTTGATTGGGGAAGTAAGCTTCAAACTTATCAATCAGACTATGTATGTGCCAGCTGGCTGATTCGATCATCCTCTGTTCCAGATTCTGTTTCTTCCCACTTACACGTGGACATGATCGAACGTCTGTAGACTGTAGGGTCTTCAAACTCATCAGGTTGTTATTGCAGATTTGTTCTTCGAAATTTTGAATTACATGCTTGAGCAATGTGATTTTGGAGGTCGCTTCGAATATGCCAATTCCACAGCTTTAAAGAGTTTCAGCTGGTTAAATATATCACCAAAATGACTAGTCCAGCAAGCCAAAACAAATAGCGAAGGAAAGAGCTTTATGATCCTCTCGTCGATCAAATCACACAAGAAATTCCTATCGCAAATTCCACACTCTCTCCATTACTCTTTCGCGAGAGATCCACCACATTTCAGAATGATAAAGATGCCCATCGCTTCCCGTTTCTATGACAAGTTCATCAAACTCACGACTTTTCTTAGGACTGTTCAGTATTGCATTCACAATTTTGATGACATCATCTAGTTGTAATTTACTTCTTCATTGCCTAGCTTCTTGTCCTCCAATGCTTCACTGTTTATGACACATTGGATACTCACAACCAGGGCCGGCCTTTAGCGGATTGGACCGATTGCTTCCAGTCGGACCCCACGCCAAAAGGGGCCCGGCGCTACACCTCCCATCAGCCTACGCAAACTTACACTTTCTACTGAAGCTGCTTGTGTAGTGCCGGCGCGGGGCCCAGTTTAAGCGTGGGGGGCTGTTGCCAATATAAATCATAATGATCTGCGCGATTTTAACGCCCTTGATCATGATAATCTGTTCTTTAATCTTAGCAATGATATCTGTTTTTCGGTAATATATAGCCTAGTTTTTTCAATAGCATATAATCGTTTCGGTTTTTGCAGGTCAAATTTCAATAGTTGCTCCAAAACACGGTTGGATAGTTATTGATGTTTCAACAGTTGCTGCTACTTTTGTTCTGAAAGTTTTAGTTCTTAATGCAAATGTGTGCTGCTGCTGCTGCTACGTCAGTCTTATTTATTTCCCTCTCGTGGAGATGTGGTGAGACAATCAACATGTAACGAAAACGTTTGAAATAAACCTAGTTTTAATATGCGAACTGAATGACTATTACAGGCGCGCAAAAAGGAACGGTTCCTTCAAAACTAACATAATTTTTTTTAAAGAAATATTATCAGTAAAGTCATTTGTGAAGCAACAGGTGCGACAGTTTTACGTTAAGCGAAGTAAGACTCGTGATGTTCTTTTAGAGAGAGTTGCATAATGAAGTACTACCAAATCAAGGATTATGGCATCAGTCTCACACAGATTGACGTCTTAGTTTGAGATTTAGTCAACAAAGTTGAAAAAAGCCTGAAAAGGTGCAAAGGTGAGATTAATTTCCTGGAAGTTTTTGAAGCTACTACAGTACTTGCTTTTTTCAAAAAATGTCTAAAAAGTAGGTTTATCATTTTTGGTAAATCTGAAATTACTTTATATTTTTCCTTTGTATTAGAAGCGAAATGAATTTTTTAACTTTTCCAATATATTGAACACCTGTTCTAATAAGCAGTTTGTGCTTTTCGGTGCTCTATTTAGCAGGTTTCATTGTAACCATTATGTAAGTGTAAAGTGTATACTGATAGGCAGGTGTTACACTGTTTTTGGTTTGAACAGGCGAACTTGGGCTTATTATTTGAGAATACGTAGTTTCTGTAACCAAGCTGAATAGGCCTGCCATGAGCCAAAGACCAAGAGACATTGGCCAAAAATATTTAATTGGCAGTCAAAGATGGCTAAAGCAAAAAAGGCGGAAGCAGAAAAAGAGAAAGGCGTTTGGACAGGTATTTGACAGAACTACTTCACAAAACAGAAAAAGCTCCAGAAGAGTCAGGCCACAGTGAAGATGGCGACAACATAGACAGCCAGCCTAGTGATATGCCACATTTATCTGTTGAGATGTTCAAACTATCAAAATATTAGCGCATGTCTGCCAGCTTTTCGTTGTGCGCGGTACCATGTTTTACAAAAAAAAAGCCATGAGGTGATTAAATAGAGGATTTTTCAAAATACGTTTACAACAACACAACAGGGTTTTCTCATCCGCGCTCGTCCGCACCGTGTTTGTCATCCGCACCGCACGTTTTTCTCATCCGCACTAGGGCGTACCGTCGCACAGGTTGAAAAGCACTGCTCTAAAAGAACTTGGCCGACACAAATTTCACCATTAGAGCAAAGAGAGTAAAATATCCCTGTTTCGTTGTTCCCGAAACTGTTTTTGTGTTAATTGCTGTCCGATCTCTTTCGAAGGGTCGCGCGGACTGTAGAAGAGAATGTCAGTTATCGAAGGTAAGCTTTACACCAGTTTGAATTTTCCTTTCAGAGTAACTTTTGCTATTAGAAATTTCTATGATATCTTTGACTTTTTCGTTTATGAGATGCTGATATCCAGTCCATAGCCGCATATTCCTGACCGAGAGCAGAAATTAATGTAATTCATACATTGTGATAGCCAATACAAGTGTTAGTGCTGTTTCATTGTACAGCTTGGCCAGGTTTTCAGGTAAATATTTTTCCCTAAACCTGAAACAACTTTCGACGCCAGAGTTCTGTGACGCAAACCAGAAAATTTCTCTATTGCACATTCGGTATGGCAGTACTTAATTCCCATTCAATGTAAACTGATCCGTACTGCTCAAAGCTTTCTCTTTGAAATCGAGTTTACTACATGCAGCGTTCTAATTACGCGGATGAAATCGAATAAAGACGGTTTTGAATCAAGTAGTATAGAGACACGAGTTAAGAAACAGCGTTATATCTTTCGAAGCGAACGAACTTAACTGTTTCAGGCCTTATCCTGAACATAAGATTGATTCCGAAAATGGTGAACAAGACGAGAATGTAACCCGCAATTCCGATGGCGTAACTTGTTTGAAACAGAAGTAGAAACCACTTGTACACGATCCTGAAATAAAATCAGAGAGCATGTCATTATAAGCATCCCGTAATTTGCATCAACCCACTAGTGCACCGATACCTGTCATAGAAAGAAAAAATGTAACAGCTTATTGACGAAACAAAGAGGTAGGCAACTGCAATATTTCACCCAGAAACACACACTCCCGACTGCCTCCTTGTTCACTGCAGCAACCTCATACATTGTTTTTTAGATTCCTGTTGTTATTAACAGTTAAAGATTAATCAAAAAGTGAAAAATCGTAGTATTTGTCACGAAGACTAACTGTCTACTTCACTGAAGAATAAAAAGCTTATTAGAAGTTGCAATGACTGTTGCTTGTCAAAGAAAACCAAGATGGGGATGCAGCAAACATCTCCACAACCCTTATATGACGGGTTATAGGTACAATTGTAGCCAGGGTTGCGGAGTCGGAGGTAAAATGTCCGACTCCAACTCTGACATTTAAAAAATTTCCGACTCCTTAACATAACGTGCATCAAGTTTGGCTGTCAACAATTTCGTAGCAACGAGCAATCAATGGAAATCGCGGTACACAGCATGAATTCTGTTTCAATTAAAGTTTCAAAAAAATTGTACCATTTCAACAGGAATTCCCAACTTAGGAATGTGATGTATAAAATGATTCAATTGGACTTCCTGAGTCGGACAAAAAAAAACGACTCTGGCTCCTAGTGTTGTTAGGAATCCGACTCCACCCAAAACCCTCCTACTCCTTGCGACTCTGCAACCCTGATTATAACTTTTTTGTCTGTCAACGATGATCATTTCTTTTTATAACTCGTATAGAGACCTGAGGTTCCTTGAGATCTCTAAAATTTTATTTCAGATTGTCTAGGCGAAATTTCAGGAAAATTTTTTATCCTGTTCGTTGATGTGGGATTAGAACAAACACTACCCCATAAGAGACGGTATAGGGACAACTATACCTACATATATACTGTGTGAGAATGACGCATAAAAACAATGTAACGTTTCTAAATAATGGTTTTGTCTTATTAGAAAGAAATACTACAATTAGAAAGAATTATTTCAATTAGCACTGTGGCAGCAAGAACATCAAAACATTTCATATAGTTTCGTTTGAGTTAGTTGTTTATCGACGGTGATACATCCATATAGCTTATAGGCACTCTTCACATTTCTATTCAGCATTGTCCAGACATCTCGTATTGGTGCAGCTTTGTCTGTGTGAGCACGTTCGGCTCGAGTACTTTCCTTGTCAAATCTGATAAATACGAGCATTAGTTTGAAGCGGTCTCGAGGCACAGCAGCCTGTGCAAGAGGCAGACCATCAGATTTCCACATGTCTGCCAGATCCTCTTTGTTGCTTCTGTGTGCGACAACAGCAATCAAAATACGTCGAACTCAGCGTCAGCAAATTGGTCTAACATTTTGTAGTGGCCGTTGAGAACATTAGGATACCTTTGTGCAAGAAGATTGCTGAAAACATCACTGACGTTTCTGCTCTTTGTTTGTTGGTTTCTCATAAAATTATGTCACTCATCTTTGGACATATGATTAACTTGAATACCTCTCTGACCGTTAACACACTGCTGATTTCTGCGGGTCCACTCCTTTGTCGTAGGACGCTACGAGATCTTGTTTGTACATTGGTAGTGGGTCATCACGTCATTCAGTTCTACCCTTAGCCGTCCAAACGCTATTGGCCCTTTAACGCACGGGTTAGTCCTCAACACTTTTATTTGAATCGTATTCTTCTTCCTGCTCTATGACCATGTCTTGTTCAATATCTTACTCTTCTGCATTTGAAGCATCCACTTGCGGTATATGTTTTTCATAGCCAGATAAAACATATGGGTTCACATTCAGAATCAGGTTCTTCAACCATTCGCAGTATTTATTCCGCAGTATGTCTAGAACACCATAGAAAAAATGAATATTTAGTTTTAGTACAAAATACAGTAAGCTATGACACAATAGAGTTCGTTACTAAATTTTCAGGCTTGACATAGCAGAAACACAAGCTAACCTTAGTAATTTTGTCCTTGGATTACGACGAATGCATGATCCTGTTTCATCACCACTCACGATTTCGAATAAAAACAGCTAAGTACAGTATAAAGGACCTTGCAAGTTGACTGGAACAGCTGCCAAACACGCGACTGCTAAGAGTGCAGTGATTCGTAAAAAGCGGAAAGCTTGACGTTAGTTACCAAGAAAACGATGGTGCAACACAACCGCGATACCAAATTCTTTAGTTGAAAGAAATCCCTCCCGCAAAACTCATCACGCGTAGCGACGTCGAAAACTGTCGCCGCAGCTCGTTTGAAATGAACAAAGGCGAGCATGTAACAGCCAGCAGATATCAGACGCCTTCCTCTTTGCATAATTCAAGTCGCGGTATATCGTTACCAGCGCATACCAAGTGCACAGGACAATTACAGTCTTCAGTAGGAGTAACTGCTACAGTGGCGTAGCCACACGAAACCTCCAAAATATAAATATGTTGTAAAAGCTCAGAATGCAACATTTTGACCTAAATGATACAATTCTTCCAGATAATAATTTGTCCCTTCAAAAGCACGTAAAATTATACCACCGGTTAAGGGTTAAAACAGCATTCTTACAAGCAGAAAGCCTGCTGACTCAAAAAGGTTGGCTGTGTTTGATTGCTAGACCTCAGCGATTTTCACGCAATTTTTGTTAAATTTCACAAAACAGCTTCAGAAACTGAGTTTAAATCAATGGGCAACAGTATTTGTGTGGTATGGATCAATTGATAATGAAATTTATTGCAAGGTCAATACATTATTTAAAAGTTTGTCACCTGTTCTTTCAACTAGTTTACCACCAAACACCTACAAGTTCACTCCTTTCAGAACAAGCAATAGTCTCTTCAACTTCACAATTTGGCATATGCTCTTACATGTGCCTGCAGCTCCTTACATACCAAACAACCAAAATTAACTTTTTGCACAGCACTGGTAGATGCATTAACTTCCAAAAATCAACCATCCAATGATATATTGGAAGTAGAACTTGCAAAAAAATAGCAGTCACTAAAATTTCCTCAGATTTAAACAGGAGATCAAACTGAACTTAATCACAGCTGTACACCAATTGTGCTAATTCAGTATGTAGGGCAACATTTCATAAAAAATTTGGGCAAAGCCTATTGCTTCAAGAGATTTCCTAATTTATTTGTTTCATTTGATGCCAACCATGCAACATCAGACAGTTTGTGTTTCTAGATTGAAATCAAAACTTAGCACAAGCAGATTATTAAACTAAATGTCCACATAACATGAATTGTGGTAACAAGGACAACGTACCACAGACCTTGGAGTTGTTCTTGAAAGCGGTTTTCTTGTTGCTTTTATAGATATGAAACTTGTGAAAACAGTGAAAACCATCCATATTGATAAAAACCTCCACCACAAGTTCTTCAACGAAAAAATTACAGGAACAATCCACATTCCAAATAAAGTGGCAATCTAACAATGCACATTGTATATACACTTTACAATGGTAATAAAGACTAAGGAAAAATCATGCAGCACAGTAACTATATGGTGTTTACAGCTATTTCTAAGCCAAGGGTGTCAAACTCATTCTCACTGAGGGCCATATCAGCATTATGGTTGCCCTCAAAGGGCCAGTTGTAACAGATTTAACCGCAATCATCTATGCTACGCTAATGCTTAAACAGGGTCTCTGTGACATAATAACAGTTATGTTGCAGTGAAAGGAGCCTTAAAACTGAATAACTTTTTTAAAGAGAGATGTTAGGTCAGCAAGATGACTAAAATAGCAACGTTACAACATGGCAAAGAATGTCATTCAACTTTGTAAACAGGTATAAACTACTACAGTTTCAAAAACATAAGCAGGCTGAGGCTTAAAATTTAAGCTTTGCAGGCCACATTTGGCCCACGGGCCACCAGTTTGACATATGTGGTCTAAACAAAAAACAAACTTTTGCTGTGATTCTAGCACTCAGCAATGTCACACGTGTGTAAAGTTTAAAAGATTTTCTAATATAATTGCATCATAAATAAATTAACACACACAAAAAGCGTATACTGAAGTATATATCACAAGATAAAAACCCACCTGTTTATATATTAAACAGACAGTTGAACCAAGGAAATTTTGTCACAACAGGTGTTATTACATACAAGTGGTACAGAGCATACCTTTGGCATACAAACTTACTATACTTTAACTGTATATGCTGAACCGCTAGACAGCACTGTGTTGACTTCTGCATTTTCATCAATGGAGCACAAGGTTTAATCTTGAGTAGTGTATAAGCATTCTGGCATTTGTGGCTACTGGAAAATTCAACATCATACTACAATGCGCCCAAACTGCAGAAGCAATTATTTTGCTGAGGGTTATGCTAGGCAGGTAGAGTGCTCAATCATAAACAAAAATTACATTAAGCATTACAATGGACATCTACTTGGATCTGGCAGGTGTTTTTTAAAATGACTACACAACAGTTATGATGTTGTACGATCTACTTTGCAACATCAAATTACAAACGTCTCTATGCAAGACCTTCAAAATACATGAGTATACATCACTATAGTTTAACTTAAAACATACGTAAAGTTTATTCAGGTGTACACAAAAAACATAGGAATAAAAAATACAGATGTGGAAAATATGACCCTGGTATAAATTCTGATTTAAGAGCATAAAACCTACCAAGTGAATGTAGTTGATAAAATCAATCTTTATGCTTGGAATTTCATTCCTTCATGATATGATTGTTTGAATATTTACGCATATTTCAATATCCTCAGCTATTTACAACAAAATTTTTTCACAGGTTAAAAAAAACAAAATTTACAATTGCATGACATCATTCTACTTTTTACAACATATCCACTTACATTATATGACTTTGGATGTCTATTTTTCCACTGAACTAAAGCAATTTGGGAAACAACTAATGTCACAATAAGTATGATGACCATTTCCAAATGCATATTTTCATGGCCAGCATGCTTTTCCATCTCTTTCAGGTGCTCAAGTCTAAGCAATCAAAAACAACCAAGAGTAGTATAATGAAAGAAGCTGAATGTTAAAATAGCTAGTCTGGAAATTATAAATCAACGGTTTAACCTGCTGGAATTAATATTTGTGGCCAGAACCAGAAACAAAACCTGATTTCTGACCAGAATTTCCGCTGAAATGCATTTGCATTACATCACTAGGGTCTTTACTATATTAGGGCAAACGTAAGTCAAAGCAATTAGCAACAAAGATCCATCACAAAACTGATCTTTGAACAACCAATAAAAAAACTTTTACACTGCACGCTGCATTTTATTAAGATTTATTTGTGATTGTGTATGGATAAAAACTCATATTGCATCAACTAAATTTACACTTGCCAGGCAAGCATGCATGCACACAGATTTTCAAAACAAAGATATGGTAATACACTGTAAATGTGCCATATGAACTAAATTAGCTAACCTTTTTGCTTCTTTGTTGAGAGCACCGACATCATTATTCAGATTTTCCATATGAAACCAAAGGTGTATAGCAAAGTCAAAAAAACAAAAGCTTAATATATAAATCTAAAAAAGACAATAATCAAAATGGTCTGAAAAGTTTAAAGCATTGGCTTATTTTATGTTTTTCCTCCTTAGAAGCTAAATAATATCATTTGTTATTTGTAAATGAAACAAACATAATGAAGAAAATGCTACTGTCGTTAACTCTGAACATATAATGCACTACAAGATGCATTCATTTTGCAGTCAATACACAAACCAAGAACTTCATTAAACATCAATATGTGGATGCTGAATCTTCCCAATGTTTTGTCACAGAATTTTTAAGAATTTGTATCACTAGCTATAAATTTAAACACAATCTATAATTCCTAGGACACTTGAAAAAAACTCATGGCTTATTAGTCATTTATGTAACTTTAGTAATGGTGCAGACAACTTTTTTCTCTCACAAAAACAGCTGAGTTGTAGCTTTCCAATAAAGCATTTCCATTTATTTGTTCATGTATCAGAATCAGAAGCAAAACCATTGCAGAAATGCTTGTGTAATAACTTTGTATTGGCTTATGAAATTACATTATGGTTTCAACACAATCCTCAGTCGCTGTTTCCACCTTTGTAGTCTTACCAATAGAGAAAATAGCAGAAACACAGCAGTGGCCACAAACTCTTTGCAAAAATGAGGAACACACCATTTGTCTATGTAAATCATCTTGTTTTGTACACTGTTTTTGCTTCAAAGCAAAATATTTACTTCATTAGCATGCTTTGTGTAATATATAAGGACGGGATGATTCCGTAGATCTTATGCTCGTATGCTACAGAGGGATAATGTGGTATTTGTATTAATTTTTAGTTAATAGATATATATAGCCAACATTTAATAGCTTGAATCGACCTGAAACCTAATGGTTACTGCACCTACTTTGGAGTTAGTTTGTCTAGGGTTTGACTCTAGGCCAGGTTATACCAAGCCCTTATAAGTTGGGATGGTGTAACCTTTCGTCAGGCTTACAGTGTAGCTGCACAAAAGTTCTGTCTGTTCAGGCATGAGAGACGCAACCATCTGCAAGGTGCAATCATCTCAGTCTGCCTTGCATTATAACATCTGAACCACGAAGGGTAAAGTGAGTGCAACTGAGGTGTCATCCTAAAGATGTTAAACAGCAAACTGCATTACAAAATCACTTGCCTTATGTTTGCCCTAATTGTTTACTCAAAATAAGGTGATTCAAATAACTCTGTTTTCTGTACATAAAGCAGAGAATGCAGTTGACCTGTGGGGCTCTGTAAATATTATAACTCATCAGAAATAACTTCCACTTTTAAACAGCATTGTAAAGATAGTTTTATTGCTAATGTGAACATCATAAGTTTGTCTAAAAATGTATATTAGCTAGAAAATTTAATTACTCAGTTATGGAATGTCTCTGATGTAACAGGTATTAATTTATTTACTTACTATAACTAGATATAAGTACACTACATGAATTATTCATGTACAAAGTGGTTCCCAAACTGGGAGTAAATTACTCCCCAGGGGTAATATGCAATTCTTATGGGGTAATACAGGACCAAAACCACATTCATTGTTGTTCTATATTATGAGCAGTCACTGCGAAATATTGAGGGTAATTAAGACATAATCGCTACTATGATTTGGGCAACGGCTCGAACAAGTTTGGGAAACACTGATGTACACGTACATGAGTCAAACGATAAATAGTACACATGACATACACTACTATGTCTGTGGTGATTTTAATAGCACAGCCTGATTTCACAGTTGTAAATTGCTCTGACATAGTGATGTGTGTTTCACTCCCCTGTTTTAACGTGCAGCCTGATATTTTGCAGTTATGAACTGCTGTGTCATAGCTTTGAGTTATTTTCTTCCAAAATCCCAACTTGGAGTGCTGATAGTTTATATTCAGTGCAATGACACATAAAATAAGGATAGTGCGTGAAGAAGAATATGCATATTCATTGTGACAAAAAACTTTGCCAAAACGTTTGTTTGGAAACATGAATATGATGTCAAATTGTGATGTTACAAAGTACAAACAGTGCACGCCAAATACAAATTACCACAATATGCCACTGAATGAAAACCCCCTCCCATGAAAATTTTCTGCGTACACCACTGTCTCTAATGGGGATGTTTAAATCAAATGAAAGCCTACAACTAGCCTAAATCTGTGTACCTGCTGGATTCCATGCAATGCCAACATAGATTATATGTTAATTTAAGGCAGTGGCTACAGAACCGCCCATGGATCTTTAAATTTGAATCCTCATTCGACCACCTCCTGTAACATGACAGTAACACATGAGAGCAGTAGGCTTGGTAGAAGCACAGTAAACATGTAAGGTAAACCTAAAACCGAACTGTAACCACAGCCCTAACCCTAAGGCTAACCTAACGCTAACCCCAAAATCTAACCTTTAAACGAACAGTTTGGAAAAAGAAAGAAAAACTGGTCCCAGGAATTGAAACATGCAACCAGTCATTACCAGGGTTGCAGAGTCAAAGGTAAAATATCTCACTCTGACCTTTCCAAAATCTTCAGCTTTCCAAAATTTTTGACTCCAACCTTTCCAAATTTCTTACTCCGACTTCTTAACATAAAGGGAATGAAATTTGGCTGCTAAAATCAGTGGAAAAGCATGAAATGTTTCAACAAAAGTTTCAAAAGAAATTTTACCATTTCAACAAGAATTCCCAATTTAGGAGTGTAATGTAAAAAATGATCAAATTGGACATCCGCAGTCGGAGTCAGACAAAAAAATCTGACTCAGACTCAACTCTACCCAAAAACGTCCGAATCTGGCTCCACAACCCTGGTCACTACTACATAAATGTAAGTCGTCAAGATGAGAGATGAACCAAAAACCACTGACACAGCAGACATGAAATGTACCCACTGTGCTACCAAGACGGTACCACTACACTCAAAAACTCAATCTGGATTACAACTGCTCAGACCAGCAATATACCAGACACACTAAAAACAGAATACGACAAGAGAAGAACACAAAATGCCAAAACAACTGTGATTAACTTTTGGGGGAACTGACCAATGAGTCACAACAACTCATGAAAGGTAAGGAAAAAAGGGCATCTTCCTTGGCTGTCAGCCTTGCCAATCAAAGCAGTTGGATATGCACTAAACAAACAAGAATTCACAGATGCCTGTCTGCGTGAGATATGGATGGAAGGTTAAAGGCACACCCACCTACTGTGCTTGTGTAGAGTCAAACTCCGTAGATCACAGCCTCATATGTAAACTGGGTGGTTACACTTCAATGAGGCACAACTCAGTGAGAGACTCCCAGGCACAGATAATGAGAGAGTTCTGTAGGGATGCAATAGAAATCTGGTCAAGAATTCCTTCAGAAATAAAAAATAAAACATGTTTGGCACTTTTTTCAGAGGAGTATAAGAAATACGTACAACTCGCATATAATCGAAACATACTCTGTGTTCTTATTGATTGGCGTATGTAAACCAAGTGGTTTGATTTAATTACATAATGTTGTTACAGTGGAAACTGTCAAATCAAATGATGAAGTATCTCCGTTAAATATTACATCGTTTGGTTGTTCACAAAAACTGGTCGCATAAAACCAGTGTATGAAGTAGTGGAATGCCTCAGTCTGTAGACACAAAATAACGAATTTCCATTCTCACGCATGCGTTGACAGCAAGTTCTTTTCCGCAAAGCCTGATTACGGGACTGGTTCTCAACCTGTTTAAATCTCGTGACACCATTTGTCCATTGCGGTGCTGCAGCGGTCTATAGCTTTTGACCCATTTCCTCTTTAGCATACACGAAAATTTTTGACTGTGTGGAAACAGTAAATTTTTAATTTGACAACTTTAAACCATTTTCTTCTGGTGGCTTGGCTTTGCCTACAACACAGACATTTTACTTCAATTTACCATGGCGCATAACCACATTACAACCCGTATTACATTTTATACCCAGAGCAAAAGACTTTTAACGTATTTGCAAGTTTTATTCTTTTCTATATTATGTTCAGAACTTGTTCTTTCATTTGCTTGCGTTTATTTTGTCGTATCAGCTCATTTTGTGCGTTTTTGAGGCTTTTCAATTTTACACGCGAACCTCGTATCCATTGAAAAAAGTGCGGCAGGAAAAGTCGGGCTCACTTTACCCAGGTGTCCTATTCTGGGAAATCCCAAGCAGAGATCTACCAACAACACGAAAAAGAGAAGGATAAGTACAACCAAAGAGTGATTGACATAGAGAAGTCTTCATTCAACCTCCTTGTCTTTGCAAGTGGAAGGATGCAGGGCCGGTTTTAAGCCGATTTGACCGATTTCTTCTATTCGGGCCCCGTGCCAAAGAGGGCCCCGCGCTACGCTTACTAATCAACACAAATTTGCACTTTGTATCGAAGCTGATTGTGTATAGTGCCGGCGCGGGGCCCAGTGTTTTTCAAGGTGATTTGAGAGACCAAAACGGTTCCTAAATTATTCCAGCAGTCTCTCGAAATACAATATAAACTCGTTTTACTACCACCATCCAAATACACGAAAACCTTACAATCATCTCGGTATTCAGATAAAGTATTTGCGGTCTCTCAAAATGTCTTTGCAGTCAGCAAGGTCGAACTAAAAAACGCCCTGGCGGGGCCCACAGCATTTTGTAAGCGTGGGACCTATCGCCAACGAAAATCCAAGTGAACTGCGCGGGCGCCCTCAAAATTCTTTACTAAGAATGGTCATTGTTTTCAGAATGTTTCGCCAAGTTTTTTCCGTAGCACCTCGTTAAGGCAAGGCAGAGATGGTTAAGTTTTGAAGCTGTTTTCTGTTTCATTTATGAAAGCGTTTCGTATTTGGCAGATC
>JGI24159J19872_10002796_pt1 | contig 21161 bp, 13 predicted proteins | sample Ectturendosymbi4_FD_19872 | JGI IMG/M metagenome (IMG submission 19872) | reverse complement strand
ACTTCGGATAATTACTTGTCCTTTCAGAATTTCTTCCACGCTATGACGAAATAGACTTTTGCGGCCCGCGGCGAGTTTATGTTGATCAATTTGTCCCTTCGAGCTTTCTGAGTTGTGCAGGCCTGCTCTAGAGGAACATTTTTCTATCTGAAAGGGTACATTTAAGGTTAGCAATAGAAGGAAAACATATTTAGATACTATCTGTTTCCAAATATCCGAAAATATAAACGTCCCATTAAAACTTCAGTGGATTTTTGTTATTTTATGCAGCCTTTTTGTCATATGCGACGGCGGAGCGCGTCACATGCCTAGAGCCTGCAGTCGGGAAGAACTTTTAGGGTACATGAAATTTTTTAGGGTAATATGCTCATCTGTCGAAATGCTGAAGCTGAACACGGTCAGAGAAGGGTCGCGAATCCCTGGTCTAGACTCCAGCAGCCGCAGCCGGGGCAACGCAGCCCGCCCCGGAACACGCACATTCTAGACAAGGTATTTTGCAAACTGTGAAATGTTTTGGACCACTTCGTGAAATTTTGCAAAATTTTGAAATATTTTACATCGTTTTAAGAATATATTCATCCTGGGTCGAACGGACGCAGGTCATGGCCCCAAGTCGCCATTCACCAAAGGCCAACATAACAACCACACAACCACTAGCGCGTTTAGGCCACTATCGCAGGGCCAGCATTCCCGTTCACCAGTGTTGATGTTCTTGAGGCCAACTTTTGGTATTTTTGTTTTTGAGACCTTTCATGCCAATCCGACTGGCTGGAATAGCAGGCTTGGCTTTGTGCTAAAATACCCAGCGGATCTTGCTTTTGTCTTCGTAAATGTTTGGGCGACTTCAGTCTTGGCCTTCACACACTTTTGGTGACCTTTTCGACCGCAAGGGCTTTTATCTTTGGCTATATCATTAACCCTCACGTGAAAGGTTTACGTGGTATCATGTGAATATTCGTGGTATCACGCGAATATTCAAGCATTTTTGGTAATTTCGCTTAAAAATCTGCGAGGTCACACAAGCCAATTGAGTTTGAGGAGCTGTGAGGTCAAAATACACTACAGTTGACAGGAAAGTATTAGATAAAGCTGCGCGATGAAAACCAGCAGCAAAACGTTGGAATGCAATAAAAAATTTTCGGAAACAAAATCTCCAAACTTTGTCAGATGATAGCAAAAATCAAAAGCTTTTACTCAATTTTCAAAAAGCGTTCATAATGAAAAATCACACTAGTGTCTATTGTGCTGCAGCGTTTTAATGCCACTGGTTCACTTTGCTCTGGACACTCTCATTGCCTGTCGCTATGCAATCAACACGAAATGTGCTATTAATTAGTGCAAACAGATCAATTAAACAAAGGCCTTTAAACGTGCTTTCAAGGGACTTTTTCAATATATGTCTTCACCGTTTCAAATGGGACAACCAACGTTGAACATCAACATCTCATCCATACCAGTATTTGTCTAAATATTACACAGTAGACACTTTTGTTCACCACAAGTGACTCAATCGGTAACTGATGGGTACACTGTCGTAAAGTGATAAGACACGTCGTAAGCGCTGAATGTTTTAGGTGCAGCCATGAGGAGGTTGTTTATGGCGGTCGCGCACGCCGCGTTCGTCATGACGTGCTGGAAAGACTTTTTAGAACAATATTTATACTTTCGCCTTAACTAACCTATAATTTTATCACGTGACTGGGAGCGTAGAGTACGAGTAGTAGGTGCATACCAGTTTTATACGTAGGTGCATACCAGTTTTATCGTAGGTGCATACCAGTTTTATACGTAGGTGCATACCAGTTTCAGGAAAACTTCGTCTTATGATTTTTGCAACGCGATCATCCATTCACAACGAAAAACTGAGAAAATTTACAAAGCTACGACTATAGCCACGATTTTGACACCGACACTGTTGCATGCGGAAGTAAAACGGTAAGTTGATCGCGAACCCGAGGGAAATCCCGTGCACCGATACTTTTACATGGACCAATAGCTGCGTCTGCTTTTGCACTTAGTACTGTGGAGTAGCGCTGACTTAAAAGCGATGAGGAACCCGATAAAGAATCTCGTGCTTCATGACATAGGCATGTAGAAGATGGACCTCCCGCAGATAGGTGCACACTGTCTGCAACCGAAGCAGCTGCGACGTATGACCATCAGGTGCTGTGTGGTACTGGACTGTGCAAACATTTTCAAAAAACTCAACAGCAGCAAACAAAAGTTAAAGTTTTGCTGAGAGATTACAGCAAATCCGAGGAATGAAAACAGAAATGTTTTTCGTTTTTGCTACAAGTGACGCTTGAAGGTGAATTCCGATATTAATTGATTTGTTTTTTCTCGTACGTTTGCTGAAAAACGCGAACATATTTCGTTTAAAAAACGTGCTTGTTGAAGATAAAGTTATGTCGCTTTTTTATGGAACATCATCATGATTTTTCAAGCCTCAAACTCCATTTCTTCTCTTTTGTTGATGTTACAAAGTAGGCATACCTGTAATTAGCTTATTCTACGAAGTTAAGTTCCTAGAATTAATTTACAGTTAGGGTTTACTGTCGGTGAAATAGGGCACAACACGTGAAGCATCCAGCATTCCGCAATATACGACCAGCAGTCCATTTGTTTAAAACAATAGCGGTCTATATTTATAGGAAAACGCTATGATTCATCCCGAAGTAATTTGGAACTAATCCAGTCTGATCATGCTGTCACCTTCCACTTTAGCTTTCACAAAATCGACAAAAAAGCATACTAAGAAAATTGCAATGCACAGGCACTGTATAATTTGTCAACACCCTTGCAAGAAAGTAGCAAAATAATAATGTCACAAAAACGTACCGTTGTATTTGTTTTCCATTGGAAATCATCAAAAATCCTTTGATAGCTTTCCTGCAATCCGTCGACAACCAGCATAATCGCCCAGTTGCAATCTTTCCTAATGTTGCTCGATTGAAACTGACAAATGATTACATTTGGATTGTTAAAGCAACAAGAAAATCTACTGACCCTTCAACACATTCCCTGTAGCAACGTTTCTCAACCAACACACCACGGCGCCGCGAGAGTTCTCCATGTATACCGCCAATATTTTAAGCATATTTACTATATTAATTGCGCAAAATATTGCCGAAAATGTTTAGATCTTTGCACTGTGCCGCAGTTTTAAAAACGTTGCTAAATACTACCCAATACGTTAATATTTTTATGCAGGAAAGGGCAATTCATGCTGTGTTAAGTTGTTGAAAACTGAAGAAAATGGCGCGAACTTTCACCACACTAGGTTTATCCCCAAAACGACCCATGAGCAAAACCAAGAACTCCGTCGTGGCAGACTTGTTGTTTGCTGCTTATGTTTTTCACGAACCAAGCCATATTCTAATTCCAATACAGTGTTTTGAAGTTGGTAGGAACAGTTTAAGCTACAACCCACTTGGCGCATTTTATAGATGTGGCATAAAAACCGAATCTATTTATCAGGTTTTGATAAAAAGTTGAAGTTTTTCTGTGTTCCAACATATTGATAAGCTGTGCGGAAGTACTGGCGGTTTGAATCAAGAGGGTAGGTAATCATTAATCCGATGCACCAAGTAGAGCTAGAAAATAATGATTCTTTATTTTGCTCAAAAGTGGAGCACAGCTGATGCAAGACAAAAAGTATGTGATTTCGAGCAGCACCTACGTTTCCTTAGATCTTTAGCTATCATTTGAATTTGAAATCATCGTTTCCAGTATGTTCCGGCATTATCTTTTTACCTGGAAGGCAGCAGCTGTACTAAACTTGCATCGTATTCTGTATTGTCGGTCTGTGTGAAACATGTAGTAACAGCTGTTTCGAAATAACGCAACCAGTTTGAAACTAGATACTATTGCGGTAAATACACATCTGTCTTGTTGTTCCAATGAACTCCGTTTCAGAAGCGTTTCGAAGCTAAAATCTCGGCGCCAGGACTTTCGGCTCTAACAGCCTAAAATGTCAAGAATTACAGACAAGAAACTCAGCTTAAGGCGGCGGCCGAGCATGCAGACCGCGGTGATTTTTTCGCAACTTACCATTGCTAGGTAATCGAGGGCCGTGTGAAGAGCGTCCTCCAGCGATGCGATACCGTACGGCGCCATACTGCTCAACCGACGAAGGACTCTCTGTCCGAACAAGCAAACCCGAGTGACAAGCAGCAGATGGAACGATTTCACAGCTTTATCGTCATTGTATGTTACCGTGAGGATGGGATCCACTTCGCTGCAATCACCGTGACCATGCATTTCGACTGTCTGACAACAGGCTGAAGACTAAAAGCGCACGTTGCCACAGAGACAACCCTGCATGACCCGCCTATACCCATGAGACTGGCAGCACGTGCCAGACAAATGCTGTCTTGGAAAAAGGTAGGAGCCACGGCGATGTGTCGCAATACAAGAAGGCCAGATTGGAAAGGCACGTGTTTAGGATTATGTCATTCTGAAAAATTTCTTTGGGCTCGACGTGTGACAGACCATAGCGTTCAGACGCAGTTATGAAGCTGAAGAAAGATTGACAGACACTTTGCATATACGGGATAATAAGAAAAGCTCTTAGAACGTAAGCCAGCAAGCTTAAGTCGCAAATTCATCAATCAGTAAAAAATATCTCTATATGTGTTTGTCCTTGCGTAAAAAATTTGCCCCACCTTGTGCTGGAGAGACCTAATTTTAAGTAAACATCAAAATTATTGATAAGTATATTTTTATCCGGCCCTTGTATAGAAATATTGAGCTTATTCACTTTAGCAAAGATATCACAAGTAAGCCAATGTAAATAAAAATTATTTCTAAGCTAAGCAATCAGCAAGTTGATTAATTTTATAACTGACCTACTCCAGCCTTAGTTTGTCTGACGCAAACTAAAATTGTGCAATGTGTTTATTAGTAAATATTTTTTACGAAAAAATAACTGCAGTTACGTAGTCCTGAGATAGTAAATAGGCTATCTACTATCTACAGTTAGCATGATCGCACTTGAACAATGTTATTTGGTAAAATTATATAACTGCACTGAAGTTTACTATTACTGTACTGAGTTTACCTTCAATTTATGCGACGCCCCGGAAAATTAAAACGACGCATCAGGGCGTCGCAACGCACAGTTTGGGGACCAATGCTCTATTGCGTACGCAACAATCAGAAAAAATGTAGAAATTATTTTGAAGTAACCATAAACGACTCATCTCTGAAACCTGAGCTGTAGAGCTTTCTATTTCGACGTAGAACTGAAGAGAAAAAGGAAAAAGAATTTTCGTAACAATTTCAACACATCGCCTTACATACATACATCTTTGTTTGGTTGGTCGGCTCTTACTAGCGTGCCATTGAAACATGGTTCAACTGGTTCCGCTGTCTCCTTGAACTGAAACAGAAAATCAGGTTGTTGATGTCGTTCGCAGACGTTAGATCGTAAGATGCCGAAATAAATAAATGAGCTGTCGTTTCGTTTGAAAGTTCATGATTTTGTGAAGGAACGCAAACTCAATAACGCAATCTTGAGATCTCTGAAAAAAGAATGCTTTCCCGTAAACGTGTCACTATAAGGCAGTAGCTCGATGCAGAAAACTGAGGTTATTGCCGGCTTGAAATTGGTGCTAAGAACGTTTTCCAAAGCCACACCCTCTCAGACTGAAGAAATGGTTGAACTTTCGTGTTCATAAACTTTTGGTTTAAGTATCTTCACCAACTCGAACAGCTCACCAAGGCGTCTGTTATCATCAGTTTCACAAGTGACAAAAGAGTATAAATCAGAGGTGGGCAAACTTGTGCAACTGAAGGGTCATTGGCAGAAACTGAAAAATATCAGCGAGCCGCAAAATCAGTTTGTAGTGTCAAATACAGTTCATCAAGTTTCACATAAAATGACCTGCATCAAATCGCGTTGACTCCTTGGCAACTAACCACATGAATTAAATATGATGCGACAAGTCGCTATTATTTGAGATATTGCTATTCAGATAGGAGAGCCACACAAAGCATGTCGGCGAGCCGCATGCGGCTCGCGACCGGCGTTTGCCCACCATTGGTATTAATCAAGGTTTGATTAAACATGCCTGCCACATTCTTCGCCTGTGTTTACTTTTCTTGTAAGGAGTGGACGTTATTTCCGCAACATGAATGGACAGTCGAGAAATCAAACAGTTGTTTTACTCTTACAAAATATCTATAAGAATCCAGAAAGCATGATGGTACCAACCTAGCACACGCGAAGGTTCAAAAGCACAGTCAGCAAGAATTTTTGCGGCATTAAACTTGTGGAACATTTTGGACAAGCCTTACAACGCTGCCAAAGCGACGAGACTCGGACATAGCTACTGTCTCTGACAGGCTACGTGACACATGCGCTGGACAGTCATGCTAGCGAACGGGCAGTAGCTTCGCAATGTACAGGCTAAAGAAGACGTGTGTAGGAAGAGGGAAAAGTTATTTTTGATCCAATATAAGGACTAGGCATTTTCAAACTGTTTTTAGCTTTAAAAATAAGGTCTTTGAAATGAAGCTCACTGACGCTAAAAAACGCAGGAGCTAACAAATGAAGCGACGAGTTTGCTTGACAAACCGTTTATCACCTATTTCACGTTCAATTTTGTGTTTCACAAAGTGTTTTTTTGCTAAGTGGGAACGATTTGAAGTAGGTTATATATTTGGTATTCGCTTTCTTTGGAGTAAACGTAACAGAGGTGTGCTGAACAAACAAAGTAAAAAGGTTTTGCCAAAGATGCATCCGAGAGAAGGCTGACAAGCGTTCTGATAATTTTCGCCAAGTTCATCGCAACAAAGGCTTCCTGCTACGCCAGAAAAAATGGGTGAAAAATAAAAGAAATTCGCTGTTTAGCTGGCATTTTGCTTGGACAGATGTGAACAGTCTTGAAGTGGAATTTGCGATCATGACATTGCAAGGTTCCCTCAAAGCATTTCTGATTATTTTTTGCTGCAGCCAAGCATCATATCTCTGCCAAGGAATCATCAAGCCAGACTTGGGCGTCCAAGAGTGTCTGCGGCGTGCTCACTATCGCCACGATCCCGGGAAGTTTGTTTGCCGCGACCTTGGCTTGTGTTACAAGCACTACTGCCAGCAGATCGCACGCCGATGCAATTCATGCAAACGAAGCTCTGTCGTGCCGTGCCTGTTGATCGGTAAAAATCAATCTGACGCTCAGGGCGCAAATCAATATCATTTGCATGAACTTCCCGAGCAGCGCAGTAAAATACAAAGCGACTCTGTTAATGCAACACTGAACGCCGTTTCCGACAGTCTCCTTCGAATAACAACAGCAGAGATCGAGTGCACTGGTTTCCTGGCCGCCATCCCAACGGGGCGGCGCTTATCGTACGCTGTTGTAACTGCAGCAAGGTGCATAGTTCAATTCAGCGTGTCTTGTTCGACGACTAACAAACGCGGGAATACCTCCGAAGTCAGTCAGGATCAAAACACGTGCTTTGGAAGGAAAAAGACACGCTTGCACAGTGTTGACAAAGGTTTTCGAGCTTATTCTGCTGTGATTCGGTACAAAGGTAATGTTAGCATGCTCTCAACCTCACAATACATATGTAAAAATATTGCTTTTTCCTTTGATTTCAATGGGTGAAAATAAGTAAGCCAAGTTCATCGGCAGGTTGATGGACGTTCCTGAACTGTATTTATCGATTATAAAANATACTTTAAAGATGCAGCGATCATGTATGCGTTTGCAAAAGCAACAATGTANTGCTGCAACAAGGTGCTGATTTAATAAAAACTACACCACCAGGTTTATTAAACGATTATCTTAGATCCAGGACTATATGACATGTCATTGCCAAGGTCGGATATGCCTGTAGTAGAAATGTTTCTCAAAAATGTCAAATGACTTTAAAACGCACTTCATGCAACTTGGTCCTAAAACCACCAGTGACGCCGACAAACCCGCCGTCAAACTACACTGTTTTGTAAAAGTCAATAATGTCATCGGAATTTTTTTGCCAAAATAATTTGATAATGGTTATGATTACTATTACGTTCAATTCTGCTTGGGAGGTAAGCGAATGTGGATCAATTTAAATAAGTATCCAAACAGTCGAAAAGTTTATTGTTGTTCGTTTGCCAAGAGCTTGAACAAGGTTTACACCCTGGCAAACATGCAGTGACAATTATACGGCACCGAAGCTATTCGACACCTACGAACAATACTTGAGCAAATAACTTTACATGTAAGTGAAATGGAGAAAACCTACCCTTAAAAATGCTTTTACTTTCCAGAAAATGTTAGTTACAAATGGAACAAAGGGTCGATTTTTGTAAAATATTTATCAAACTGCATTCCGCAAATCAGTGGACAATGGCTTTGTTTAAATTTAATTGATGTGGAACCTTTCCAAAAACAACGCTTCGAAAGGTTCAATATGATTTCATTAAAACCATTGATATTTCCAACTTTTTCATGCGACCATGCAATGCTTCTTGGTTTCACTCTGTTTCAGGCTTTGTTTCATTTTACATAGAAACTTGGATATCGAAGTTAGACTGAACATATTACGTTTTCTTAACTGTCGGCAATAATTATTCTTTGCGTAATATTTTTTTAAGCTGCCTTTGTCCAAATGGTCTGTGACTTCGGCTTTTTTATATTTTAGATAGTTTGATTTTTATACTAATCTCTGGAAACTGGGCAGAAGGAACCCAAAAACGCAGCAGCATGCATTTCACGATTTTGAANCTTTATAGGCTCTCAAAATCCTCCCCGTTTGTGCCGCACAAATAGCGCTGGAGATCACAGAGAGGTTTTAAATTTCTTCACACTTCAGTGACGTTTATAACTAATACACTGATGGGCCGCATGTCTTAAAACTGCAGCGCAAAGAGTTGGAGTTTCCAGAGCTTGTGTTTCAACCTGTTGTCGTCGATCACGAGTTTGCAGGAAAAGAAGGCTGCATCAAGAAAACATATCAAAGTAGCAAAATATATTTGTCAGTAACAACCCAACCAAATTCATTTCCACGGCGACATCAACATGAAGAGGATCAGACGCCCGCGCAATCACTAGGCCGTGGTGGACAATTAATTTGGCTCGGGGGCCACTTTGAAGATGCCGCGTTTAGCGGAGGTCCATACTTTCTAACAGAAATAGAAGCATGTCTCGGTTCAATTAGCTTCAGCACTAACATTTCCAGTGACAAGTTGGAGGAAATTTCAGATTTGAAGATTTTTTATGAATGCTTCCGCGGGCCACTGACAACTCTGTGGCGGACAACATGTGGCCCGCGGGCCACTACTTGCCCACCCTTTTGCTAGACCATGCTTTTTAAATAAAAACAAATGTATAAAAATCAAGCAATTTCATGGACAATATTTATGTTTTTTGGTCCATTAATTTTTTGGACCCACTTGACCCACTGACTGGTAACGACTCGGCATGTAATAAGTTTTCGATGTCAAGTTACTCAAATCGCGTTTACTCCTGAACACCCCACCTTCTTCGCCGGCTGTGTTAATAAAGTAAACAACTTCACTGAGGCCAAAAGCCATAAACTGAGTATTGACTGAGTGTAATAGTATAGGGGGATTTAGAAGCGGTGATGGGGTGTGTACGACGCTTTTCCGAGTCTGGGCAAACACCAAAATAAAACAAATATTTGTGATCGAGTTGTGTCGACAGACCGAGGCTCAGTCAGTGTGATATGGCGGCCATCATGGCCATCACTATTTGCTTTAAGCTATGTAGATTTAATCAAGCAATTTTGTGTCCCAAACCACCAAGTAACAGAAACGCAATAAAAATAGCAAATAAGCCAAAGGGCATAAAGGTTAATTGAATGCTAATGAAAATAAAAATGAGATGCAATTGAGGCTTTAGGAACTCTGCAAATTGGTGTGAACTACATATTTGAAACACAAAGCATTGGCGAAAGGCCTTTATGGGTCTACAATACAGCCAGCCCTATTACTATTATACATCACTACTAAATTGACATTTCAAGTAAAGAGGAAAAATATTGTGACAAAAAGCAATGATTGCCTTTCAAAAATTTGTTCAAGGCGTCAGGCGGAATTACGGTTGTATTTGCTCTTCTATTCACCCAACGAAATTTTTCGAGTTTTCCAACTTCAGCTGCTTTGCAGATCGCAATATTCGAATTGGGCTGAACAGCAGAACAGCGCTGGTCGCGAGGGAGTACATCGAGTGCGGCGATTGCCGCTACGATTTCGCAGCACTGCAGCTCAAGCATCGCCAGATCAAAGAGCTGGGTTTGAGACGCGGCGACGCTTTGCATCTCGGTCCCAAATCTAAATCCTACCTGAAGAATTTTTCCACAACGGTTGTTAGTCACGCAAAACTGGAAACGTGCAAAGGGACCGATAATTGCACCTCTCGAGCTGTCCAAGGAACCGCGGGGGTCATCACTGAGGTGCAGAAGTTTAAAATATGCGTCTTTGCAACGAATCCTGGCGCGAGCACCGCCTTACTCCCCGGAAGTCCTGTTCTGTCTCTTTCCGAGAACATCAGGACGTCAGCGAAAGCACGAGTTCTGGCAATCGCCACGCACACTGTACGCACACCAGGTCCCGAAAAGGAAACCAGTGGAGTGGGGGAGGTCCGTCGCGAACCGGAAGAGGTGCCGATGGTGTCGGGGGTCCGTGTAACGCGTTCCCTGCTCCACTTCATCAGGGAATGGCTGAAAGATACCAATGCAAGTTGTGCGGCAGGCGAGCTTCATGCCAAGTACGACTGCTTTCCTTCAGCTGTCAATGCGACATGCAGCAACACTCTTTGCCTGTGCGCCCTGGGGTGGATGGACGAAAGGTTAGTTCGTCTTGATTTCTCGCCTGACAGATGTGCGCCGGGCTGCCTGAGCCAAATACGCCGAAACATTTTTATGCTGACCATTCGCGTTTAAGTGCTTGCGTGCAGCGCTCCCAAGGTGTCCTCGGTCGCGCAAGCCAGTTCTTTGGTGAGGACAGCGCAGTGCTCCTGTCGTGGTGTAATTAACGCATAACGCGTGTGCTTGAATTGGCAAAAAAACGCGGAGAAATGAAAGCAATCGACAGGTTTTCAAAATTGCTGCATCATAACGCGCAGGAAATTCTGCAACGAGCCTTTGGAAATTTCGTCCGGTGCTTGCGAGTGGCTCGGCGACCAGAAGAAAGCGTCGTGCCACCAAAGGAGGCCGGGCAACGGGACGAAAGCCTTTTTCAAGCGAGAGACACCAGCGGGATTTTCATCCGGTGAGAGCTTGTGAGCAAACTTGCTTTTCGCGCTGACAGTATAATCCTGCCTTTGCCACTGGAGGGGTCTTCTGCCTGCGTGCATTTTTACGCAGAATGACCAGTGATGCATAACCGAAAAGGCAGTCTACAGTAGGTTAGGTAAGTTTGACGTTTAAGATAGCCGCAATTCGATTGAAGAAAACGTTGAGCAAAGGGAATATCTGGAAAGCCTTGCGCCCTACATCGATCCCCTTTTAACTTTAGGGCTTTGCAGTTCCCTCTTTCAGCGCTTTTACGTCCATTATATGAATCTGACGCCTCCTTCCTGAAGTGAGGTAATCTACTATCCTGGGCATTCGCTTTCACTATTGAGTCTAATCTATCTTCACAGTGCTGATGGCTGCGGCCTTCAATCGATAGAGGAAAATCCGGCATTGGCCTGGCATTAAATCACGAAGAATTATTTGAAGTCATTTTAAGTGCCTAAGTGAATGATTTCGTTGTTTACTTTCCAACGTTTTTCATTCAAACATTCTCTGAAATACATAAAAAACGCATTTTTTAATCAAGCCGTTTAAAATGCACCTCCGGTGAACTCATTAAAAGTGTCATTTCTTGGACCTCGAAAATGATCTCCTAAAGAAAGAAAATTGCTTAAGTTTTCATTTTAATCTGCGCAGCTCTTAACCTGTCCGCATCCGTCCCTATCCCCGGATCGACGAAGAAGCTCATCTTGGTTCGGAATGACGTAACTAGCGTGGAAGTTGAAGAATTGCTCCGACATCTTATTTCGCTTCGACTTCTCGTCATGGACTGCAGTGGCCTACAGGTTAAAACTAACTGCGCTTTTCAATGGTGTCCGTGTCAGTCAAGACCGTGCCATGATCGAATTGAATGCAGGCCACTTATAGAGTTTAGCTCAGGGCACAGTGGCAAGCCGAAGTTTTGTTTTTCAATTCTTTGCATGTTTCAAATCAACGACGTTAGTTCTTGCTGAGAAGAACATCATTAGTTTTTCCGGATCGCCCATCGCAGCAAATCAATTCCTGCAGCAACACCGTCACGAACCTTTCTCAAAACTCATGATCTCGGGTGTCATGAACAAAGCTGTAGTGGAGGGTAGCAGTCATTTTAAGATATGCTCGTGCAGAAATTGCCTTTTGCATTGAAGTTATTTGGAAACAGTTGTAGTGCAGATAAAAAATAAACCGCTTGAAAGTGAAATAAAACTTGTTTATATATTGGAGCAAAACATTTTTAATCTTTTGAAACCAGTATAGACGTTTATGAGAAGAAAGTTTTTCTTTTCTTTGTAAAGCAGTCTAATTTTTGTATCAAACCCCGCTTGGCTCTTTAAGAAGGGAGGCAGCAGACTAAAATTTGATGAGTATTAGTTACACCTTCTCCACTCAAACCGACACTGCCCTAAAATTGACAGGTAAAGCTCCGAAATTTCACGCTGTACTTGCGTCCTACATCAAATGAATTATTGAAGACTTTTCGTGACAGCAATTCGCTGCGGTTCGCAAATTTAACAGCTTGCAGGCAAAATAAATTGAACTAAATTTTAGGTACAACTCTGTTCACAGTTTTGCAACATACGGTCATTAATTCGCGACACCCACAAGGCTCGTCTTTCGTAAAAGCTTCAATGCTTTGCACTGAACGTTAATCGCATTTTGTGACTAAGCGCTAGATTTCTTGGGTGCTAAGACTCCATAAGACGAACATTGGTCCGACTTGTTGAAAAAATTCAGGCCATCGCTGGGACTTTGCAATGTTTGCGAATCGTGCCTTACAATAGCCAGCGAACCACCTGAGCGTCGGGATGGCTTTCTTCTTACGTTCCGTATATGTCTTCGGACGGAGCATACGATGCCTGCATTGTTGATATGAATCTTACAAGAGGTTAATGCCACTACCTGCATGGGAATTCATGCAGTCCCTCTTTGCAAGATCAAGCCAAAGGGTCCAATAGTTGGTTTATTTAGGGTCCAAATAGTCGGTAAGAAGGCATATTTTGTTTTGGTTATTTAAACAACGGGATTTACGTAAGATTGGGCCAAATCTGTTAGCAATGTGCAAAGATATTATATTTTTCGTAGAAAATGTGTCAGTCATTAAGGTGGCAAAAGCACTTGAAACACAAGATCAAGTTTAACACCACAGTTTGCCTGCCTTCCACAGATTTCTTCGAATAAAAGAGCTTATTTTTGCACCACCACCCCGGAAAGAGTACTTTCGTTCAGTAGTGCATGGCGACCAAAGGTTGATGAATACAAACATTTTTTGAAGACAGCGCCCGCAGTGCTTTCTTGAGACGAGGTCGTCTACCTTCTTGGTTGGTTGCGCTTTAAACTGTTAAATAGAGCTCGCAGCGCAGCCCCAAAATTTTAGGAAAAGAGGTGTTTAATCAGTGGTGAAAAAAAACTTTGCAAACCAGCGATTAACGCAAGCAATGCTATCGGTAAAAACAATTGGCGATTTTTTGTTATATGCATGCTAGTGACTATATTCGGTTTTCACCCTCAGAAAGTTGAATTGGTCACCTTCCGAAACGGCCGTCGTCTCCGGTTCCTTTCGCTGCGCAACAACAACATTACGTCGCTCCGCAAATACGCGTTTCAACGCAACAGAGGTCTTCTGGCGCTTTCGCTGGCGAACAACAGCCTGACGTCGATCAAGTACAAACACTTCGCAAAGTTGCTGCGTCTTCGCGACTTGGACTTGCGCAGCAACAAGATCGAAAGTATTGCAGCCAAGTCGCTGCGCATGATGAAAAGGCTGGAACGGGTCCGGTTCAGTCACAACCGCTTGCAAGTCGTGCCTGACAACCTCTTCCGCAAGAACACTGCTTTGTTGGAGGTCTGGCTGGATCACAACCATCTGGAATCCTTAGATGCACAAACTTTCTCCCATTCTCCCAACCTGCACTTAATAAACTTGGAAGGAAACAGGCTAGTGACGTTGCCGCGAGGTTTTCTAAGGATGAACAGATTTTTAACCAACCTGTATTTCAGTGGTAACAAGCTTGAGGCATTGCCAAACAATTTACTAGACGAACAGAATTTCTTGGAAGAAGTGACTTTTAACGAGAATCCTGATCTACCTGCTGCCATAACTTTGTCCACTTTTAAAAATTCTTCCTGCATTTACACTTTAAAGGATATGCTCCAAAAGTACGGTTCCCAGGAAACGTGATTTCGCAGATTTGTCGTTAACGTCAGTTTTACCATTAGTGTACAGTGCTTGGAGTGGTTTTTGAATCACAAATGACTCCGTAATCTCCAACCGCGTGGTAGTAATGCGCGAATCTATCTCCTTGCAGAAATGTGACTTTTCTTTGAAGTACCTGGTTTAATAAGTTGTTATCACGGACTTTGTGGAATTCAAGAATGATGGTGATTGTGAAAAGCAAATGAAATGCGTCTGAAAGTTGTGCGAAAAATTGTGGAATAAATTTCATGTTGTCACCGAAATTAGTTGCGGGTTGAATTTTTTTTTTTTGGAGAGATACACAGTTTTCCTTTTTTGTCCGCAGAATTTGCAACAAGATATCGTTCACAAACTCTCGTTTGCTTTTAGGTATCAACGCACCGTGGTCTTATTGTACAGAAAATTTCAAGCATGACCACGCAGTTTCTGTTGTAAATCGATTTTTTTCCACACGCCACGTGCGTCTGCTGGTTCAATAATACCTCGATCAGGAGAGTAACCACGGGGGGCGCAATTCCCCGGGAGCCGAGCCACTATGGGGCGCCGAAAAGTCCCAACAATGCCACAAACACTTTCTTCAATACAGTATATTTGCTCCCAAAAGAACTCAGATTCGAACATGGGGGCGCCAAACTTGCTTCTTGCCCCGGGCGCCATCTAACCTCGTTGCGCCCCTGACCTCGACAGTATCTTGGGCTCATTTCTACAAATAGTGAATATCCACGGATAGGTCGGGTGCAATTTAATTGAGTTCTTTATGTGCTGTGGCGTCACAGTGGTTGTCGATCTACGTGCACAAAGTTTGCTACGAAAACATCATACCGTCTGTGGTTTTTCAGCTAGCGCTAATTAATAATGATCGATAAAATCAAACTCGCACATTCCTTGATAATGTTCATCAGGAACGCAGCCGCTTCATTCCTGATAGAATGCACACTTCAGTGTGCCGCTGGTTTCAACGAAAGCGTAATTTACCTTTCAGGTACAAATCAACTCCCTCCATACAGAAATTGTTTTCTTGAAATCACAGTTTAGCAATTATGTGTGCTTGCAGCCCCTAGCCACACCAAATTTGATTAAGTAGGTGTTAATTTGCGAAACCCGTGAAAATATCAGTCCGAAATCCACTAAAAATACTATAATGCAAAATCTATCAAGTTACAATTCTTTTTTAGTTATTTAACTATGCAAAAAGACGTTTTCAGATGGTAAGCACACAATGCCAAGCCAAATAAATCCAAATTTTAAGTGATGCCATCTCAGTCAGTCTTCAGCCATTTGAATACTATTGAACGCTTAGAATAAAAAAACGCTGATGACGTTGTGAAATTGAAAATGAACCCGAAAGGCTCATTGATTGTTGTCGCAATGAATGGCTTTTGTTTCAGTAATTTGCGTGTTTTTGCTTGATGTTCAACACGAAACTGATGAGTTTTAAGAAGGATTGCAACAATGGTGGAGGTCTGGCTAAAGGCCTTAGTATGTAACCCATCATGTAAATACATCCCTATATTTGGCAAAAAAAACATTAGTAAAGCAACTTGGGATTTAATCGGCTGTGAAAGAACTGGATGAGACCGTTTGACACTAACGCTAATTGAGGATATACGAGTAATTATATGTTTCAGGAGCTAAGTATCAACTGTGATTTAACGTTCAAAAAACTGTTTTTAGCATTTAGCGGTTTTATAGTTTAGAATAGCTTTTGGAAACGTCGAATGTGCTATTATTGCTTGCTACTCTATTCCTTATACCACTTGGAAAGACTTCCAACGTTCACTGTATTCCAAGTATGTTTCTATAAATGAAAGAAGAGACGACAAACTAAATTGATTTTTGAAACTAAATAAATCGGAATACGTGTCTTTCCGCTCGATAATGAATTTTGATCAATGACCCTAAGCGCATTAATGGATTTTCCACAGTCCAAGGTGTCACGTTCGTGAACTCTGTCATTACTTTTGAAGTCTATTTTAGCAGCTAATTGCATATCTCACTCAATCTTCATCTGATGATTATGTTCACACAGGGATTAATTTTACTTTGATAAACAGTCAAAATACCGCCCGTACATAGAGAAATGATCTTAGGGTGCCGAATTTAATAGATATGAAACAGAAAAGTTCGATGGTCTTTGCATCTATTGTCTTTAACTATTTGGAAGACAAAACAACCAGTGTTCAGGCAAAACCTAAAGTTTGGGTTCAATAAAAGCGATACAAAATGATAAGTAGTGGAAATGCTGAAATAGGTTTGCAACGTTTTTCTTTGACACATTCTAAATGAAGTCTAAATCTTTACTGTGAACTGCTATGCCAAGAGTTGTTTGCTGATTGGCTTACTTAAATCATTGATGTAGTCTGCACGAAAGGTCACAGACCTTTTTGAAACTAGAGCTACTTCTAGGGCAAGGATGGGGAATCTATTTATGATCACGTTCTGCATGAATTGTGGAATATCCGTTACGGGCCGCAAAAATGAATTAATTTCATCTTAAAATTCTACCTGCATCATTCCAAGGAAAACAAGGAGAGAAAACTCTTTAAAGAGCGAGAGACTTTTCTTGACATACTATTTACGTGTCTGCTTATCATAGAGTTTGTTTTTACGCGATGTTGTGTTCTAACTTGGGTAATGAAAAGTTTGATGCGGGCCAAATTAAATATTCATGCGGACCGCAGGTTCCCACCTCTGTTCTAAGGTATCGCGTAATGCGAAGGGTTACCTGCTTGACGCACACTTCTGAAATAAAAAATTTGCTCAATTCATATTTTATCTGGTTATCGTTAATAAACTTCATGATATTCATCTGTGTGAAAAAAAAACTGATTATGTTAGCGTTATTTTCAGAACAGGCTCGCGGGCGACCCACGTGGTCCGTGTGNGCAACCATGTGTACGCGGGCACCAGGTTGGTGACCCTGGTCCAAACTGTTTTAAACAATATTTGTCTGGAGGATCCTTTATAGTTCTGGCAAATTTTTGCCTCCCCTGATTTCTGTTCTCCTCGCAACAACCAAAATCTGACGACGTTCCTGGGTAGGAGTGAAAAGTCCACTCAGAGCGCACGGTAGAGCTCTTCGGAACTTCTCTGCGAAAATTGAATTTTGCACAAAAATTACTTGCCGTTAAAACGTTGAAGAAATCGTCGTCACCCAACGTGTCCAGCAGAGTGCTAACCGTGCGAATCGCAATCGACTTCCTCAGGCCCGTCATGCTTCCGCTCCGATCGACTAGAATCAGCATGTCCTTTGGGTAGGTTGCCGCTTGAGTATACCTGTGGAAGTAAATGTAGGGAGGTTATGACCACAATCGAGCAAAATAACTTCATGCATCGGGCAGGAGATGAATTTGACAATACAGTCCAACATTTGTTGCTTCACAAGTCAATTGATTTGCGTTGTTTGGTGGAATGGTAGCAAGTACAGAAGTAAGTGGGTGAACAAACCACAGCTTCTTTTTGCTAAACCACGTTTTGTTCAAGGTACCGCGAACGAAATGAAAAATTACCCCTGGTATTCATTTTGAGTGGGTGCTCTTCGTGCTTTAGCCCTTGTTGGCACGAGGGGCTGGGGTGTCACTGCCACTATAATTATTTCGAAACACACCGCCTTCCTCGCAAAAGCTTGTAGAACGAGACGAAGCCAAAATAAACGAGCCCCGTGTTTAATAAAGTTTTGACAAGATTTTTTCGAAAGTTGGAAAAAGTATGTGGGCGACTTTATTTGTTGGCCATTAAGACAGCATAACGATAACAAACTGCAATTTTGACAAGTTCTCAATTTTTGGGAAGTAAAAGGCTGTTTGATAAGCAAAAACCCCGTGATGAGAAAAATTTTCTGCGATTAGCAAAATTTTTTATGTAACCGTAATTCCGGTGTGCGAGACGTGCATGCCTTGTGCTGCTGCGCTGACTGTGGTTTCAAGGACATCTGTTTCGATTCAGTAAACGTTAGCTTATTTTTCGACAATGACAAAGAGCTTGTCCACAGCACAGAAAGATCATGCTACCAGGGACTAATGGCTGAGAGGTGCCCAGGTACAACTTTCAAATAGAAGAGGAAAAAACGCTCAATACCTTTTTGGGCACCGCGGTTGACAAAAAATCGTCCGTCACAGAATCCTTTTTTCATCTGCTCATGTTTGTGGGCATCGAAAAATATCAGAAAATTTCTTCGTTTCATTAAAAACTTGTTCTTCAAAAATTCGGGGCAACTGTCCCCCCGAGCTCCGACATTCATGACGCCACCGCATGTTACCAAAGTGTGTGAGGCAGTACCTAGGGTTTCGCGCGCCCGGGGCCAAAGTCAGTTTGGGCGCCCCCACCCAGCCTGTTCGTGGCACCATAGACGCGAAGAGTAAGCTGGGAGTAAAGAGGCATCGAAAGCTGACTCGGGCCCCGCATATGGTTGTTTTTAGACCCGTCTGGAAAATTTCATATGACCGTGACATNACGGAAGTGACGTCAAAATTTTTGAATCTTGGACATCAAATCATTAACTGTCGTAGAGGTTAGAATCTTATCGTTTCGCGAAAAGCTATTTGAAATTTCAGTCACGATTCAACATTCAAACTGTTGTCTTGCACATTCCAACTCGCGGTAATACATTCGAATTGTAGCAACTAGCGTACTGAAAGAAAATGCAAAACTAGGCAAAAAGCTCCCTGATCATCTGCATAATCTGCATGAATTTTAATGACAGAATTTTACGGGCACAAAAATCTTCTGATAACACAGCATAAGGCTGGCCAGAGTTGCACCTTTTTTCTAAAGCACGGGTTTGCCAGAGCCTTTTTAAGATCGCAAACGCAGCGTAACCGCTTGTTCCCCTCTCTCGTGAGGTCTGGTCACAATCAGTGTTGTCACTGGGGTCAGTCTCGTTAACATCAGTTTGTTGCCTTCTTCAACATCAGACCACACATCAGATTTTTAGGTTACAATTTCATATAAGCTAAATGTTTCCATTATACCTAACAAAGCTGAGCTGAGTTGAGTTTATCTGGCGATAATTGGGAATTTACAACACGAGAAAGAAATCATTGCAAAAACACCAGAGCACCGAAGAAAACGGAAGGTTATGGAGTCGTTGTCCTTGATTGGTGGATAATCTCTATCACAAACCACGTTCCGATCGAAGTGTTGCGCATACGTGGGAAAGAGCTGCAAGATGATGAACACAGTTGCGCAGGGAGTGCTGGGTCGCAACCAGGCTGTAGGTGAATTAGGTCCTCAGATCCGCAAGGATTTGGGGCGTGGCAGAGAAAGTACAGAATAAACCCAGCTAAAATGAAACTCCCTTTCGCGTCTAGCAAGCTGTACTATTGTTTGCAACGGTTATAGAATGAGGGTGAGTCATGAACATAGTTGTATCCGAAACAGAGCGAAACGTCTTTATTAAATGGACAAGTCGGTCATGCGTAACGTTGAAAGTTATTCTCCACGCAGCGAAGGGAGCTCCTTCGGTTTGGACCAATAACCAAACGCACCTGAGAGTGACAGATTGATGAAAGAAACATAAAAATTATGAATCTAACTTCGTTTTAACCTAAACAAGAGAGGAAACGTGGACAACAAAAGCAACAGCCCAGTCCACATCAGATTTCTCGCCAAAACATTAGACATCAGAAATTTCTTTCAAAATATCAGATCTGATGTTAAAACATCAGATGTGCAACACTTGGCACAATCATTAGGGAGTTCTGGAGCATGCACTCCCTTTTAAAGTTTTAGAACGTCACAAAGGACTGGCTGAGGGCAGACTCACGAATAAATAAAAGAGGACAGACTGAAATATGCATATAAAAATCTGAAGGGAAATGATTTTATACAAGACTATTAGACAAATATAAAATTGCAAAATCCTAAAACATGTCTTTGGATATAATACCCTGAAAAGTTAACAGAAAAGAAAAGAATTACTGCGATGTAATGCTTTACTTGTAATTACCTAACTTCAAAGACGAAGTTATCTTACGTTTACTGCTGCAAATATATCGATTATTTCGTAAAAATCTGATAAAATTTAAATGTGACGTATGTATTAGCCTAGGAGAGGGGTGGGCAAATAGCGGCCCGCGGGCAGAATGTGGCCCACGACAGCCTTTTCAGTGGCCCGCGGAAGCACTCACGAAAATATTCAAATCTAAAATATCCTCCAACTCAATACAGCAAACGTCACTGCTGAGGCTAACTTGAATCGGGATTTGTTTCTGTTTCCAGAAGTTATGGCCCTTCGCTGATCGTGGCCGTCTCAAAGTGGCCCTGGAAGCAAATCAATTGCCCACCCGTGGCCTAGGAAATATCTAGGGCCAATGACGATCCGTGAGAATTTCTAGGTTAGCAATTTTGTGACCGTAAATTCGACAATCATGTCCACAGAGGTGCTCAGTTTAAAGGTCGAATTAATATAAAACACATGTAGCAGAAACTGAAAACATCACAATTATAACCAGTGTACTCAACGCTGCTGCACAATTGCAAATGGAATCTTGCAAAAATAATCATCATTTGTTTAAATATCCCACAAATAAAAATCACCATAACTACCTTCAGAACCAGTAGTAATAGAGGGCGGTCAGGCCAGGCATTTTTCGGGTTTTGGGTGTGTTCGGGTTCGGGTAGCTAGGAGCTTTCTCCAGCCTCCCATCCTCCCAATCTATATTTTCAATATTTTTGTGTTTTTGATATTTTTCATTTTTCTGTGTGTTTTTGATATTTTTTCATAGTTTTTGCGTTGTGGTAA
>JGI24159J19872_10002795_pt1 | contig 21163 bp, 17 predicted proteins | sample Ectturendosymbi4_FD_19872 | JGI IMG/M metagenome (IMG submission 19872) | reverse complement strand
AAAGCACCAAGTTGATTACATTGAGACTGGCTATTAAAATGATGAGGCTGTGCAGCGACCACCAGGTGCTCTGTGATCGTCGGGATGCAAATCTCAACCATTAATGAGACTGCCGCTTTCATACATTGTTGTATACCAGGGGTGTGCAACCTTTATTACTGAAGGGCCAAACGCAATTAAACAGATTAGACCGCGGGCCGCGCTTTCGTTTCACACAGGCTGTCTAGCACTAGTGACCGGCATAAAAATCCACTCTGCTGTATTGCATTTGGCCTGCTGGCCGCAGGTTGCACACCCCTGTCATATAGCCCACTATAGTTGATGTAAGTACGGCAACTACATCAAACAGGTAAATCACAACATAAATAATTTCCCATCACATCACAAGAAGATATATTTGTTTCACTTTATTGATGATAACAACTAACAAATGATGAAGTTAGTTTTCACTTATTTTGCATTGGCAGTTCATTAAAGTTATTTTCTCCTAAGTTGTACATTATTAGTTTAGCCTGGTTAGGTTTTGAAATAGCGCTGCTCAGGGGGTTAATTTGCAACTGGATCGAAAAAGCACGCATCTGCCTAAATGCTTGCTGATATTAAAGGCCCCATCTGGATTTTTTTGGGGGGGCCCCCAACAGCCTTTCACACGGCTCTGGGCCAGAATAAAAAGTTACTATACTAGATTCTGCGCAACCATTTTAGGCCTATTTTGTCACTGAAAAATTCCAGGCAAACATGCCTTAACTGCACACAGCGGTTTTAAATGATATGTCAAAATCGATTGACGGAAACCTCTTCTCCCAGCCTTTTGACTACTTATACTGACTTGACCGAGACATTGTTTTTTAGTCTAATTTCGCAAACAAGCACTGACTTCTTTAGCACTGTAGTGCATGTGCGAGTTAACTGTTTTTCGAAATAAGTGCATCGTAATTATATCTCGCCAAGCTTGTGTATTAATTATAACTATCAATGATCATTGCAGAATTCTTCACGCCTCTTGCAGGCTTGTTTGCTTTCATGACTAATACATCACAAATGATCGCGAAATTTTACCGTCAAACTTCGTGGCCTCAGCCGATTACCATTGCGTGATGAGACGTGATAAACCAGAAAAAATAGGTTTTACTGTCTGCCAAAGGTGCATAAATGCAAAACACAAGTAGAAGTTAAGATAAGGCCTCTATGAACGACTAAGTTTAATTTTGCCAGAAAATTTAACTTAGGTAAAATTTCACAAAATCTGTTCTTTTTTTCGATGCTGAGATATCACAGAATGTGTCTATGGTGCCATTCCAAGTCTTTTTCAAAAAATTCCTTCACTTGAAATCACCCCTGTACGTCGCAGTTTGTTGGTGCACTAGTTGTCAAAATGTGTCCAGATTCCAAGCATTTTAGTAAAATGCAAAGTCAAGGACTTCGCAATGGGCCCGAACAACACAACAAAGATTTATGGGCACGCGCAATTGTAAAAATGCGCACAGAGCATGTTTCATAAACCTTGCAAGGAGAAAACTTCCCAAATGCGTATAAACATCACAGCAAACAGTTTCGCTTTCGGATGCATAAATCGTGAAAATGCGCCCAGAATTTTTTCTTGCAAACCATCCAAGCGCTGAACTTGCAAAATGCGTCTGAACTTCACTGCGAAATGCTTCGTTTTTGGACGCACAAATCGTGAAAATGCGCCCAGAATTTTTTCTTGCAAACCATGCAAGCGAAAAACTTCCACAACGTGTCTGAACTTCACAGCAAACAGCTTCGTTTTTGGACGCATAAATTATGAAAATGTCCCCAGAACTTTTCGGTAAACCTGCAAGCGGATAACTTCCACAACGCGTCTGAACTTCGTAGCAAACAGCTTCGTTTGTGGACGTATAAATCGTGAAAATGCGCCCAGATCTTNTTCTTGGAAAACTTCCAAAATGCGTCTCAACTTCATAGCAAACAGCTTCGTTNTGGGACGCATAAAACGTGAAAATATACCCAGAATTTTTTCTTGCAAACCTTGCAAGCGGAAAACTTCCATAATGCGTCTCAACTTCACAGCAAACAACATCGTTTTTGGACGCATAAATCGTGAAAATGCGGCCAGAATTTTTTCTTGTAAACCTGGCAAGCGGAAAATTTCCTAATTCGTCTCAACTTCACAGCAAACAGCTTCGTTTTTGGAAGCATAAATCGTGAAAACGCGCCCGGAAATTTTTCTTGTAAATCTTGCAAGCGGATAACTTCCAAAATGCGTCTCAACTTCACAGCAAACAACTTCGTTTTTGGACGTATATATCGTGAAAATGCGCCCGGAATTTTTTCTTGGAAACCTGGCAAGCGGAAAATTTCCACAATGCGTCTCAACATCAAGGCAAACAGCTTCGTTTTTGGACGCATAAGTCGTGAAATTTTGCCGAGAGTTTAGTTTTGTAAACCTTGCAAGCGGATAACTTCCAAAATTCGTCTCAACTTCACAGCAAAAAGCATCGTTTTTGGACGCATAAATCGTGAAAATGCGTCTGAACTTTTTTACACCGCTCTCTGCTGTGTGTACTTGCTGCGACCTGAGCATGGCTTAAATCGGGAAAATGACCCGCACATCTTTGAAAACATAACGGAATTGTGCCTTGTGAAATTTTCTTCTGTGAAGGAAAATGCGTCCCAATTTGGATGTGCCGGTTTTCAAAATTTTTGTCGGCTGGCGTCCAAAAAAAAGTGCCGAAAGTGCCGTTTTTTTCGGCTTAGGGGGAACACTGCTGTGGACTCATTAATTTGCGGGTTCAACTCTGTCCGCGGATACGGGATTGAGATAGGCTTTTTCAGACAAAAGGAAGACGTGTAAGCAAATAGCTGCAATAGTTAGCACATTAAAAAAATTTCACTTTGCTGTGGGCAGCCCTTTGTCTCGAACTTGCCGATTAATTAAGCTACTCTGATATTCGAAATCAGATCTGTACTGTTACAGCTAACTTCTATTTCCTTCACGTAATGTGTCCAAGCATTCATCAACCTGTGAAAACCTATTGTTTCAGCAACATACCATCTCTTTGCATTGTTACTCGTATCTTGTTGCCGTCGTTCTGCCAGAAGTCACGCTCAAGTTTATTTACCGTAACCATTTTTGTACAGCTTGATGCATGTTGTTTAGCAGTGGGTTTGCCTTACGGTCTTTATGATTAGAATAAAGTTCTTCANCCTGATTGTTGATGGATTTCAGTTTTAAAACTAANTTGCCTGCGTGTGTAATTCTTTTCNCCCTTCACCAGGTTGCCAACAGAACAAAAGAAATGCTAGAAAACATCACCTCAGACCAAGAAGAGAAGCAGAGCAGCAGCACTGAGGTCTGTTTCTGTTGAGTTCTTTCTTCAAAACTGGTCTGTGAGGTGAACAGTAATGCCATTTTTGTCGTATTTCAGGCGAAGGCGTAAATTTAAACGGGATTGCATTTTTCTGATTGGTATTTTCGGCAGTTTGAGTTAAAAAAATTTTAGTCCTTATTTAAACTATGCCTGGCCTGACAATTGTTTTGAACACCAAAGCGTGTCTTATGCTTGAACGTCATCATGGTGTTAGTGGCCTACTGATTTCTTGTGTTCACATTATGTATAATCTTATCGTAGAAAGCCGACGTCAAGGAAACTGCTCCAGGGGCTTCTGTGGACGATTCGCAAGGTAGCTGTACTCTTAAATCTAACGTTTTGCGTATCGTCGTTGTGTGTGAAGACCATACCCGTTGTAGAACGTCAATAATGGCGATTTTTCGCCCGTCAAGCCGTATTGAAATATTTTGCTAGTTCTCATCAAAGCAGCCTCGATCAACGGCATTGTATTGTTGATCGCAAACAAACTAGCGCATAGCGCTGATAAAATTACCGAACTATTGTTTTTTGTGTCATGCGTTAAAGTTTGGGAGTTTTTGCGCGGGAACGATGCTTTTCCAGTATTTCAACGAAGTTGGAAACGAAGTTGGACGAAGTTGGAACTATTTTCTTATCAGGAACGCGTAGCCTATTGCGTGTCGTGTTGTTGTACCTATTGTGCAAACTGCAAAGTGGTGAATTTCTGTGAATTAGTTTAGCTTTCGAGGTGTTTGTTACGTAAGAATTTACGCACCGAAGAGTTTACGTTGTGCTGCAAACATGTTCCGCAAGCGTGTTTTTTTCAGGTGATCAGACAACAGCAAAAGCTGAACCTGATGTATCGAGCGATGCAGTAAGTTCTGTATGCAATGCAACGTTTTTAAGTGTTGATACTCGAAGACCTGCTCAGGAAGAGAATTTTTGGCTCTCATGTTTTGAACTCAAGCCCTGTTTTTGGCTAAGCGTCAGATCTTGGTGAACAGGTTGGCCTGCTGCCTAAGACTCTGCTGGCTACTTTGAAAATAATTTGTTTTACTTGAAAAGCCGAAGAAAGCGGGCTGCATCGATGCTGTGCTGTAAAGAAATCAGTTCGTACAGTGCGCGCAGATAACAGTTTCTGATGGTTTGCCTGCTGTAGGGTTGCGCTGCGTGATCGCAAATCTGTTGTGCGTATTCGTAAGCTGCTTTATTTGGGCACTTGTGTACTTGTACTTCTACGTATAGCTTGCGCATTACATGACTTTTCGGCTGCGACAAGGCGCTTTGAAACGCGAGTAGCTGATTTTCCGTTGCACAGCATGGTTATAGTTTTCGAATTGTGCTCATGTGTGTTGGTCGATTTAACGAATGCTTAATGAACAAGTATTTGGTCTGACACAACCATTTAGAAGAGACCTGGTTACAAGCCATTGATTGTTGTATGATACGCACAAAATAATGATATTGTCGAATTCCCAGGGTTGTCCATTGGACATATTAATCTGTCCCATTCCCATCCCATAGCAATTCATGCCTGTCGCATCCCATGGGACGTTTCGCATGGGATTCCCATAGGAATGACATCCCATGGACAAGCCTAGGGTTGTTCATGGGACATATTTTTCTGTCCCATTCCCATCCCATAGCAATTTATGCCTGTCCCATCCCATCCCATGGGACGTTTCCCATGGGATTCCCATGAACAAGCCTGCGAACTCCACTAATTGAAATTACTTATATCTTTCATTATCTTGCAAATTTCTCTATCGTTGTTGTTATCTTGAACATAACATCTGAGCATAAGTATGTTTTCACCCACGAACTTTAAAATGCAGGCAGAGTAAATAGAGCTTCTATTAGAAAGTTTCGTTATTTCTGTAAATTTTAATGAAAAGTGCTTAATCTTCTTAACCATTTCCGCAAATTTCAGTTCACGCATTCAGAGCACGAATGCCTAAGTAGCGTTAGATAACCTGAAGAGCGAATGTGCATTTACGAATTGCCAAGTAATTTCTGGGAGTTGCGCGTTACTACCAACAAGATAAATCACAATTTTTAGTGGTGCAAAATTGAAATTCAATAATGCGTGGATCTATCGAAGTGACGTACATTTCTCGTCATAAGTTCGCTTCCAATTGCATTCCAGGTTGGAACGGATGGTACAGCCTCGTCTGAAACTGTTGTTGAGAAGGAAAGTGCACAAGGTGACTTTAAAGTCGAAGACATCACTCGATATGTCTTTTATATCTCCGTCATATTGTATGACATTAACTACTCTTTTAGCTGAAAGTTTGTTAAGATTTTATTCTACATATAAAGAGATACCGCGTTGCTCCTGAGGAAGTATTTGTTGACTTGTTGCGAAGTGTAGAAGTTACTGTCACATGTCATAAGCGCACGCTGCGCGACTCTTGAGCGATGGGGAGGTTATCTCGCGTGTTTTCGAGTCGCACGTTTCCATTTTTCAGGACCGGCGCTCGAAGAAATCGTACCTAGACCGTTAAAGAAAACCTTAGTGAAATGCAAGCTGGCAAAACCTGACGGTGAAGATTCAAGTGATGATGAGGGTAACCGCTTGTGCTCATGTATTTTTGTGTATGGCTTAGTCCAGGGTCCTCCAAATTACGCCGCATCCGGGCCCGCGAAGCCATTCCATCCGGGCCCGCGAAGCCATTCCGTCCGGGCCCGCGAAGCCCCTTCATGCGAGGGAAAAGTCATTTTGTCAATAATGAAAAAATAATATATTTACGAGACATTTGTTAATTTGGTAGAATGTAACATATCCCGAAACAATTGCATTACGTCAGATATGCGGCCCTCGAACTGTTGTGTAATAGCTTGTGTGGCTCTCTGACAAAAAGTTTATAGACCCCTGGCTTAGTCGATTAAAATTGTATGGTGAAAGCACCACGATGCGTTAACTTACCACATCGAATTGTATGCAATCAATTTTACTAATCAGTCCTGCATGTATACTTCAGATATCGAGAGTGATTACCTCCTCAATGCGACGTTGTTATGTTTTGAATGGGATTCTTTAACTAGGTTGCGTTTAGGACGACCAATAACACAGTGCCTTGCATTTTTAGTTTATCTGTAATTCGGTTGCGGACATGTTTTTACAAAATCTTTGCAGACTACGACGGATTCGAAAGCGACGAGGCGATCGGCGGGAGCAGTAGCGATGAAGACGAGGAGGACTCCGAGGAAGAAAGTGACGAGATAGATGACGCGGAAGAGGAACGAGATGGACGCGAAGAAGGAAAATGTGAAAATACCGAAGGGCCAAAGCAGGAGGGGATGGCACTGTCGGATCTTGGCGCTTTGGGCTCCGGCACTGAGGTTCCTGGGTCTGACAGGTGAGTCCTGCGCGAAAACACGTTGTGCTTTACAAAGTAAATGGCAGTCAGTGACGTTCAACTTTTGCATTATGTTAGTGGCAAGTGCTGGCCTGTCGACGGCGAAACCGCGCGAAAGGTCATTCGTTCATGATTTCTCAGCACGATATTCAGGTGTCTGCGCAGTCTTTAGCGCCAGTAATGCTGTCGGTTCATTCATTTTTAACACTCGCTTTTCTTCTGGGGAGTTGTTCGTCGACCTTTGCTCTGCTTCCCCGTTGGTCTAGCCAGCAGGACTCGCCTGGCCAAACTTTACTGGGGCATTCTGGTCACGTAGCCGAACAATTGTAGCTGAGATCACTCCATTCGGATGAGAAATGGTTCGACATTCAGGGCTTTACCAATTTTACAGCTGCGCACAACAGAACTATCGGTGCCATTGTTGAAACCTCGCGGTTGTCCTTATTATTTGTACGTGAAACACGTGAGAAGTTGTGCAATGTGAACAATTACGAATACTGCAGGGGGTCGTTTTTCACCATACACTTCTATCTGGTTTCGCTTATCAATGGGAAAACACATGTGGCTTCGTCGAAACATCGGAAGCTGCCTAAACTACGCGAGGCGCAAAGGCGCTGAAAAAAGCGACGGTTCGGGGAAAACGCGCCTTTTATAATGATTCAAACGATTATGACGTCCATTGGTTGGATCGGTTCCTGTACAAGTGAAAGGCTGATATTGTTGGAAATGCTAATTGTCTGTGAACTTACTGCAACGACGCGAGCTCGCAGTTGGAGGCGCAGAAAAAGCAGCTTTACCTGCAATATGCGTGAAGGTCAAATGAGAAATCATTCGTTGGCCTCTGCTTGGTGCAATTTTCTTGTGGCACCAAACAAACAATGTCAAGACATTCATGCATTTCGCTTCAACTCTGCTGCTCGTATGCCTTGTTATTGTTTTACGACCTTGCGCCGATTTAATTGACTTCACTTTGACTTTTCCTCGTGATTTTTACATTACATGCGGAGTCTCGTTTGTGTTGAATTGTGTTGCTTTCTGTATTTCACCCTGTTCTTTTTTGGTTAACCCCCGAAAAAAACGTTTTCTTTTGCACCTTAGCGGCACTACAGCTGTGGTCGCACTGCTACGCGACTTCGACCTCCATGTTGCCAATGCCGGCGATTCGAGATGTGTGCTGTGCCGCAAGGACGGAAAGGCTTTCGACATGTCGGATGACCACAAAGTAAGTCTTAATCGTGGGTGTATTACTTTAACAGGCTTATCTTCTGATCCACAGTTCTGTTCTTGCTAATAAGCATCTTATCGTCAGGCAAACGTTTTTTGTATATACTGTATCACATTGGCATTGTAAGTTTGGTGTCTTACGCAGTACTGAAGATAGGTGCACTGGTGTTTTAGAGCTGTTTGAGACGTACCTTCAAAATTTAGCTGCAGTTAAGCGTAAGAACTTTTTCCAGTAGGGACAGATGGACAATAATTATAAGTCAGCACCTAAGGTTACCATTTGAAGGACTTAAATTGTTTTTCATGTGAATTCTTCGAGCATGCAGTCTGAATAAACAAGTTAACTAGCTGTTGGTAATTGCGTAGGTCGGGGTCTTTGTGTCGATGTGCTATGGGATTGATGAATTTTTAAATTATTGCAGAAGCAATAATAATTTCATTAAAAGATTGGCACTAGTTCAAGCGCTACTGCATCTGTTTTTCGTGAAAATTCTACCATCTGAAAAGCTAGTTTGTATACCGCATCTCCCGAAAATGAAAGAGGATTAATATTTTTTATCGCCCCCAAACGCCGCACAAAGGCTTATTTTCAGGGAAGGTTAAATTTTTTCATGTACCGTGCAACAAAAGTTTGGCAATTTATTCAAAACACTCATTTGCAATCATTTTAACAAGCTCTCATTCGCTGTGTATGCACAGTCACTATAAACATTTTTGTTCTTTTCACTCTGTCACATTACTTTATTGCGACCTACGCACACGATGGCATTGCGTATCAAATTCAAGATTTGTTTATGTGCTCACAATGGAAACTTTGTTATTAGATGAATAACGAAAGTTATCCCCCTTCACAGTGTTCCTCTATTTGTGTCTAGCCCCTGGACCTGTCATACTACTTAACACCAGGCAAGGCCATTAGTTAGCTTTTTGACGAATGAGACAACATGATGGACCAGCCAGAACTAAAGATTATGTTATTATGTGGTACGCTCACACAAGCAAATAAACCATTTTTTTGTGAACAATTGTGATTTTGATTTCTTGGTGGCGCCATTTAGCAGTAGAGACAATGGCCTTACATGATTTTGACACCTTAGCTGTTTATAAAAATTGCTACAGTTTTGTTCATCCTCTGTCAGTTCCAAGATCACTTCGACAGCGGTTGCGTTGATCAGTTCGTTCAGTTTCTAGCAAAACGCAATGATTTNGATAAAGAGGCACTGAAAACCATTGGATAGANGATGTTGAATTTAAGATCATCAAAATAGAAACACGTTGTCATTGTTTTGTACATACGCAATAATGAAAAGCNCCTTGGACCGCATGCGGGCCGCGGGTTTGACATAGCTGATGTAGACNATTGGTCGCATGAGCTAAGTTCGGTGCAGCTNGGTGTGCATCTCCTGGGTCCACCTTAGTGGACCTTTCGTTGTTGCGAACCGAAAAGGTCAATCCGAGCCAAGTATTCGCTCATTGCTGGCGAGTACGGCGTGAACGCGTCGGTGTCTTTCACAAGCGAAGTCTGAGTTCGACATGAAGAGTCACGTGACTCACGACGTGCCTTTCTTTCAGTGCGCGCTGAAATCGCACAAGTTTTTTTTGTAATTTTTGCAGCCGGAAGATGAAAAGGAACTGAACAGGATCCAGGTCGCCGGAGGTCACGTCAACGTACAGGGAAGAGTGAACGGGGGCCTGAATCTGTCCAGAGCCATTGGTGAGTGAATTGACTACCGTTCTTGAGCAGTATGCGCGTGCTGCACGTGCTCCTGCATCGCGGGGCCGCGCTTTGCTGAAGGCCTCCCGACACCCGCTGTATTTCCTTGTTTCGTACCCCGCTACCCGATGCAAGGACGTTTTTGCGCCGCTTTCAGGCGACCACTGCTACAAAACAAACGAAAGTCTGCCGTTGGAAGAGCAGATGATTTCGGCGATGCCGGACGTCCGTTCTGTCAAGCTCGAGGCCGGAGACGAGTTCATGGTGCTCGCGTGCGATGGCATCTGGTCAGTATGACTGTTTGTGCACTACGTTTTCGTTCGTAAAGCAAGTTTCAAATTGCGAGCCTGGCTCTTTCGCTTTTTTTGCTGAGAGTGGCTGACTAGCGGCTGACATGAAGGATCTTCTATTAAATGCCTCAACCCACTGCTTCAATTACTTGGAAATCCACTGACCGTACGGACACCCAGGCTCCCGACGCGTAGGAGAACTTTGCAAACTTTTTTTCACGGCGTTGACTTGTTTGTTTTTGTGTGAATTGAGCTTCAAAGTATGTGACTGACTCTTCCGCGGTGTATTAGAGCNGAACAAACGTTAATCGTTAGCTAAGGAGATCTTCGCATGCTGCTGCACCACTCCAGACCCACGCTTCGAGATTCATATGTTCTGGTGTTGCTGCTCAAATGCTGTCTCTCGTCGGCAGGAACGTCATGTCCAGCCAAGAAGTTGTCGACTTCGTCCGCGAGCGCCTCTCGCCGCAGTCCGATGCGACGTGCGCTGAAAACGGTGCCGGCGAGAAAAAGCCAATGAAACTGACGGAAATTTGTGAGGAGGTAGGTGACTGTTTAGCAGCAAGTTAAAGGGAAAATTGTCAGCGGCACGACAGACACACCTTGGGTGACAGTACTTTGCACCTGCGTTGTGCGCATATTTGCTGAGGGCAGAAGTGCGGAGCAATTGAGTTNTGCGTGCAGTCTATTTCGATTTCATGTTCATGTAGTAACGATTGCGGCTGACATGAAGTCTTAATAATTAGTCCTATCGCATCTACTATTAACGGTCTGAACCCACTGCCCCTTTTGGTTGGAAGTTCACTGACCGTGCTGATACCCAGGCACCCTACCCATAGGAAAGATTAAAATTTCTCGGAGAGCTTCGCGGGACTTACTTGCTTGCTTGTTTGTTTGTGTTTGAGTTGGGCTTCGCGGCTGCCGCTCGATGGCAAGAAGCGGCTGCGACCATCACGCCTTTCTATCTGTTTCAGTTGTTCGACAAATGTCTGGCCCCCGACACGATGGGCGACGGCACCGGCTGCGACAACATGACCTGCCTCATCGTCAGGTTCAGTGCTCGGTGGTTGGAAGGGTCGCGCCGAGACTCACAGCAGCCGTCTCAAAGCAACGCTGACAGTAGCAGCGTTTCTATCGATTATTCCGCCGCCGGCGACAAAGCGCTCTTGAAGAGCGACGGAACCGCCGCCAAACTTGGCGAGACTGACAACAACGTTGGCGAAATCGTCGCCAGCAAACGACCCAGGACAGATGATATTGAAACCCGGGTGAACGGCGGCGACTTTGAAGCAAAACGAATAAAAGTCGACTAGGAAAGACGACCAACACCCAGGTGCGGTCGTTTCCAGGCAACACACACACACACACACGAGTGTGGTCTTCTCCCACAATTTTTAATTTTTATGGCGGTTGGTCAGGAGGGAATGCCGATTCTCTGAAGATGGAAGAAGCTGCTGTGTTTCTCGTTAGAAACGGATGATCAGTCCGAAGGTCGCTCGAAAAATCCGTTCAGGAGCGACCGGAAACTGTCGTCTCGCACCGGCACTGTTTGCTACCCAGCTGCATCTCACGCCGCCATCAGCAATCCGATTGAATTGAGCTTCGGCAAACTTGAACGGGCATTTTTTTTAAACGCAACCTGCGTTTTTCTTGCGTCTTGTACTGCCGGCCTAACGTTTGGTGCTCGCTTCTTTTTCTGCGCTTCCGATGACGACTTCGCGTTCAGGCTCCTCCTGTGGCACAAGCGAGCGGCAGGTCATATCACGAACCAGACCTCGCGTCCGTTGTTCGCTCGTATAAGTTTGAGCGAACGTTTTTAATTGTCAGAGCAACGCGCCCCACCACTGCTGTGTTTCCATTCGTGCTGCTGCTGAGTTTGTGTTTGATCTCGTGTGAAAACTTTTTCCAGGCTCCCTTTTTCGAATCCCGGCTTTTCCCAGCGTGGGGAAAGCCCCAACTCGCGCGTACCAGCCAAAGAAATGTTACCTTTGAAAGTTAATCGCTTGGTGCGAGCCGATACCTACGCCATTACACGCCGCCGCGCAATCCCCGTGCCGGGTTGACTTCCTAGTTATTAAGATGGAAAACTAATACTTTAAGTCGCGCGTTGGTATCAACTGTGCTATCGTGGCGGAAGCGCGCCTTTACGCGTCGTGCAATTTTTGATTGTGCGTTGTGAACAAACAGTACTCGCTCGCTCTTTAAGTGTGACACCGCCATCACAGCCTGACCACGTTTCCGGTGGTTTCGAATAAAACTTAGAAGATTCCGTGTTCTTCCTGGTCAGCTTCCTTTCGACAGATTCGAGCAGGTGTTAGATTTGATCCAACATCCCGTCAAACCAAACCTTTCCCAACTCGATGTCGCCGTGAACATTGCTGCCGAACCCGATACCGTCGGATGGATTCGTTGGGTTGCAGTTGTCATTTTCACGTTTCACTGAACGTCGCCTGATTCTTTATCGGAAGTCGCTAACCTTGCATGCGGTTTATCCCGATGTCATTTTTTCCGGCACCCGCGTGAGCAGGCCGCTTACGCCTATGTGTCATTTGTCTACAGCAGTGGCCTGGAAAAGATTTTGAAGGCCTCGTAGTCGAAATTGGTCGTTGAAATCTTGTTTTTCTTTGGCTCGGGTCGTTGCATGACGCGTTCTTTTGCATCTGCAAGCTCCGAAGTATTTCTCATTCCTGTAGTCTTGTGACAGGTATCGAAACTATTCTGTCTCAAGCGTTCTTGTTGCTTTTCAAGTGCCGTTGTTATCACCGATTGCCCGATGTGATGTGGAAATTTCCCGAGTGGACGCTTGACTGTTGTTACAGCATTTTGGTGGTTACATTTGTGTTTTCTGTGAAACGTTCAGAGTGACTAGGCACCAAAATCGATGATAAGGGCACACGAGGTCAAGTAAAGGTCACCATTACAATGGCCAATCTTTCCAATATTTATGTCGCTATTTTGTTCGTACGGAAGCGAAACCAATTTCAGGTGCCGCATACTTACAGGACCAGCGATTGGATATAACTTTTATTATCTTTTAAGAACTCGGCAAACGATGTGGCGAAAAAGCTTGTCAACGCTTCAAAGCGAAATTTGTCTGATTCAGTTAGACAGGAATTCGTGCCAATCAAAACATACTTTTCTTTTTTCAGACCGAGTAATTCGTTTGCGTGAGCGCGTTGTTGCAACTGCCGATGTGAAGTTAACGCTGCTTGAAAGGTTCTGCTTTTCAATGTGCTCTAGCGAAGTACAGTGTTGTGAGCAAAATCTACGTCCTGTAAAAGCGTTTTTTTTCTGTGTGTGTTAAGGTTGCTTTCACTGGATGTGAAGGAGCTTAAGAGCTAGAGGCGAACTGGTGCAATATGTAGTATGGTTTTGTGTGTGAGACAATGGTTGAACGGGAACCGAAAGCATCAAGTGTACGGCAAGGTGAGTGCCGATGCAAGCGACTCACGATGCTTGCTTTGCTGTGATGCTTCGTATTTGTACAAATGTCTGGAGTCTGCGACAAATGCCACGCTTTTCTAAAACACACGACATTGTCTGATGGACTTGTAAAAGTTATTTCCCTGAGCAAAAATTCAGAAAGCTGTAAAGGCTGGTACGCCTTTCCTTTAGAAGTTGCGGTTTTTGCTTATCTCGGAAAATCCATTAATACATAATAAGAAATTCGAAACTCTGCTTACAGCTATAAACAGCTCTTACTGAATAACGCATGTAGAGGGAGTGTACTTTCAGGCTGGTGAGCTTTACGTAAGTCAAACCCTTCCGTAACAAGATACAGGCAAAACGATCGAGCAAGAGTTTCCATGTGTAGCTTTGCACTACGAGCAAGCTGGCGTTGATGGTTTTCCAGCATGTTCATCTGTCCGCCTGTTACACTTCTGAAATATTTCTCCTTTCTTGATGCGCCCGCAGTCAATTTTTTACGCTTGAAAACAGCTGCATTGAAACTAAGGAAATGGGGCTGCATTTTACTCAGTCTTTAAGTAGTGCAACCGTTCCTGCAAACTGCTCTGTAGCTGTTGTGGTATTCTATGCACAGTGAAAAGCGTGCAATGTAACTTGCAGTCTTTTTGTGTTTTTTTTTGTAGTTTTCACGCGACACTTTTCAGCAGCTAAGTTTTTAGCGCCATATCCTTCACTACATTGTCAGTGGGTTTGTCTGTAAGTTTAATTAATTAGATCGATTGTTGTGCGCTCACGTCACTAGAATACTGCGTCACACTGGTTATTTTTGCAAATACCTGCTCAGGGTGAGAAACACAGTGTCTTGAAAAATCCTACTGTCGGCAAGTCTTCAGCGTGCTCAGCACGTGCGCTAGCTTGAAGTTAACTGGGGCATGACGCGAAACATAGAGTAGGCGATTTTACCACTTAAAAAGCTAGGGATGGAAGTTTTTTTTGCCGTTATTATTTTAGTTGTTCCACTATTAGCGCAACGTTCCTGTTTGTTGGGCAGTTGTTGAAGTTGACAAGATGCTGTTTTTCCAATCTTTCTGCGGCTTCCAAAGAGGAACTGTTGGATTTTCCTTTGTGCACTCCTGATGCAGCCCGATGCGAACCAGAGACGGTATTTTGAGCAGGAGCAGTTCAAAGCTGCAGTAATGTTGTTCTGGCATGGCTTAAGTCCGAGACTTTGCTTGAACATAATAACGCCCTGGAACAAGTGGAAGAAACTTAATAGGATGCGAAGGCCATTGTTAATTATCATCGCTTAGCTCATGAGGTAGTCATGGATTCCAAAGCCAGCCGATATAGCGCGACGTTCATCGCAGTGGAGCCACCTTATATTGTTTTCGGTTGGTGAATGTGACGATTGCGAAAGTTACTTTTACTAATTCGAGCGTTTTATCACTGCGTGTTGCCTTGAAGCTCCCGGCAAGTGTAAATGTTTAGTGCTTGCACGCCTTCACACGCATGCAGACAGAACTGTTGGTTTGTTGGTCAGCTCTATTGTGGGCGTTTCATTGTAGGATAATAAGTGTATTAAAATCATTTGCTATGCATCGCTGAGCTCTCAATGAACACTTTCGCTTTTACTTATAATTCAAACCATGGCGCGGTGGCCATCGATTGCCATAGCAACGGCGACTTGTTTTTGGCGTGCAGGGTTTACAGAAGTGGCCGTCTGTCAGTAGAATTCTCAGTCGCACGAGATCGGAAAAAGATGTCTTGATACTGCTCATGTGGAAAAAGAAAATGATTTCCAAGATGGGCGTTGAAGCCTTTGACGCGATGCAAAAAGGTTTGTTACGCGTTGCAGGCAACTCATGGCAACGACTTTTCGCTTCAAGTCAGCGTTCCGACCACTCAGTGTGGATGACAGTTGCAATTAACTCCAGCATTGCTCATGCTCAGGTCATGATTCTGACTTAACTAAAACTGTCTGTGCCGCGCTTGGCGGCAAAGCTACTGGAACTGGGCTTTTAAGTGAATTGCTGCTTGTTAATTATGAGATCGTATATAAAAAGATGTTTTCCGAGTATCGGTGTTCAATAAGAACTGGCGTCTTGCAATGTTCATTGACGCTCGATAGCGAAAGGCAAAAACACGGACTGACCTTCAGCGCGGCGGCAATGCGTGTGTCATCGGTACGATGAAGAGCATTCAGAATTAAGCTGAATAAACTTTGAGGCCGCCAAAAGCCTTTTGAATGGGATTGAAAATTTGTAACTTCTTTGCAATCAAGTACCCTTCTTTGCTTTCTAGCAGAAACTTTGATGTGAAATTAGCAATGCACATAATGTGCAAGAACGGGTGACATGAACCATACAATAACGCAAAATGAAAAGCTGGTCGAGACCAACCGTAGCAATCGTTTGTGGTCCGTGTCGTGCCACTGGCCGACCTTTTGTGCATCGTGTGTAGATTCCATGTGTTGAGTGCATTTGCAGAGACTTTGGCAACGGGATCATCCTGTCACAGCGCCATTGAACATGCATTAAGCGGAACACCTTTGAATGCCGTGCAGGTGCCCAATAATTGCCATAATTTGTGGTCGAGTGTACTTCCAGTGTTGACTGAAGTAAGAGACGTGCGCGAGATCGAACAAAAGGTGTGGCATTCTGCTTTGGGATATTATGGCATTTGTGACTGTGTGGCTGAGTTCAGGTGAGTTTCTTGATGGTCGTCACTAAACAAAATCAAAATAATCATAATAATAAACATTTAAGTTTGTTAACTACAACGTGAATTACAAGACTGTTGGCAGCAATAAGTAAATGGAAAATTTAGTTGATGTGTTGCGATGTTCACTTGTGTTTGCTTTTTTCCATGTAACCATTACTCGTGCAGGGGCACTTTATGTCTAATTGAGTGGAAAACTTCAAAAAAACCCAAAGACAGTTTGGACAGCTGCTATGACTATCCACTACAAGTGGCTGCTTACGCTGGTGCGTACAATTCAACACGCAGTAAAGATGATCAGGTGTGTACTGACGGTGCGTATTGGTTAAAGTCTCATAATTTGTGCGCTGGAATGGCGTTGGGTGAACATGCAGTGACCGGTTGGACTCTATTTTGTTTTGGTTTCAATATTAATTGTTATCCCTGAGAATTTGTAGCGATTAAGACTTTGCAAGTTACCGGTCATTGATAATATTCCTCTTCTACAAACGTACATTTACATTCTACCAGCTGACCAACTCCATAACATCCTGCGTATGTGTGAAAATACAATAGTTTTATCGTATGGTTGGACCCAAACATGTTTGGAAGCAGTACGTTTCGCACTTGGCGTGTACTGAGTTCTTGAGCACGAGACGGACTTCATGTAAATATCATGCTGATGTTGGCCGCAGTTTTGCTTCAACTTGTATTATGTTTTGTACGTCTACTTCGATGTTTATCGCATTACTGCCACAACTGAAAATTTTTCGAGAACCCGAGCTGTACAGTGAAACGAGAAGTTCTTGGTTATTGATTTACTTCATCCTGTCACGTTAAACAGTGCTTCTTGCATCACAAAACGGAAGCCTTAGTTGATATCACGGGACAGCCTCGAGGTTGTTGATTGCTTTCCAGCGCATTTAAACAACTTGGAAATAATAGCTTTGTCAAAGAAGGCAAGTAGCAAGTTAATACGTGAAGTGAAGAGGTTGTGAAGAGGCTCCGGTCCTGTTGTTGAACTTTTCCAAAATATTGAGATACACGCTACACTTTTTCTGTGTCTTTTGTCCACGGGATCTGGCACTCTTGGTTCTGGGCGGATCATAACTCATCTGTGCGACTCTTCTGCGTTTTATTACATGAAATAAAGCGATTGGTGGGCGCTTTTGCGTATTCCAAAATGTCAACCAAACCTTACCTGAGATGGCTGTTACTTTCCGTGATGACAATTGCAGGAACACCTGTTTTGTGCGTCTGCCTATAATCGTTTTGTGTCTCGATATTTTCGGGAATTCAAGTGCACTTTTTCAGCTTGGATTTGTTTGAGAAATGAAGCGTTTTAATTACTCTTTGATACTGCGATAATTGTTACAAAGTTTTGACAGCAGTCCAGTCTTATTTCGTAAGTGTCAAATGACTTGGATTTCTTGATTTTAGATTCCTGTTAATAAGTAAGCACTTTGTCATCTGGTTCTGGTTATCTTTTTTTTCTTAACCTCGTGCAGCATTATCTTGATGCCATTTTTGTCTTGAAAGGTGAACAGAATGCATGCGTGGAAACAAGCATTTCTTGCAAAACGTTGACAAGACTCTTCTATCTTGTTTCAAGTTCTGGGGATGATGTGACGCGGCAATTTTTAATCCGCAGGTTTCTAACGGCCTCGTAGTTGTGATGTACCACGACGGAAGTCCTTCATCTGCCCACCTCATGAACACGCTCACCTTGGAATACTACTGGCGCGAATGGCTGCAACGGCTTTGGACTTATAAAACGGTAAAGGCCACCATATAAGGCACTTGTGCAAAAAGCGCGATCCGATCCAAGTTTGCCCATATACCGGCAGTGATAGATCGGTGGAAGATTTAGGGTGAGGCAGGTGAAGTAATTGCCGCACCCCCCTTTCTTGAAATGCCGTGGGGACCCCTTCTTAAAATGTCGATAAAAATNTGTATTTGTACGTGCCGGTTGTCTTGCCAATTCTGCTTCATAGCAATACTTAAAATTAAAATTCACTCAGGCTTTAACATNTTATACGTGAATTTACAGTATATAGGCCTACGTCAAATAATGTTTGTACCTGCGTGTGGCGCAGAGGGCTTTGCTATATCAGAATCTAGCAATCTGAAGCATGAAGGTTAATGGCATCGTTGATGGGAAGAAAACATCGACCACCCTTTCATTATTTAGCGTTTTGTGATTAGCAGCACTTCCAAATACTGGTTACTATTATTGTATCTACGAGTAGTTTCAAACAGTAAGACATGCACAAGTTTCATATTTGCTGCGATGTTTCAAGTAGCCTTGATGCCTACTTTTGTTAAAGGACCTCCCTCAAACTGTTTGCTTCGGGCCTCCAAATTCCTGGATCCACCACCACTGTATGCAGTTAGTGACAAAAAGCCTCCCTAATCCACATTATTTAGTAGATCTCGATCTGCTGATTTTTTGATTAAAAAAAACTCATTTCGCGACAAAAGAGCATGTGGCTGTCCCTCCCGAGCAGGGTCGGCCCAAGCGCGGGGCCCCTCTTAACAGTGACTTCATGACGTCATCGTGTTCAATCAACCGTGTTACGATCGTGGTAGAGCGCAAATATGCAGTACAGCACTAACACGAGAATCGAGCACGTTTGCTAACGTTCGAGAGGAAATTTGCTAGTTCTGACGTGAGCGTTCTTGGTTAACAATGAAATTTATATGGCGTTTCTGCTGGATTCTCAAGCGCAAGGTGTATATGGCAAAATGAATCATCTACCCAAACATTATGGCACGGGGACCCCAGGGGCGCTGGGCCCAATGCAGTTGCATCGGCTTAAGGCCGGCCCTGCTCCCGAGGTTACTTCCAACAGCGTTCGTGTGGCAGTGCGTGTAGGTGACTTGCGGAAGGAACTCAGTTGTGACCAAGTACTTATTTTTCAGGCCGTCGATGATAACAGTGGGTCGACGCAGACTTTTCCACCAGATTGGTGGTTGCGTTAGCTGCGCGTCGGATGACCTCACGAAAAGAATAGCGTCAAAATTTACTTAGCTGCTGTCTCGTAGTGCATGTTGCGTGCGTTGTGGCGCTGCTTTCTGGGCATTGTGCATATGCTGGCCATCAAACGTTATTTGTCTTCTGTGAACGGTGCTAATGACTTTCTCTTTTGTGTGCAGTGCGGTATTAAATGACCAGCGTTTGTTGTATCCGTTCGATGCCCGCACATTTTAAAGCATTTTTCAAATGCTGAGGTGTATGTTTGTCATGATAGAAGTCAGCAATTCATGCAAGAATATGAAACACAGGTGCTGTGGCGGGGAGACAATCAAACAAACGTACGGTCCACTGAGATATTGTCATCCTGTATACTACTTTTTAAATGAACAAAGTATCACATGAAGAGCAAGAGTTTAGCACAGGCACAAAATGAAAGAGTCACGGAACAAATATCTTTTGGATTTGTTGGTCACCGTTGTCGTGACATTACAAGAAATGAGGCTTAATGTATAGCCCAGAGTGGTCCAGCTGCTTTTGACCTACGGGCCATTTTACAAAAACGTGACAGCTTGCGGGCCACGTCGACAAAATGGAAAACAACAGGGTTCGTAAGATTCAAAACAAAAAAAGAAGATAAGTGAGTGCGCCATTGAAATCATTACACAATAGCAAATAGCAATTTATTACAAACCCTATCAGTGTGATGCCTGTGGTTGAGGCTTCTCTGACACTATCATTCCTCTATCAATAGCAATGTTAGTGGTAGCAAGTCGGAGACTATCGTCCAGTGTTCCGCGTGCCATACGATTTCTGTTCTTACATTTAACCGTAGTCTCACACGTATGTATTTCCAAACAAATTTTTTTGCAAAATCTTTCAGTTTGGGAAATCTATCTTTACTGACTAATTTCCAGAGGCACTCTCCAGTCTAGTCTAACGCCATTAATATTTTACATTTTTATTAAAAGATGTTATGCTTCCTCTAATCAAAACTACCTGTTGCAACACATAACGCAAAACATTACCAAGAAAGTTCGCAGGCCTTAAGCATTCGGTCGTCGGGCCCGCGGGCCTGTGGTTGGACCACACTGGTATAGACTATTTTTGATTTCTACACAAATTTCTAAGTTTTGAGTTATAGACAGGGACGCAGGAACAGAGGTAGGGCAGGTGGTGCTAAAAGGGTTTAGGGCAATGCAAACTGATAAAAACCCCAAAAATTACCAATTATGCTTGTTCTTGCGCAGCAACAATGTTGACCTCAAAAATAATAGCAGAAATGATAGAAAACCATTCTGTAGTTTCTGGGTGCGCGAATGGCTGCAATAAATTTGTTTCAAGTCGATCTTGATAAACCATATAATTACCTGTAATTCTGTTGTGAAAAGACCTCCGCCCCTGTTGTCCATCAAGGGCAGGGGCACGAACCCCGTCTTTTCACCGCTCTCCGGCGTCCCTGAAATTACCTACGATGCTATTATGTGAAGGTACTTGTGCCCTTGCTGCCCCCCCCCCCTTTCAAAGGCCAGGAGGGAAGTGCTGTCGTCATGCACCCCCGTTCCGTTGTCCCTGGTTGTAGGCCAATATGTAGCTAAGTCAATACTTTTCCAACGTTTTGATTTAAATCCCGTTTACTACTGGTTGAAAACTGTCATGCGCAAAACTGCCTATCCTAAACTAAAACTATGTCTCTACCAGGGATGTGAAAGCGGCCATTTCGCCAACCGCTTCCACCAACAAAAAACGAGAAAACTACCGTTGACCTTAGCAGCCTAGGCCTTCTGTGAAGAACGCCATGGATGCTAGTTAAAGGAAGGTCGGCTCCTGTGATCATAGCGGGACCCTTGAACCACACAGATTTTTTGAGAACTACACAGGTTTAGCGCCACTTATCAATACTAGATATTCCTCATGCTTATTTTTCCCATGTTAACGGAATGCAAGCAAGTACGCTACAGCGTTTAGGTTTTTGTCACTGGTTATAACTTTTCTGGTGGTTGAGGTAAAATGATTGGGTCTTGAACTTTTTGTTTTAACGCTATTGTTTCTAAGTTGTTTCCGGCATCTTTTATTTGGTTAACTTAGTGCAACATAATATGCATTTTAGCAGGAGAAAAAAAGCATCGACTGGCCGGGTTTAAGTGAGGACGTGATTTTGATTC
>JGI24159J19872_10002792_pt1 | contig 21167 bp, 11 predicted proteins | sample Ectturendosymbi4_FD_19872 | JGI IMG/M metagenome (IMG submission 19872) | reverse complement strand
AAGGACAAGTAATTATCCGAAGTCGGGCTTTTGCAATATTTTCTGCAACTGAGTTCTCGCGGGCCGCAAGAAAAGATCTCGCGGGCCGCATGTGGCCTGCGGGCCGTATGTTGTGCAGGCCTGTTGTAAGCGCTATCAATGTCAGTCATTAGCATTGATCCAATGCTTGCATCTCTCAGATAGACTTATTTACCCACGGCAACATCAGCACAGGAAATTACAGATGATAGAATTCATTTTTCCTTTCTTTTAGCACAGTGTGTCAAGATCCTATGTGTTTTGAATACATGCAAAACCATGGTTTGGATGTAGAACCCAAACATCACATATATTTTACTTTCCAAAGTAGCTGTTAGGAAAGCTGACTTGAGTCTTCTTTAGAAGACTGTGTTTCAGCATATTTAAAATTTCACTAAACTGTTTTGGCTGATTTGGTGATAAAGTAGAACAATGTTTCCCAACCAGAGTGCCACAGCACCCTATGGTGCCATTTACGATGCTCAGGGGTGCCACAAGCTAATGCGTCGTTGCATATATCATTAAAACATACATTTTCAAAATGTCATCAAACTTTAAAGCAAATTGCTATGGGTTCACCACTGGGTGCTGCAAATTATAATTCTCCTTCGTAGGGTGCCACAAGCCAGAAAAGGTTGGGAAACACTGAAGTAGAATATTGTGTTGTTGGGTACAAAGACCGATCCATGAAAACACCAGTTGATTAAAGCAAGTGCATTGGCTTGATTGAAGTAATGCTCATTTGTTGATGTTTTGTGTTTGTTTGTATGCAACATGCCTTGAACCATTGGTTTTACCAGTAAAGATAAGTTTCAATGATGTTTCACTATTTACTTGTTTTTTTGCAGTCGTTGAAAGTTTTCACAAAGAACAAAGAACAAAGAAAGTTTTTCACATTACTAAATATCAATTCATCAGTAAATTATATATGTGGCCCACCATATCAGAGGACAAAGTGTAACATACCCAGCCTACACAGGTTGAAGAACTCTGCACTTTTGAACAAAGCAAACTTGAACCTATAGTGTGAGCTGATCAGTTGTGAGCATTTCATATCAGCAGAGAGGTTGACTGCACAGCAGCCAAACCTTCATCTTCATAGTGAATTGCACTGTATTCAGAGCTGGGTATAATTTTTTGGTAATAGACCAACTTTTTTTGAAATGACCAAAAAAATTGAGTTAACTTGTCATAATGTCTGAAAAGGTAGGCTAGTGAATAGTGTTACTGCAAGTTTTAATACTGTTACAAAACAAATGACTGAAATGTCTCAGTGAAAAAAACAATTCAAGGTGCTTTTGAAACAACTCGTCAGCTCTTAGTTTTTGGTATTGATGGTTTGATGATCCCAGGTTAATCATCAGCCATTTTTATTTTAACTTGTGTATGTAGGTCTTACGTTGCAACCCACTTGATCACCTGCTGCTGCAACATTAGTAAGCTTTGAAACTGACCTCTGTTTTTGATGATTTCATTTATGGGTGTAGGTGATGTATTTAATAAAAATTGCATTAATATGGCTGTGATCCTATCTAGTTTAACAAAATGCAAAGGAATCAGTTACAAAAACACGGGGAATCTTAAACAGACGCAATTCCATTGTCCATTATTTATTGGAATGTCATATTTCCTTTATTATGAATTCTTGAATATTTACTTCAGCCCCTCGTTTAATCCAGATATTTTTCTAGAATGGTGACACAGCTTTGCAACGGGCTGTAGCTGCAGGAAACGATTTCATTGTTCAGAGGCTGCTAGATGAAGCTTGCGCAGTGGATTGCCAAAACAAGGTATTTGCATGTGTATTTGTGTACCAAAGACAATTGAAAGTGCTTCACTCTTGAGTTTTCGCTAAACATTCCCAGATACATACCATCGCAAACAGCAATTCTTTAACATGCGACTGTGATTTGCTTGAAATCACATTCCAAAGTTAATTTTCTACCGTTAACGCTTTTTTTACAATCTACGATACCTCCGAGACTGTATGATGTGGTTTGGAATCGTACCTCCATACTTCATTGTTCGTATAGTCACTACACAATCATGTGTGTGTGTAGACAGACTGCTGCTTCTAAAGTCATCTCAAAAAGCAGTCGTTGAAAGATGTGTACTTTGAAATAAGAAAGACTTCTGTTTTGAAGTGGAACACCGCGGGTAAAATTTTCAGGCGGACAGGCGACAGCTTGATCTTTCAACGACTGACATGATGCAAAAATACCCCTACACAAGGATTGCTCCATTATTCATTAGAATAAACACAGGTTTGACTTTTTGTCAAACGGGGCATGTTGACAATTACGAATTGTGGCTATTGATTTAATTATAAAAATGCAGCCCATAGATGGAGACATAGGATTATGGGAAGGCATTTTGAAAGTGAGCGTCGTTTTCCAAGAAAAAGTTCTGACTGCCTCGTTTTCTAACTTCGGCTTTGACAAGGATTTTTCATGCAAAAGTGGATGTCAATCATAGGAAATTTGACGACCTTTTCACAATTGTTTCCAAAAAATAAAGTGAAAACAAAAACAATGTTATTCGCTTTATCCGACGCCCCGCACAATTCAAAAGCACGACTCCGCTGCTTGGAATTTTTTCTTTTGTCCTTCAAAACATACTTCCTTGCCGGGAAAACGCACAAACGCTGCATTGATGCGGTTGATTTTCACAGATTTTTTGCGCTTCCTTGGCAACTGTCCTTCCGAATTCCCTGTTATCACAACTAGGAACGGAAAGTGCGCGAGCTTAAGGTTTGCATGCAGGTAGTGATGTGCTGTTGTGCAGTGCTCTGCACCCTGCGAGTTTGAAGAAATGCGGTGCCTGCTTAAAGCTGCTGTCGCGGCGTGAGCACGGGCAGATTTAATATCATGTGTCAGATTAAATTTGTTTATGAACTGCAACCTCTGTTGTAGGTGTAATAACACGCTCCGAGAATAGTTGAAGATCTAAAATGAAAATTATCTTGTGACTCGAACCTAATGTATGCACACAAGTAAGCGTAGGCGGCAAGTGAGCTCTTCGACAGGAAGCAGCATTTGTTTCTGCAAAGCGCTGTTCCAACGTTCGCCATTGTCGCTGTGGGCTATTATATTGTCAATTTGGCTGGTCTTAACACCAGATACGACTCAGATAAGCCTATGCGTATCGATAATCAGGTTGTATCCAATGCACGTATGACTTTTAGAAACGTTGCTAAACGAAAACAGGCCTCTACAGATTTGATTTATTGAAGATGTTCACTTGAGTAAGACTATTGTGAAGTTAGCGCTTAGGTGAAGTCTACTTTTTGTAGAAGTGAAATCCTTCCAAATTTTTTGTCCTATTATGTGATGTCTCAATCGTACTTAATAAGCGCAATTTCACAGACGTTCGACATATACAACCGGTGAAACGAGATTATGTTGCACTTTGCTAGTTTTCCTACAGCTCTGAAAGAAAACGAAATGTTGAACCACTACCTGCGCCCTATTTTGCACAAAGCTTTTACTCATTTATGGTTGCAAGCTAACGTTAAGTCTTTGTAGAACCAGGTCGTTCCAAGTAAAATTCATGTGCCAAGATCTAAAGTATCGTTAACAGATACACTTAAAGAAAGTGGTGCGTCTGATGTCATCTTAAGAGTAAGAGGAGCTTGTGTTCGAACCTAATCAAAACAAATATTTTTGTGCATTCTGATTCAATTGATGTTTTTCAAAGTGGAGTTGTAAAAGTTTTGTTTGGCTAAATTCATTTGAAATTTTGGATTGCGAATTAAGAAAATTGTGGTGCAAAGTTGCTGTAGTCACATTTTAAGTGCTGTTTGAAATGAATGACGACGTGTCGAGTAAATACCTTATTAGTTTCCAGGTTGGCACAGAGCCACCGATTTGATATCGTACCCTGCATCTGTTTTAATGATCATATTACGCTTGCTTTTTGGCATGCCGCGGTAATATGACTTCTTGTGGGAAAGTGAGGTATGAAATCGAAAGGGCTGTGCTATATAAAACTACGGATGATAAAAGAAATGTCCTGATCTACAGGAAACCGCATGAGCAGTGTTTCATTTGCTATTCAGACTACGTGCATTTTTGGTGATTTTCCATTCTTTGAGGGAGTCATCTAAGATAGCTTATTACTTTAGCAATGTGCCTGCTCCTAATAAATTTAAGACGCTATTTTATGTTTAATAATGTAAAAAAATTGCGAAAAGTATCAGTATTTTTAATATTTGTAACAGAAGGAAAGTCGTATGAGAAGTGTGTGAGAAACAACAACAGCCAATGATTGAAACAACAAAAAACACCATGTGTTATACTTGTTTTCATCGCGGACTGTTCTCAATAGCGAAGCTAATCATATTGCACCTTTTGTATTTTGAAATCCAAGACAACATTTGAAACTGGTTTGTTCGTGCTGTGTTGCAGTATGGTGATTCTGCACTCCATGGGGCAGCTCGGTGTGGCCATCACCGCATTTTGAAACTTCTTGTCAATGCCAACGGAAGTACTGATTGCCTAAACAAGGTCAGTGATCCGTATTGTCATCGTTCTGCGACATAAAAACGTTCCTAAACTGCAACACCGGCCAATAACTTGTTTGGAACGAAGTGCAATTGTAAAGGGGCCCTTCGGCCCAGGTATTGCAATGTTATGGCCGATTTTGTTTTGTGCCTCCGCGCTTTGAAATGTGAAGGATTTTGGTGAAATGTGAAGGATGTTTAACACCTTAACGTACGTTTTGTACTAAAACGGAAAAATGCTTAGTGTTCATCGTTTCAACACTCCTTTCCGAGTTCAGATTTATGCGCGCCGCCAGAGCGTGGCTCAGTCGCTAGATAAGTTGAGACTGCGATAGTTAGATAATGATTCTTAGATGTTTTAGTGCCAGGAGACAAGTTGGTGATAGTATTTGTAATTGCTCTGCCATCATTTCACTTGCGCTAAGTTAGGCGCAATGCCGGTCAGAAACCTGATACATAACAATGACTTTGTGAACATGATATGAGCAAAATTGATGCAAAACGCCTTTGAAGATTTTCATTCAACTCAGTGACCTGAGCTGTTACATTTACACGTTACTTTGCACATACCTTCGAAACATTCGGTGTTATTCATGACCAAATTTGCCTGTATGTTCATTGAAAAAACTTCGTTGAACGTGACATTTAAGTGAAAATCGTGGTCGTATGAAGCAGAAGAACAGTGAAACTTGGTAAAAGTTGTGCAAATTGAAATAAATTAAGTCATTTATTTTGTAACACCAGCACATTCTTCGATCTAAAAATATAGCAAGTCGTAGTTTTTGTGTACTGTTTTAATTGTCCAAGTTTACTAACATTGCAACTGTAGTAACTTGGCTAACAGTGAATGTACTAGCAGGCTTTGTAAGGATTTCGACCGGCACAGGTAATAAACAACTGGGAAATTTTTTTCTAACAATAAAAAGGCATCCCACACTTACGACTAAATTCTAGTCACTAAACTTCTACTTTAAGCGATGAAACCGTCTGTTCGTTAGGATGCCGATGCAAATATTCTTGTTTTCTTCTACCATGCCAGCCATAACTTGTTACCTTACTCAGAATGGTGACCTTCCTTTGCACATGGCCTGTGCGAACGGACACGTCAACGCAGCTACTTTATTGATGTCTGTGACCCCCGAACTGATGAAAAGCAACAACCAGGGGGACACTCCACTGCATCTTGCTGTTCGCTTTGGTCACGTTGCTTGCACGAAGGCGCTGATCGCCTCTAAGTGCAACGTCGACATCCAAAATCAAGCGAGTTCTGTTTAATTGCCTAATAATGTTGTTGGCGATAGAGATATCAGTGTTTCGCTATTAATATCATTGCTTTTCTCAACGATCAGTAACGTCTGTGTGTTTTGTGAACGAAATGTAAAAAAAGAAAATGCTGTAACAGGGATTAACCCGTGGCTAATTATGTTTCACGCAAATGTTGAAAAAGTTTATTTGGATAGTGAAAAGTTTTCATGAGCAGATCAGTTTCACATGTGTGTCACACTCAGTTCTTGTTGGTGTGATGTAAATACATTTTTTGCGATAAATGCTAGTGCATGTTGCTGGCAAGAGCAGCTTCGCGTCACGGTTTATTTGTCTTTGCAGTTCGGGAACACGCCGCTGCACATTGCTGTCCTGACGCAAAACACGACGCTTGCACGGATTCTTCTCAACGCCGCAGCGCAAGCCAAGAAGATTCTGAACAGAGAAGGAAAGTCGGCCGTGGACGTGGCACGAGAGGTTGACAACGGTACATTGCAGCTTAACGTTAATAGGTTTCGTGGATATAGTTCGTCCTTCCTGACGTGTTTTTCGCAAAACGAAGTTCCGTACTGTGGAAAAGATCTTTCTGTTGTTGAAGCAGTCTATTCCGTTTTTTTGCAGGTGAGTTGGTTATCATGCTTTTATCAGGACCACGGCCACCAGTTCGGCGGAGAGGCAGGAAAGTAACTAGGACGACCCAGAAATCTAGGAGTTCTTCTGAGCCTAGAGGTGCTTATTCTGCGCAGGTACTTGTGTTCACGACGTTTATCCGGCAAAGAACCGCTTGCCATCCCAGCGTGTGACATCAGCATTATTTGCTGGTTTGCAGAAAACTGTTGTTGTGGTAGCCCAAATTTCTTCTTGGGCCAGTTCTACGATTGTTGCAAACAAAACCATTACCGTTTTCAAATCTTATTTTGCATTTCATTGCTTTCTAGCCATAGAAAAGTCCAAGATGCCTATACAGCAACATATAGTTGCTATTGGGCAGTAGCAGGAGATTCAGTTGCTTTAATACGCGACTGCACCGTACCACACCAACTACGTATCATTGCGAGTGATGTTTGTCCATAATCCGCAGTCTATTCCCGTTGTCTCTTGACTTGCATTTATTTTTTATTTTTTCTTTTTTTCTACAGAGTGACAAATGCGACAGCTGCGACTGGGCACCTAGCGGTGAAAGGTATGTTGCTGGTTGCTTGTGCGACCTATATGCCGAGGCTCTTGCGCGACAATTTCGTAATGTGACTTTTTGAAGGGTTTCTACAAGTTGCAAACAAAAGCGAGGAGCAAGTTCTCGAAGTCACAGTCGATCCGGCTCAAGGGTTCGCAAACCAAGGTAAATGTAAGCACGTGGCATCAGTTACCATTTGCTTCATGTGCGTTATTGGGTGAGTTCGTGAGATGCCACTTTTGCGAGTGTGGTTATTTGTTGCAAGCCTGCGTCACTGTTTTAGTGCATATTTTTTGTCGACTTGATGTCCGTGACCTTTAACGAGCATTGTTTTCTGTCGACCTGGCACCTGGTCGTAGTATGCTTTTCGGTGCTGACGTTTCGTGCAAGATGTTGCTAAGCAACGAAATGTTGAAAAACGCGACACATCGTGAAACACTATGCGGGGTATGCGGGAGGTGGCCACAAATGCGCGGAGTGTGATGAATAACGCACCAAGTGTTACAACGTTGGATTGTACGCTGCAGTAATTTTGTTGTTCACATCGTCGTTTGCAAGTTTCGGTTTACGATGATGTCGCTCAAGCGGCGTCACGCGCTGAACAAACAGTTTATTTTCGTGTAGATAGATTTTAGGAACTACACACGTGTGAAACTTACGGGGCAGGAGTTGTACCAAAACTAAGAATTTTTATAAAACAAAATTACAAAGTAAAGGCAAAGATCACGGTATGAATCGCATGCAATCCGCAGATCTCGGTGAAGAAGTGGTGTATGACTTGTACGAGATGGCATTATGTTTTAAATCGTGGTGAACTCTACTACAAACCTCCCTTAACATTACATAGGTGGTTAAGTGTAATGGTGAAAAGTTATGATTGTCACGACTCGGTTGTTGTAGAATGAAGATTTGCGCTCAAGAGCTAATTTTAGTGAAAAGCAAATTTTTGTTTTTGTGAAAGCTGATCTTTCATTTTACTTTGACGGGATTTGATGTGTTGCGTGTTATGCGGGTGTGTTGTTTGTCATTGCTTCGGTCTTCCCCCGTCAATTACGATCCTTGTAATGGATTTTCGGTTCCAGAGAACCTGCTTCTGAGCAATCCTCGCCAGGACCACATCATATTGATGAATATCACAGAAAATTGACGGTGAATCCATACGTCGTGCCGCAACTTTATTCCCTGCACAGGTTTGTACTGATTGTCCCAATATGTTTTTGCAGCCAAGTCTGTGTGCTACTTCTTCGTAAAGTGACTCCGCATGGTGGAGTGTAAATATGCCATGGTTTCTAAATAATATTTTCTAAAAAAGAGTCAACAGTTCCTAAAACAGATACGCATATTTATTGTCAACTTTAATTACGAAAAATCGCACGTCGTCATTTCTTTGCGGGTCGGCGTGCCATTCATTCAGGCTGCTTATGCCTTTCGCGTTGACCACATCAGCTTATTGCTAACGTTGTCGCTATTTAAGAATTCATCGTTTTTTCATGGCAGACTTGCTGCTCGCTAAGAGCTTATAAATTAAAAACCTCGTATTGGTATGGCTTTATGAATCAAGCACTCGTTCCCACGTGTAGGATCAGCACTCGCCATTGATGACCCAGCAAGGGTCTCCGTAAATTCCAAAGCGGACAAGCGCTTAAGAAAACATCACGTCAGTATTTAATATCGGAACTAGACCGTTTTAGCTTTTCAAGCTCTAGTGTGTATGGGTTTGAATTCGCCAGATGTGTGAGCTTTTGCGACACCTCAACTGCAGCAGTATATTAACCCCGCTTTCTTACGCCTTAAGTCGCTTCTTGTCTAGTATTTTTTGAGCAATGTGCGATAGTGTTTTGTAGTCATTTTTTCCTTTTCCTTGGCAGAAAATTTTACCGAATCCCGGTGAAGCATCGGACATTGGTGCAAATGCCATTGCTTGGTTCCTGATGTCCATTTGTTCGATCCAAAACTTGACGTTTTGAAAACGTCAGGTGCTAAAAATTGTTGTCTTATAGGCTTTCAGTTAAATTGCTCTTGTCACAAAAGATGGCACGGACTGAAAAGACACGTTCCTTTCATAGTGGGCAATGAAGTTTTTTCTTTTACCAGAAGGCAGGTAGAAGAGGAAGTTAATAAATTTGGTGTGAGTGAAGACGACGCTTTGCATCGATTAAAATAGAGAGAAGGACTGAAATTAATTGCAAGTCATTAGGTTAATCGGGCCGCCTCCATATCGGGGATATACCGGATTTAAAACGTGGACTACTTCTACCAAATTGCGCTGCAAAATGCAGAATTTACCATTTAAACCTTTGCCACACACGACTGTAAAACAAGTGGCGCAACCAGGATTGCGCTAAGAGCAGTGGCGTAACTGACGCGGTCAGAGGGGCGAATCGCCTCTCTCATAAGCTAAATGTAAAAACCGAGCCCGGACTTTTATTTCGGTTTTAGTGTTTTTTGATTTGCAATAGGTTGTTTTTTTTGCGTTTTTCCGAGTGTTTTCCGGTGATTTAGGGTTTAGTGTTTTCCGGTGATTTAGGGTTTTTGTATAGCCATCCACATCCGATTCATCTTTCTCAAATTTCTTTCTGAGTGTTGGCTGGTGGGCCACTTTCAGCTAAATTTTCCTCCCTGACTCAAGCCTCTAGTTACCCACTGGCTAAGGGGGAGGAGCTCAACTGACGGAAGCAAAACGTGATAACAGCATCGTGTCCTTCCCGGCGAGTTTCTTACAGCAAAGTATCAGTTTACTTCTTGGACTAGATGTAGGTTTTTCGGTTTGGACGAACTTTCGAATAAGAGCTGCGCAGACCTCGAAATAAAAACACAAACACTTGCAACAACACTCATTGCATGTCGAATCGAAAGTAGTTGCGATGCGCCAGAGAACGATAAACTATCCTCATGGCTACAGCGGTGCGCATATATTGCTGAGGGATGCAGCGTGCGTACTCTTTCCTGCGCACCTCTGTAGGCACTGCTCGCCATATTGCTGACTCCGCACGCCGCAGTGGTGGAAGTAAATGGCACGAAACGTAGAAATTCTTCATGAATCCCGTTGTATTTGACAAAACGGAGATAGGCTCGAGCTGTTCAACGTGACCGTTTTACGGTGTCTCGCCCACTAATACAGGGAAGCACTCCACATCTTGTTTTGTCACACATGGATGAGTCTGCTGATAATCTCGGAAAAGCTTACCTTCTTGCGTACATTCGATCATAAAAACGCAAAATTTGTAAAACAATGCTAATTTTGCAAAGAATTAAAAACCACCACTAGAAGGATGTATTTAAGCGAGTGAATGAAAACTATTTGAAGTTGCAGTGGAAGAATCATGTCAGTGTTTGCACTGATGGTTGCCCGTCTATGTAAGGAAAAAATAAAGTACAAGAAAACAAACGCATTTTGATTCTCTATTCATGGCGAACTTCGGTCGTTGAAAGTTCATTTTCTTTCCGATTCGGTTGACAAACTGAAGAGTTTAAATCAATCAATTCTGTTTCAATATAGGAGCTGGCGATGCCTACCTAGCAGGCGAAGTAGAAAGCCGAATAGGAATGTAGTGTCTGATTCTTGGCGGTGAAGGCATTTCATTCGATAGAGAGTTTAAACTCAAGATAACTGGGGCTACCCGAAAATATAACTACAGCAACATCAAAAAGAACATCATTTGACGGAAAATTTGTGTGGAAAAACAAAATTTCAAACGAATTTTTTGATACTGTTGATGAACCTCCGTTGAAAATGAGGATTATTCCAGAAATATTGAACACATTGACTGATCTACAGTTATCGCTTCGATATAGCTTCCCAGTATTCAGCGTAAATGACTATCTATAAAATTAATCAAAAGTAACTACAAGTCTTACTTCCGAAGAACAGCACATTGATTTGCGAAGCAACATTTTGTATCAATCACCATTTGTCCAAAAGAGCATAGATCAGTTGTGACTGTCGAAAAGGAAATATTATTCAATGATCAGCTCGAAAGCTTTCAAAATGATCTTACCATTCGCATCTTCGTGGCTTTGCGACTATTCAGCACTGGGGTAAAAATGAGATTTATTCGTATCGGCGATGAAATGCGAGTTCGATCGACGTCAGTGAAGCCTCGCATCAGTTTGATTTTCTCTCGAAAGCTGGCATAGCCATTTAATTTAGAAAATTAATTTCTTTAATATATTGACTGTATTGATAGCATGAAATTGTGCCGCACAAATGGTCAGATTTTTCTAGTGTATTATCAAATGAGCTTGCCCTTTCGCTTCCAATCGTCCGTAAAAGCATAAGCATGTCACACGTTGCTGCCCTTGCTAAACTCTTCTTCATTGCTTTTCTCGCATTTCGCAGATTCCTGGGTAGGTTTAAAGTTGTTTATCGTTTCATGCACCGTTTGTTCGCTGTCGGCCGCAACGGTGATGTAATCAGCGTTCTTTATGTCATAGCAGCTTGCGCGTATACCGCATTCGTGTCTCGCGTGCAATTACCTGATAAGAACGCCTGCGCTTCTTCCGCGCTGAACCATTGTTGAAATGAGCTTTACGGTTCACCTTCACCCAGCCAAGGCCTTGATCCAACACAGCGTTATGTGTAGCTGAGGTGTGCCAATCAGCGGATACTGGTGTTATTTCAAAACATCCAAATCCTTTCAAATACGTTCTTGCTCTTTAATCAGATATGTCAGTGTTTCTGGTTACGTTAAGCTTTTTTTAACATTGTGGACAAACGGCTTTAATTTTTTTGGTATTGCATGTTTTACGCGAAACAAATCTGACATTTGTGGCTTAGCCACCGGGCGACTGGAACGCTTGCTTCACACAATTTGAAAAAACAAAGGCGTTCCAATCTTGTTTGTTCAAACCGCGATCGGCATCCTTAAAGGAGGATATCTTTCATTTGGGCCGACCAAGCGAGACGGATTTGGCTTCGCCTCTTCAAAGTTATGGAACAAACCGTTTGAAGATAGTCATGTTGTAAATGCTGCTTAACCACCTACGAAAATGTCACAGTTAATAGAGCAGTAACCAAGCAAACAATTTCATTGCTACCTACGTAGTACCTTGAATGTTTGTGACAATTCTTATGCGTATGGTTATTTCGATTCAGTCGGAATTCGAGAGAAATTCGTGAAAAGTTACTTAGGTCTCACGTTGACTTAACAAAATCTTGATTCGATGTTTCACTTGCCGTGCGAATGACCTTATGCGCCTTTTCATGCAAACAAGTAAAATAACGATCGTCGACAGTGTGTTTTCTCACTGTTGTTGCAATATATTACACTCACTTTGTGTTAGCGCATCTTTACTGATCTACTGGAGTCTGAAACGCATACTTCCAAACATCCGCCTTGTTCATGGCAATGTTTGATGAACGTGGGTAGCTTTGCCACCAGTAGCGTAGCAAGCCCAAAAATTTGGGGAGGGAAAATTGGGGGGTCACATTGTTTGATTTTAGGCGAATAACACTTTTGTTTGAAATACCGCCGCTCAAAGCACAAAAAAACTATTTTCTAAAAATTTAGGGGGTCATGACCCCCTAGGCCCCCCTGGCAACACCTGTGTTTGCTACGAGTGTTGTTGAAGTGCCATTTTCCAGCAAAAGAAAATCACCTGTGTGTTTGTTATCTTATCAGTGAAATTCATTTAAAATGAAGTCAATTATCACCAATAGTCACTCTCTGTTCTTACTTAATCAGTGTTTGGTAGAACTGTAGATCCACCGAAAACGGAGATTACATGTTGTTGATGATGACTGTCTTGCGCTGGTGCCGAGTTTCAAATACCGTAGTCAGCATCTTTTTGTTTTCACTTGGCGATCAGTATCACTGCATTGCTTCACGTTACATGAACTCGTAGAGTAATGCCCTGAGTGACTTGGTTATTCAACTGCTGATATGTTCGCGTGATAAGCTTCAACGTTTATCATTCCATTACCAGACTTGAAGTTTGGCACATTTCGGTTGCCCTACACTGGCTGAGATTAGCCTCAATCAAAAACGCATTGCTGAAATGCGACAAACTTCTTGTGTAATTTGAAAGCACTGGTGCAGTTTTAAAAAGATATTAATTCTTTCAGATAATTATGTTGATTTTTCCCGAATCAGGTATTGGTAGTAGCAGACAGTTTTTAGCCTGATGCACTTCGATGGTTTCAATGACAGATGGGATAATGGGAAGAAAATTGATGAAAAGTTAAAACCAATCCCTTATGTTTTTGTTAATATCTCATATGGGCTAAAGACAACTTGAGTAATCCACCTTTGTCTTGGCGTTTGTTGCGATAATATATAACCATCTTGTGTAGAGATCGCAATGGAGACATTTATCAAACCCCTGTCGTGGAACAGTTGCCCAATCCTACGCCGCAGATCGTCAGTGATCTTCATCAAAGCATTCAGCAAGCAAGAAATGATCTTGAAAGAAACTTTGCGCAGGTGGGTTGCACCGATAAGTGCACATGCCCACCGTACGCACAGCAGACTGGAAGGAGCTTGTGTATGCCGTGGAGAACGTTAGCATCGTTTGAAATCCAATCCTCATTTCAACTGAAACTGTTTTAGTGTCTGTACTTCCTCGTATTGGATGCAATTGTCAAGAACGTTTAAAAAAAGGAAATTCGTTTCTGTTTTGATTGACGTTTGTTTGTTTATTCCAAAATGCCAATAAGGCCAGGGCTTGATCATTGGCCTAATTCCACCACAGGAGGCTTCGATATTTTATAAAAAATAAAAAAGAACCGGGGCGTTACCAATGTGTGTACGAGTTGAATAAAGCAAGGCAGTTGCGCTTTCTTTACTAGATGAGGCTCATAGTTACCGTTGTCTTTTCCAAGAAGTTTTTTGATAGCCAAAAACTCGCAGTTAAAGCCAACACATATCCAGTTGTTTGGATCGAAAGCGAAGATTTTCAAATGAATTCGATAAAGAAAATGGTGATCGTCGCGCCGTGTTCATAAATATCGTTGCCCATGTTTCTTATCTTAAAACGGCAGATAACACCGTTGGCATGCCAACAATTTATTGCTCGTCACCAGTTTGTCCAATGGACACTGTTGTTGGCGACGAGACAGTTCTCTGGATTTGAAAAATCGGATCTGCAATGGTTACACGTCAAATCTCGCAACAATATCATGAAATCGTCTCGTTTCAGGGTCAATATTTTTATTACATAATGCGTGAAACGTTCTCCAAAGCATGTAATTAGCATCTGATTCTAGAAAGTTACATTATACAGTGTTCTGCTGTATACTACAAGACGTAGTTATATTGCGTACGTCTGCTTGGTCAGGTAAAATATATTCTTGCGCACTGTAACCTACTCGCGTGTTTGTAGACGAATTCGTTGATGCTGCAAAAAGTGCACGATCTTCAGGAGCGGACCGAATATCAGTTCCGAGCCCTGGACAGGCTGACATCTGAACGGATCAGAGCAGAGAGAACGATGTGCTTGCACCGGATCGAGCAACAAGCAGCATACCATCGCATGCTGGCCGAGGAAGCCGCCCTGGCCAGGTTGGACGAGTTGATCGGCCGCGGGTGGAGCCGAGGGAGTGCTCCCAGTCGTTGCTGCGACTGCAAAGAAAGCGCAGCGAGCGACGAGTTCGAAAATTCTTTTCATGACTCTTGTCTGCCGATTTCCGATACCAGTCCCGTCAAAGCCTCATTGCCCGCTGCTCGGCCTGTAGTGGAGGCGCGGAGTGTGGACTCCGGTGTCAGCGTGGCACTCTTTAAGGGCTTGGTACCCCCCGGTACGCCTGAAAAACGGAACAGCGATCGAGTTTGTCGCAGCTGCGATGCAGCTCGCGACGTTTCCATACCGACGGAAGTTGATTGCCGGATATCCGCTCGTTCGGTCGACGACGCAGCGCAACCCGTAGAAGCAGCAGGCCCTTCATCTCACAGACTGCCAGACCGTGTGTCTGAACCACACCTGGTCCCTCGTAAGTTTTACGGAGTTCGAAGAACGCTAAAGAAGTGCGGTGATCTCGCCACGCCCTCGCGCGACAATCCGTATGACCGGGAAAGCGTGTGGGACGCGACAGCAGTGCACATGCAGGATAACCGGGGTAAACGCGGTGACCGCAACAGCTACCGGTCACGTGACGAAACGTCCACGGGAAGTTTGCTGTCTGAGGATCTTGTCATTATTGATCAGCTGCGAGAGGTTTCGTTGAAGTGCTCTACTGCGCTTTAAACGCTGCTTCAGCTCGTGAAGCGTAACATGTTGCTGCTAAATTTAATTCTCGTTTTGTAGGGTTTATTGATGAAAGAAGAAAATAGTCGCTTCTGTTTGACAAAAAATACGCATCTCTCACGTCACGCATCAACGGTGTAAACGTTTCTTCGGTGTCCCGTCAGTCTCTTTCTGAACGAAATCGAGTTTTATAATCGCACGTGCTTTCACACTGGTATAAACGAATGTCTGCATAGGACCGTCGCCAGAAAATCTGCAATAGGGGTGCTTTACGTTCGTTCAGGGAGGCTTCACATTCTAAAATTTGTCAACAATTTCACTGATGTATAGTGTTTCACAGTTTAGTTTGTGAGGGGTAGGAACTTTATTTGGGGAGGCAAGCACACAAAAGCTCCCCCATGGCGACAGAACTGTGTCTTCATTTGTGAATACCATGAATTGTTCTTATTTATTTGGACTCACGATTGATCATGAAATGTCGCTGACGCTGAACTATAAAATTCATGTTTGTTTGTAACCGATCGCCAATTATCTCGCAGTGCCATTCCTGCTTTTCGTTCGCACTTGTGCTTTGAAGTGTAAATCATTCGTTGCGTTAAGATAGTTACTTGAATATTTTCGGGTTGAACCGCGAGTTGTTCAGTTTTTTATCTTTACCTTGTGTTTTTGTCCATTTCCTGCGCCAGTTAACCGTTTGGGAAAACGCACTCATGTGCATTTATGAAAAGATAGTCCGGTGCAAATCCTTAGGTCGCGCCCTATCTACATCCACATGCGCTGGTCTTTAGAGAAAATGTCGTGAAAACGTTGAGGGAAAGCATATCTTTCGTGGTGCATACATACTAGCTTTCGTTTTGTCTACTCCAACCCCAGCAGGACCATGCTGTCACTGTGATTGCTGCTTGTCTTCTCGGTTTACCAAGTTTTCGCTCGCTAAAGAATCTACTGTGATGGCACAACGTTTTTCAAGTCTTGCCAATTCTGCAAAATGTTATACCGAAACAACTTTTGTGTGCTGCTCAATGCACACCCCAAATACTCTAAGAACAGACGGGGCATTTGTCGTTTAGGCTGCAAAGTCACTGTCACAATTTGTACTGGAACTGGTTTTTCGGTTTTAGTCAAATCGCTCGATTACGCTTCGTTCCGCGCTCGCATGTGGTTTTATTGTCCCAGTTGTTGCAGCAGTACATTAGGTTGTATGCCAGAGTGAATGCGGTGTTGTTACCAGTTACTACCAATCCTACGAAGCGAGCACTGAAATTTTTCTCTTCGAGACTGCCGCCTTTTATGCATTGTCGCGCTCTGCCTTAACTTCGTTGTTAGTTTATGTTCATTGGGCTACGTTACATATTTGCCAATTTATAATACGTTGTTTGAATAGTTAACCACGGCCGCGATGGCTCATGCCCTGTCGCCAGTAGCTTTGGTTGAATGAAAAGTTTGTTTCAAAGATACACTCCTCACCGCGCTATCCACTTTGGAAAGAAAAGTCAACAAATTATATTATTGCCACATATGGCAGTTGGCTGCCTTGTGCGTAACTTGATTTATATGCTCTTTAAGTGAGATTCGAGAACCGTGTCACCAAAGTTGGACTCAAAAACTAATACATAAGTTTGCTTTGAATAGTTTATACACTCGTGGCTCAGGGAACGCATGTTCAAGCGTGAGTAACCTAGTCCTTCGTCATCGTTTGAGCGAGTTCTTCGCCACTGCTAGTCCGCAATAGATCTCGGTGATGTGTTGAACAGCCATTCGATTGTCTCGTCATTCAGTATTGTCAGGTCATGCGCTCCATGGGAGAGGTCGATGGATTTGACAGTGAAGGACAACATGGTCAANGTTCTGTTCCTCTGCCCACACTCACAAGCCGNATAAGGGGCCATTCATACCCCGTTTGCGTAAGCAGGAGTGGAGGGGGTTAAGCAGGACCCACGCTGTTCTTGGCAGAGCCATTCCAGCAAGGCGTGTGCCGATGTCAGGGATGAAAGTACGGAGTCTCGTAGTGTTCTCCAACCATTCCGCATTACATCGGTGATCAGCCCAGAGCGCCGCACTTCTGTTGTTGCCGTGCAACGGTGCGTTCCTAGCAGGTCAACTGGAGAGAGCTGAGCGGAGCAGATGTCCGGACTCCATGGTACTGCGTGCTGGCCACAATGTGGCTCCTTTGCGACACAGCTCAAGATGCCCGTGAGGNTAGGAGGAATGTCTGCTGGTGTGCAGGCATCCAATCACAGTTCGCAAGGTGTNGTTGATGGGATCAATGAGTCGGGTGTGAGCACTATGGCACCCAGGTAGGAGCGCAGTACTTTGCTGTTGAATGGATCAGGGCTAACGTAGCTGTTCGCAACGTTGTTGCTCCAGCAAGCAGCCTCAAGAGGACGACACGTGAGGTCAGCTTTTTGCGAAGTGACTGGAGGTGTCCGGGATAAGTGAGCGTCCTGTCCAGCGTTGCTTTCGAGGTATTTGTGCTTGGAGCAAAAGGACAAAGTTTCGTCCCTGTCCTTCTGCAAAGGACAGCGTAGTGCTGCGTTTTAACTTCCAACGTTTGGAGGTATTTACGTTTTGTCGCCATGCCTTTGCTGAGCACTCCACATACTGTCACCAGTCTCCATTAGCATGCACGATTGCTGGATCGTGGGCGTATGCATACTTTCTGGATACGGTGGTTGGCAAGTCAGAACTGGTGTACATGTTGAAAGGAAGGGGTGTCAGGACGGATCACTGTAGGACGTCGTTCTTGAGGCGTCGTGACCTGCTCCGTTTGTTGTTACCGCTGGAAAGGGTGAAGCTGCGATTACCAACCAACTCCATGATCATGCGGAACAAGTGCCTGTCAGGTAGCAATCACAGTAACTTGGAGGTGAGGCTGCGATGTCATACAGTGTTGCAGGCTGCTGTGAGATCGACAAACACAACCCCCGCCTTCTTAGCCGAAGATCTATCCGCAATGTTTTGCATGTTGCATCAGCAAGATGACCTAATGTATGGTCGACCTCCCGTGTCGAAAGCCCACCTGTACCTGCGGGAGTAATGGTTCGATGATTGGTTCGACACGAACGTAGATGAGTCTCTCGAGGATCTTGAAGGGGACAGACAGTAGAGATATGGGGTGATAATCACTTGCGTCCCCCAATGGCATACTTGGCTTGGGGATCGCAACCACTACGATTTTTGAGTTGGCGCATGCAGGAAGTGAAGAAACCACATAACCAGGATTTGAGAGCTGACCTAGCGTCAATCCCGTCGCCACGGGGGGCTTAGCCCTCCCAAATTGAATTATGAAGCACTATAATCGGTGGAGTTTTTATCGAATTCATAATGTCAAGGCCCCGGAACAAACGTAAAGCCCTCCAGTTGAAAATTTTTGGTGACGGTTCTGTCTGGCGCGGAGTATAAACTCCGGGAGAATAGAATCAAATGCATAAGGTTTTCCTGGCTCCAGGTGATGGGGGTCACAAGCTCCTCTGGCGTGAAGGGGCTAGAAATGCTACTTCCCTCAGCTGTTGGGACCTTCCATAGGTCGATCACCTTGTTGACGAGTTTTGTGGGCTCGCGGTCCCTCGTCTTGTGTGCCTCGTTCTTCACGAGTTGGGAAGCGATGGAGTTTGCTGAGACGGGACGGGTGCCCAGACCTGCCTGTAAGTTTATTAATAGTACTCCATGCCTTGCGGCTGGAATGCTAGTAGTCGATGGAATTGACAGCTTCCCATCATTCCTCCATCTTCTGTCAAGCTGTGAAAGTAGAGACGAAGCGGCTCTATCAGAGTCAGTCCCCACTGGGTTTAGGATAGGGGACTCAAACTCAAATTGCTCCGAGGGTCAAATGAGGACTTGTACAGTAGCCCGGGGACCGCATTCTGACGCTGACGCAAAAATTGCGGTACCTGAACCTTACTAGAAACAGCGCATATATCTTATTTCTAGCAAAAGGTATCATGAGCTATAGGCAAATAATTTCTAGCCGTCTCTACGTTCTTTAAAAGGAAGTTGTTCACTCGCTGGTCGAACACTACACTGGTGAATAAACAAAATAACTTAGATGTTTTGAAAGTTCCCAAAAGGCATCGCGGGCCACATGTGACTCGCGTACCGCGTGTTTGAGACCAAGGGCGTACGCAAGGGGGGTTGGGGTTACCCCCCCCCCTTGAGCTTGACGTGTTGCAAAAACTTTATTACCCGCGCAAAGGACATTCATTGTTTTCGAATACCTTTTCCTTGTAATTTGTCGACTTAGTGCAAATACCACGGAATGAATTTGCATACAAATTTGAAGAAACGTTGTAAATGGGCCAAGAAGTGATAATTTGGTTTTGGTGGGAATCTAATTTATCGTCTGCATCCAGGAGTCATCTCACCACTTTTTGCAGACCTTCCGTTCACTACACATGTTTAAGATTATGTTCCGCGATCGTTCACTTTATTCGAAATAATTGTCTCCATGTTGTCTGCTATGGCTGATCACCGCATGCGCTGACCGCTTTGGCTAAATTACCAATTTCTGTAGTATGATAGAACTGTTGCACGAGCTCAAAAACATCAGTCGTTAACAGAGAAGCATTCAGGCATTTGATGTCTCAACAGGGAAAAAAGAAAACTAAAACTTTGCTGGACTTCTATACAAAACCAAAAAATGACTTGCGTACTTTATGCGCATTCTTAATTCTTTTGCATAACAACGAAAAGCTCCCGTGCGCTGCTTTAAAAATCAGGATTATTAATTGGCTGCTTCAAAATTTCGGAAATTTATTTCGCTGTCGATCTCACGATAAATGCGTTGTAAAGCATTTGAAACCTTGATTGGAACAGTTGCATGTATCTCTTCGCCAATGTGCACCCCCATCAGACTCATCTTTTACTTCTTGCTCCTTTTAACGGCTAACTGTTTACCTCAAAGTTTTGATGTAAGAATACCTTCATTTCTCTCACACTCAGGGCCGGCCTTAAACCGATGCAGCTGCATTGGGTCCCGCGCCATGGTGTTTGGGTAGATTGTTCATTTTTGCCAGATACACCTTGCGCGTGAGAATTCAGTAGAAACGCCATATATATTTCATTGTTAACAAAGAACGCTCTCGTCAGAACTAGCAAATTTCCTCCCGAACGTTAGCAAAAGTGCTCAATTCTCGTGTTAGCGCTGCCCTGTATATCTTCGCTCTACCACGATCGTAACACGGTTGACTGAACACGATGGCGTCATAAAATATAACGTTACAGTTTGGGTGATGTTGAAAATGTTTTTTTGTCTTATCCGTGTGATCATGTGCAAACACCTATTCTGTAATGAGTCATGGCTAACCATTCTTTTTGTGCTCATGCGTTGTTTACTGTGCTTACAATATGGACCATGTGTCTGCAATTAATCATCATTATTTAGCAAGATTTGATCTTGCAAATCGGGGTGTGCTCCAACCAGTCCAATCGTACACCTTCTGCACTCGACTGTTCGTATTCGCCGAAACATTAGCGCAGCCTGATTTTGCAGTTGTGAATTACTCTGACGTGGTGATGAGTGTGTTTTACTCCCCTGTTTTAACGCGCAGATTGATATTTTTTGAGTTATGAGCTGCTGTGTCATAGCGTTGGCTGTATTTTCCTCCGATATCCTAACTTGGAGTGCTGATATTTTATATAAAATAAGGGGAGTGCGTGCAGAAGAATATGCATATTGTGTCAACAAACTTTTTGGAAACATGATTATGACATCGAATTGTGACGTAACAAACAGCGCACACAAAGTACAAATGACCACCATATGCCACTGAATGAACCCCCCATGAAAATTTTCTGCGTACACCACTGTTTGAGACTCTGGTCAAGGAGGAAGAAGCGATAAAGGGTCTCGGACTCTTTGTCCCATCATGGCACATAGTTCTTGTCACAACCACGTGGGATATCAATCAATTTGTATTTTCTCGCGATATTAATACACGTCGTCGTTCAAAAAAACACGATTACGAGGATTGACGAATTGACCGCAAGGTCTACAAGTCAGCCAACCGTAAAAAGCAACAAACAAAGAATCAC
>JGI24159J19872_10002791_pt1 | contig 21172 bp, 8 predicted proteins | sample Ectturendosymbi4_FD_19872 | JGI IMG/M metagenome (IMG submission 19872) | reverse complement strand
AACTTCTGGAATGGGAAATGTTGCTGTTGTTGCATTTGCAGTTCCTTCAGTGAAATTTGAAGTACCAGTTGGTGTTGTGACAACAGTGGTAACTTCTGGAGAGGTAAATGTTGCTGTTGTTGCATTTGCTGTTCGTTCAGTAAAATCTGCAGACAGACGGAATAGTGAGGTTACCTGTTGAAAAACTGCAGACAAATCCGGAAAACATGAATCCACAGTAGTAATTTCAGATTGATATACACTTGCAAAGGAGATTATAGCCATGACTGAACGCAGTGTATGGTACCTACATCAGAAACAAATTTAAATTAGTTGAAAAGAATGACCATATGTCAAATTGCGAGTGTCAGATTAACATATAAAATAATGCTTGAGAAACCAATTGACCACCTCTTTGCTTTTAGCAGAGATAATGAATGTGCAAGAACTGATGAAATCTGTGTTAAGCATTTTCACGGAATATTCTACATCGCAAAGAAGTAGTTATACACAAGACAACGGTACCTGACGCTGTTGTTGAGGTGGTTGAATCAACTGTTCCTTGAGGAAAAATGAAAAAAAACATTAAATGCAGCCAACGAATAATAAAAAATTTTTCATGAAAGCACCACCATCAACGGAGGGTTTCAATAAACAATTTGCAAAAAATGAACACGGTTTTCAGCAATATATCTAAACTTTCAATTGGTGACGACTCGATAAAACTTGCAAATCGTTGTCATACAATTCCGTCCCTAAACATGTGCTGCAGACGCTCCTCTAAACGTATTGACCGGGTGAAAATAACAGTTAAGAACGCACTGTTAAGAGCTTGAAGTGTATTGGCTTTTAAGCTTCATTCCTGATCAAAATCATAGCATCAAGCGCCTAACCACTGAAATCCCGCTTGCGTCACTTTTTTGTTGAATTCGCAACAACATAGCTTGCCAGCCGATTGAGCTAGAGAGCTGTTCAAACACTCTGCGCATTCGGAAGGTCTTGTAGTTCAATATTAAAAAAATTTTTTTGTTTGGTTAAGAGGTTTTTTCTGGGTGAAGTCATGATTGCGGTTAGTTTTCAATTTTTTGGCAAATCTTATCTAGCCATGGCTGTCAACCCAACGAGCCATTTTTGGTTAATATTTTTTTATGAAAATAAGCCAGAAAAGCAATGAAAACGTACAAATTTTTGGTACACGTCTGTAATCAACATGCACTTACAAAGAAAACATCAAAGAGACAGCACACCTAAGTTTATGAAACAGACAGGAAACGAAACTAGGTCATATCGCATGTCACAAAATATGTCAGAAAGTGTCGCAGTGACCACAGTAAAAGCAATTTCAACATAATACAGAAAGAATCAACAGGCATTTGGCTGTAAGTATAGCCAACAAGCTGAAGTGGAAAATATGTTGATTCATCAAGGAAAGAAAGTGACAGGAAAAAAATGAAACCACAACAAACCAACATCAACGGTCCATTACCTGCTGCATCAGTGCTTGAAGGCGATGTAGTCGTAGAAGCGAGTTCTACAAAAACGTATTCAAGATATCACTTATTGTAGGAAGTGCCAGAATCACTCAATGCAGGAAGTACCTCATCACTCATCACAATATGCCATCTATTGATTGTTACATTCACCGAAAAAGAGTTTTTCTACAATTTAGTTTGTTTGACATTAAGCGCTTACTTGGCTGTGAAAGCACAAGGACTTCAGTCACAGTCACGTTTAATTCTTCGCTCAAGACATCAACGTAGCTTTCCTCCGTTACGTTGCGTTCTTCAAAAACAGACACGATCGCTTGCGCCGTCAAGTTGTCGTCGCCGTCTGATGCGATGTACTCAACTGTCACTGTTAAATTCCTGTTGAACGAGTTGATAACCTGAAAGGAAAAATTAGCATTTGTTGCAAAACAGTTCCGCTGCTTTGATGCAACGCATTTCACTGAAACATATAATTCAGTCAAACAAAGCATGAATAGGAATGATGCTGCACCACATCTGATGTTTCAATACACAGCACGTGTGTTGTTTTAACACACACCACCTATGATATTTCAACAATACTCTCGATAAAACTTAACTTAAGACGCAGTGGACATGAGTAGGGCTGTGGAGCCTGCACACAAATTTCAGGCTCCGATTTCAGGTAAAATCTTTGACTTGCGAAATTTCTGGCTTCGCGCAATGTGCGCATGCACAGAGCAATATTCTACACATCAAATACGCTGAGAACTGATGATTAGGGCTTAGGTTTTGGTGTTTAGGCAAGTTTGTCGGGTCATGGTTTGGGTTAGGGTTGGAAAAACAAACAAATTGAATTCCAGGAATAAGTCCAAAATTTTTCAGTGGTTATAGTTATTCCCATACTATAGCTTTCTGTGAGTATCTGACATCGAACTAAAAAGTTTTAATTTACACAGCACACATCAAAAAAGTAATCGCCACACCTTGTTCCTTTACTCTGAGAAGAAAAAGAACTGACAAACAATAAAAGGTCAAAAATTTCGCAGAGGTCAAAAATTTCGCTTGACACCTGCTCCGGGCATCTAAACTTTTTGACACCTGCTCCGGGCATCTAAACTTTTTGGCTCCGGTTCCGACTCCAACATCTAGTAGTTTTTGGCTCCAGATCCAGAAAAATTTGGTCCAAAAATCAGTAAAAACACTGTAGTATTTGTATAACTCGCTTGCCACACAAACTATATCTGTGGATCCGGAACCCAAACTTCAGGCTCCGGCTCCACCATCCAGAAATTTTGGCTCCGACCATCCACAATTGCTTGGGCTCCGGCTCCATAGCACTGGATAGGAGAGCCGTTTATAGATGGAAGTTGACCCGAAAAACAAACATAACGGTGTCAAACACTGACTGCTTGTCGTCATCGTTCTACAACAGATTATTTCAGAGAACAAAGAGATAGCGAATTTGAAACGTCAATATCTAGAAGTGCATCTTTGTTCTATAAACTGGACGAAGCAAACCACCATAAAAAGAATAGTCTACAGAGAAATCTGATTCATGGCGTAATGCCAATTCGCAAAAACTAAAACATTCCTTGATCCTTTCGTGACAAAAGTTTCTTAAACTTTTTCAACATGTTTGAAAAGCAATAATCCACTTTTTATAGGCGTGTGGGCGCTAAACTGAAACGGTAACTTCAAACGCGGTGCAGAAATCAGGGGTCACGGGTTTCCGAAGCGAAGAACATGCTGCTGCAACACGTGCAAAGCATAGGAAAATCAAAAAACAACAGGATCATAGCATAACATTTCATGCGATTCAACAGCAGCATTCCAACAAACCATACTCATTCGCAACAACCTGCACGGTGATGTTGGTTGGAGTTGCTCTTTTCCGTCTTGTTCTTTCAGTTGTAGTAGATGATGAGCGGTTGTTTAAAAGACGCTCCATCGCTCTTTCAAAGTTGGTTTGAAATTCAGTTGTCGTAGCGTCAACAAATATTTGTATCGCGAACTCTGCAAATCAACAAATACAAATATATTCTAACCGTCGATAAGCAAGTGTTTGTGTTGAAGCTACACTGCCTCTGCTGCAACTGGGGATTGGTACGTTTGAACAGTTATTCTAACTATCAGGTTTCCAGGTTAAGTACCATTAAGAATAACGATGTCCTAAACTACGATAGATGTTGACAACACCCTATGCTCACCACTTCCATCCTGAAAGTATGTATTAAAATATTTTTCATCAAACCTTCCATGACTTGGAATGATTTTGACCGACCCAGGCAATGTTCACTTCAAATCATTAGGCGAGCTGGACAACGTTCTATTGTTCGCAACCCAGAAAAAATCGAATCACCCCCCCGAGCTTCCTTGAGCATTTTTTTGTATTTGTTTTTTCGGAAGGAGAAATTACAAAGAAGCAAATTCTAATTTCGTTTGAAACATGTACCCAGCGACAGACGTCATTGTGTCTTTGTTAAACAATACAGAAGAGACGCTACATAAACCAAATTCTAATTGCCAACAAAACAACGTATAACAGTTGTTAAAACATATCATGGTATCGTGGCATGAGAGTCTTAAATTATTGTCAGGTGCACCGCATTGGTCGTGAATACATTTCTCAAATGACACATTCATACTTTTTTCCAAAGATATACTCAATTGGAAAATAACTTGGCAGAACTTAAACACACATAAATTTGAGCAAGTCCGTTTTACCTGCTAAAGCTAATAATTTAGAAGTTTATGTAACAAGCGAATGTCATCAAACGTCCTTTCAACAAAACAACAAAATATCAAAAATCTATGGCTATGCTAAAAAATCAGAGAAATATCAACAAAACAAGCAAACAAAACAAAATCTCTTCCAACATATTCGCTGAGCAAACTGATGCAAGCACAAAATCTTAATTAAAAACCCTTCAAGGCCCGCAATAGGCACGATCGTGACTTTTAAAGTCATCATCGGCCATAACTCGCACACGGAGTGCGCTAGAGAGTCAGTGAATACACAGCTTCGCATTTGCAACACAGCAACGCATTTTTGAGGTGTTTCGCGTAATGATGACGTCTTTTTGGAGGAAAGCCAGTTTTTCACGTGACCAAAAAAATCGTTGTTATTATTCAAAATGCCGTGGAGCGGAAACGAAACACGTTGGAAATAGTTTCTATGTGAAAATAGTCAGTCGTGACCATAAATTTGCGAAAATAATTGAAAAAAATGAAGTTTATTTCTTTTTGGGGGGGGAAATGACTTTTGGGGCAAAATTTGTTTGGTGGACAAACGACCCAAAACCCAAAACTTTTGAGATGCTTTTACCTGCTTCGGGTCTCTGAAAGGGTAAATTGTACCCAATCAACACACACGAAACGTCAGAAAATTGCAGAACAGGTTTCCCTCGGTGTCTTGCAATATCCCACCAAATTGAAAATATTGAAAGGAAAAAATGTTATGGACGTTTTTGACGAGAATTAATTAATCCCCTAGAACAGTGGTTCTCAAACTGCGTGCCGCGGCACTCTAGTGTGCCGTGAGAGATTCTCAGGTGTGCCGCGGAACTTTTTGGATTTTTTGAAAACAAACACTTTGCATTACAATTAGGCAAGCCTGCAAGACTTGAGTGCACTCTATCCATTAGATAAGGGGTCCGTAATTATATTTTGGCGCACCCTAAAAAATAGCTCTAAATTCTCGCGGCCCAAACATTTTGTGAGCGCATAATTTTGTGGAAAATACTTTATAATTAATTATAAATTTTAAGACTACTGTTGACAATAGCAATTTTCTTGCACAAAATTGTATGAAACTTTGGACATCAAGGAGTAAATGATTGCGTTTATCCAATTTAACTGGGAATGGCAATTTTAAAATGTAAATTTGAATTTTTTCACGACCCAGTGTTGAAGGTCTCGCGACCCAAATTTGGGTTGCGACCCACTATTTGCGGAACCCTACATTGGACAACTGATAATATGGTATTTTCCTATTGCCTTGCCGATGTAGTAGGGTTATTGTCACGTTATAATTGGATTGTCACATTATAATTGCTATGTAGTAATGTATTTTGAAACAAGACGTCCCACCTTTCACCATGTTGACTTCAACGCTGAGCTAGGCTAACAGGAAAGCAATTGTATTTAGTCCGATTAAAATGATATAATTATAAGGTTTTCAGAGATGTTCAGCTGGGTACTTAATCCATTTGGAATCAATGAATTAAGCAATATTTAAACAGAAGAGGAAGAGCAGCTTATCATGGGCGTCCGAAAGGCGGCAAAACGGGCATTTGCACCCCTTGGAATTTGGGACTAAGAACCAAAATTTTCCAGAAAACCTGACGTCAGCAGCTCCATTCCGATTAATTGATTTATATCTTGCAATGACGATATTTGCCGCCATGACACTCACACTACACAAGACAGCAGGGCAATTGCAACCCTCGCGAAATTTTAAACCTTTTTCAGACGTTAGGTGCAACAACAAGTTGATCATCATTTCCCTACCGAAAATAGTACAACATCATGTTACGATTATTTTTCCCCACGAAAATATCAGCTGGTTGCGGCCCTGTACCTGAGTGAATGGCTTATTCAAAACAAACGCTTATCCAGGCTTCTTTTCGCACGGTATAAAATCAAATCGTGGCTTATTAACTATGCCGCCTTGTGGTAATACGTCTTAACCGTTAAGATTTATTTCTGGCTTCTGAATAAGTGCAAAGCTCTATTTGCTGTAGCGAGTTATTGCAATTTATATGCTCATTTTTTTTAATCTTGCGTGGTGTTCTAACTTTAGTAAGTTGTGCGAAAGTCGTGTCAACATAGGCCTATGGGACATGTCTACTTCTCCTTGCTTGAAAGTTTTGCGAGGGCCTCTTACTTTCTTCTTTTTCCACCGGTAATGTTGTTCTCGCCGTTGAATTTTCTTTAACTGTGATTTGCTTGCAGGAAGTGCTCAAAAAGGGGTATTAGGCTGTTTATGAACAGAAAAAGCATTTCTGACAGCCGAAGTATAGAAAACATGCCAGACTATACATTGAGAAGTGAGGTTCAACCAGCTCGTCTAATGACCAGGGACACGGGAGAGTGGCTGAATATGACTGAGCACAGCCCCCTTGAATTTTAATAAAGGGAGCAAAGGGGCACTGGTACCTTTACATAACAATACCATAGGTCATTTCATTGTTTAGAAAGATCGACTTAAAACAAATTTATTGCAGCTATTTGCGCACCCAGAAGATTCAGAATGGTTTTCTACAATTTTTGTCGTTATTTTTGAGGTCAACATTGTTGCTGAACAGAATCAAGCATTTTTTACTGCACCCCCTGCCCCACCGCTTCTCTGACGTCACTGCTAATGACATCACCACAAACATAGTTGTGGATATTTCAAGTCAATTCAGACTCAGTTCTCTGCAGTTGGCAATGATGACGATATTAAATTATACGTCAGTTCAGCAAAAGCTGTAACGGATGGCAGAAAGTACACCCTTGTGGCAAACTTGTATACACTTCCACCTGAATGCGATTTTAAAAAGGATGTGAATGGAGCGCGTGCTTTCATGGGAATATTTTTGCGGTATAGTAAGGGCAAAACTTTTTATGAGCGTCCATTTGTCAGCAACCTGAAAACGATAAGCAAAATGTTGATATTGCCACCACCTGGAAAATTTCTGCGGACGCCTATACAGCTCACTGATGTACAAAACGACCCGGTTTTTTTTCAAGCATTGTTCCCCAAAACAACTTGGACGTGTTTTGGCAACCTGCTTACAAATTGTACTCAATCGATGTCAAAGCCAACAAAACAATCTTGCAATTGCCATCTTTATGGCTCTGTGAATATGGATTTTCTGGAACCTCGTTTTAATCTCATTTGTTTCCCAAAATAGTCGCACCCATCGCATTAATTTTTCTGAACAACTTTGTTTCGTAGGAAGTGTGTCGCGATTATTTTTAATTCTGCGCCGCAAGCTGAAAAAATTTGAGAATCACTGCTCTGGAAAATTAGCTTATTCAAACATTGTTTGGAATTTATGTTTGGAATTTTTTGTTACTTAGGGTTTTCAGACGTAGTCCAAGCCAAAAAAAAACGTTTCGAAAAAGCTGACAAGTAAGCGTGAAAGCAATTATTGAATTCTAAGGCAAATTGCCAAAAAGTCGCTTCCGGAAAATCAAAAGTTTGCATTTTTCTTATAATTTTCAAATGTTAAGGTACCTTTCCTAAACTCATGGGATCGATTGCTCTCTTGCAAAAATCCTAGGATGTCTTCACTGACTCTCAAGCGCAATCCACTCGCGAGTTATGGCCGATAACAACTTTGAACGTCAAAACCGTGCCTTTTGCCGGCCTTAAAGGGTTTCAAGTAGTTATCCAAACTAAACGGAAATTTATTCAGCTGGTGTGACACGCATGCATGGTACACTGGTTTTTCACTGCGAAGCGATTAAAGGTCAAACTTGTCAAAAACCGCATCGGTTGCCACAATTCTGACGCTCTGGTTTTCCACCCAGTTTTGCGCAAAAACAAGTCAAAAATACAGACTTTCTGCTTTGTGTTCTTGTTTGACACTCACACCGACCACGTTTCAACCAAAAAAAAACTTGGTACAAAAAATAAATTTCAGACAAAAAAAGGGTAAAAACAAACTCGAATCAAATTCAGTCAGTCATGACATTTCGTCTGCCCAGAAAAAAAACGGTGCATGGCATTGCTTCCCAAAATCGAGAAGTATTGGTCAAAAGCAACGCGACTGGCGCGCACGCCATGATCTCAATGGGCGGCCATCTTGAAACGTAGTCAGGAACAAAGATTACCGAACTGATGCAAAGACAACACAATACATTGTTGTCGTTTATGACAACACACATACCTGATGTGACAATCAATTCACGAGCGGAGGTAGCGGCACTTGTTTGCTCAGCTGTACTCGCGTTTGTTGTGTTCACGTTTGCAGAGGTCGTCGCTGCAGCGGTGCTGGGCGCAGTTGAGGGGGTGAGCTCCACGGTGGTGTCTACGCCACCGGATTCCTCAGGGTCAGATACCGGGGTTGTTTCTGTGGAGATTTCGAGAACGGTTGTCGAGAACGCATCGGCGACAGTCTGCACATCATCACCAGCAGCAGCAGTAGTAGTGGTGGCGGTGGACAAATCAGATGACTCTGCAGTCGGGGAAATCGCGGTCGGAGACGTCACTGAAGCGGGCGCTGACGCGGTTTCAACGAACACTGTAGCGGTTGTGATTACTGGCGGCGGGTCTGCGGTGGCAGGGGCCCCCGTGGGGTCGTCACTTGGTGCATCTTCAGTGGTCGCAGAGACGTTGCCGGTGGTGGCAGCACTTGTATCAAGCGGCTTTGTTCCCGCAGTTGTAACAGTAGCGGGGTCTGCTGGTAATGATGCCGTGGTTTCGTTCGCTGCAGCACTCGTTGTTGCAGGGACTTCCGTTGTTCCAGCTCCGCTGAAGGCTTCGTCAGTCGTCGTTTCAGTAGGGCCGGTGCTGTCGTCCACTCCACTACCCTCTGCAAATCAAAATCGCACAGATTGCGTCGCCATTAGTACCGGCAATTGCTGCATGAATGGTTAAAATGCAATCATGATTGCACGATTGATCGCCCGTGCCCGGTGATTGTAGACATGACTTAACCCAGACGCTGAACAGCAGATTCGCGTAAAGAAGGTGTAAGAGAAAACTGCTGTCGAGTTGGGATGGATACTTAAAACATAAGCCTTGCAAGCGTTCACTTACAATGTCCCAGGAAACGCAAGCTTCACAAGAATATTTTGACACACACACTCAAAAAAAGTTAAAAATTTGAAAAAATGGGTTACATCTCCAAAGTCCCAACAAGCACATTTTGCAAAAACAGCATTTTTTATTTTTGCGAGAATGACGTTTCAGTTGATTTGGATTCTGGGCTACTTTCAGGTAAAAACAAAATTCATTGCGTAGCAAACATTTTAGGCCTCAGCTACTATACGGCCTCTGTACTTTTCTATACCGTATTTATTCGACTGTAAGTCGCAGCTTGTAAAGTATTTTTTTCATTATTTCGTGCGGCTAACAATCAAGGGTGGCGTACGCTTTTCTTTGCCTTACCGAAAGGTCTAGTCAAGATGACACTCAGCCTTTCCTTGGCTACGTTTTGTCGACCAAACTCGCATTCTGTTGTATTCACCGTCACGTGCACACTCCGTCACAGGAGGGATTATGATGAACCGAAGCAGTTATAGTGATGTAACACCATTGCCAGGGTCGCCAAAAACGCGAAACGTGCTAGTACGCGAAAGTATCTCAGAAGCTTGGGTAGCTTGTGTTCAAGTGAGACTTACAATCAAGGGCGGCTTGCATTAATTTTTTACCACCATTTCGGGCGGCTTACAATCAGGGGCGCGGCTTCCAATCGAATGAATACGGCATTCCAAAGTCTTTTTTGCCTCTGGAACCGTTATTTGTATTTGATGAAGCCATAAAGTAGGAACATTTCATGATCGCAAACTTCATTTTTGAAACTTTTGCAGTCGTTAACTGGAAACAAAGACTAAGAAACATTGACATAAAGGTTTGAGTCTATTTCTTTAAAATCATAACAAATGAGTCGAAAAGAAAATATTTTAAACGACAATAAGATGCAGAAACATTTTGAGCAATTTTTGACATTCTGTCACCAAGGACAGCTTAAAAACAACGAGTCAAATTTCAAAGTTCGCAAAATATCCCTAAGATTTACGTTTTTTTCTCCCCAAGCAAATTGAGGACAGAAGAAAACACCCAGGACCAGCAACGCGGAAAACATTTTTTATTGATTACTGAGTGATTTCGCAAATAGCCTGCCGTTGCGTCACTGCTGCTGGCATTGTTTGGGCTATCGAACACAAAGCACCAGACGCGGATAATACACAGTGCACATATTGACAAATTCGTGAACTGGAGGTGTTAGCTAACAAGTGTAGCGTTGGAGCCGAGCGTCCCCTTTCCAACAGCGCAGTAAAAAAAAACATGATGAAGTTCAAAGCGTCGTTATACTAGTGTGTAATCGTCGTTAAAGCAGTTTGTAAAACTCAGTGACGTGCAACAATCAATCTTTGAAACCGTCTGCATTGCGACATTGGCGCCAGTAAGTGATGGAAATATAAACAGGGCGGCGTTTCTTTGTTACCGTGCGGTTGGCAACAGTCAAAGCCAAGTGCTTCAAGTGAAAAGCAACAAAATATACCACCAGAAGACTTATTGGCACATCTATGAAACGTTAGACATAACTTGTTCGTTTCGCGTGCACTTGAGATCACTCGAAGGGTTCAAGCACAAGACATCAATGAACGGGGAACGACTCGTCAACAAAGAGCCGAAGGCCACACGTACAGCAGTAGTTTATTTTTTATCAGTTACCGATTGTTTCAGCCGACGCATAAAAAAATTGAAATCTTTTTCCCACTAAATAGCTTGTGCGGCCCAGTCCGTCTTTCATATATTTAGCAGGCTCGTCTCCAGCCTTTTACTTTAGTTCAGGGGTCCGCAAATACTTTTTGACGTGACGCTAAAAACAGTTCTAATTTCTCCCGACCCAAATATTTATTGAGCATATAATTTTGGGGAAAATACTTTGTAGTTATATATAAATTTTAAGACTACTATTAATTCTAGCAATTTTCTTGCACAAAATTGTATGAAACTTAGCGCGCAGTAAATGATTGTGTTTATTCTGACTAATGAGAATGGCAAATTTAAAATATAAATTTGAATTATTTCGCGACCTTGAGTAAAAGGTCTTGCGACCCAAATTTGGTTTGCGACCCACTATTGACAAACCCTACAAGAATTTCAAAGTAAACGTAATGTCACTGACCGATTATTACGCAATAACCTTCAAGCAAACACAAAAGGCTTACAAATTCGTCATGCGCACTCTATGTGCGAGTTGAAACAAGCGAAAAACATACCTCCACTTTGGTCAAACATACTTCGTTTCATCCTTAAATGACCTGTGAAAACATACGTGCGTACATGATGTTAGCCGTGGAGTCTACCCAAGAAAGTTACACTTCGATTTGAAAGCGCTACGTGCTACTTTGATGTGTGCAATGCGCCAAACTTCTGAAACCGTGACAACTTTGGTAAAGCATCGAGCGGATGACTTCGTGAAAATCGAGCAATGCATCTCCATCTACGCTACTTGAGCGCAGACACGAGTTTCATGGCAAAGCCTATGAGGACAATCACAATAAGTGCCCTGAGAATCAGCTTGCCCAACATCAGTCCGTCCAAACACATCTCCAAAGCAGAAAGGTTCGGCATGAGCACACAAAAGACGGGACTGTGCTGAACTAACATGCTGTCACGATAGGACTTGGCACAAAGAAGATTACGGAAGCATATATGAGATTTTATCTTCGTTTCCACGTCAAATAAAATTAGAAAAGCGGTCAGATTTTGTCATGCTTTGTCACTGTCGAGATCAAACAATTGAGCAGCGTTTTCTAGGGAAGTATCTTTGTTAGGGAAATACTTTTAGCTATAATTAGGACTTCAAGACAAACAATCAAAAGTCAGGTACAGGGCACGAAACAAACACAACACGCTGAAACTATTTATCAGCAGAGTCGCATTTGGAACGAAGTGAAAGTTCGTTACAAGGCACTGGCGCAAAGGTATTGTGCAGCGCCGTTGCAACACAGTAATCTTCTCAGGTGCCACGAAATCTCGGTGTAGATTACAGCGAGCGTATATGCATTTGGAGCTACTGCAATGATCGAGAAAGGCTTTGTGATTTCAGCCTACTCGGTTTATAACACTCAAGCGTAGAACCTTGCTAAACAGCAGCAAAAAATTGCAATAAACTCGACATTAACATGTCATCTATAAGGTTCAAGCAAGAACTTGAAATCAACAAAAAGGTGCGGCAAGCTTTGAAATTATAGTCGTACATGAAACTGTTACGAAAATGTTAAAACAAGACCTGCATTTATTTTGGCAAACTGGACAATTGCTCCAAATAAATTTTCCAAATTACAGACCAACTCAAAAACTTAATTCTTAATTTTGCAGGCAAACTACCTTACGAACTTTACGGGTTTTAACCCTGGAACCTTATTTTGACCCCTATAACATTCTGAATGGTAACGCACTTGGTTGAACACATTAGTCCAAGATTTATTTGTACTCAATCCCGTAAGACAATCAACACATTCAAATCCTAAAGGCCAAAACAGAGTTAAGCAATTCCTTGGCTCTATGCGTTGCAAGTGTTTATGCCCAAACCAAAACAAAAGAGACAGCTGCACGGAAATAAGAGAAGCACGTAGTGGCAAACGAACCAGAATTGAGCACTTCGGGAATTGGTGTGTGTATGATTTCATAAGGTAAAATTGTGGCCATATTCAGGTCGGATGGAACCAAAGTAGCATACACTCTCTCCATCTCTTTCCACGGCATGTTCAAACCATGCGACCGCGACGGCTGAAGGAGATCGTCATCGTCTGCGAAGAACAGTGCCGAACGCAGTTGAAATACGTTGGTTGATTTACTGCACTAAGCTTGAAACAAGCAAAACGTTAAACAAACCGTGCCTGCTCAACGATTTGACAAATCGTGCGGGGCTTTAATTGAAGTCGCTCGCATGGGTATCACAAAACAACGGAAAAAATGCGCAAACCCAAGGTCGTAAGAGATTATTACGCGCTCGCTAATTTTAACCAAGGGGTCTTATAATATACGGCTAAAGTGCAATACGAAAGCTCTGCTGGTACAGAAGCGTTTTATGAATAAAATATGAGAAAGGACAAACACTAACGTTTACGGTTGCTTTTACTACATGCTTCATTGCCCGGGATGCTTCAGACACTACAAGGCAATGGTTGTTTTTGTATTTTATTGCATTGTGTTCATCTACAGCTTATTCAAACACATAATCCTGTAAGTATTTGACACTGCAATGCAAATAAATTCTTTTATTAAGTTTTTTTGGGTGGGCAGCCATGAAACCATCTCTAAGATGTACCTGAATCACTGAAACAAACGCCAGCCAGTCCAGAAACAAACAAGCTCAGAAAAAGCCACTTCATCTTCTGCAGTTCTTTCACAGTGCTTGCTAACAAACATACTTCTCACATTTTGCATTGAAACTTTCACAGTACACAACAGGTTACAAAATCTTACATCGAAAAAGATCTTACAGAAGATGAGCGAAAACCTGAAAAAGCCACAGCATCCTTACAGTCAAAGGTTTCAAATGAGGAAAAATGCAAAAATAATATTAAGACAAAAAATGGACTAATGCAAACATGCAACTGTTCATGCATATAAACTCTCATAAAAGCCTTCAAAGATTCTGCAGTTTAGTCAAACTCATCACTGAATCTATAGGCTTCACCTAATTACAAATCCAACACTCTTGTGCAAGCACAACTGCTTCCAACACGCCTGCAATCGATCTGCAGCAACTGATAACAAAATTCAAACTTGATTTAATTTGAATGTTTTCAAACAGACACGAAGTCCACAGAGTACAAGCACACACTGTCTGCACAGTGCAGATTGGTGAAAACAGACAAAACAGAACGTCTTATAACGGCGTTGGAGGCAGAACCACTGGGTTACAGACACTTTCTCAACAGTGTTCTTCGCTAACACTTGACTTGGTACAACACTCCATCCAGAGTAGGACACTGATTCCAGCCCTGGCCAAGGCAAGGTAAAGTACGAAAGCGTTTTGGCACACACACGCTCTCAAATGAACACTGTAACGTCCGAGCACTCAGTTACAAGGCAAAATGCAGTTGTAGTGTTCAAAGAATAAGGACGAATATAAACAATCTGACTGCATCAAAGCGCGCAAGCACAAGTTGTTGGACTTTCTGCATCGTTCAAGCAACAGGTGAATATTTTTTCTCAATAATGCCGCAAAGGTAGCAATGTTGCATTGAACCTGATGACTACTAACACTCGCTCTCCACGGCAAGTTGTATAGAGCACTGCACGCAAAATTATAGGTCACACGAATTCTTTGCATGCATGCCTTTCTGAAATTCCACCGTAATTGTGATGCATACATGGAGGTACTGAAGGAACGAAAAAGTAAATTTTTTACTGCATTTGAACATCTGGAAAAAGAAGCTCGCAGCTTGCTTGCTGCACAATATTAATATCGCAGTTATCTCTGAATGTCTTTGTCATCTGAGAGCTCAGTATCTAGTTACGGTAAAGTCCCCAAATATTTGTAGTGGTTAACAGATTTTACACTTTGTCCACCCAGTGTCACCAACGGGATGACTGTGCTTTTCGTGCCCTAAGTCTTAAACGTCATACATACACTTTTGCTACAGTTGAAAATAATTTCATGCGATTCTGCATACGCCTGACACACGTCTAGTATACTTTGCCACCCACGTACACTTGGACAAAACACTCAAATAGCTTCAGCAAATATGAAGTGGTTCAATAGGACTTCACCAAAATAACACCCAGCTTTAATGTGTTTAGTTCATTGGATAAATCATCAAAATATCCGACAAACAACTAGAGACTCAATACACCTCTTTGTCTAATCCCATTCGTAAAATGAAACAGATCAGGCAAATGCTTGCCTCATTTTATTTGCATTGTTTGTTCCCTGTACCAACACGTGAGCAGCCGCACTCATTGACTCCACCGTCTACGACGCCTTGCGAATTGTGACTGGGTGCCTGCGTCCTACACCAGCGGACAACCTTCCAATCCTCGCAGGCATCCAACCTGCTGAGCTCCGTTGCAATGGAGCCACACTGTATCTAGGACGCCGTGCCATGGAGCCTGGACACCTGCTCCACTTAGCGCTCACCCGTCCATCGAGTGCAAATGCGTGGCGTCTCAAATCGAGACACCCATTTGTACCCGCCGCATAACAACTCGTCAGTTTTTCTGACAACAGCATACGTGCGGCGCAGTGGGCGGATCACCAATGGAATGCGGAGGGGGTGGACAACCCCACAAGACTCCGCAATTTTATTCCAGACACCGGCACCCACCCTCCCGGAATGATCCTCCCAAGAAGAGCCTGGGTCCGGCTTAACCGCCTCCGCACTGGTGTCAGGCGTTAGCGCTTCTGCCTGACGGTTATGGACGATGCGACAAACGAATGGCTGCTCAACACCTGCCCCGAAATCTACCGCCTCCAAGCAGTAGATAGAGGAACTCGCTCTAAAGAAGAAGCGGTACAAAACATATTGTCACATCTCTATGAAGTAATTTCTCATATAATTTCATGTGTAATACTCGATCGAATGCTTTCGAGGCATCTAAAAAACAGTACGCACTGATCAATCATGCGTTATGAAATATGAAGCAGTTTGCTTCAACAAAAATATACATCGGTCCTCACCATATCCAGCCTTAAAACCAAAATGATTGCCTGTGGTTCCAAGGAAAGGAGAGATTCTAAAGAAGATGAAGTGTTCAAGCAGTTTTGACACCACAGTGGCAACAGCCACAGGTCTGTAATTTTATCTGTCAGTCACATTTCCATTCTTGTTTTTTGTACTTAGACCTGATGACAACTGAGAACTCGGCCCAGGTCCACAACCAGGGGATATCGGGCAATTGATCCCCAAAAATTTTCGAAAATATGTTTAGTGGTCAGGTGCAACAGTGAGTTATAATCATTTCTCCCCTCCAAAAATGTCATCTGGTTATGGCCCTGAGCTTAAATCCACAAATTGCATAAAATGAACAACAAAGCATATAAACTAAACCCACTATGGTATAGATATATATATACTAAAAGCTTAAATCACACCATAATTCAAAATACCACAATACAATTTGTCAAAATCATGAAACAAGATTATTTCAGTCTTCTAACAGCAGCCTCAGTTAGTGCTTTCCATGTTTTGAAACAAAGCTTAACATCATTTGGATTATATTGAAACCTGGAAGTCTTAAAAAGCTGTTTTAAGAAACAACAAAAAACAACAAACTTAAATGATACCACATTTGCTGTTTCAAAATGCAACAACTTTTTGTCCCCAAAAATCATTATATACAACATTTTTCATGAATCTTTGGACAATGAAAGCAGTTTTCCTTTGAACATACAATGTCACTTCAGAACAGTCAAATCAATAATTTTATATTATAATTAGTATGAGAACAAATCAATATTACAATATGTATATGCAAAAGGGTTGACAAGTCTGCAAACCTTTTCCTTAGTACAGTATGGTTGAAAATAAGTTAGTTTCACAAATCATCATTCTAGATCAATTGTGGGTAAACTATAGCCTGATATCTGCATATCTTAAACTCTTTAATTTGGCACACTAAGTTTGTCCAAATTATATTAATGAAATTAATGTAATTTTTATAATTCATTAACTTTACGTCACAGAAAACATTCATCCATTCTGTGGTCAAATTTTAGAATCCAATGTAACAGTCAGAAAGTTTACCCACTCGTAAACAAGATGCCAATCAGAACCTAAGTTATTAGAGACATTTGAACTATAAGCTAAAGTGGTGTTTCTGCTGGTTGACATGAGGTAATAACAAAAAATTGTTTTTGCCTGGAACCGAGTTCCTTCATGTTTTGGATTTTTTCAAAACGTTTTTTACAACAGCTTGAAAACAGCACTCGTTTAATTATGCCTTGCTGCTTTCAGAAAGTAAAGATAAAACTTTGTTAACTTAATCTGTAAAATGTAGTCTCAACATATCTTCTTCCTACCATATTCCATTCATTCCTTAAGTTTCACTATTGAATTTTGGATTTCTTAATGTAGCTGCATTTCAGGCATCTAAACACCTCAATCTGGAAAAAAACGTAAACCAAGGCTGATTACCACACCCTCAACCCTTTCGAAAAAGTTTTTTTGTAGGAGGATGGTAAATAACTCACATTTGTCTTCATCACAGCTATAAATCAGCACTATGTCACCACAAACAGATAAAGCTCACACCGCACTGCGTTTTACTTCTGAAGGTGGCTTAATCGAAAAAATATCACAAAATTTTTGCACTGTCTTGGCACCTTGACTTCACCACAGTTAAGAGTCACCACAGATACATTATATTCAAATGAATTTAGGACAGGCCCACAACCAGGCGGTTGCAAACCGGGCAATTTCCTTTAAAACTCTTTGAAAAGCTTGTGTATTTGTTAGGAACAAGTTACAATCATTTCGGCCCTGTGAAAATATCAGCTGGTTATGGCATGGATCTAAGGTCCACATTTGACACAACTACTTCCAATGTTTTCCTTGGATTTTGGTATGAAAACAATCAATTATTGTTTACACGCAAAAATGGTTTTGTGGTTTTTGTTTCATTGTTCATAATGCACTTAACACAAAAATGAAAATTTTATGTAAACATAACATACAATAAATCTCATGCATTCAATTGATCTTCCCTGCTATTGAAAATGTATCATTGAAATATTTATTTGGAATATCATGTTCCACAGATCAAACGAGTGCTTTTGTCCACATTGTTGAATGATTTCATGATGTAAAGAGTTAACTTTGAATTTTGAAACAAACATTTGGAAAAGATCATGTTTTAATTTTTATGCAAACCATCATTGTTTCTTCAAAAGATCCAAAAATATTTCAAGTTTCATTTAAAATCATGCAAGTTTTGTAAATCTGAATCAGAAAAGAAAAACATCAGATCCCATGAAGAATTTATCACAAAAAAAATTCTTAACAACACCATTTTGCCTGAAAGTCTTTGCTTGTGTAAACAATGAAAATTAACAGAAATTAAATGTTTCTGATGGAGATGCACAAGCAAGAAATAATTTAAGCTTCAACAATAGGAAACAATCAAGAACAGACTTGAAGTGATTTGAAAGTTTGCAGCAAACAAGTAAGATGAAACTATGCTCAAATGGCAATTGTTAGCAATTACAACACCTTTATTTGTTAATGTGTTCAGGTCGTTGAGAACAATGGAATCTAGATGATAAAGGCCACTCACCATACATAAAGATGTGCTTATTGTTTTGTTCTCATGATTTCATTACACACTACTTTTGTCATCTGGCATTCAGCAAACAAGTTTGTTTCAAAGCCTCCAAATATATCACAGACTTTGTGCAACCTGTTTACAACAGGAAGAAAGATTTTGAGATGTGCAGTTTTTCTATTATTGCTTAAAATAGCTTATTCTCAATGTTTGTTAATTTACTTTGTGAACAGCATTCAAGAAGATTTTCTAAATATTTCCCATATATTCTATTTTATAGCACTTGTTTTCATCATTTAAAAGTTGGAACAATATCGTCAATTTTAGCATGCCAGAAAATAAAAGTATATTGATCACCAATTCATTTATGACATGCAACAACTGATGTACTGACAATGTCATGTGTTAAAAGAACTAACATTATGCAAAACAAAACTTTTCTAAAGTCATAAATAACAAGCATTTTACAGTTTTTTTCGAACAAATGCCAGAATATTTTGATAAGGATTTTAAAAATCTGGCAAAGCTTCAAAATGCACCTGCAGAAGCCAAAGGTCGTTGCAAAAAAGCTTTTTGTTTTCTAACCAGTGCAGGTGTTGTGACAATAATTGGCAGCTGCAGCATGCAGTGATCACACAAAATTGCTCTGTTGCTACACATAGTATATAGTTTTCATTGAAATAAAAAATAAGCTTCCAAACTTATATTATCACTTAACAGAAAACAACTGCATATTTTGCACTATATGTGCATAAATGATTCGTCAAACTTATTACCAGCATACAAACCAAGCATTGATATTGTACTACGTGATTGCAAATGACAACAGACAATCAAAAATTTTAATGATGCAAGCAACAGGTCAAAATTTTCAAATTAAACGAAACAGCAAAGAAAGGTTTTTGCCTAGTCTCTGGACATTTTGGCAGCTGAACTCCACCTAAAAACCAAATCAGTTATTACATTTTCAAAACAGATTTGAACATTTGGAAAATCAAATCAAATGCAAACTTATTCATGAAAACAAATGTGTAATACTGATCAAAATCTATTGTATACCGTCACAAAAAAGTGTAAAATGAGTGTTTTCATAAAAGAAAGGCCTATTACAAGATTAACTCAACAATTTAAAAAATGTAGTTAATATTATAGCAGTTAATCCACACAGCACAATAACTTCAACATGTTCGTATAAATATCTTACAACCAAGGTTACTATTATTTTCAATCTTGTAAAACATCATTGTGAAAATCATTGGTAAAAAGCATTGTGTCCAACATCTACTTCGACACAAGGTCCTCAGATGTAAAAAAAAAATGAAGTCTTTAATGCAGGGGTGGGAAAACCTGCGGCCCACGGGCCAAACGCAGCACGAGTGAACATTTGATATGGCCTGCATCAGAATCTTCGTCACCCAATTTACAGTACACAATCACGTCAAAACGAAGCTCCATGAAAATCAGATACTTAGATATTATGTCAAGAGAATCCCTTCCCCAATAGTTAGGTAAATGTTGAATTTTTTAACTAAATAAATTGTTTTTGTGGCCCGCCAATGATTATCCACCATATATGCGGCCCGTGATAGTAAATAGGTTCCCCACCCCTGCTTCAATATATAGTTTCATGAGTAGCAAAGATTAATTCCTAGGTTATGAATATACTGCAAGTTGCCACAACTTTTCCAAACACTCAACATCTTCTTTCAACATTTATGCATTGGTATGTTGAATCTTCTCTAGAAGCTACTTTCAAACATATTAGTATTATGTGACCTGGTAAATCCAACCTAGTGAAATTACCCCACAACATACTTTACACCTACACAGTATTTCCACCTACATTAAGCCTGGGCTAATGAATAAAGACAAAGTGAGCTACAGGCATGTTGTATAGAAATAAGCCTATCACAAAATAGCAGATGGGCAAGTTACATATTGCCTAATCAGTGAACAAAGCAGTGCCTCACCAGAACCATCAAACAAAGATGTTTTAAAACAATATTGATTCATCATAAAGCCAGAGAGTTTTTATGCACATGATAAAACTGACAATACTGTCACCATTTTCCCATGGACACTATATGAGAAACCTGCAATATATGAACCGTTAAGAAATATGATTTTGACAATATACTACAGACCATTCAATTTGGTTGGTATTCAGTTGCATAGGCCAGCTTGAAAATCCACATGGCGAGCAAATAAAAGAGCCAAGGAAAATTGAAAATGCCGCTGCATGACGTTAAACGTATGTAACCTAAAGCTAAACATCACAGTCATACGCAGGAAGGCGGCGAGGTTGACATTCCTGATAGCGTCATTGTCAAATCTTTGCAGATCCCCACCTTTTCATCAAACCGCTCTTGACTTTTACTGAGCTGCGTGTGTCGCCAACGGACACAAGCCGCCGCCCAGTCACCACGGGTAACCCTTCGACGAATGGCGCACCCTTCAAGATGCCATCTCGCATGCGCGGCCCGTTTTCCACGACTTCGGCCGCGCGGCGTTCAATAACAACCTGGCATACGAACAAGACAATGGAACAAGACAATCGTGATCGGTTGACTCTCCACGTCATGCGGAATACATTGTACACGCGCTAACTTGGGATGAACGTTATTACAGGATCAAGCGTGTCGCAAGTGAACGACGATTCTGAAGAATTGGAGGTGGACAAACCTGAGCTTTGCTACCCGGAGCGGTGAATATTTCTTTGATGTTTCACAAATTGCATTGCATTGTTGCGTAACTACATAACTATTTCACTACCAAACATTGAGAA
>JGI24159J19872_10002790_pt1 | contig 21173 bp, 9 predicted proteins | sample Ectturendosymbi4_FD_19872 | JGI IMG/M metagenome (IMG submission 19872) | reverse complement strand
TTTTTTTTCCTTGCTTTTTTTCAGGCTCTGCTTTCATGTTACGTTTAGGGGTTAGTGTTGTTAGATTAGGATTAGGGTTAGGATAAGGGTTAGCTTAGTGTTAGCTAAGTGTTAGGTTGGTGTTAGCTTAACATTAGGTTAGCTTAGTGTTAGGTTAGGATTAGGTCAGTGCTACTGTTAGGGTTAGGTTGTAGGTTTATCTTTTACTTACATTTACTGCGTTTCTACCAAGCCTTTTGCTGCTGCCATCTTGGCAGGAAAATAGACACTGCCTTTTTCTTATTTTGATGATGGCGATTAGGCTATTAACAATTCTGCAGTTTGTTATTTTGTAGGAAAGGTTGACTTGAACATACTTGCTTTAAAACCACTATTATAGTGATTCACTAAATCACTGCAGAACAAACCCTCCATTCTCAACTTTTTTATAGACTCAACACAGCCTACTTGAAAACTGGGGTAAGTCAAATTAATGTGAAAATATTACTAAAACATTTTTATTCAAAAAGTTGTGCAGATTTTTTACAATATCGAATTAGCATACTATAGTACCAGCTCTTGACCTGCATTGTCCCAGCCACACACACAAAATTTTGCTTTTACTCTAGGTCTAGCAAAAATCGATTACGTACATTGGATTTACACTTTGTGTAAAGCTAAAATCTAAGAAACAGCAGCATGTAATGTGTTACTCAGAGCCTTTTTTCTGGATATCGTAGTCAGACAATCAGTTGGTTACCCAGAGCTTTGATCCATCATGGACTGGCAAATTACGTAGGCTATTCCAATTCCATGCATGTTTCTTATTTGTAATTAATTATTGACATATAATTCATAGTTTCAAAACAGTAGTAATATTGTGGCGGAACATCTACGAGAGAAGATGATCGCTTTGAAAGGAACGGGGATACTAGGCTAGTATAGCTCCAGGGAAACGCCAGAAAAAGCAAATGTACTGAAAAAATTCTATCGGGTGTAACCGTAAGCATCCCAGTCAAAGTACATTACAATCATTAAGACATAAAACTAGCAAACCATCGTCGATCTAGGGTCAATCACATCTATTCGCTCCTCAAGGGTATACACCGTATCAGGATGAATTTACATCGACAACCCTTCTCTTTTCAATCAATAACAACGATATACCAGAATGAGAATGGTACTTTTGCCGCCAGGGATTTGTGAAAGCACAAGCTGTCGTCATGGCTACTTCGGCTCTTTAGCGCTCAAATGAAAAGAACCACTTGAGTAGCAATTGACATCCAGAAAAAGAAAGTAGAGATTACTAAATTCTTGCCGTAAATTTTATGTGATATCGGTGATAAAAAATCATCTAAAAGTATCAACATATTGTTACTGAACAATCAAAAAACTAATAATCCTAATTCTTAAAGACAGGCATGGAGTCTCGAGACTTGGTTTCGGTCTCAAAGTTTTCAGGTATCGTCTCGGTCTCGAAGGCTACACGTCTCGGTCACAAGCTTATTATCTTGAGACTTTCAATAATTGCTTAGTAAAACTTCTATAATTCAACGAATTTTTTCTCTGTTCTATTTGCACTTAAAAAATAACCAAAACACGTCGAAAGATATGCCAGAAATTCGAAAAATTCATCATAGAAGTGGTGATGCCAATTTTTTGATAAATTTCGGCAAAATCCACAAGTTTTGAAGTCTCGAGTCTCAGTCTCGAATTTCAAGTCTCGGTCTCGAAGGTTACGGTCTCGTCTCAACTACACCACTGCAAAAAGAACCGTATTTCAATTCAAATTTATAGTTTAAATTCAGAAACACTTAGATGGGAGGCAATTCAATAATTACATGGAATTTGATCGATGATGAACGTCGCACAAAAAGCAAATATCAAAATAAACAAAATGAATCTCATGTTTTGGATTAACATTCATTGATTGATTTTCATATCCACTTTCCTGTGGAGAGTGTCCCCGGGGAAGCAGCCCTAGGAAGACTTGAGAAACCTCACGGTTTTCAGCAATCTCAGATGCTTTTACTGGCTGCATATCAAGACGGGACCAAGTAAGATCGGAGATGCAGCCACGTCGCCTGATCTTTGGAGGACCACTGGGCCGCTTTCCCGTGAATGTATCCAGTTGGACTTGTCTAGCCAATCATTCCAGGGATGAAACAAGTTAATGTTTATTATTGTTTCACACGACTCAGCTATTGAACAGCGACAATACTGAGAGCCTTCGCGTATTAAGGAAACCAATCATCAGTGGAAATCAGAATAAATGAAAACACAATGGCAAAACAACTGATTATCGTAAAGACGAGTGTCACTGCGTCACTTAGGCTTGGTGAAGGACCATGTCGGTCATCTAGCTAGCAGAGATGAGCGGACTGTGAAATTTTTTAGTCCGAGTCCAGTCCTGATCCGATAAAATTGAATCCAATCCAGTCCTGACCGACAAAATTTTTTAAAATCATCAGTCCGATCCAGTTCTGTACGCCAATGCAAAACCATTTATTTTTATTTTGCGTCATGAGGCAAAAGAACTACTTGAAATATTTTGCCTTTAGCCAAATACGATTGATTGAAGGCAAAATAGTCCAGCAGTGTTTTTGCCTCATGAGGCAAAATAGACACAGCCTTTTGGCATTTTCAAAATTCAGCAAGAAAGTGTCTATTATGTATCAGAGGGAAAAACACTGCTGGAGTTGTTTTGCGATAAGGAGAATCCGATTCCTTGGATTGGTCAACTGAGAAGGACGATAAACTTGGATGGATGTAAGGTCCTTGTTGCATGACCGAACACCCTAAACCTAAAACCAAACCCAAAACTTAAACCCAAAACCAAAACCCAAAGGCTAAACCCAAAAGTTACACCTAAACCCAAAATTCAAACCTAAACCCAAAACTTAAACCTAAAAAATGAACCTAAAACCTAAACTTGAAACCTATTCTGTAAACCTGAACCTTGTCCCTAAACTTGAAGGTAAACCTTAAACCGAAACTCAAACATAAACCCTAAACCAGCTATGTCCAACCCAAATGGCTTAATGAGCCAAAAAATATGTCGCTATCTCGGCCAGGGCTGCACATTGAATGACATATTAATGAGGGCCGCACATTGAATGGCTTACTGTGAGTTTAGCAATCTAAATTTTGCTTAACCTAATGTATTGATTGTTTGAATGCAAGTGCAATGACAATAGACGTGAGAAATTGGCTCTGAGGACCACCTGCAACAAAAATGTTAAATGTAAAATTATCAAAGCAGGGACAGGTTGTCAGTATGTAGGATACTCTTACTACAGCGTAAACCTAAACTTGGCCGCACAAAACCCTCAACTGGGCCGCATGCGGCCCGCGGGTTGGACATAGCTGCCCTAAACCTAAACCCTAATCGTTTTGAAAAGTACATTAAAAGCACTCCTATCAAAGGTGTAACCTCTACAAGTTAAGCTAAAGAAAATCGTGAGAGCAGAACCGACGAACAATCGCACAGCAGGCATAGACACTAACCACTGAACTATGTTGACGTTGCTACTAGAACTCAACGTTGTATGTGAACAAAGGTGGATGCAGTTCGAATAGCAAAATAGATACAGCAGAGTTTTTGCATTTTATGACAATATACACACTATCATTTAGCAAACCTATGAAATTGGATCACAACTAAAGTTTTTGATATGTTCAGAATAATCACATTAAAACAGCAAAAATTTTCTCAGTCCGATCAAGTCCTGATCCACCAATTAAAAAAAAATTGCAGTCCGAACCAGTCCTGATCCGGCCAAAATTGGCTTCAGTCCTGATTCAGTCTTGGTCCGTGCTCATCTCTGCTAGCTAGTCAATAAACCCCTCAAAAACAATAATTGAAAATCTAATACAAAAATAAACACACATAGAACAAGTAAATTCATAGATCAAGGGAGCAAGCCTATGTACACAAAGGAGTGGGTGAAATTTAATTGAGGAAATTTAGTGTGGTCAAAAAAATGTTTAAACTAAGTATAAAAAGGTGTTGCAATAAATTAATAAAATTCACTACTAAAAAAAATTTGCAGTCAGTTCGAATAATAAACAGTAATAAACCTTGAAAGGGTCGTGACTGTGCCGGGAGATTTAACGTTTGCAACAACTGACTTGAGTCGATTTGGACTTTGTCCATGGGTGTCGCAAATATTTTTTCCAGTGGGGAACAGTAGTGGTTCTAGAGATGGCAATAAAACTTTTTTCAGGGGATACCAACAGTGGTGAAATTTCATTTTACCAACTAAACTGCGAGAAAAAACTTTTTCTACCAAAAAAGTTAAAGTGAAAATATTACATTTTAAAACCCAGAGGGACAAATTCCTTCTGCCACTCCCACGCCCATGATTTAATCCATGTTTTTAAATGACTCAACATGAATCCGACTCAATTAGTTTGAAGAGAATGACTGGAACCGAGTCTGAATTTAAAAATATGTTGATTTTTGAACGAATTGGGCAGAAAAGTGAAGTAACCTATTTGACTTAACTCAATATCAAGGATAGGTTCTACCCGGTCTCAATATCGTCTGTCACTCAATTTGATTTGAATTGCAGGAAATAAAAAATCACTCGGTCTTAATTTATGACTTGAAATTTTGTTACCACATCTTGTGACCAAAAATTTTTTTATTGATGAAGAGTGAAAAAAACTTTTAAAAAATGCTCAAATGCTTTTGTGATTTTACGATGTCCTCGTTTGAAAAACGAAGTATTGTCTTATCAATTTGCAAATTTTTTAAATATTTTTTTTTTGTATTTGTGAAATCTTTATTTCCGACATGAAAGACACCAATACTTTCTGCTCTGCGTGATCTTGTTGATTTGTCCAGAGTTTTCTATTTTTATGGTTCGGTGGCCACTGCGGTAACCAAGCAACACTTGAAAGAAAAACTCGCAAGGGAGTTGGAGCATGTTTGACACATTGTATCTAAACAGAGGGTAAACTCATTTAAGAGCTGTGTTGTTTTGAGTGTAAACACAAGACATTGTTCAACATGGCAAATATGTGGATGGAAGCTGACAAGTATCAAATCAAAGGAGTCCCAGTGAGTAGTCGTGCTGTTTTTAAGAAATCACCACACGAGCTTGATTGAAGTACAGTAGCCTAGCCTACTTTGTAACTTTTTCGTCTGGTAGAGGAGCAATCGGTGGACTCAGTTCTGTTTTTTCCTATGTTTACAGGTTGAAGGCTGTAACAAAGAAATGCTTAATTTTGAAGAAAGGCAGTTTTGGAGAGTAAGATATTTGCGTTAGTGGAAATATCGTAACTGTGGACATCGGCGATCTAGTGTACGCTGTAAAGACTGAGATAATTGCAACCCTGAACGCTCTTCCATAAGAAGTTGTAGGCCTATTATTATATCACTGGGTTGATTTGTCCGTAGTTTGAGGGATTTTCATGACTGCTGCAACATCACAAGTGCGATGAATTTGTGTTGGATAATCTTTCAAAAATTTCAGAGACAATTTGCCAAATCACACTACCACTGTTACTACTGTACTTAATTTATTATGGTAAAAACCGCTGAGTGTATACCCACAAGTGTTCAGCCCGAAACACAGCAAAGAATGTAGGCTTAAATACAATCATTTTTATCACCCTTGCTCTGTGTCTTTGATAATGACTATTTTGCCTTTTCATGTCTGTATACGACAGGGTCGCAGCCAGGAATTTTGTTCGGGAGGGGCCAGTCACTGCCGTCCTCAGATTTCAAACTTTGTCTATTTTGCACAAAGATCATTTTGATGTCACTGGTGAATTTCTGGTCTATTACAACAGGATATGCCGTCAAAGATCTTCTACCAGTCGGCACTGATAAATTTTAACAAAGACAAGAAAACGTTGCCTTTGCAGTGGTCATTATCAAGCAGTTGTTAACCAAACATTTTTCAATGGACATTAACTAAGAGTAGCACAAAGCGAAGCGCCGTGCAATGTTGTCATCGAGAATATCACTGATTATGCCTATTGAATAAGTCAAAATCAACCAAAATTATGTAAGTGGATTCATAGGAACAAATCAGAGGGTGCCAATAGCGAAATTTTGAGTTTACAAAATACGTGGGAGCACAATTAAAAGATAAAATTCAGTCTGCGTTTCTTTTAGAACAACTCGTCGACAACCATCTCAGGATCAACTGTCACATCCCGGTTGTACACCAAAAAAGCCAATCCATCAGACGGTTTTGCCCAGACCCATAACCAGCTTGGAACACCAGGTGGGGCGAAGAGTTTTCTGAGTGGGGTCAAAATTTTAAGCTATGTGTAATCAGGCCCAATACTAGCTTTGGACACCAGGGGTGGCAAAGAGTTTTCTGAGAAGGGCCCAAATTTTTCAAACTATGTCCAAGAATTTTCAACTAGGCCCAACTGATTTTTCCTGGGGGGGCGGAAAAGTTTGCAGGAGAGGCTTCGCTCCCCTTCTCCCCTGGTTACGGACCTGTGTCCAATAGTTTTAAAGTACTGTATGTCCAACACATTTTACAGGGGAGGCAAAAAATTTTTTAGCTGGTTGCGGGCCTGGTTTTGCCCCAATGTGCTGCGTAGATAGGCTAGCAACCGCTGAGGCGTTGAAAATGAACGTCCATTTGTTGCTGCTGTGACTGGCAACGTTGCAAATATGTGCAGAAAAAGACACAATTGGAGTGTCTCTATAAGGTTTAACTCGCAGCTCAGAGTTTGGGTTACAGGCTCAGGGACTATGAGAGGAGGGTCCGCCAGGTACATTGTTCCGGGCCCAGAAACAGAAAAACAGGCCCGTAACCAGCTTGAGACATCAAGGGGGCAAAGAGTTTTCTGAGAGGCACAATTTTTTTAACTATGTCCAATAGTTTTAACTTTGTCCAGGAGAACATTTTTCTTGGGGTGCCTTCGCCCCCTTCTACCCCCTATTTACGGGCCTGCTGAAGGAACGATTGAGTGTTTGTTACTAACATACTCGGAATAATGTAGCAAAATTAATCCCGCCCGATGATGAAACTAGTTTAGCCTAAAAGATTTGGTAAGAAGTGTGATGTATTTTATTATGAATTGCTGGCAGTGCATTTTCCTGATACGATGTATTGATAATTATTAGCAGCAATTATTGTTGAACTTGAAGGTTTGCCTACTTTGTCGAATTTAAGACATTCACGATTACTGTCCCAGTGTGTCCGTTTAACTGAATTTTCCCTTACGTCTTTCATTTTTTAATATTTTCAAACAAATATTTAATAAAAACTCCCTCTAAAAAACCAAGAATTTTAAACTAAGAGATATTTCAGGACGCAAATGCTTATAGTGCACCGCAAAGGTGTGCTGTGGATTTTGCTGATTGTTAAACTTGCGCCGTGAGCTGATACAAGGTCGAATCAAAAATGAGTTTAGGATTAGCGAACATACCCAGAAATCCGGAGATTTCGAAACATACAGGAGAAACTAACCACTGGCAGTATTTCGGCAATGCTTTAAAGCAGTGGTCGCCGTCATGTGGCACGTGTGAATTATTTCCAAATGTTTGTATTAGCCTGAAAATATTCTTGACAATTTCAGCTACAGTAGCATATGCTGAAAGATTTTTCAGCAAGCTTAAACTTGTAAAAAATTATTTGCGGTCTGCTATGTCACCAAGTCGACCTAACAAGATTAAACATTGAGTCTAGCATTGCCAGACAAGTTGATAGTGTTATGAGAAATTTTGCGAACAAGAATACCAGAAAATCGCTTATATAATAGTTAAATGATTTTTTTTCTAATTTTTTCCTAGATTAGATTTTACCATGAAAATTTAGAAGTCATGTTTAAAAACTGGTAATATGGTCACATTTCTTGAGTACTCTTATGTTTTAACGTATTGTTTCATATGATCCATAAACGAGCACTTCCTGTTGAAGTATGATGCACATTAATTAGCCTAAATTTTTATTTGTTTCAAAATAATTTTGCAAGTCTTAGTGGCCCCAAATGGGTTTTGTTCCTCCTAAAAAAATTTAAGAGGCCCTATAGGCTACTGGCTCACTGCTCCACGTAAATATCCATCTGTCAACCGCCAAACCGAGTAACGCACTTCACAAAGAACAGGTTCACTTCGGTGAGAATAAGTCTAAAGATAAGCGGAGTTTTCTAACGCTGGGCTACGTTTTTTGGAGAAAGTTCAAGCCGAATTGGACAATCTCCCGGTGCGTGTGTTCATTAATTGCCTTTTCAACTTTTGAGACGCCTCAGACACGTTAAAAAGACAGTTCAAGCCAAAGTTTCACGGTATCCACCGCGCGATTCTTTCGTTTCATATACAAATCGTAAGCCACTGAGAAACTTATGCAAAGATCGACTTTTAAAAAATTCTTTTGTAAGACGCCGCAAGTTACATTTTGACTGACCCGTAAGACACCCGCAATTATGAAGCGCGTTCATTTCTCAGCGGCCGGCTAGCCTATTTGCAAAAAAGCCTGATACAAAATAATCCATTTTCAGGACCGGGTGAAGCTGAACCAGCTCAGCAACCTGCTCCACGATGCTCTCATCGCAACCGAGAACGTCGACAGATGCGCGATCATTGAACGGCGGGACGGCGAACAAAAGGCCGGATCGCCCGGTTTTACGGTGAGAGTCGCGCTCGCTGGAGGAGCACGCCATCGCGGTGTTGCTTAGCAACGATTGATGTTACGCAAACACTTCGACTGGTGCTCGTTTGCAGCTGACGGCGGAACAGATCGCCGCCTTCGCCGATTACTTCAAGCGGTGCGCGACTATTCGGAAGGAAGGTCTTTTTTTCGACGACAAGAATTACAAATGCGTCCGCGCCGACAAGAACTCGATCTACGCGAAATCGGTAAGGCTTGTCAGGAGCGAAAATTTTCAAACGGGAGTGGCCGCGCTTCGGTGGCTTCGACGGAAGCCACGTGACCTTTTAACGCTTCATAAGTAACGGCGGTGAGGAATCCAACATGCGATGAACAGCGCTTGTAACAGTGGTTCTTAACCGGGGGCACGCTTCCCCAGGAGGGGGCGTCAACCCACATCCAGGGGGCGCAAGTTCTTGCGCGCTTTACAACATGGCAAGTTTTTGAATGGGAAAGTGTTCCCGTTCAATTTACTCAGGTAAAGTCAGGGGGGCTTGAAACACAGGACAATTACTTCAGGGAGGCGTTTTAGAGAAAATGTTAAGAACCACTGGTCTCTCGCAGCAAATTTCCCAAATCGTGTGACTTTTAGAACGCGAAATAAACGGCCAGATTCGACGTGAACGGGCACTGCCAAAAAATTGTCCCAGCCCATCTCGCAAAGTAAATTATCGCAGCCCTCTCGCTGCTGTTGCATGTTTTGAGATTGCAGCGTTTATTCCGAACAAATAAAAACGTTGTAAACTGAAATCCCCGGTGGTTACAAACGTGCCAAACGAAAATGACTGGCGATTACGCAATCACACGAAAACTGGTTGTGATCAAGCGAACAGAGCATTGCGTGTGACGTACAAAGAGGTCAAGCTCTATCTACTGGTCTTATAAGCCAGTGTTTTGAGGAACGTCCAGGTGCATCGTTATTTGCAGCAATTTGCAATCGGAAAACTTCGGATAAACTTCCCATACCCGCTGTTACGATTTGAGCAGATCGAAATAATAATAAAAAGATAACCATTATTCCAAGGCCGACATTTTTAGCTGTAACTGAATCGGTTAAGTTGGAATCTTTCAATTGACAGCCTTCAAATTACGCCAAAACGTCTTTTGAGCAACGCGACTTGGCCTAGCGACTTGTTACGAAGGTAAAACCTTCTGACGGTATACAATGAAACGATTGCTTAGTTCGCAACGCCGTGCTCTGGTGATGGTTGTGGTGAGAACACGGATAAGTTTGGCCCAGGTTCCACGCGAATCTAACCGGTCGCGCTTGTGCTTCCAGCTGAAACCGGACGAAGGCGGCCTGGTCGTGGTCCGAACCAACACAATGCTGGTTATTGCCACGTACTCGAGCAAGATGCTGGCGTCCGTCTGCATTGAGGCGATCGAGAAGCTGGCCGACTACTTCCGCGAGAAGGGCAGATAGAAATCACTTCTTCAGCGACGACAGGTGCGCGTGCAGCGACGGCGTCTTTCGCGCGAGCATCAGCACGTCCTCGGCGCCGATTTTCTTCCTGCGCGCGTGGCGAGCGAACATCTCGGCGTCGGTAGCGAAGGACTTGGACTGCCTGCGCAATATCGCGGCTGTCGTGAGCGCTGGAAAGATCGTCAATCAAGCGGAGCGGAAGTGAGGAAATAACATCAATGAAGCATTGATGAGGAGCGATGGAGCGTTTTTGAATGAATTCCCAAAAAGAATACGTTATTTACTACTTTTAGCACTGCCTAGCTTTGCATGTGAAATATGGCGTTAACTTTCATGGTCTACCGCCTGTGGTATAAAACCTGCATGGAGCTTGAACCAATCGGTCTATGAGCGACAACAAATATCGGTTGCCGAATCGCCTTTCCAGGAGATCAAGAACGGCAACAAGCCTTTGCAAGGCTTATTGTTTCACAATCGCCGTGAACGTGCAAAAGGTTTCATTAAATTTCTTCGCAAAAAGTTTCATCGAATGCAATTTCATTGAATACTTATTTTAATTCCATTAGAAATGAAAACAGGGAACCGACCTACTTCTCGCTTATTGATTAAATACAATGAGGACATGTCTGGAAAAATCCCAATTTTAGTTCCAGAGAAATGAAAACAAGGAACCGGCCGTGTGTTTGTGCTTCGCCCGTATTAAATATTTCCAGACATGTTCAGGTTGCCAGACGTCCTTAACCGCCAAGCACTGTCGTTTAATTTGCTATCAAAACGTGTTATGTCCTTGATTCTTGAAAAACATCTTGTTGCCCTTGAGTATTTTCCGGCGTCCTTGAAATTTCCTGAATAGTTTTAAATTGTTCATTTTTGAACTATTGATCAGATTGAAGAATCAATAATAAACAATGGAAACGAACAGAACAATATGTAGATTTGTTCCATCTTTAAACAGTTGTGTAGTGAAAATTAAACTATTCAAGAACGGTTGTGTTGTCATAATACGTTTTGTTTAGTTTTCAGTTTCGTACATGGTTAGCTAAGCACTGTCTATAGAAAGAAATCTTTTCTCATCAAAGCATGAGACACTAATATCTTACAGGGCATATATTTCGTCTGCAAAGTAGGCATCATTAGCTCTTATTCAAATAGAATCTACCTGACTTGACCATACGTCAAAGCTTGCCGAAAGGGTGAATGAAAGTAGCCATGGGCGGCAGCAGAAATTTTTCCAGACGGGGGAAGCGTCGACATTTTGCTTATGTTTTTCAGGTTGCTGACGTTGCAATGCAAATGGACATTCACAAAACGCTTTACTGTTCCTACACCACAAAGAGAATGCGCCATGAAAGCATGCGCTCCATTCCCATCTATTTAATCTTTAAGCGGAGTGGTATGCGAGTTTGTCAGAAAGATGTACTTTCTGTCATCTGTTACCGCTTTTGCTGAATTGTCGCATAAATGTTACCATTGTGAACTGCATACAACTGAGTCTGAAATGGACTTGAACTATCAACAACTACGCTTGCGGTTCTCTCATAAGTCTGTGCTAGTGGAACAGAACTCACTTCTGAAATCGTTTGTCCGGATTATTTTTTGCACTTCGACTACCGGAAATGCTTTTTCTTTTATAAACTGTTTAATGTCTGTTTTTGCAAGCACTTTCTACAAATAAGTCATAATTTAAAAACAATTAACATTAGCAGTGAAAAAACAAGAAAGTTAGACACTCTCGCAAAAACTGTTTCAAACAATGAGGAATAGACTTGATAAGTTAAGAACTTACTAAAATTAGACAGAACACTTACACGCACAAGTAAAAACTGAGCAGTTGAATCGTGAAAACTCACCACAGCAATTCCAGCTTTGCACTTAAGACGTTATACCACAAACCTTTCATAGAGGTATTTCTAACAAGCCACGTAGTTTTATGCTGTGTGAAAAGAAGCCTGCATAAGTGTAGCTTAATAATAAGCTATTCACTCAGGCACATTGGTTGCACACACAAGCTCACACTATAATGGATTTTTCAAACTTGTGGAAGCGGAAATATTGCTACAAATTCACCCACCCTTGCTTCTTTTCACACAATATAATACAACGTCTCTTACCGTTATCAGCAGTCACGGTTTCGCTACATCACCTACCAAAAATGTCTAAGGTCAACAGTCACACGCAGAAAAACATATTAACTATCGTAACTTGAAGTAAACCTTTGATGGTTCGTTGCCATGTTATTGTTACGCTACAAAGAACCAGTGGCGTAACCAGCACAAAAATTTCGGGGGGCCAAAATGTTTCATTTTAGGCGAATAACACTATTTTGCTTAGAAAAACACCTCTCAAAACACAAAATGACTATATTTTCTAAAAATTTTGGAGGGGTATGGCCCCTTTGGCCCTCCCTGGCTAAGCCTATGCAAAGAGCAACAGTAGAACAACGCGCTCGCAAGTTTCGCAACGTCAGTCTGCAGACGAAGGAGAGGACATGAGTGAACTGCAAGCTCATCACTGCATCACACCAGAATGGTGAAACTGGTTCTTTTGCAGTGTGAGTGCCATACCGATAAATCAAGTGGCATTGAAAGAATTGAATCAATTAACTGTAATCAAGATGCTGACCAGGCATGGGGTAATCGTAATCGATTACAGTGTTTTGAGTAATCGTAATCGACGATTACTTTCGCGATTAAACATGGAAATCTTCATCCTACATCACTGTTCGATGAACCGCCGTTTTGGTGGCTATGTTTCCTTCTTTATCATAGTTTGTTATGGTCATGTTTGAGGGGGGCCATTAGCTTCCCCTCAAACATAACTATATTTTCCTCCTTTCCACAACGTTGATAAGTAGCATGTCAACAGAGATCATACACGGATACTGGTAAAAAAAACCTCAACGAATCCAGTCAGCTTTTGTCAATCGTTGACGTTTTGTCCAATAGGCAGATGCGTAGCAAAATTGACATCACTGTTCATTTCATTTCAAATGAAAAACATTATGCTATGTTGCGCTTGCAGACAATCCAAAAGACATCACACAGCTGAAAACAACGTACCGCGCAGTTTGAAGAAATAGTCAGCAATTTTGAAATTACTGACATACGACTTTTCAGCGTTGCTGGGCGAAGTTTAAGCCTGATAGATGTTTGACTGATAAAAGATTTGAAGCGTTAATGCTTATCAGCTGTAACAAACATTCAAAAATTTGATTATTTTTGTTTAATCAATATTGAAAGTGTTTGTTGCAGTGGCGTAATTGACGTAGGGCGAGGGTAAGTTTCCCTTCTCTGGCAAGGGTTAAATATAAAAAAAACGAGTCACAACTTGACTTATATTTCGGTTTTAGTATTATTTTGGTTTTCAGTAAGTTGTCGTTTTTTTGCGTTTTTCGGTAAGTTTCAGAGATGCGTACTGGTCATTGGCAACGGCACTCACTCCACCACCTCAGCAAAAATTGTAACCCTAACCCGAAGAAGTTCAAGCGTGTGGTCGTAGCACGAAGATGTACAAACGCTTTTGAACTACATTTAACAAGCTACCGATTTGTTTGAAGAAAGTTAAGACCACAGCATCGTCCTTTGCTGTGTAAAAATTAATGACGTTCCAAATGCATCTGCATAAGTTTAAATCGGTTCAAAATATGGTGTTAAAAGTTAGTTCATAGTTGTCAAAACTATGCTAACTATCAGGTACGCATGGCAACGACGCAATAAACAAAAAAGTGTTTTAAAACGCAAATTTTTCGAAAAACGTTTCAACGTTTGAACAAAGGTGTTTCGTTATGGGCAAAAACATTGTTTTGGGAAAAATATATTTTTCTGAACAAAGATAAATGTATGAGAAAAAATAAAATGTAAAAAAATTGTATTCTTTATTAATTTCGTGTTTTAAAGCTCGATATTCTATACTCAAGCATAATACAGTTGACAGGTTAAAGATTAAAAACACTACTACAAAATTGCTGAACTTACTTAGAGACAGCATCGGACACAGAAAATTTTTTTTGGGAGATAATTCCAATTGCAACACCATATTAAAGCGGATTTAAAGTGAGCAATACTCCGGGGAGTATTTTCCTTTGATTTAGGGTTTTAGTATAGGCCTAGCCATTCACATTCGGGTTCACCATCATTCCTCAAGTTTTTTTTCTGAGTGTTGGCTGGTGGGTCCCCCAAATTGGCCAGTGGGCTTCTTTCAGCTAAGTTTCCCCCTGGCTCAAACTTCTATTATGCAACTGGTTTGTCGCCTGCACAAACATCTCAGTCAACTATTGATGTGTTTTTTCTTTTTTCAGGTGCTTAATCCTTACAGAGTGGCAATTTCGTTTATTGCATTCATTCATATCGTATGTTGTCTCAAAATATAGGCCTGCTTACTTCAAAGCTTGCAAATGGGTTTTTGTTTTCTTTCTGAGAATATTTCAAGACAAATGTAATCGCGATTGTAATCGTGATTACTTTTAATGTAATCGTAATCGATTACATTGTTATTTTGCTTATTCGTAATCGTAATCGAGAATGTGGCAAGTAATCGTAATCGATTCCATTGTGCTGTAATTGCCCCATGTCTGATGCTGACTTCAGATTTTCTAAAAATTTATGGTTCTTAGCCTCAATTTCCAGGAGGTAAATGCCCGTTTTTTTCCCGCCCTGCAGCAGGCCCGTAGCCAGGTCTTAAGATTTGAGTGGGAAAAAATACGTTTTCAGAGGAACAATAATTTTTAAAATTATTATGTGTTTTAATAACGATTTTTAAAAACACAACAATTTGGGGTGAAGAAAATTTGGGGGAGCACCGTCCCCGAATGTCCCCCGTGGCTACGGGCCTTCCCTGCGGACGCCCATGAAAGCTGCTCACCGTATTTCTTTGCGAAACAAAATGTCCTTGAAAAAATTTCAAATTATCCGGCAACCCTAAGACATGTCCTCATTATATTTAATCAATAAGCGCAAAAACTATTGACGGTTCCTCTATGTGCAAAAGACAACTCATTCTCCAATCAAAAAATCCTCTTATCTTCCCATGTCATGGTATACACGTGGGGCTGAAGCGAACGGCCCGGTTGTCTTGTCAAACCGCCTCAGAGAGGAAGTGAACCTTAGATTGATCGATGGAGGAAGTCGTTGACGTCATAGCGCTAGCACGCTGGGCGTTTCGGCCAAAGAGTGCTCTCACTTCCATATGTATGGAAGTCGCTTTTATGTTTTGCTTTCTGTCATGTTTTCCTTTCTCCTTTGTTTGGCCGCCTTCTGTTCGCATGTAGTGGTAGCTATCGCATAGCCACTACAGGGCGGTACCAGGACAAGCCAGTTGGAGATGGCAAAATCAAGAAAATTCGCAATAACCCCAATGCATTTACTTTGCCAAATTGTGAAATAAATTTAACTTAAATTGACACCCTTTTTCATTCACTGCGACACACAGGTAGTGCAAGATCACTGCTCCTTCGCATTTGATCAATAATTAAGGAGTCGGCAACCTCAGTGTCCCAGAGATTCATAGAGAGTTTTAAACGTGTCTGAATGCAAGCCCATTGGAGAATGTGTTGTTTAAGAAACTTTATTGAATGACCTACTTTTTAAGATAAAATGAACATGTACGCTTTGAAACAAAAAATATCAGAATGCTCAATAAACAAAAAATTACGTTTTGTTGCTTGAAAAGAGGTTGACAACAATTACGAAGCGAATCTGGCACGTAGCAACAAGCACTGACCTCTCAGAGCTTTTCAGTTACTACCGGCAGGGGCCTTTTCGCAGCAAACGATCAGCCACCAATCCTTTGTCTACAAATTATACCGCTGTAGTTTGCATTTAAGTATATCGTTTTTTTGAAGCTTTCCCGTCGTGCAATACAACGTACTCAATATTCTTCTACTGAAGCTATACACTGCAGTGTGTCGCACAAAGAGTGTTGGAGATGTTTGGGAAACACAGAGTTTGCAAAAAAAAACAACAATACAATGAGATCATATTGCTGGAACAAAGTTCTTTCAGATTTGAACTCGCGATAACTTGTCACGCAAAGAAATGTTAGTTTAATCACATATCGCGTCATGCAAAGGGAAATAGTCCTTTTCATGTTTTTTTCTTCGGTGGTGATATTCAGTCCAGCTGGCAAAACGATTTGATCACAATTCATAACGCTGGATATCATGGCAATGCCCAAATTTAACAGAAAACCCATCTCCCTGTTTACAAAATCATCGAATCGCCATGTGGTAAATCAAGCACCCTATGATAAAATTATATCGTCTTGATAAAGAAAAACAATTGATGCAAAGTTCTTGCCAAACAAGACTTTGTCAACCCCATGGTCAAACATTAAAAAAGTTTCAGTTGTCTGATGATTATGCTGTTCCGCCACAACTAAATATAATAGATCTGTGAGTATGTGTACTGTCAATTGTAAGCTTCAGCTCAAAGTAACAGTGTGAGACCGAAATGACGTGCAGCAGACATGATGCAAGCCTATATTCATATACTGGCAATGAAAATGGCATGTTCAATAAACAAAGTAGTCGCGTCCACATTTGCTAATCGGTTGATTTCAACAATAGCAAAAGTAGCCACTGAACAAAATTGCAGACATTATATAATCTGGCATCAATAATCACATGAAACTGAGGGGACCAAACATAATCTGTCATCTGTTTTCATGAGGTGTTTTCACAACAGCACTACAAAATAGCATGGAGACATTTAGTTTAAGGAAAGTTGTAAACAAAGTTGCTTTCTTGCCACAGAAGTGTGCACACATACATGACAAAATTACTTCTGAATCATAATATTTTTCTTGTATATATATTTTTCTAAATCTATTTGAAAAACACAAAAATATTCATTTGAGTTTGAACTTCACATTTGATTGAACCTGCTCGCACTAACAAGAAGAATTTCACTAACACCTAAATATCAAATCATAACTTCCACAAGGAGATTCGCTTTCAATACATTTATCTCATAATACAACCACTAAATTTGAAATTGTATCTAATCAACATAATTTTGTCAAACATACAGCACATCAAAAACAAACTACTTTTTATTGCGTTTTTATTTAAATTATTCATTCAAATACTTCATGTATAACAATAATCCATTTAAAAGCAAGAAGCCACGCCAAAAGAACANTTATGTTTTTACCTTTTGAAACCTGCAGTATCTTGCAGTAAGGAAGGGTGGTCAGAATAGTCAATGGGCANGCACATCATTTTGTGTGAAAAACTTGTCAGACTGCCTAGATACTTAGCAATCAATNGGCCACCTTTCAACTTTACAGTTTTTAGTGTGATACATACAAGTAAACTTTTATAGAAGGAAGTCACATTGTTTCAATAATTGTTTTGATACTTTTCAACTTGTAAGATGTGTAGCATTGTTTTTGTAACTCCAATACTACTTTTGTCTTTGTGTGTAGTGAAAGGGTCTTCCCAAAATGCAGAGAAATTAATTTAATGCAGCTGTTTACACACACTTCTTGAACTTCAGGGCTGTCTCAATCTTCAGTAGCAACTGTGACTTCCGTCTATAAATGGGGAAAGTCACAGTTGCTACTGAAGATTGAGACAGCCCTGAAGTTCAAGAAGTGTGTTCAAACAGCAGCATTAAATTAATTTCTCTGCATTTCAGGAAGACCCTTTCACTACACACCAAAACAAAAACAGTATTAGAGCAATAAAAGCAAAGCTACACTTTTCACAAGTTGAAAATTATCAAAACAAATATTAAAACAATCAACAGCCACTTTTCCATGTATGAACACACCACTTCGACGTTTTCTGAACTACATTAAGACAATGATTGTTGAAAACACAAAACTACTACAGGTATAGGAGGGTGGAACAGCTTGGAAACAAAACCTTGAAAAGGCAGTTTCACCTGAATGCAATTTCAGCAAGTGTGGCAATGGAATGTTTGCTAAAGACAATTCCGGTGTCTTGGGAAATCTCTTCACAAATTCGACCCGTTGTGTAATGTATGACCTGAGCAACATATATCAAATTAATTTACTGAGGTTGAAAAAAAATATTTGTTCAACAGCTTACTTGCTTCAGTTTCTGTTCTTCTGAGTCTCCCTCCATAATTGTTCTGCTAACCAAAAAAGCACTCAGTAATATGTCCCTTTCTCTTACTTTGAACTAATACCTGCAGAACAGTACAAAACAATTACACAGATTACCTCAATAAAATTATCTCAACACTTAAGATTTACTTGCACACAAACACGAAACTCATAAAACAATTGGAAGCTTTGCAAGCATACTAAGTGCCACAAATTGTATTTCATTAACAACAATTGCTTTGATATGGGAAAATGCACTAAAATTGATTAATTAGAATTTGTGGTTAATGCACACGACCACAGATATACATATAGTGCCCAGAAATTAACGAAATTTGAAAATTTAACAGTTTATATTGACAGAGTGTAATGAACTCAAAGTAGCACATTGAAGGATGGCAATAGATTAGTGGTACTACCTCCACCTTTGAATCAAAACGTTGGTTGGTGATTCATAGCTGCTGATGTGATTGTTGCAGTTACTGTAGGGCAAGAAATTTTTTCCCAAAAACACCCCAGCAAAAACAAATTAGGCTTTGGCCAGCTGCTGCCACCAACCTGGAAACAGGTCTTGCTTATGTGTTGTGTTAAGCAAGGGAAGTGCCTCTACTTCGTTCCCTGGGCATCGGAAGGATTTTTTCCATCGAGGGCCAATGGTGTATTTTTCCAAGCGCCAAAAAGATTTTCCCAGGGGGGCCAAGAGTGGTACAATTTCATTTTACCCACTCTAAATTAAGAGAACAACAATTTTGGCTAAAAATAAAACGGAAGATGTCAAATTTAAAAATCCAGGGCGGACAGAATCCCTGCCCCCATTTTGACGCCTATGCTTGGTGCTATTAAGATCAAAATTAAAAAAATGTGAGCCTGAGACATTTCTTTCAGTAATTATGATAAGTTGGACATATTTTCCTTATCTACGATAGAGCTCAATTGGTAAACATAATCTTTTCACAAATCTACACTTCTTTTAAACAATCTTTTCAACAAAACCTAGCCTTGAGTAAATACCGTCTATACTTTNTATAAATTATTNATTTTTCATTTAAACATCAATATGATACCAATTGCTCTAAATACAAGTATATACTGTTTCTTATCAATGATTGTATTCTTAATGACATCACTTATGGACTTAAGTAATGATGGTTCATGATCAAATTAACTTTAGCAACACACCTCCGCAATTAATAACTATATGTACATCTGTCTGAAAATAACATTTATGCTTATTTTTTGAAATTATGACTGGGACTTTTAAAAAATCTTCATTTTTCCTCTGTTATTTAAAGCTCTTGTATGACAGTGACTAATTGCAGTAGTTGCTGCTGTGTTGTCTTGGTGTCTGTTTTCTCCAGCATTGCCAACGCGTAGCAAACTAATCCTTCAGTGTGCATCATGGTGCTTTATGATGTTTGTTTTTTCTAAAAAATGAGATGCAAAAACACTTGAAACCTTGATCAAAACAATTTACATGCTTTTGTGAACATCCCCATTCGATAATTTTAGCGATTTACTTTGCAACTTCACGTTAAATGTCTTCAGTGCTGAATTATTTTTTGACAATGAGTGAATGAAGTTACAGCTGGTTTGTGTTGTTTCAGTGTTTGGCATCTCCCTGTGTTGTCCGTGCTTATCAATTAACACTTGCTCTGCATTGTGCTGTGACTAACCATTTTTGTGTTAATTTTGAGTACCATTGTGATATGGACCACAAGTCTGACACAAAAATTAAAATAATTAAACTCACTCCCATAACAATAATTGTCCCTACACAAACATACTACAAATGCTTGGTACTTCTACCCAGGTTGGTTGTGGCAGTGTTCCATATAAAGTGTTTATGTCTGCAGCCATATGAGAAACTCCAGCGATACAAAAAACAACTAGCAATGGCAAAGCAGTAAAATCTGCTTGCAAAGTGTTTTACTAGGATATTGATTTTGTGTCAATTCCGCATTTTCAATCCCGTAAATTGCAAGGCAGAGCTTACAGGTGAAACGATGAAACACTAAAGCAAGACTTCAGAGAACATTCATGCCACGTACAGTTTAAAACACACGGTAAGGCTTTTAGCATTAGGGAAAACATGTGGACTGTAGTTTAAAACAAACACCATGACCATTATGTTGTTGTCAACAAAACTGAAAGACTAAGTCAGCACCAATTGTTGCAGTTTGGAAAATTCTGGAACAACAATTATAATATAATTATATATCCTAAGTCAGGTTTTGCAACATATTCCGCAAATCTCTTGCGGGCTGCAAGTGGCAACTGGTGCTCTCAAATTAGTCAAAATGTTCATATATTTTCAGTTTAAAAAGAACCATGCTTGGGCGTGTTTCATTTTTTGATGACATAACAGTGCTCAGCACTTTATCTAATTGCAATCAGATTGGATGTGTGGTTTTTTCAAGGAATAAGGAAAATGTCACTTGGGTATTTTAGATGCTGACGTTTGGGTATTATTTCTTGCCCTCAATTTTTTTTATAGAAAAAGTAAGTGTCATTCATATACTGATAGGTATAAACACAACTGTCCTTGCTCTGCAGACATTTTTAAAGCCTTGGTTACTGTTGAAGTTATTTGAATTGTCAAGAACTACTGAGGTAAAACAATTAGAGAAGCATAGCTTCAAGTCTTAAAGTAGCAAGGTAAAGCAACCAGGGGCAATAGATTACATGCCATGCTCATTTTTCTGATACAAGATTGCACTATTCTTATACAGTGACATTTCAATTTCACTTGTGGTGACTATCACAGTCATTTTTGCACCTGGGCACCATCTACTGGTGGCCAACTTTGAATACATGGTGCTATCTTATGGACATTGCATTAAAATAATAAATAATCATATTTTATTGCAGACTCATGGTCCATATCACAGACACGAGAGCACAAAAAGTGGTTAGCTATACATCAGCGCACATTACAGAAACGGTGTTTGCACATGACCAACATTGGGAGGAGCAAAGTACTTCATCCTCATCACAGCTGCATCGTCATTCGCAAGAGCACAGAAAATGGATAACCATACAGTAGCGCATCACACAACCGGTGTTAGTACGTGTCCAACCTTGAG
>JGI24159J19872_10002788_pt1 | contig 21175 bp, 13 predicted proteins | sample Ectturendosymbi4_FD_19872 | JGI IMG/M metagenome (IMG submission 19872) | reverse complement strand
CAAAATCCAAGGGTGAACGATCCCCCATGTTCACCCCCTTCCGACGCCCCATGTTCACCCCCTTCCGACCCCCATGTTCACCCCCTTCCGACGCCCATGAACTGATGCAAACGTGGTTGAAATTTGCAAACAAAGTAAACTCTGGAAGTGTTGCAAAGTCGTATGGAAAACAATAATGCAACAAGTAATAATTTAATGAAATCAAACAACTCTTTTGCTTCGAAAAATACCAGTTGTTGTTTATGATGAAAGCAGTTGCTTTACGAAACATCTGGCACAGTGGTTCGTAGCCTTTTCTCTACTACGCCTCCCTTCAGTAATTGTCCTTTGTTTCAAGCCCTTGGCTATAAATAAGTTGTAAAAGCAAATGTATTTAATGGTTATTTTATTGATCAAACTTTACATGTTGAAGAGCGCGTAATGGCTTGTGTCCCCTTGAAATTTATTGAAGCCCCCCTCGGGAGGTGTGACCTCCCGGTTAAGAACCACTGGTCTAGCACGATGCTAATCATGGCATTGGTTATGTCTTCATTGTTTCTTGGTTGCAATTGTTGTGTAATGAAAGTACATTACGCGTGATGCAACGGATGATTTAACTCGGTTGACTAAACTTGGGAAATGACTCAGCCTGCTGCGACTCAGCTTTTTGTTGACGATTTGAGCATGACGTAACACTTCGACATTTAACGCCGAGACTCAACTCCACTTATAGATTCATGTCTTGAGCATATACCTTTTGCCCCTAAGTTAAGATGGGGGTTCCAGAAGAAACATTTCGAGCAAATGCGCAAAGCCGTTAAACAAGGCCAAGGGCAGCAGGACCAGAAATGAAGGACTCAATTATACAGTGCAAGGGTTCTCAAGCAACAGGAGTAGCAGAAGCAGCAACTCGTCTGGATTTCCCTCCTACCTGAAAGCGTAACCTGCAGCACTTTTTTTTAGCAGGGGTCACCAACGTGGTGCCCGCGGGCACCAGGTCGCCCGCAAGGACGATGTAGGTCGCTCGAGGACCTGTTCTAAAAATAACATTAGCATGATCAATGTCTTCACATTAACGAATATTAATAGTAAAATAATTGAAGGTAAACTGAGCATAATTTGTATTTCAGAAGTGTGTATCAAACTAGTAGGCCTTCGCATTAATCGGTACACAAGAAGTAGCTTGCAGTTTCAAAACGGTTGGTGATCCCTGGTTTATAGCAACACAAGTCTGGAGCAAAGTTTGTGAGAAATGACAACTTCCAGTTTGTTTTAACGTTGGGTTTCGGCTAGTGCGCCGTGATCTAGCTAATCGTACTTGTCAATGCTAGCGTGGCTTGCTTATGTACCGCGTCATGATTATGGTTAAATTCTGACGTTATGCCCGCTTATATTATCGCCGCTGTGGTCTTGTACGCCAAGGAATATTCAAGCAGCCTTTGCCGATTTACGGTCACTACTAAAAGAAGACTTGCAGTCAAGTATCTCTAGGGATTTTGTTTGTCGAGTCATTCTCCACTAACGGTTACCACGATTATCAGTGAACTTTCACATCTTGGTGGCCACCAGGAATTGGCCTGGCTGGGTAAGGCTATACATTATACAGTTGCTGCTGTGACGAAATTCGCTTAGACAGAAAGGCTTTGTTTGCGGTTATTGAAGCTGATGAGTACACTTATGAACGATGCAAGGTGTGCCACGCTGTCTATCAGTTGCAAGCAATAAATTTCACTTATGATTTTTTGGCCTGTATTCCGACCTACAGTGAACATGAATGCAGTCAGGTGGTTGAGGTGTGGAGATTCACATCAGAGGTGGAGAGGTTTTAATAAAAACTAGAATGAAACTTCGTAAAGCCAAAAGTGAAATCCTCAGGCAATCAACGATTTACTGTAGGTATCACTGACTGCCAGTTCTCACATTTTGAAATAAAGTTTACTCTTTTTAAGGAAATGTCTATTTTTTTCTTGTTTGGTTAAAGCTTGGAATTTGACTGAAATTGAGCTTTCTCAAAACAATGCCGCAAGTGTTGGTGGCGCATCAGATCGCAATCTGTTTCATTTGTTCAACATTATCGGAGAATGAAAATGAAAGTCAGCTGGATTTAACAAGTTAGAAAGATAGCAAGACCCATTTCACAATTCGATCATGTCGTTAAGGCCCAGGAACAGACACGTCATCGTACGACAACCTTCTGACTCATTTAAATTTCTTGTGTGTAATTACACACATCTGAATGTATGTATCTGCCCGTGTTAACCCACAAGAAGTGTTGGCAACAAATCCTTCCGTCATTACTGACCTTCCAAGCCGTAAACAGTTCGATTTTCTGTGGCTGTGGTCTCGTAAAAAGACTGGCCGTGAGTTCTGTTCGTTCTTCGCTGACGTAATAAAGTGCCGCGAGACATTACGTCAAAACGCGTTTGATAAATAACCGGCTGGTGCGATAGAAGCGGCGTGGTTCGCTAGCTGGTATTCCCGTCCACGGTTTGGGGTTTTCGTTAATCTCTGAACTCTTGCCTTCACAAATGCCAAGTTTTAAATGGCAACAAAACAGAAGCAAAAAAGTAAACATCTCTTAATTACAGAGTACAAAAAATTTTGTATACCAACTATAAAAATCACTTAAATACCTCTAAAATATACTGTTATCGTTGTCCTATTCGAAGTAAATAAACAGACTTAAATTAAACAGTCAAAAATGTGCGGTTAGATTGTTGTAGTGTAATACACACTGAAAACGTCTTGTTTTATTGGATTTATGGATCATGGAAAAGTTATTGTGTTTTTTTTCAGTAAACAAGGACAAATGCGACTCTAGAAGAGGAGCCCTGCTTCACACATAGTTTTGCATCTGATACATTTGAGGGTTGTCATTGAAAAAAAAAAAACGCTTTGTCAGAGGACAAAAGGCAAATAACTGATACGAAAGCAAAGAACTTAGCAAAGCCAACGGCACCAGGTCCTCTCACTTTTTTGCCATGCAAAGTACATTGTGCTCTTTCAAAACTTTTTTTTCAAACTGAAAGGCCTCGGGAGTTTCAAGCGAAGTGAGATATGTCACAACGCTGTGCGCGTGGCTTGCTCCTTCAACACTATTTGTGGGCTTTTCGACTCATTTGGAATTCCTTGTAAACCCGATCATTAACGTCGTTTTATTGAATTATTTTAAAAGTTTCAAAGATTTCATACTCCAAAAAAGTAACAAACATCATTTTCTTCCTCTCGCTTAGCAGTTTGCCCCAAACGATGTTTTAAAAACGTCAAAACTTTATTGACCGTCTTGAAATATAACCAGCACAATTGGGAGGTCATCGGAGACATCAAAGTGAAACGTTTCAATGGGATTGCAAAAGTAATCATCAAATACCTTTGCCATTTTTGTCATAGACAGCAGATGCATCAAAGCACACTATATTGTAAGGCGCAAAGAATATGTCGCTTAAAAAAGCAGTGTAAAACGGAATCCATCAATAAATTCAAAGGTTCTAATGTTGGCATTCCGCATGAAACTTGGTTAAAAAACAATTTGTGAAAACGCTGGGTAAGGATGATGTTGCACTTCAATATCTTCAGGTCCTATGTTTGCCAAAGGCACTGAAGCAAAAATGCATGGTTAAATTTTGAATACATAGCTCTCCTGGCAACGAAAACCACACTTCAAACCAAATATGCTGATTTTTGACAGTTTCTGAGTGGACGTGATTGGAAAACAAAAACCAGAACCTTGGAACAAAAATCGCGTTATATGGTGTTATTTCTATTATTGTTACCCTGGTAAAACGCTTCGCCACATCGAAATTACTTTAAAGCCATTCCTTTAGACCAGCTATGTCCGACCAAATGGCTTACTGGGCCAAAAAGTATCTCACTATCTTAATCAGGGCCGCACATTGAATGACATCTTATTGAGTGCCGCACACTGAATGGCTTACTTTGATCTTAGCAAACTAAATTTAGCTTAAACTAATATACTGAAAGTGTGCGAACCTAACCGAAATGGTAACAGACGTGATAAAGTGGTTCTGAGGAACACCTGCATTAAATATGTCAAATTCAAGATTAGCAAAACAAGGACAGGTTTTCAGTATGTGGGATACTTTTACGACAGCCAAACATAAACTGGGCCTCACAAAGCCCTCGACTGGGCCGCGGGTTGGACATGGCCGCTTTAGACCTTGCAGGTTAGTAACCTGGTTTTGCAAATTTGGATTAATTTTTAAAATTGTGCAAGTAGTAGTAACCAAGAACAGCCGACGCGATCATTTTCACCGTTTTGCATTTTCAAAGTGTCATGTTTTGCTTAGACATGTTGGATTGCATTAAAACGTCTTGACATTTCCTAATTTTTGTTTCGAAGTATGCACAGAAATTTTCAAGTTGAAATCTCCACCAACTTAATCTCAGGAGAAGGATTACCTTGACCAACCAAACGCGGCCATGTTGACCGTTATGAAAAAGGCATTCTCAAAGAGCCCTCTCTGACGGCAGAGAGGTGCGAAACCGCAGAATATTTCTGATTGAGAAAATTGTGGGCAGCTTTGTCTTCTTTGGTATGTCCAACTGTGAAACAGGCGGCTAACGTAGCGTCTTCATGACGCAAGAAGAGGCAAAACATATCTTTTTGTTACAAGCACAGCACAAAGCTAAGCTGGTCACCAAAGCTAAATTGGTAACCACAGCACAACAGCTGGGAACTAATAACGAGAAAAAGAGCACTAAGTCCAGGAAAAAGGTTTGAGGTAAACAAGCAGAATTTTAATGATGTGCATCGATTACTTTGTGTTTGATTCTGTTGGAACTGCGACGTAGCCTACAGCAATTTAAAATATAATGTCTGATCAGTGATCAGAAGGTTCACTACAGAGCAAGCATTAACTAGATTGAATTTTCTTCATGAGAAACGTTTTAAGTGAAGGTGACGTCGAATACCGAACAGAGACTGTGACTGGGAGCTATCAGCATCGGGAGAGAAATTGAACGGTGACGATGAGCTGAAAAACTTTCCAGATTGTTTGCGCACAATCGATGCTGCACTTCCTGTTGCGTCTGACAGCGATCAGTTTCCGGTCAGTTCAAATCCAAACGCAGCTGATGGAACAGCAGGGGAAAGACGCAGCATAGGACAAAACTAAATTTGTGTCTATAACTTCTGTAGACGCGCAGGCCGACGATTTGCACACAGTGTCCTCACAGAACAACCGGGTCAATGCGGGCGGAGTCGACAAATATCAAATTCACTTTTATGTGCCTTTTAATTACTTCTTGGTATTCACAGGATGTACCTCTAACAAAACTGTACAAATGTAGAAGCACGAAGAGTTTACAGCAACAACGACTGGAGGGTGCCTCATACTGAGCTCTTGGCCTTCATTGGGTTGCTTTATGCGCGGGGAAAATACCTAAGAAAGAATATTCCTTAGTCAAGTGTCTGGAATACGAAATGGGGAGCGTCATTTTTCCAGAGACTAGGGCTAGAAATTGTTTTCATGAGCTTCCTGCGATTTTTCAGCTTTGAATACGCAACACCGGGTTAATGCGTTTGCATATCTGACACGTTTGCTTTAGTTTCAGATGTGTGGAGTGGGTTTGTGGGCAACTGCGTATCTTGCCACAAACCTGTAGCAGACGTCACAACAGACGAGTAACTGTTTCCAACAAAAGTTCATCGCCAAACGATTGACGCAGTATTTGCCCAACAAACCGGATAAATTTCGCATCAAGTCCTGATTGGCCCTGGACCTTGAAACAAAATGCATTTTGTGAGTGCAATCCCTTACCCGGCTAAAGATGAGACACGTGCGCCTTTGCAGAGGTTTTCCGACTTGTTTGTCATTGATTTTATGAAACCTTCCTTGGAAAGGGAAAAACTGATACAAGTGGTAGCCTTTCCCCCTCGTACGACCTGGTCAAACAATTGCGACAGACGGAAACGACCATAGTTGGCACGGTCAACAAGGCTAGAAGAGAACTTGCTCCCTCAGCAAAAACAACACAAGCAACTTGGTATTCAAGCGTGCTCCTGAAAGTAGATGATGTAACCATGCTGACTATTTATCAATGCAAGCCAAAGAAAAATGTGTGTTTTTAGCTCTCTTTATTTGTCTGCTGGTGTTGATTCGTCAGAGAAACGAAAATCAGTAACGATTGAGTTTTGCAATAAGCTAAACATACAGTAGATGTGACAAATCAAATGGTTCGGTAGTATTAAGTAAAAGAGGGTACATTTCTGTGTTAATTTTAAGATGTTTTATAACGTCTTAGATTTAGCTTGTATCAGTGCGTTCTTGCTGTACGAGAAAAGCTGGAGAGACCATCTCAAGGAGAGTTTTAATTTTCAAACTGGCAACTGAACACAGGCAAGATTGTCTCGCGGAACGAAGAGCTGGGAAAACTACATCTGAACAAGCATCGAATAGAACCACAAAGAAAACTATGAAGCGGAAACGTCAAGTGGCCACTTAGTGCAAAGAATACAAAAGTACAAAATGCTGCCATATGTGCAGCAAAATGGTTTGTGGTGAGTGCACAGTTGACGATTCGGTTGAATTTGTCACATGTGCTACGATCCCAAGCATATCCACTTTAAGTAAATGAAATGTATTTGCACATAAAAAACAATACATTGATTGTGTATATGTAAGATTACAAGTAATTTAAAACACTTTAGTGAGATGTACTCATTACCGCTACGGGGTCTTACAAAAACGTGATACAATTCCTAGCGCAGTTTAATATCTTAATCGAAAATTTAGCGTCGCAGGGGTCTGCGTCCAAAACGACCGCTCTTGACTGTTTGCGACACCCGAAAACCCTGTCTTTTTTGGTGTTAAGGCTAAAAGGTTCAAAAATAAAACAAGTCAACCAGCAAAAATCGTCAATACTAAATTATTCAAACAAAAGATCTGGAAGACAGATACCTACTTCCTGTTAAAAACTTTTCTTTGCCCATCCACATTGCGGTCAACTACTAAAGCGTAATTGAACAAATGTCTCATAAACTTTGGGAAAAAATGAAATCCAGTCGTTTGAACAACAAAGTAAACGAAGTTCACATTTTCAAACAAAGCCTAAGCGACCTTCATTGAAAGGTTTCCTTGGTTTGTGACAATTCGACTGTCACATTCGTGTGGTGGTAAAATTCGTTGATGGAAAACATCGTTCATTTGATAGGACAGGCGGTGCGCCAGTCTCAGGTTTGGACCGCTCAAGCACATTCTTAAGGAATCGCTCATTCGCTTTCGGTAACTTATGCTAACAATTCATTTCAGACGTGAAATAGAGGCCGCAACTAAAAAACTCCGCTTTTCTCTGCGAGATGTTTTCAGGTACAGGCAGCGTTTTGCTTCTGCGCAGAAAATTTCAAAATGAAGCTTTTACCAACCGGCCAAATTTGAGGTTCCAGATTGCACGAAGCCGAAGCCTCAACGCCACGATTTGAACTTTTTGTCTCCCTTCTACGAAATACCACACGCCTGCTTGACAAGCGGCATCCTGTGTGGCCTTGCAAAAATAAACGCCTTGTTGTCAGCGGCTCAGCGGTGTGTCTAATTTCGCCATTGAAAAATGAGGTATTGTCTTCTAATGCGTCTATAGCGCACTGATTGCGCCATTCCTCGTATTGCGAGCGTTGTGTGTTCTGCACTGGAATTTGCTCCCGTCTTATTAAGTTTCGTGAAGTATGAAATCCTTGCCGTTGCTCAGTCTTGCAAGCTTGGTTAATATCTCAAGAGTGTTGTGTCCGTTTTTGGTTGATTCTATTTTTATCGTTTTTGTCGTTTTGTTCGCTTTAGAATAGCAACTTCCTTTTAAAGTTCTGGCTTCCATCTGTTCGAACATTTTGCAACAGTGTGGAAAAGCAAGTCTGCATCCACCTGTAAGTAACAAATCTGAGCCGGCTGATCATGCCCTGTGGCATGCAGCAATGATCAGCGACTTCCGTAACGGCGCATTTCCGCAGCTCTTCGCCTGACGTCTTTCCAGTTCCTTTCGAAAAGCGTATACTGAAACGAACATGGCCTGAAACGGTTACAGCTGCATTTGCAAGCTTTTTAAGTTTTGGGGACACGGCAGAAATTTCATAAAGCGATTGGCATTTGTCGGATGTTTGCTTGTGATCGATCAAACTGAAACATTTGCACTTCTTAGCAAAAAGGTTTGACGATTGCGAAATTGAGCATATAGAAGCTAAAATGTTTGTGTGCTGGAATTGTGAAGCATGGTTGAGCTGGTTTTCACCTTTAGCATTTGTGATTGTTTTGTGTTTTTCTCTGAAAGAAATCTATGGGGAGTTGTAACACATACCTGCCAGATGCGCGCAAGTTAGAGCTTAACCTTAGTGACCTTCAAAAAGTTTGAGACAAGGTGATGAAAACATTTTCTGTTTTTCCAGCAGGAAAAGCATTTTTCACCGCCTGAACACAGGCGTCGTTTTTTGCAAAGTGCTAAAAGTCATTGAAAAAAAACGCAGGAGTTCGCAGACGCAAAACCTAATAAGCGAAACCCGATCGCCGGCCAAAGCGGTTTATACTGGCAAACACCCGGCGAGCGCTTAGCGGGGGATGTTTGAGTACCGGCGTGCTTCATCTGCAGTCGTCTCGACGTACATGATATTGCCGGCCGCTCGCATTCCTGCGGTTCGACCCGACATAACACGACGACCGCTGCGAAAGCTGAGAGCCCGTGACTGAAGCGTTCGGTGCTGGGCTGCCCCGCCAACGCTCGCTCTTCTTCAAGGGCGTTTTTTTTCTCCTCGACGGCTAATCGAGCTTTTTTCTCTTTTTGCAGCTAGTCTGGTTTTGTTTGAGCATCGGCTCAACCCGTCGGCGCAGTTGTGTGGCATCGTTTGGGCAACGGATGTGAACTTAGGAGTAGAATTCTTCGAAGCTGTGTTGAGCGTGAGGCTGACGTGCCTGGCTGTTGGCAAGTTTCAGTCGCAAACTCTGCTGCTTCACCAGTAGGGATTTGACAGTGACGAATCGGTCGGTTGCCAATACAGTTATTTTGCTGAGGAACTGACAAGAAGCCGGAAAACCATGTTTATTCCGGCTTGGAGTGTCGTTGTGCTGTTCGGCGCGTTTCTTTCTGCGCACGCAGGCCGCGTTGACATCGAGAAAATGTCGTGGAAGAAACCCCAGTTGCCGAACCTTTGTCCGGTGGCTGAGATCAACGAAGGCCAGGCGACATTCGGAGGCCACGTAGGCCAGGCCTTGCACATTGACTGCGACCTGGAATGTCAGATGGCCAAAGGCCACTCGCCGCTTTCAATGTTGGAGATCGAGCAGTCGATGAGCTTCGAGACCCTGGACGTGCAGTCCGAAACAAGGATTAAGACTGTGGTGAACGTGTCGGAAATTCCCGAGGAAGTACTGCGGCCAGCCGAGGAACACCATACCGTCGCACCGCTCGCCGACGCCCGCCGTTCCGCTCGCAGGCATAAGCGCGCCGTATTCGGCTACGATTCGCGCTTCACCTTGCCCACGAAGCGCTTCTCCACAATGTTCCCGTTTTCGGCTGTGGTGAAGCTGTCCACCGGCTGCGGAGGAATGCTGATATCGCCCAAGCACGTTCTCACCTCGGCGCACTGCATTCACGACGGGCGAAAGTACCTGAAGGTGTGTTCGTGTTTGCGAAATCGCATGAAGCTTTTCTTTTGTCTGTTCCTTTTAGGTTATTGCTCTTGTATAAGGACTTGAAACTTGTGTGTGTTCGCCGGCGTGCCCCTTGTTCGACGCAAGCCTTGTGGGTCTTGCGTTCAGTGGATTTGATTGCAGGCGAGGAAATTTTACGCTAGAGCTATAAATTTTTTACGACCACATGCCCTTCTCAACTAACATTTCAACGTCATCACTACTCGTTAAAAACTATTGAGCAGTACTCTGGTTAAATTTCCTGTGAATGGTAACATTTAAATTGCAACGTTTCATGATTGTGGATTAAGCTGCACGCATCAAGTTCTCGTTGTACGACCTGTTCGATAAATTACAAAAATTTCCTTGCTATTTCCATGGTTACCAAATACCTAAATCATATCATGAGTTCATCCGTTGAAACGTTCAGTTTCAACTTTCGCCCTCTTTCGCTTTTTTGTGAGAAGCTCCACGCGAAGGTCCGTCTTACTGAAGGAGGTCAGCATACTTACAGTCGTCACCTGAAACGCTCAGCGAAAAGGGAAAGCGGACCCAAATACGAACGTTAAAATTGCATAGTTGGCCAACATCCTTTGTTGAAATTGCTCGATCGTATTTTTTGAACGACGCGGAAAAACAGCGACATAACGCCCGTAAGTCACGCGCATAGTCACCGAAACGAATGCGGCCCCGCTGCGACGCCACTCGCAACGCTTCGTGGAGTCGACAGGACCTTAGTTTGAGGTCCACGGTTTACGAGGCTGTAAAGCGTTTTAAGAGCAATAGGAAGTCCTGTTTGGTGATTGCCGGCCTTGCACATTCGTCTGCCACTTCTGTGTTGACCGGCAGGGCGTGTTTGAATACGTGCATTCGTCAATACGACGAACGAAAGGCCTGTGGATACATTGTGGTGAAAAATGTCGTTGTCAACTTTTACAAACTGACTCGCGAACGTGTTGAATACGCTAGAGGGCGCTTTCTGCAACATGCCGTCGAAGGTGACGCAACGGAGTTCATGGTGAAGGTAAAGAATCGAAGCAAACTTAAACGACGGTCGGCGATATTTTCAGTGCGATAGATAGGAACAAACAGGTTTGCTGCAAAACTGTCTTAACGACTTTGCCTTGGATTTCGCCCGGGCTGTCTTTGCCAGGAGCTGTTCCCGCTCACAGATCAATAAAAAAACACAATGCGCAATTAACATAAAACAATGCGCCATTATCACAAAACAATACGCCATTAACACCTTGCGAAATAACACGATAGCACGTCAAATATACGAGAGCAACAAAACTGCTTACGCGTTGTTGTAAGACTAAGGGCAGATGGTTGTTCCGAATATCGACAGCTCTGTGAGTTCGTTCGATGCTTAGCCATAGCTCTTACCGCAAAGGAAGCTGCACTTGACTTGCACTTGAGCATCAAAGATTACAAGCTACTCCTGCACAGGATATGGTTAGCTGCAGGCTTCAGTATTTGAAAAATTGTTCGGTGTTTTACGAAAGCTCCAAATCAATACAAGACAGTCGTACTGTGGTTTNATGGTAGATGCGAACACGCACGATCTAAATAAACATATTCAAATGCAAGTGCTTTTCAACACGCTCGTTTCTTTTTTCATTTTGGGTTTGGAAGGTATGGATCTCGTTGAGCATCGATTGTAAACTTACGCGCTAAAAAACGCCTCCAAAGCTTTCTGACATGTCGGCAATACTTTCATGTATCGTCCAGTGCGTTAGACATTGTTGCATTCGGCACTATCGGAAACACAGAGTTTCAGTCCATTATGTTTTGTCAACTTGTAGTTAGTCAGTTTGTGGTCAGTAGGTGCCTGCAGGCAGCATCTGATATACCATCTTGCATGTATGCGAAACACACCACACAGTCGGTGAACTACGTTTTAGCGGTTTTCAGTTTTTGGTGTAGTTGAACTTCACAAAACAATTTTCTCCTGCGGTACTTGTTATCAGCTTCGTTTCTCACGTGCGGCTATAGAACTGACACACGGGCGTCGGAAGGATTTTTGCAGGGGGGGGACACTAGGGGATTTTTTGAAATTTTTTCCAGGGAGGGGCAAAAGTTGTTTAATTTGTTTTTTCCATTCAAAACAAAGAAAACAACCTTTTTTTGGTAAAAATTTCAAAATCCAGGGGGGACAAGATCCCCCTGCACCCCCCTTCCGACGCCCATGAACCGACATTGAAAAATTGAGTGTGGTGCGATGGCTCAAGCAATATCCTGCTAATATCTTTACTACTGATAAAATTTTAAACGTGCATCGTCGTTACGCATGTAATTAACATCGCGTGCATCGAGAATGTGCAATGAAACATGCAAAAAAGCTGAGATCGAATTAGATTGGAAAAAAACGAATCAGAATCCAGTAAAAGCAGTTTGACATTTTTGGTGTCTGTTTAACAACCGTTGATGCACAATTCGGAGAAAAACGCCTTCCTTTTTGACTCTGTAGGAGCAATAACTGTTACGTTTATAGGAGCAATAACTCAACAACTGTTGTGACTTTTCACGAGCAGGTTATTGTCATTACCGTCAAGAACTGCTGCTACGAATGGCCTAATGCGAAACAGAAGCCTGCAGCCTGAATCGGAAGCTTGCAAAAGGAGCAGGGAAATCACAACAGAATAGCAGCAAAAATAAGCGTAGATAATATTCCAGTGTCATACTGGACAAGGATACAGTTTTGCATCCCCCGTCTGATTGTCCGTGTATCAGAGAATTGCAGACAATTGATTAGGCGTGGTAAATTAAATTACAGGGTATGACAGCAACGTCTACCGCCCAGTAGATGATGTATCTTAGTGGAGTTTCATTCATTGCGGCGCTGGAAATGGTTTTTGCGCCCGAGGCTCTTTCGCGCTTGTGCCAAATGTTCTCCGGGCCGACTTGATAAAGCGAACAGCTCAGTTTGACAAATATGATAATGCGAATCTCGTTGTGGAACGACTACACAGCTTCATTCGGGAAGTTNAGTGTGCGCATGAGAATNACCGTCTAAGCTGGGATGAGTTTTCTTTGTGAAAGTACCAACGGTTTGTTTTCTCATACAATGAACTATTCCTCGTGGCTTGCGAATTATCGCTGCCATCGACTGTCGTTGCGTCGCTGCCCTCGCAAAGCACGTCGCCAATTCTCACAACTGCTGTTGCCGTTCATGTTCTTGTTGTGGCGCTCTGGGATGACGGCGATTTTCACACTGATGTATCTGTTTAAAAGTTGATACCACGCGCTTAAAAGNGCGCATGTCATGATTACGCTTCAGCGCAGATCAGTTCTACTTGAGGTTTGGAAGCCGCCAGTTTTTCTTACTGCGTGACGCAATGTTGTGGGTTTTCGTCGGTCGTGGTTCTTGGCTAAACGCTCGTGTTTAGTCTGATGCTGAGCCATATTGCCCGGATAATAAACGTGTTTCTTCTTTCCCCCCGAATTTGTTACGCCCCAGCGTTTTTCAAGTTATTTAGTGAAAGTGCATTCCGAAATCGCCGGATTTCTCCTTGAGATTTTTGTTGACACCCAGAAAATACCAAGGTCGATTCGAATTCCTCCACGCACTGTGCTTACCCTTGACATTCGATCAAGTGCTGCTGAAAGACCTGGCCTCGTATTCGCAGAAGCCAAGCACAAGTTCAGCTCGAAGTCTTAACTGTCCAATATCACAGTTTACTTCTGTCTGTCAACGCCTCGTTAGATTTCTAGCAAACCTAGCGCGATACGGGCGAAAATCGAACAACGGAACAATAGCGTTGTTCTGCTGCAGCGCCGTCTTGGCTAAGCGGCGATAAAATCATTGTCACGTCATCGGTCGATAAGATATACGTGTATGCCGGTGGCAAATGCAGCATGTTTGCTTTGGCGATGAAGTGGACACGGTTGGCTGGGCAGCAAAACGCTGCACGTGCCTAGTGGGCTGCCGCTGGTCTATGCTGAGCCATATTCCTGCTCTAGGCTGCAGCTCTTGGTTGCCGAACGATTACTTTGCACAAAAACTTGAAAAGCTCACTTTAACGCAGTGAGGCGTGGCAAGGTATTGTTCAAATCGTGGTCCCGCGTATTGTCTGCTTCGTTTGACCTCATTCGACCTGCTTGACCGTCTTGTCACCTTAGTTTTGTGATTACACGCGCGTGCGGGTATTTCGTGAATCGTTTGGTGGTTGTATTGTATGGTTTGAAGCTTTGGCTCCACCGAAAGAAACATCGAAGTTGTAAAAGGAGCCCCACTTTTGAAAAAGGTGCGCGACCCGTAGTGACATGGCGAAACTGGGAAGCTTGTGTTGGCTGTGATTGCACTAAATGTGAAATATGATCGAAAAAAAGATTGAAAAAATAAAAATATGCCACTGTGTTTTACAGCACTGGAACTTTGGTTACTAGACTGCGACCGCAAATTTGTGAAAACTTTATTTTTAACAAGATGACGATCCTGTTCCAAGCAAGCAGCCACGCAGTCGATACAGGCCTTCTCAACTTTTCGTCAGGGCGCAGGAGACAGGGGTTGGCGGGAAGCGAGCATCTTCGCGAGACCAGCTGCGGCACTTTTCATGATTAACAGCTTATGATGGTGTCTGTTATGCCAACGATGTCCCGGCCTGATTGCTTGGCCGAGGTCACAAAAGCCCCGAACGTCATCGCAGTCGATCTTGCGCTTGACCTTCGGCGGGGATCAGGTTGTGACGTTGGCGCGCAATCGCTCTTCTGTGACGCAGACTTTCGCCGTTGTGGGCGTGGCAGGTTTGGCGAAGCGTTGCGCCTTCACATCGCCAGACCAGTAAACCGAGCTCTCTCTCCTGTTGTCACAGCGCTGCTAACATAGAAAAGATCAGCGTCATGGTCAATTTGATTTATGTTTCTTGATGTTTTTTCTGTTTTGCACCGTACATAGATAGGGTGAAGATTTTTCGCATATTTTTTTGTGAATCGGACCAACACTGGTCCCTGCAGGTGCTGAAGCGTCCGTTTGAGGCGGATGAATTTCACTTAGACGCAAGCTTTAACCTTGATTTTATGCGACGGGATCTAAGAGGAATAAGGCCACAATGTTTTTCAATCTTGGATCTGACTCTAAGAAAAAGCGCCCAACTTGGAAGCTCAAGGCTCCCCTGAGAGCCTTGAGGTTGCGTCGGGTCAGAACCAGGGCGAAGGTGGGTCAGCTCAACCACCATATTCGACATCAGGCAAAAAAGATAATCGTCTCTCGTTTCGTGATATTGTTGCACCTGAAACATGGCAGAAGCGTTTGCTTCGATCGCTTAAAATCGCCGTTGCGCATCAATATTTAATGAGTCGGTTGCAGTATTCGTTTACGGCCGCTTGCTGCACAAGGTTCACAACACGTTTTCGGCTCCGTAAAAACATAAAGACTGAGAGTAATGAATGGTGCGATCGCTCCGGGACGTGGTCAACCCCTCCCCAGAACATACTTGGGCTAATTAGGACTTGGGCGCACTTGAAAACAACGATCGTTAACCGTCCGCATTGTTGGAATGTTTTCGCTGCAGAGATTAGCTGGTTTGAGCCGCTTCTGAAGAAGTTCTTCTTGAATGAAACGGCTTGTCAAGCGAGGCCGAATCCCACTTATATCCGAGAAGAAACTTTTGTTTCTGTTCACCTCTTGTGCTTTCGAATGTTTATGGTAACTTTCACATCGCTCAAGATTGCCTGCAAAGAAGTTGCGCTAGCTACACTCTTACTCCACGTTTGACAAACTTAGCAGTTGTAACAAACCCTTCAACTTTCATTCATGTCGACAACTTAGTCCCACATTTCAACTTTTGCGTGGTGTGTTTAATAACCGATACGCGCTGTCTCTATCGTAGAATGCGAAACCTTTCGGCATCATGCTTATACGCTAAAAATAAAGAAAAACGATGTCGCAAGTTAGCAATTCTGTAGTTTTGGGCAAAATGTGAAAAACTGCTAGAAACCGCGATCGTTGACTTTTTTTCCAGATGTAACAAAGAAAAGCAAGAGTTGCTCAAACTTAGTTTCAACTAAAACGACGGAACGAGAAAAGTTCGAATAAAAAATGAAATTATTTTGGTCACAATGCCTGGTTTGGCAAAACAAGGAATTCCAACACTGTAACTATTTGAGTGCAAATTCTACCAAACATGGCCAAACGCCAGTAATTTCCACTTTAATTGTGTCGTGTTGTAATCGCTAATCTGTGATTAAAGGCTTCAATATCGGCAGCTTTCGGAAACCGGCGATGCTTTCGTCATAAACGCCAGTCTAATCAAAGCCTCCTAAATGTTTCACTAGGCCTTGGTCTGACGCAAAGTTTTCCGGTTGTGTTCCGATTTTATCCGAGCTACGTATTGATGCTTTTTTATGTTTTAAAACCGATTGACAACGTTTGGCAATAAAAGTCAACTCTTTGAAGCTTATGAAATTCGAAGGCTTAGTCTATTGCAACAGAAACAAAACAGCTCCATCAAAGAAAATATCAAATGATGTCAGAGTATCAAACCTTGTTCGAGCCCTTGAATTTACGCGTTTTTTGGCCTAAGTTTTGTTTCCCAATTTCGTGTTTGCCGAAAAAAAGCGACTAGGACATTCAGGCAGACAAATAGGAGCTGTGGATAAAATCATGACGCGACCTGGCGTTTTAATAAACAAATGGCAAATACAAGATCCCTTATCTGTGTCAAAAATTCCTCCCGCCATGCGTCTGCAGTTGATCTTCTGGTCGTCGTCCGAGTGGTGTTGTGGTTTATACGACTTGACAGTTGGCTTTTTGTTGGCTTGGCCGTATGGTTTTTGGTGAGCGATTGGCCTTGGCTCTTGAGGTTGTGCAAAACGCAATCACTTCTCTTCGACCCCGGCTGGGCCAATTGCGAAAACGAAGTAGATAACGCAACGGTTTGAAAGTTGAAACCCCGATATTTTTATGTAGGCCAGTGGTTCCCAAACTTGTTCGAGCCGTTACCCAAGTCAAGGTAGCAATTATGTCTTATTACCCGCAATATTTTGCAGTGATCGCTCATAATACAAAAAAACATTGTGGTTTTGGTTCCGTGTTATCCCCGTAGAATCGCATGTTACCCCCAGTATGGGAACCACAGATGTAGGCAAATGTAGCAGCAACGAAAACCGAACTCGATCCAGAAGAGTAGCGGAAAACGAGATTCGTGTTTTGCGGAACAAATACAAAGGTGAATGTCGGCGTGACCTTGTCAAATATCACCTGATCAATCGCTTCCAGTGAATGCGACGTTCGGACGCAGAACGCTGGACATGTTCTTTTTTTAGACCAGAACCCTTATTGCGACGTTAGCCTGGAGTTTATTGGTTGCTGCAAACAACTATTCCCAAAGGGAGCTTGCCGGCCGGCAGCATCGCCACGTGCTGTCTTGCTCCATATTTGTTCTGCAGCGCAATTCAAATCAGCCAGTGCTTGTTAGTCGTCGGACAGGTAATTAATTTTCAAATGGTGCAGAGCAGATGTTTGTTCGCGATTGATTTCCGTCGGTAAGCGTCTTTCTTAACAGTAAATACCTGATATAAAGTAGCGGGAGTGTTTTTCCTGACGTAGAACCCTCTGGAACAGCTCCGTGTTAAAACCAACAGCAGCCAGACGGTTTCGCGGGAATGTTATTACGCTATCGGCTTGCAGACTGTTCTGCTTATTAAAAAGTTTACGTTTCGCTTTGCTAAGACACTGCGTTTCGCAGAATGATTGATATGCCGGAAACGTGCGTCATTGCGTTTTACAGCATAGGTTGAATATTCCCAAATTTTGCTAAAATATGCTGGTGCAAACTTTCGTGATATTAAAACATGTGCAATAAAAAGTCTGTGCCGTTCTTGGTAACAGAAACGGCATTTGCGTATAAATATCACAGCAGTGCGCTTCAGGTCGTTGAATGCTGTATGAGAGCCTTGCTATTGCTTGCAAGCATAATAGTTCTGATGATTTGCCGCTTGATCGGATATGGTATTCTTCTTGAGTACCTTTCTCTGCAGTCTTCAAACTATCCCAGCCACTGAACACGACTGAAGTGTTCTAGCATTTTAACTTCCTCTGTTCCGGTTGGGGTTCTTCGTGCTGCGAAAATCAACCTCTTGCTGTCATTCGGGTATCGACACAAAAATTAACTTACAAGGGCAAATTTTCAGAAACAGGGTAAAAACGTAACGTAACAGAAATCTCAGCTAATAATGTTTTTTTTTGGAAAACGTTCGCTTCCCACTTGAATTTTTTGAGGATATCGTTTGAGAAATGGTAAACTGAGCCCTATTTCGGCGGCTTAACCTGCACGGTAGAAAGAATTTTCTACAAAATCAACAAGCGCCTTCAGAAGCCCTCGGAACGTGCACGTGCAGTTACGCGCTGGACCTAGCGAGCATTTGCAACAAACACCCCCTTTTTTGGTCTTTTCCGGCGAGGGTGTCTGCAGTCAAACTTACCAGGGCTCGGTTGCTGTTTGCGGTCCTCAGCGCCGTTCCGGTTTTGCCGCGTATCCTGTTCCTGACGGATCGCAACAGCACCACTGAGGGTCTTGAATGGCGTAATCAGCGTTTTGTTCGAGGAACGGCGGCTTTGAACTTCGTGCGTTCTGTCCTCGGTTCACCTGTTTTGTAAAGAGTTAGCGGAGCGCAGGCGATTGGCACTTGATAGACGTTCTGAGGTGAGCAAACGATACGATTGATTTCGGAATCGTCTTTAGGTTTCCTGCCGCTGGTAGCGGCCGTCCAGACACGGCCATTGTGTTCCAACTTCCTGGAATGCTGGGATTTTCGCAAACAGTACATGCTCACAAAAAACAACGACGTAAATCAGCAAAAAGACTTGCAGGCCTTACAAATGTTTTGGAGATGTTTCAACCATTTTTAAAAGTAAACTTTCGACAGTGAGTCTTTAGGGCGTCGCAGTTTGAGGTAAATGCAAATGTGAAGAAAATGAAATACTTCAAAGTGCACGTAAAACTTTTCAAGAGGTCAAAGTTTGCGCAACGCTTTTTGCTGTGGAACAAAAAATCTGACGTCGGCGACATAAATAGGCGTCTGTTTAAGTGCGTTCAAAGTTTTTCGCTTGTGGGCACTCATGCGTAGGCTTCCTCGACAAGTTCTGGCCATCCATGCGTAAATGTCGTCGACAGCTTGTCAGTTCTCAAGATCAAGAGAATTAAATTGGCTTGTTGCCAGTGAAGCATTAGCCACACCGTTTGATTCTACGAGTATTTAAATAAGATTTCAGGACTGAGGATATATAGCATCACGTGGAGTCGATTTCCTATTAAAACGTTTTTGTGGATGGTGTCAACTCAGTATCCTTTGAAGATATTAGTTATTTGAATACAGATATGTGGAAGTTTGAATCATCGCAAAGTGAAGATAGCAGAATCCAGCCGGTTAATTTCTCGAAAGCTTGCAGCGAACCTAGAACGTTTAAGCGTTTGGGCAACCTGTCACGTAACTGTTCGTTTCCATCCTTGATTGAATATATGAGACTCTGTTAACCGCCGTTTGGTTATGAAAGCCCAAGCCCCATACAATTTTTTGATAATAAAATCGCTATTTTTTGTTTGAAACTTGACTGCACCTTTTCGATCAACCGGCATTTATTGGATGGGTGTTGTAGTGCCTGCGTCATCGTTTCATACAGGTGAGGTCGTGTGACCCGTTAATCTGATTGGATCATAAAAAATCTTTTGTGTCGCTTAAACCCTCCGTCATCTTTTTCCAAGTTTCAGCCTTCGGGCACAGAACTCGTTTAATAGAAGTCGTTTGTTAAAAATCTTAAAAAGGCTGTGTTACTGTGGAGATAGTTAGGTTGACACACCTTGTCTGGTATGAAAATGTGCGTCTTTCGATCGTAAACATACGTAATAGAGTGAGAGTTTAATGATCTTTTAGACCCTGGGGGAGGACTATCAATCTCTTCGTAAGTACTAAGAACCTCGTTTAGTTCCGCAGAGGCATTCTCGTTAATCAGTAATATGTCGCGTTTGACCTGACAACTAATGGCTTTCCAGCGTAAGCTCATATTAAACACGTGGTTATGCAGAAAAGCATGGTCTGAACACTACTGTTTTATCAGCCACAGCTTTAGCCTCAGTTGTGCTGGAAGAGAGTGCAGTGCACGTAGACAATCGCCACCACCGTCGCAAAACACGTTAACTATTACCCGGAATACGTGGGCAATGTTTCACACAGCAGGTTTTGTTCGGTAACAATGGGAGCACGAGGGCGTTAAGCACAGGAGCACGGGTTCGCTTGTGTAGTTAGAAAAACAAATCGTGTCAGGGGAAGAACTGTGGGTCGGGCGGAGTTGTGTGTCTTTCGCTCATTCTTCCTTCGCCGTTCCCNGCGATGTAAGTAGCAGGGAAAGTTTTCACTCACCACGTCAAGCGTCCCTGATGAAAATCGTTTGCTGTAGTTATCCTACCACGCACAAAAAATACGCAAAAACCAGCTGGAATGAGCAAATGCACGTGTCTCTGCTAACCTATGTCCTGCGTGACGAGTCATTATTGTTTTGTTTGCGGCAGTTTCTGCATAATCGCCAAACTCATCTCGGTTCAGTTGGTTTCAGCTGTTTTACGCTCTCTCGCGACAAGTGTGCAAAATACGTGAAAAATCCGCTTTTTAAGAGTCTTATAAAAACGTAGAAGTGCACAAAACAGTTAGGTGCAAACACGGTTGACGCCTGTTTGATGTTCGTCACGCGTTTGACTGGCGAAAAAGCGATCACGTGTCAAAGCCAGCAAAATCCCTGACCCGCAGACGGCATGCCCTGTGTATCTTGTGCTATTTCCGCATTACCGCCGCTGTCAAAAAAAGTTTTGTTCCTGCTACGGTCGTTGCCTCAGGAGTGCATGGGACTTGAAGGTCTTCAGGTCTGACAAATCGACTTTATCTTCAGAGCAAGGGCTGAGACTGTAGCCAAAAACGAATCGCGTACTTTCCGCAGCGTGTTGCTTCCTTTTTTGCTGCACTTCCGGCCAATAAAGGTTTGCGAGTTTTCAGCAACCAGTTTCGTCACTTCTGCTGAATAATGAAAAAACTCGTTTTTTCCTGAAANGAGTATGGTAGTAAGTCAAACGTTTGTTTTTTATCGCCAAATTCTTTCAAAATTTAGTAAACGCGTGTAACACAAATTGCCTTTTGCACCAGAAACAAGAAAAAATTTACATCAAATTGGGATTCCAGTGTCGCTGGACGATTAGTAATACTTCATCTCATTTCCAGCTCCTTTTTGACGCTACTGCTGAAGCGTAGTCGGGTGAATGCAGATGCAAGGAGGGACTATGCACTGACGAATTAGCATGGGTTATTGCCCCTTGCCGGTCAGATCTCACCACCACAACGGACCCTTGCTGCTCCCAACAGAGTCGCCCATTGTGAACGCACAATGCAAATATTGACTCGGCCAACCAACAGACGGACGCAGCAACAGACTTTGCAGACAGTCGGCTTTTTGTTGCAACTTCCGATAACAAAAAGAAAAAAGTTACAATTATGTCTGGTTGGAGTAGACGATCGTCGACTACAATGTGCAGCGAATAGTTTTTCTAGAGGCTTGGTTTTTTGCCAAGCTATATCGACTA
>JGI24159J19872_10002787_pt1 | contig 21176 bp, 17 predicted proteins | sample Ectturendosymbi4_FD_19872 | JGI IMG/M metagenome (IMG submission 19872) | reverse complement strand
GAGGAGCTAGGGCGTTGGTAAGGCAACTGAAATTGCTGGTTTTAGGCTGAAATCAAAGTACGAATATATCGTACCCCGGCTCTCAAAGTGTTAATAACAGTTTAACAAAAAATATTCCTACACAAAATTGCAAATAACAAAAAATACTCCTACACATAATTGTGCTTGAGTTTGTACAGTAACTAATAGAATTACATTGAATTATAATTTTCTATTTGCAATTTATTTGTTGTGGTTAAAATCAATGTCTGCTGAAATCTCCATTGCTGTCCTTCCAAGAATACTGTAGTAAGTGACAATCTGTTGATACTCAAAAAATATGATGGCTACAATAAAGCGTTTGCGCTACATGAAAATTTTTGTTGCATAGTGCCAAAGACCAAAGTGATCCAACTTGAATTGCTTGTGTTTGAAGTGACAGTTTCTTTCTGGTTAAGCTTAATTGACAAAACTAATTGTGTCATGTGCTTTGAGTGTTTTGCATTGCTTGGTTAGATCACCTGGCATATTGCAACACTGTCTAGTTCAGCAACATTTGCCTATCCGAAGGGGTACATTTAAGGTTAGCAATAGAAGAGAAATATATATTTACATATTTTTTATTTCCAAATTTTTATACATATATCAGTGAATATTATTTTCAAAAACCGTTATATGCTTGTTGTTACATATATCTATGATTAATCATGATAAAATATTTTGTCATAAGAAATTTTAGGGGTACATATTCGTCTGTTGAAATGCTAAAGGGGTACATGCTTATATTTCAAAATGCTGAAGGGGTACATGGTCAAAGAAAGGTTGGGAACCCCTGGTCTAGGTAAATCAATAATTTAGTCATGTGAAGACATAAAACTGTTTGTGATGTGCATGCAAATAGGTTATACAGATGGATCTGGATCATGAAAGGCTGTCATATTTGTTGTATCAACTTCTCTGTGGAATAAAACACCTCCACTCCGCTGGCATTATTCATCGTGATCTTAAACCATCCAATATTGTTGTAAGATCTGACTGCACTCTGAAAATTCTGGACTTCGGTCTTGCTCGTACTGCTGGAGGTTCTTTTATGATGACACCATATGTGGTTACGCGATATTACAGGTTGGTTTTTTTGTACTGAAGCACCTCAAAATAGCATTCAGAAATCCACAGACCTACAAAACAGGTAGAGTTTACCTTCAGTTTATTTCATTTGTTTTCAAAGCAGCAGTATGCTTATTGCGCTGTAGGTTTATTGAACATAATAGGAAGTGTTTTTTCTGAGATTGTAAGTCTCACCTAAGCCCAAGTGTTATACGTCTTAGAAAGAATGTGGTATGGTATCATCAGCAGTGGTTAAACTGCTTTGCATATTTTTGAGTTTTTTAAAGAAATAAAACTGTCAAAACTGTCAAAGAAACACAAGTTCCATATATGGTTATGGTATTGTTGACTACAGATAGGATCTTGCATGCCTTGAACTTCATTATGTTCTGAGCAACATTTCAGCCTGAAAGTTATTTCATCGTACAATTGCATCATAAAAGGTAGTGGGTTGTATTTAAAGCAGCTGGTAAAGTGTGCAGTAATTTTGATCATCAAGAAATTATCGTTGAGGTACTTTGTCTTTTGTTTAGGTTAAGATGGAGGTCAAGTTTTTAGGGTGATGTTGAATGTGGATGAGCACTTGATGTCTTAAATTTATTCTCATTTTTGACTGCATTTCAATGTGTAGGTGGTTTTATTGTACAAATGCATCGTGAGATTCATCAGGTCATGTTTTAAAAACTGTCCAAGTGTACAATAATTTTGATCATGGTGGAATTGATTTGCAAGATATTTTGAAATGGAGTTGTAGTTTGTGTAAATAACTTTGAACATTTTTTCAGTTTTTGTTATATTTTTTTAAATGTGTTTGGAACATGAATGTTGAAACAAACACCAATATACAGAACAACAAAGTTTGTGCAGTACTGTGCATTCATCATATAGACCAGCTGTTCTTACCTGGGGGGAAATTTTCTGAATCTAGATATAAAATTAGGAAGTGTTTTGTTCAATAATTTAACGCTGGAAGTGTTGGGCTACCGATTCAAATTTATACTAAATGTTGATTTTTGTCTTTTCCACTCTGTCTACATGAGTTAGGTGCCTTATCTATGTTACTTCAGCAACACAAGTGTGGTGCATTATTCTTCGAGACTCAAGTTACTCATAAACAAAAAATAAATATTGCTGTGCACTTTTTACAGTTATTTAGGCTCCATGCAATTGCTTTAAGGATTCTGCATTCGTTTTTTCATCTCTTGGCTCTTATGCATTTGTAGAACTTGAAAAAATATAAAAAATGTCGGGGGTAAATGTCATATATTCAATTTGCTAAGAGGTAAACAAGATAAAAATGTGAAGAAATGCTGAGAAAGAAGGGCTAGAGACGCTGTACCATGATAAAGGGTAAAGAAAACACTGATAGAGACGCAACTTTGTTTTGTCTTGAAGCCATTGCTGTTCAACCTAAGGTGCAAGATTGATTAAACTGTGCGTGCCATCTGCCATCTTACTGTCATGAATAATTCATCCACGCGTACATCATGCAGCTAACATTTGACCCCAATACTTCCTTGCGTTTATCTCGTTTACTAGCAATGTGCACTTCAATGTACGCAATAGCTCAATGTCACCTAAATATCTAGTCGATTGTTGGATTTTTTTGTGACTAAGGGATTCAGTGAATTGGTTCCGTTTCACCTCAGAACGTTCCCAGTTGTATTGATGCAAAGGCTTGTCTTTTCTAACGATGTGCAGTGTGCACAGATCAGCAAAAACATCAATCCAGTGGGAATCGTCAACTACCGAAAGTTAGTTTCACAAAAAATGCGAGCAGTCAAAAGAAGTGCGTTTGCGTGCATAGGACAAATTAATTGATTCCAATTATCAAGATAATCGAAAAAGCCTAGTAGTAGTTCTGCGCTCTACTAACTGTTGTTTTTTTGCATCGTCTTCGGTTAGGAAGGTTCGCTCTTAAGCGCATTGTAGCTTAGACATTGGAACGAATTTCTGTCAGCATAGCCATTTCGGTTTCGCTGGTACCCTCGTGACGTACTTCTGAAAGATGGAGGTTATGAGAAAAAGTAACCGTCGGCCCAACCACGCAAGCGAAAAATTCCGCGTGAAAGTCTCGGGAAAGCAACGAATTCCGGCCACGCAGCTGTGGAACCACCACGCTCACCAATGCTGGTTGTTGCGTGCAAAGTGTAGTTAACCGAAACGCAGGCAGCGCGTGCCCAATGCCGTTGCATGGTGAAAAAATCGACGTTCATTGTGCGTGAAAAAATTCGACAGTTAATTTACATAAAATGCCATTCGTCGTTAATTACAATGAGATAAAGCGATCGCTGATTCCCGCCAGCATTCGTTAACTCACGCCAGCAATCATCCTACTCTTTGACGAACACGCACTACAATTCTTAGGTTTCGTGTATTTTAGATTAAATTAAAAAATCATTTAAAAAAATTTATTTCTTGCCTTAAGTTTACGTGGAAAATTGTATTGTACCTATGTACGTGAAATTCTTGTTCGGCCCTTGATAGCTTCGATAATACCAAGTCACATCGTGTCCATCGTTCTTCCCTATTTGCGTTTTGTATTGAAAGCTTGTTTTATGACTATGTAGATCAGTGCCCAGTAAGGAAAGAGTCAAGAGTTCAAAAATAGAAAGGATCCTTTTGACCAGTGACTCGAAAACTTTTTGAGCCACGGAACATTTTTTCATTGGAAAATTCTTGTGGCACCCACCAACCAAATATGTTACAAACTGACACTCTGCAGCCTAATACAGTGATTTCAATATAGTTTTCTCGTTATTTGTACTCACTCAATGTGAAACTAGGACCTGATTAAATGAACACAAAGTCGATATCCTGGACGATATTGAAAAAAGACACCCACGAAGCCTTCAACAGCTATCAGTATCCCTCTGTTAGTCTTCATAGCAGTTAGCCTTAAAATTTAGCTCGCACAGATATATTGTAAAAATGGGATCATTGTCAAAACAACTTCAACTTCGAAACTTGACTAGTATGGGCAGGGCCTAACGAAGCTAGATGGCGCCCGGGGCAAGAAGCAAGTTTGGCACCCCCATTTTCGAACTTGAGGTCTTTCGGAAGCAAATGTACTGTATTGAAGAAAGTACTCGTGACATTTTTGGCGCCCTCCGCAGTGATTCGACGCCCGGGGAATTTTGCTCCCCCCTCATTACGCCTCTGAGTATGGGGAACTCCTCGACAGTGGTCAACCAAAAACTGTCCAAAGGAAGGTCTGCAAATCATCAAGTCACGATATTGTTTTAGTCCAATTAGTTCCTGATGGTCCTGTGAAGCCATGTATTTTCCAACAACTGATGCTGGGCCATATTGGTCTTTGACTGAGTCAAGGCATTCAGTGGAGTCTGAATAAAAAATAAAATGACAACTTAAACGAGTTTTAAAATGTTTACCGATTACGTCGCCCAATGCAGCAGTGGGATCTTGTCGTTCCTCTTTGAGTGAAAAAATCTCCAAGTATACGCATGTCGTTGCCAAGGTGCACCTCCAAACGGAATCCATCTATTTTATCTGTGTATGATAGATTCACGCTGGGCCTAACAGCATAGTGCGCTAAAATACATAACGCCAATAATAAAGATAGAATTTCAATCAAGTGTTTAGTACCCTTTCACATAGTTCGATATTGGACAGCTGATTTGGAGTAAAAAGCATTAATCCCACTAGTCCAGGTTAAGAAAAAAAGTTTTGACACTGTTAAACAGACGTGGGAACAGGTAGGCTGAGCCCCCCAAATTAACAATCAATATGTCCAAACTCAAGCTTTAGTCTCGCCGATAAAGTCATTTTCCATGTCACTGGATACTGCTGCAAAGGTCTCCCAAACAAGCTTAAAACCACCCCCAATGCTGTAGATCAGTTGATGGATCTGCTTCAATCCAGGCCAGCAAACACAGGCGATAATCAACCTGTAACCAGAGCCAGATTAAAGGGTAGGGGGCCCGGGGCAATTTTCATTGTAGGGGCCATATGACGTAATTCATGACGTCATCCTTTGCGAATCAGCGAAAACGTAATTTTTTGAATGTTCTCATATACTTTTTCCGATAGTCGAGAATGTGCTTACTTAACTGCACATACAGTTAGCTGGGGTAAGAGAGTTTATGATATAACCACTAGGAAGTATTCTTAATAAGAAAAAATGTTTCATTGACTAGACTAGAGAGGGACTCGGCAAGAAACATCCTTCACCCGAACAATAAGCAGAAACCAGCGATTACAACTAAAATACCGGAAAAATAACATAACAATTTGGCCAGCTACGCTGGGTGTGAAAGCTGCTTCGAAGCTTTTGTCGTTATTTTCACTTACGTTTACTGATGTTCTGCTTAACGCCACAGCTTCAACGCTGCTGCTTGAAAGTTCTGCTGCAAAAAGCGATACAGTCGCGGTGTTTTAACTGACACTGCCAGATCCTTGCGCTTTTTGTCCTTATAAACTTTTCGCTTATTTAGCTGCTGAGCTGATGGTATCACAGATTTCGGCATCACGCTATAGCTAAACACCGCTATCTCGTGTGTTCTGCAAATGGACTGATTAAAACCTTTTCTGACGGACCACGCAATAACATGTGGTGTAAATGGTTTGACTAGCTTCATATGTTTGTGATGTAACACAACGGTAGTAACCATCGGAAGAGTGCGTGTCCAGCATACGTTACCATTTATGACGAAACAAAGGGGCGCAATTCGGCTGCGGCTACCTCCAGACGGCACAAGAAGTTACGGTATCATTGAAACACAACAGCCGTTTTGCCACTTTGGCTTATTTGAAGCAAGATGTTGAAATTCTGGATTTTCAACAAAATCAAAAAAGCTAGACAAAGTCTGGCTTTATTCAGTAGGAAAAGCATGGCTCTGGCAAAACATTCTGAGCTGCATATTCATTACAAATCACTTGAACTGCCGAAAGTCTACGACCATGCAGGGTCCAAAGAATATAGCAAAGATTTTACTGTTGCTCTGACAATTTTCGATGTATTTTATGAAACACAAATGTGCGACAGTGTAACCACAGGGAAAGAAAATGCTTCGAAAGATTGTAATTGTATTATGGCGATGTTTCTGACGAGTTTTGTCATCCATTTCGCGTTTGGTATGCATGCAGGGGCAGAACAAGGGGGGCAAGGGGGGACACTTTCCCGGTTGTCGATTCACTGCGGGGGACGTAGAAAAGTCCCAACAATACAGCACATTTGCTTTCGAAAGATCTCAGGTTCGGACATGGGGGCGCCAAACTTCTTGCCCCAGGAGCCATCTAACCTCGTTACGCCCCTGTATGCATGTTTTATGTGTATGTGTCTTAAGAGAGCTATCTGGCTTTTTGGGGACAAGATCTGGCTTTTTTGGCGAAGACAGGTTGGCAACCCTGCTAAACAGCAAACACAGCAGGACTAGCTTTAGCACGCATATAATATCGACATCGTTTACGTGGCATCTGTGCAGTACGCGTGGTGCACGAGTAGATACGCATGCCAAAAAGAATTATTATATTAGGAAAAATGTATAATCAAAATTCAAATATATTTGCAATGAACAAAACCGAAAATATTTATTCAGTAGTGATTACTAAAACTGGCAGAAAGTCAGACTTGTAGAGATATCAATGAATGGTACCTATTGCAACATCGGAAGATTTGTATTCTTGTATCGCTTTTGAATCGCAACAATTTTTCAAACGAGTAGCCTATTTTTTATTTAAAACAGATAATTGTCATCCCGGGCAGGGGCCCCGGGGCAATTGCCCCCGTTGTCCCCCTTAATCCGGCTTTGCCTATAACCAATTCCAAAAACGAATCTCCGCCACCACTACAGTCATCAGTAAAAAAGTTAAACTTTGCAACAGAAGAGTGCTTTTCTGCTCAAATTTATGTTTTGTAAGCGACATGATCTAACAACGAATAAGCTACGCGTTTTGCTGTCGGTTGTAGATTTCGGTAACCATACCATATTTGTCCTTTCGTGGCCGACGTGAGGTGTCTACGGGTTTTGCAACAACAGGATCAAAACTACATAGGCATCAGTCACTGTTGCCAGGCTCATAGCCAGGTGGGTGTGAACGGCACCGTCGCCCCAAAATTTTGGACTGCAAATATTAATTGTCATGACCACGTAAAGCCAATTATTCATTCCACCAAGCTGTAGATATAGCTGGTATTTTGCCACAGTTTCTGCGTTAGAGTTGAGTAGCATGGTTTGTTGAGGCGCACCGTGTTACCACGTAGTAATTCAATGCTACGCTGCGTTGTCCCAGTCAGCAGTGTGAGGTATTGCACAATTAAATTGTGAGGTCATAATTCCTTGAACTAATGGAGCACGCTCGATGCTTTTTGCCAGATAGCGGCAAGTTGTTTGCTAACAAAGATGGCTTTTTACACGCTGCATTATGGTTCAATCAGGGCCATTAGTTCCATCAAGAAACTCATCCATTCACCTTTACGTTGCAAAACGTCGATACAGACATACTGCTGACAGTGGCATACCTAGGGTTTCCCGCGCCCGGGGACAAATTCAGTTTGGGCGCCCCCACCCTGCCCGTTCGTGGCACCACAGATGCGAAGTCTGAGTTGGGAGTAAAGAGGTGTCAAAAGCTGGCTCGGGCCCTGCATATATTTGCTTCTGGACCCGTCTGAGAACTTCATATGGCTGTGACATCACGGAATTGACGTCAGCAACTTTCAGTCTTGGAAATCATTGACTACCGTAGAATTACGAATCTAATGGTTTCGATTATTAATCGAAAATCTCCCCACTTTAAAATTTCGGTCACGATTGAACATTCAAGCTGTTTTATTGCGCCATTCCAAGTTGTGGTAATAGACTATATTTCAGTTGTAGCAACTGGTGAAAATAATGCAAAACTAGGCAAAAAGTTCCTTGATCATCTGCAAAAATTAACAAGAATTTAATTCACAATATTTTATTGGCACAAAAATCTGATAACACAGCATAAATTGGCCAGAGTTGCACCTTGTTTCTTAAATCACGGGTTCGTCAGAATCTTTTGAAGATCCCGAATGCAACGTACCCACTCTCTCGTAAGGTTTAGTCACATTCACCGCTGGTGCGAGCTGTGGGGGTTCTCGAGCATGCAATTCCTGAGGTGAGTTTTAGAACGTCATAAAAGAGTTACTGAGAGTAGACTCATGAATTCAAAATAGAGGACAGACAGAAGAATGCCTGCAAAAAAACTGAAGGCAAATAACAAATTGCAAAATCCTAAAACATTTCATTGGATATATTACCCTGAAAAGGCAACAGAAAATAAAAGAAATACTGCGATGGAATTCTTTACTTGTAATTACGTAACTTCAAAGACGAAGTTTTCTTGTCTTTGCTGCTGAAAATTTATCGATAATTTCGTCAAAAATTTGATATAATTGAAATGTGTCACATGTATTAATTTACGAAATATCTAAGGCCAATGGCACTCCGTGGGAAGTTTTAAGCAATTTTGTGATATGAATTTCGAAAATCATGTCCATGGAGAAGCTTTGCTTATAGGTCGAATTAATATAATGAACCTGTAGCAGCTGAAAGTTCACAATTATTAATATACTCTACGCCGGGGCCTACGAGAGGGGGTACAAGAGGTACATCGTTCCGGGCCTGAGAGCATGACGTATATGCTAAACTTTTCTGTAATCAAGCCCAAAATTACTATGTAAGCCATAGTTGCCAATATAACAATTAATATATTTCTAGATCTTAGCATGGCCGTTGTTTTATCTATATCCTGATTACTATACAAACATGAAACAAGTTATACAAGTTTCGACGAGGGTCCTAGAAGCTAGGGGAGCCAGGTATCGGTCTTCGTACTCGCCTGGAAAAATTTTATCTCGGAGGCACTGGCGTAACTAAATGAGGAGCAGTGGTGCGAACCGCCACCGTGCAGCGGGCAAGCTAAATGTAAAAACCAAGGAATTTGCGCAGTTCGTCAATATCCCAAAACAAAAACCATCATAACTGCCTTCAGCACCACATCACATACATGTAACATGACGTTTGTCAAGCCATCAAAGGTATAAATTTTCCTAAACATCAGTTCTGTTGTCGTAACAACATACTGTAAGTTTCATTGCTGCTGTAAAGCATGCGCAGTTGAATACTGCATTCACTGTGAACGCTGGATTCCCGTCCACTTACGACGCAGCTATGTACAATGGGAGCGAATCGGAAAGTTTGCAACCCCTGGCTATCTGAAAGCATTGCGACGCAGCCGTGAGTTATGCCACATGCGGGCGCTGATTGCTGGAGTCAGAAGCTCCGCTTTAAAACGTAACTAAGGTTCGTAACTACTCGCTCTGTGAACCTTGGTGAGCTTCATAAAATTTCGCAAGTGGGTAACAGCCGCTGGCAATCGACATATTGCGCATCGTAATCATCAGCATCCGCTGACATTTGAAATTTCGCAATTATCACAAGACAAACATTCCGACCTCAATTTGGTGCCCCCAAAATGCTGCGCCCAAGTTTAGATACCCCTTTCCCTCCCTTAATTACGCCACTGACTGCGGACTCACAGACTGAACTGGCAAGTGGCAACAGTCCTGAAACTGTTTTTTGCGCTTTGGAGTCTTCTGGAATCTTGCGTCAGTTATATAAGTTCCATATTGCATTCCTATTTTCACTAATACCTTTCCTTTCAATGCTGCTATGAGGCAATAAAAAATAAACTTGCAACAAAACCAGACCAATTTTGCACAGCCCAGCGGCAAGTAGAGTACTGTTCTAGCGAAAACCAGGGCAGTGGAGCCGGTACTCAGATTTCAGGCTCCGGCTCCAACATGAAGAAGCTTTTGGCTCCGGCTCTAGAACAATTTGGTCCAAAAAATTAAAAAGAAACATCGTATTATTTGTATAACTCGCTTGCTCCACAAACTATCTCTGAAACCGGAACCCAAATTTCAGGCTCCGGCATCTAAAAGTTTTTGGCTCCGGATCCGGCTCCAGCCATCCAAAATTGCTTGGGCTCCGACTCAGCTCCACGGCCATGGCGAAAATGACCGTGTTTGTGATTAATTAATCGGAGTAAGGCTGGGCAGTTCTCACACCGGAATGCAATAATGGACTTTTGTTACTGATACTATTCGATAATATAGTCTGGGTAAAAGTCCGGGACGCAAATCCTGCAGTTCAACGCAGTGTAAAGCATTCTTTAGTTGAAGTTTTGATCTCTGTTTCTACTTGGATAGGCTCAAAAAGAGGCGCGTTTATATCAAAGGGGCGCCACTCCTGGCAACTGTCCCCCCCCGTATCCACCACTGCTTCTTATTGTTAGTGATGTCGTTAACCGCGTCAGGGCCGACCATCTCATTGACTTTGCAGGCAGGCAGTACTGTATTGGCGTCCCTGGGTGTAAGACCTTTTTGATTTAGCTACGAGTTTAGCAACTAGGTAACTAGCTACGAGGGCTTTCTTGTTTACCTTTGTATTTTTTCTCATGAAAGTTGCTTGTTTTTTGTGTTTTATTCACGCAAGCTAACACTACAGTCCATCGGCTCGTTTTGAAGCGACGGGTGTTTCGTATGGAGATGGCACTTAGGGCTGCTTGACACGATGGCGTGTTGGACAAATTCTTGTCACACACCACGCTTAGTGGAGTCAGTGTCGTATCATCCCCGGTGAAAGAAGATCCAAACGAAAAGATACCAAATTTTGTACGGTTTTGCGCTCACCGTCTTAGCTTGCTTTTTCCCGCCACTCGTACTGGGGCCTTCACGTGGGTCAGAATCTTGTCCAGGGCTCAGGTGGGAATTTGCATTTTTCCTTTTTGAAACTTCTCCATAAAAGTGACCACGACTAGTTGCTTGCCACCAGGGTTTGCAAGTAAGAAGGAACGAAGCAATTCGCTACCTGCGGCAGCCTGGACGAATATTGCATTACTTCGCCAGCCACTATATTACAGCACAGACACTCGATAATAGCATACCGTGTGCAGATATTATTTAATACATGTTAATAAAAAAGGAGTATTAAGACATATTAGCACAATTGGATGATTTAGCTGTTTTTTTTCGCTGAGACATTTCCGTCGTTTGTCCCTTAATAGTATTAAAACTCGCCAAAACAGTATTCACTAGCCTACTTTTTCGGACATTATGACCGAATTGACTTAATTTTTGCGGTCGCTTAAAAAATTCACATTTGACCGAGAAAAACAGCTTCACAGCACATTTTGTGCCGCGGAACAGTGGTTGAAAATCACCGCTTTAGACGAATGCGTCTGTCTGTTTTATGTTGGCAATGTGGTGAGCTACACATGGTCACTTTCTAGTTTCTGCCGATATTCTCCTTGTGTACTGCTAACCCTGTCTGTCAGTTTATCTACTCGACGATTTTTTAATTTGCTGTGGTAATGTTTCATTCAATGACAAACTTGTGTTTGTGATTTTCTCTAGGGCACCTGAAGTTATTCTTGGCATGGGTTACCAGGAAGTTGTTGATATCTGGTCAGTAGGCTGCATTTTTGGAGAAATGATCAGAGGACAAGTTCTGTTTCCAGGTACTGATCATATCGACCAGTGGAATAAGATCACCGAGCAGTTGGGCACTCCGTCGCAGGTGTGACTATTGGAAAGCTCTTTTTATTGAATTCATGGTGTTCTAAGGGCTGTGATTGCTTGTTTTGTTGTTTGTAATTCATGTGCTTAATCAACTGTGGTATATTTGATGCCAAGAATACCGACTAAAGTCAGCAGGTTGTAGATTCGAAGTGCTGAAATGATGCTTTGTAAAGCACAACTGGATGTTACTGCGAACCAAAAATTACATCGTGCGCACGAGCTGTTTGATGCGCTTGTATTGTACTGTAAGCAGTGTTGTAGAGATGCTACAAAGTCAGGCCACTCCCGACCCGAGGCCCCCTTAAAATGTGTTATAACTTCATCTGTGATACGGCATTACACCTGTTTTTTACCAAAAGCGGTGTTTTCTAAGGAGAAATAACACCTCGGTCCTTTTAGTGCTGATTTTCCTTCAGGCTTGGTCGTGCGCAGAAAAAAAAAGACCGAGTGCATGTTGAAGACCATGTTGAGAAGCTGCCTGCTGTACCAAATCGTCCGCAAATCGTCCGCAAAAGCGTAAACGACACAAACTTCTGAGCATGAATACAGTGGCTTGACAGCCAGTAGCAGACGGCCGTCAACAACGTACTACTGCAACACTCCCCCAAAGCTTTTCACAAAGAACCCGGCTGTATGCTTTTTCGATGTCGACAAAACATGTGTAAACGTCTTTCGCCTACTCCAAAAATTCTCGAAAATTGGCTGCAGTGAAAGTTTGGATTGTAGTGCTGCGACCCGGACGAAAACCGCGCTGGGCATGATCCAGCTTTGGTTTAATTATTTTGCGGCATCTTTTTTCAAGGCACTTGGCATTCACTTTTCCAGTGACGACAAGGAATTGTTCCGGTGGTTGCTGCATTCACTCCTGTCTCCATTTTTGTGTTTGGGGATGATCACCTCAGTTTACCAATCTCCGGGTGCCCTTCCAGAACACCAGGCCACCTGACACACACACGCCAGCCACAGAACTATCTCGATTCAAGGTTTCGAGCATTTCAGGTCGGATTTCGTCACAGCCTGCAGCCTTCAGTGTTTTGACGGCAAGGAAAACTTCGGCTGCAGTGATGGTATTTTCCTCCCCAAATGTACCTCGTGTGTGTTCGGTGGTGTAGTGCTGACCGGGTTCCAAAAGATCTTGAAATACTCTCTTCACCTGCCAAGGATGTCCTTCTCATTGCTGATTAAGATACCATTTTGATAGTTGATTGATCCCGCAGCATGACATTGCAGGCTTTTTCACCATGAGTGTTGCGGACTTCGGTGCCTCAGCGAACGGCGATTGCAAAGAACAGTCGGCTTTGTTCTGAAGGCGCAGGCCCTGTAGGCTACTTTCTTTGCTCGAATAGCATCTTTCACCTCCTGGTTCCATAAAGAGGTTACTTTTTTTGCCATTATTCTCCACACCGAGTCGTTTCCGTCCGCATACCCGAACAGCAGGTGAAGCTGTAGCTGCTTTGAACAGCCGCCACTCCACTTCCGCGTCCGCTGTGCATTCCAACAGTTCTCGGAACAAGGACGATACGCTGTCCGCAAAAGTCTTTCTTACATCTTTGTCCGCCAGGGCCTTCCACTTTATTCGGTAGGATCTCCTGGTCCTGCACGTGTGTAGGCCATGGCGGCTTTTCCAGATGCAAGTTGCAAACCAGCCAAGTGGTGATCGGTCGACAGTTCTGCACCCGTTTTGACGCGAACGTCCAACGCTGATTGGAACAAGTCATTTGAAACTATGCAGAAATCAATAAGTGACCGCTGCTCCAAGGAATCTCTGCACTAGGTGTACCTGTGCACATCTCTGCTATAAGAAAGTGTTCATGATGCATAATGCGTTTTTACAGCACAGTTGCAGCAAGAGTCTTCCGTTATCATTGCTAATTATCAAATAATTTGGTTGAGTTTAACAAAAACTCATTCCTTTTAAGGTTTTCCCGTGTTCTTAAATTTGCGCCCACCATTATCAACATGTTCGTAGTTACGTTACTTCACAAATGTTTCCACCAAGAAATTTCTCAATTAGTTCCTAATCACGTTTGCTGAACAATAACAAAATATTGTGCAGGTGGAATTGAAAGCTCGTTGACGCTTCAACATAAAAAAACGGGACACGCGAAAATAAAAACCAATGTATACCCGGTAGAATCCTCAAAGTTTAACTTACAATTGTATGTTTCTTCTTTAAAGTAAACTGTAAAATTTAGTAAGACAAAGATATGAACTACTTTTACACAAGCACAAAAATCAAGGCCATTTTGCGTTTGAAACCGTTTGCAACGCAAGCATGGGTTTTCTTCAACGATCTGGTCATTCTATGAGAATACAATCAATCCGATCAACCAAGCCAACAATGCGTTTGCAAGTATTCTTTAAAAGTCGCGTTTTTTATTTCAACGCAATGCAATTGTGGTTTCGACATCCAGAAAAACGTTACGCTGCACCTTCTTCAATGTTATTGTTCAAAGCCACACAGCCGATAGTGTCGGCAAAAATTTGTCAATCCAATTTTTACAGCAAGTTTGCAGCAAATGCAACTTCCAAGATGACCACGTGATCTGGTGTTAATCGTTCCTTGCTATGGCACAAGGATAGGCCTTTTCATAATCGACCGTCTGCCAGCATTTACGTGGTGACAGAATCAAGCAACTTTTGTCGTAAATCTGGAACGATCACGCAATATATTGAGATGAAACCCGAAGCTGTTTGTGAACGATGGCTTGCGCCAGTGACTTATGAATAGTGACAACAACTCGCTAGTTGATGTGTGCATTTGAATCCGTATGTCAGCAAGTACTTGCTGACAGTTCTCTGTGGAAAGTGCAGCAAAAGAAGTCGAGTGCTCTTGCATTTAGAATTTCTTTCACCCATTCGCTTCGTACTTCTTTAAACCCGCTTCTCTCGGGAGGATCGTGAGAACAGCGGCCCTCGGCTGTTTCCGGTAACTTCCTGGATCTCAGCACACCCGGTTGGTCCTCGGCCAGCATCCGAGTCGCTTTCCTCTGGTTGTAGCCAGCAGAACCTGTCTTGCCAACCATTTTCGGGGCATTTCGGTTGCGTGGTCGAATGTGACGGTTGAGCCCTCGGAGTCACCACTGAGATCCGTCTGTTCGTAGAACTAGTTTGACATTCATTACTTTGCGCATTTCACGTAGCGGCAATTTTTCTGCATTCAAGCTATTCGGGCTGCCCCTTGCCGGCTCGTTATGTGGTGCTCACGACCACGACGTTTTCGCCAACTATTATAAACAGAACAACTTGCTTAGCCCAACCAAACCAGCTAATCCCTCGCTTCACCGTGCAGCGTCTCCCTCCTTCATCATATCAACCTGTTCTTCGATCCCAGGTTCAATTGGTTTCGCGCATCTGTAGTGTTCCGCACCTGCAAGACGACGAAAAGCTTTACGAACCACTAAATGTCGAATGTAAAGTAAACCTTTGCACAGTTCCGATCGACCTGGTCCCAGTTAGTAAAACAGACGCGGAGGTGAATAGCGCATTTGTGCGCCTCAGGCGAATTTTCTCAGGCGCGGTCACTGTAGGGTTGGTTGTTAGGCACTAACAGCTGCATAAAAGCTAGGTTTTCGCAGTGGGGCTTTCCTTACAATCTACAACGGTGTCATTGAGGCGTTTAATATGGGTGGTCTCTACAAGGGATTTAACCACGAGAGTCGGATAATCTTTCCCTCAAAACACGTGCTGAGGTCCTTGATCTTCATCTGTGGACACGCAAGAAATCTAGCCATAATTAGTTGCATGCTATTTTTCTTATGCTTGCTAATGTTTTTGCGATAACATTTTAGCATTTATGTGTGTGGCAAATCAGATTTAAAAGGAGTTCAGTGTGGTCTGAATGGTGTTATGGACTGATCTGGTGGACGTGTTGGTCTACGCAGAGTAGGTGCGCAAACGCTCAACCAAATAATTCTTGTTAATTTTTGTTAGTTGGAAATTTTAAAATGTGTTGCCGAATTTCGCAGACACACTTTACCAACTAGAATCGTAAACTATCATTATCTGCGGTATATCTTAATGCTCTTTTTTGTCTCGCATGGATCTGCTGCTCTATGAACGGCCAAACAATGCCGCGAACGTGTTTGAAAAAAAAGCTTTTTGGTTCCGAAACTTTTTTGCGTCGCAGATAGTCCAACGTTTTTGTTTCGTGCACAGGCAACATGTTTCGAAACGACTCTGCGTTTTGCATCTAATTTATCTTTGTTTCTACGTGCAATTAATCATTGAAGTCGTTCTGAAATTTATTGATAGGATTTTATCAACAAATTGCAACCTACCGTTCGCAATTACGTCCTGAATCGACCATTACAACGTGGTCACCCGATCCACCGCCTGTTTCCGGACAGCCTCTTTCCCGCTGACTCAGAAAGCAATGGAAGACTACGCGCAAGTCAGGCCAGAGACCTACTTGCGAAAATGCTGGTTATTGATCCGATTGGGCGCATCACAGTGGACGAAGCTTTGCAACATCCTTATATCAAAGTCTGGTAAGATAAGCTAATGTTGGCCGTGCATTGACCAATGCGAACTGCTCTTAATATCTGATCCTGACCTGATCCCGTTAAAGTACTGCGCTGCTCACTGCAAAAACTAATCGTGAAGCAGGGTGGTGGTAAGCCTGTCCCCTTGCGCCTTGAACTGTTGGTTGTTGAAAAGCAAATTCTAACCCTTTGCGGAGAAGCATCAACGCTTTTGCGGCACAGCGCGCTTTACATTCATTGTTTTTTGACGCAGGAGTCGGAAAGTACCGGATGTGACCAAACCGCATGCTGCTCTTTTTTTGCTTTTGTGCGTGGCTCTTAGAGCATGTGGAATTGTGCGCGCGTGATTAGTTTTTACCATAACAGTCAATGCACTTAAATCTGATTTTCCGACAGTGACCACTTGTTCATATTCCAAACCAGTCCTGATCATCGCGCTAGAAGGATCTTATCTCCGACTTTTTAATCATTATCTCCTTGCAAACGGGTGGTTTGACGATTCTGTTGTTGCTGTGCCACCTCAGACAGATATTGCTAAATCGGTCTGCAAGTGAAGCACATGCCTTCCCAAGTAGGGCAATCGTATTTTGGGCCTCACTGAGCGCAGGTAGCTCCTTTGAGCATATAGTTTGTTCAAATTTTTGTTCGATAAATCGTGTCGCTGTTTGCCAATGCCTCTTCACATCCCCAAATCTCAGCTCACGTCACTGCTTCAAGCACAGAAACCAACCAGTGTTTTTGAGATCTAGGGGTGAGCAAAACTTTAAGGATAAAGGAGCTATTTCAAACAACTTTGACATCTTATCTCCGCAATTTAAAACAACTTACAGCCGAGATCGAGACTCCGCGATGATGACGTGGCATTAATTAATTTTTTCCGATAAAGTCTTCATCGTGTGTGTGTATGTGTAAATACAGGTTTAATTTTTTGTCCGTTACGACCTCCAGGAAAATCTAAGTTCTGTCGTATTCGGCTCTGACGTGAAATAGGATTTACTTCTTTTCTAATCACTCCCGTTGCTGCGAAGCATCCGAGGTTTAAACGAGAGATTGCATGTGTTTAAGCGCACTTCCTGAGAATGTTCCTTTGCCGTTAAATCAAAGAGATCAAGAGTGGACGCGAACAACGAGCGCGTATTTTCTGCAGGTACGACGCGAGCGAAGTTGAAGGTCCGGTTCCTCAACTGGGCGACAACTCGATCGACGAAGCGGACTATTCTGTCGAAAAGTGGAAGGAGGTGATTTGGAAAGAAGTGAAATTGTGGGACACGATCGACACCACTGTCCCGAAACCGATCGCGCCGACCACCCTGCCCGAGGAAGTTTCCAAGGCCGGCGACGAGTCGAAATCGACCAAGGACGCGAAAAGCGAGAATGGCCATTCGCGGACCGCCGGCGATACGGGTCGAGGCGAAAAAAAGTCGTGATGTAATCATTGCCCTCGCCGAGATTTGCAGGAGAACGACGTTCGCGGCCTTCCGGCGAAACTTGCTTTTGCATGAGATAAGTTGCTGGTTCGTGACGTCGCCGTGGTAAGTTCATGACCCTTCGCCCTGCGGTTGAGCGTTTTTTCTCTACAGAGCTCAGCAGCTTTGGTGTTTTCAGTCGTAGGCTGAAAAACATGTCGTTGGTGAAGCTTTTCTAATGAAAGCTCGAGTATATTGCACTTCAGCTGGTAGTGGGCGGATGAAATAGATTTGTTTTAAATTTCTCAGAACTGCTTAAGTTCAATCAGATCTGCACCATACCTCAGCGCGCCGCGCGTATGATGTGGGTTTCCATTCGTAGCTCGTTCAGTGTTGAAACGCAAATGACCTATTCTGCGGTTCGTCCGCAATCAAACGACAACGCGATGCTCACCCGCGTTTCCGACTCAGCCGCACCACTGTTGATAAAAGGAAATCTACTCGAGTGGGCTTCAATGTACCAGAGCCCATCATCGTTCAAAGGTCTTCGCTTGCGGTTCGTTTGGCTTCTTTCTTTGCGGTTTCAAAGGTCTTTCGCAGCTGCACTAAAGACGTGACTTTAAGGCCCGATCGACGTGGCAGTCACTTTCGGCTTGTCTTTTTGCCCTGTCCTATTTCGGTCTTGCATGCGTTTTTGTCTCATTCGCTTTGCTTCTCGTTGATTGGCTGGAAAATATTTGCAAGCATTGTGGCGGCAGTAACCTCCTCAATCATCTTTGGCGATAAACCAGTCGTGTATCTGATGCGGTATTGCAAGTCAACGTTTTTTTTTGTTTCTCAAGTGAATTCTGTCTCGCGATTGGTCGATATCTGATTACAACACGTAACTAATGCATCAAGGGCGTAAACGGGGGGAAATCTGCCATGGATGGTAAAACGTAGATTGTTATATTGTGGCCAGCGCTGCGACACTTAGTTTTGACAACCACCGAGTTATTCATTACATGCAGCGCTTGCAATGTCGGTCTCATTGTGGTTTTAAAAAATTTTTGCGATTGGTGTATGTGCATCGACAGAATTGGCTTCATCAGTAGTGCGGTCGACTGCGTTGAGTACATCAGCAGAGCAAGATTTCCTCTTGCCCTGGCTTCAACATCTAAGGAGTTTGTTTTCGTATAATACGCTGAGCCTAGCGTGAAATTATTTAGCAGATTATTTCAGTACGTCAGACGCCAGCATGCCTCAGTTCCTATTTCCCTTTCGACATATCTTATGATTTAACTGCAAGCAACCGCAAGGAACGAACGTGGACGCACACGTTGCGAGCGTGTTTTGGATGACTACACAATAATTTTCCAGAGGCTTAACCAGACGCTTTGTACGTTACCGCCTGAATGGGAACGGCGGGTGTCAATTTCCTGTCATTTTAAAAGCGCTCTATTTCGTTCGCACTTCGGTTTCGAGGTGCTCTCCAGAAGAAATGAATGATATACATTGTTGGCGAGAGCTTGACAGTCACCATATTGCAGTTCACGAACTTAGTCAATACGCAAACGTAAGACGACGACGAGCACTGCCCTTGGTCATGCTTTGTTTGCAATTTTGTTTTGAACTCATGAAGCTTTCTTCAAGTTCCATCACTCAACGGAGCGCGCAATACTGGTGAACACCACAAAGTCCCGATAACAATTTATATGCCCGGCAAGACAGCAAATACTGCGCTAAGAGTGGTGAAGTTTAGTGTATTTTTTCTTTGTGTACTTGCTCTTAAAACTACTAGAATGTATTTTTTTAGAGCAAAAATCCTTCGCAGTGCTGTTCCCAAGTAGTTGGTTAAATACACATTGGTGCTTACACAAAAAAGCGAATTTTGAGAACGCAAAGTCCTCCATGCACCTCGGTTTTAAGTAAACTCCCAGGAGATAGCTTGGAAACAACTGCAAAATGGAAGCGATTCGATCAGGAACTCATGGCCCTACTTTTGTAAGCGAGGTCTCCCGTTATATTACTAGTGCGTATGTGCACTTCAAAAAGCATAGCGAGCAATTTCAGGATTGTGCTCCCGAATCATCGTTTGTACCGGGCATTTCATACTACTTGTTTCACGAAATGGTACTGAATAACCTTATGTATCTCGCTATGCAAATAAACTCTCCTTTTAAAATGGTTATGAAATCGGTTTTATTCTCCATTGAGTGTTGTGCGCTGCGCGGGATATTTTTAAACTAAAGTTTATGGTCTTTTTGACATTGAGTTCCTTGCTTACTTCGGTGAATTCTTTGTTCTTGTTCTGTGTGCACTGTTGCATTTGATTAGTTTACAAGCTGTTGTTTTTCGGTTTTTAATGCCTTGAGGAAATACGTGAAATTAGTGAATCTCCTTTCCTGGCAGCACCCATCAGTGCTTACGTGTTCGAACGTCGGGCATCGTATCTAATGGACAATACTCGCTTTTGTTTCAAGACGAAGGCGCATCGTATATAAATTGTCGTAAACTAGAAGTTTGTACGCAACAGTAAATGTGAAAATTAACAAGCACTTAACCAGAGTATTGGTATTGAAGCTGACATTCGTCGTCAACCACCAAAAACCGTACGTTATGATAGTGTTTTTTTCTGACGAACATTTTTCTTCCACAAGCCAACAAAAGCGCAATCTGTGCGGTCACCTCTAGTCTAGTTGTATCAGCCATACGCTACTATTTATCCCTGCGGCCTTCAAAACGAGCTGACAGATGGACTGTCAATGAAGGTTGTGTGGTTGTTAAAATGTGACAGTCTCGTACAGGCCCTGAATTCGATTTGTATCAAGTGATGTTCTTGTCGTTGCTGGCATCATTCTACTTGTTGTGTATTGACGCATTTCATTATCTTACGAGCTGCTTTTCCGATAACAGTGCCTGTAATATTACTACAGCGAATATCTCACACAGTTTTAGATGTGCGCAAAGCCATTGGCTGTCAAGATATTTTGGAACAGGGATGAAATAGATGATAAGCAAGTTGCTGCTGCTCCCTGTTTCCGACATGTTGTGGCGCGTATTGAGTTGACCGCGTTGCTTCGGTATAGAGTAGACAATATCGGCAGGCTCTGGTTTGCGTGCAAGCGTTTCTGTGCTGCCAATCGCCGACTATGCTTCAATGGCGAGCATTGAGCAACATGCTTTTATTTTTGTTTTGAAAAGGATTTGACGTTGAGCCTTTCTAGTTAATAGTTAGTAAGATGTTTCGGACCAGCTGATATGTATTGGATCGTTGTATTTTCGCTGTCTCGTTTACTAACTGTCAATTAATAAAATGTTTAGTCTAATAAGTAAGATTACTTGTAGATATAGCAGACCAGGCAGGAACTGTGTCGTTAAGTGAAGGCTAGTGCTGCCGATCATGCAAAAAACAGTTTGCATGATTGCCGCTTTCTTGGCTGATAAACAATGAGGCGGTTAAACCGGACCCGCGCTGTTCTTGGCAGGGCCATTCCGAGAGAGTGGGTGCCAAGGTCGGGGATGAAAGTACCGGAGTCTCGTAGTGTCCTGCAACCAAGAGCTGATGATGCCTACATCGTAGGCGAAATATATACTCTGTAAGATCTTAAAGTGTCTGATTCTTTGCTGAGAAAGGATCTCTTTCCATAGACA
>JGI24159J19872_10002786_pt1 | contig 21178 bp, 17 predicted proteins | sample Ectturendosymbi4_FD_19872 | JGI IMG/M metagenome (IMG submission 19872) | reverse complement strand
CAGCGCCCGAGTTACGCACGCACAAAGCCATGTGCGATCCCATTGTTTTGGTGCGAGAATCCGATTCCCACCGGACGTCAAAGTATTAAGGTTTTTCCAGAAAAACATTGCTGTACTTAAAATTCAATATTCAGTTCTATTAAATAAATAAACTTTTATTTGCCCTGATAAACTGAAAATATCAAACGTGACACAAATAGTTGACATAGAAGTAACAGTCCAAGTTATTTGGGAAAGTGTTTTGATTTGTTGTGGTTTTATACAAATCTAAAGCATTCCTAATGTTTTACAACTGATGGGCAAATCTGAAACAACAAACATGAAATTTTCCAATTTAAGACTTAGTTAATTGTTATAACCTTATTTTACTGAAAAGCTGAATTATTGCTCATCCATTCCTATTATTTTTTACATGCACATCTTCTTTCAACAGCATGTCAAAGAAATGGAGGTTTTAATAGTTTGTATTATTCGGCAAACATTTGGCAAAGTGAAGAACAAATATTCCATTATAAACATGGTATGTTATTTTGCAACAGGCCAAGATAACTACTGCAGAACAACCAAGAATTACTTACGCCAATTTCTTAGCTATTGCTTTGCTCTTTCCCATAATTCCTAAATAATGACGCAGAAGATCTGCAGTGCATGCATTTTCTTGTTGTAACCATCCTTTTGTTTCCAAAGCATGTGGCAATATTAATTGTAACTATAAGTTTCACCAAAATACATATTTCTTTGGTTTCTAGCAAACTGTTGTAGCCTGATGTTGTGAGTTAGAAAATTCATCTTTGAACTTATGTCTTATTATGGGTGCACTTATGGTTAACCTGTTGAGAGCTGGTGTATCATGTACTTGTAATTTGAAGTCTCATGTGAGTCACTTTTCTGGCATCACTTTACACCACCATAACTCGCCAGCCAATTGAGCTAGAGATCTGTTCAAACCCTAGAGATGTGAGAAACCTTCTAATTGAGATTCTGAAAAAATAGGAAAAGTTTGGGTTTTTTCTGGGCGATATCATAATGGGGTAGATTTACGCATTCATGGCTGAGGTCACCAGGCCCTGGGTGACAATGCCAAGAGCCAATTTTTTTACTCAAGTTTGCAAACTACAGGACTTGCCGCATCTTTTGACACTTCGACCAGGTCCGTAACCCGTACAGGAGTGGAGATATTCCCGCACAAAGCCACGTGCACGTCAAAGAGTTAAGTAAAAAAATTTAAACTTGCAAATGAATGCATAAAATCTCAAACATTAGTATATATGTAATTGCGTGAAAAACAATGGAGCATAAATTAACAACAGATTTAAACATTAGCCTTCCACCAGGGTTCACTTTTGTTTTTGCAGTTCTGATGGTAGTGTCAGCATTTGTTCGTATTATCCTAATAAAGAAACGCACCACTTTCTATTTCTTTTGTATGTACACTTTGAGAGATATGAACATGTTCCCATGTGGGCATGTTGACTGGATTGTCTTAATAAAAAATTTTCCATTGAAAAAATTTCAATGATGCTGAATGAGTCAGTGGTGTTTCATTCAGTGAGTTAAACTAAGTGTGACACAATAAAAATAAAACACTGTAATGAGTTCATGCACTAAACTTATGATTAATTATTAAGAAAAAGCTAAAGATGGAAGCACTAAGGTTATGAGTAAAACTCACAACACAGATTTGCGTAAACAACAGGCTGAGTCAGTCATTGTGTTGCAACCTTGCTGTAGTACGAATCCCAGCAAATATTTTATATTTATGCAAACACTGCACTTTGCAAATCAATCTGGTGTTTTGTGCACACCTTATATCTTCCTTGTTCGACTAAAACAGGCATATGCCCTGCTCCATCAAGTTCAAAACTTTGAAAAGAGGAACCACTTTTGTTGTCTTGTTCAAGATCATGGAAGTGACATTATACAAAAAATATTCTGGCTGATTGTTTTAGACACAGATTTATCTCCAAGAACTTGGTTTGAACAGCTATGATACCCTCCTAAAAGGAAATTGTAGCCTCCAATCTTGTAATCATTTACATACAAACTAGTGTGTTCCATGACATTTCCCAGCGTGTCTTGTGTAAATATTTTAAACCAAGGTTCAAAGCAAGATATGCAAACAAACATATTTCAAGCCAAAGCAAGAGTCTAACCAATTTGTAATGCTAATCTGCAGAACTGTCTGTCTGACCCATTGGTATTGTTTTGGCAAAGGATGTTTAGATGACTAGTGCATGAAATGTTCAGCGTTTGTTTGGGGAGCAATTGTTTTCATTGAAATATGTTTCCTGTTAAAGCACTCAAGTTTATTAAGAGACACTGTAACACTTTGCTCAATCCTCAAAAATATTATGTTTGGCTTTGTGAAACGGATATATTTGAAGATAAATATTGCAAAATATTTGTAGTATGTTCTACCCACAATTTACTTTGGCAATGCAGGTATGCTATTGAGTTGCTTGAAACATCAGCATTGTTGTAAATACAACAGTAAAGCAAATGTCTACTTCATACTTTTGATAGTACAGTTGTAAACACCAAGCAGCCCCGTTGTTTTTTCAATTCAGTTGGTGTGGTACTGGACCAACTTGCAAAAGTTAATAAAAGTTAACTTTTTCATCACTAAATGATAATTTTTTTATCAGTGAAACAGGGTAGAAAAATCACTTGAGCTGCTTCAGCAATAGCAATAATGCAAATAAAACATACTAGGACGTACTATAAAATAGCTAGAATCTACAATTGAAATGTGCTGAAGCAAAAATTATCAGCTCTAAAAATAATGAAACATTATTCATCTTTTCACATTAATAGCAACCTGAAATGCTGAAATTATCTTGACAGCTTAAATACAAAAATTATAATATATTGCAAGTTGAATATGGAATACACACATCATACCTTATACTACAATGTGAAAGTGGAAACTCCTTAGCTTAATCTTCAAGATCACTATTACATGATTAGCAAGTGTGTTCCCATGAACTGCTGTATTGTTATATTGCAAAGTCACCAGCATCATGAAGAAAAAGAAAGTTGACTAGCAAATTGCTTTTCTGAAAAAGTGAAACAAAGTGTCAGTCAGCTTTCTGCGGAAAACAATCTTTTATAGATGTGAAATGCTAGATGCGGCATCCACAGTAATATTCACTACAGGTGTGTTATCTTACAGTTAGCACTTTAGCAGAGCCTCAGTGAGTTGCTTGCGGCTCTTTCTCTCTGATACTTCTGCTGTGCACCCTTAGGAAGGGAGATTTTCAGCAAGTCGTGGCAGCCTGCCTTGCCTTATGTCTTGTGAAATTCTGTATCTTAATCCTCCCAACATTCCCCTGTGGGAGCATTCAAGTTTATCGCTAATTTCAAAGCTGAGAGAAAATTTCAGAGCTACAAAATGCACTTAGGATAAAAAGTGTGCTTTGGTGTATGTGCATCACTACATAATATACATAAAAACAAGATGAGCTTGTAGTGTCTTTACTCTTACACACAACACAGTTGTCTTATGCATACATGGAATTCACAAGAAACACACATATACATGAACGAATAAAAGCAGAGACATGTAGCAGTAATAAAAAACCATAGGTTTAATATTGTGAACACAATTACTTTGAAGAAATACAAGCATACAGTAGATATGTTGCATTAGTAAAGAGCACATGCATCGATGGCACCAACATGGTTGCCATTATGTTTAGCACTGCTACATAGCGCTCTATTGAGTTCCAAGTAGACTGATTTATAACATGCATGTGGAGCATGAAACTGAGGACCAGGGTTCATTTGGGTTGAGACCTGACAGTGAAGCTACTTGTAGTGTAAAGGTAAACGTTGGTTAATAAAAGTAAAAGTCTACTGCTCTTATTAAAGGTTCGATACCCCCTGCCTTATTCAAATGTTTGTTTATTTGTTGTGATGTTGCAAAACAAAGTAATGGGTCAAAAGAGCAATTTTGTTGCTTACAGTCTCATCTAGTGGGTGCGGGAAATAAATGAAAAGTGAGCGTGACAATCAATAGTGCAATATAAAAAAAGTTCATATATGCTAAAAGGGCAAGTATAATTTTAAGTAATGTTATAGAAATTTAAGATGTGTTCACAAATGTGAATATTGTGTGGATAAGGATTAAAGTCCAAAACAGTGATGGTAGAAATTTACAGTGAAGTTGCAACAATGTGGTGAATCTAGTTCAACTTTGGAAAGGTAAAATTTCTGAAAAAAAGGTACTTTTAAAAGACTTCCACAGTAAGTCAAGTTTTCAAGTCCAGATGATTCTGTTTTGAAATTCAGCTAAAAAGTGCATTATTGTTGCTTGAAACCAATTAAGTCAAAATTAGTGTACAATAATGAACCTAAAAGAATTGCAAATTGATGTTAATGCAGTTTATGTCCATTTTTGCTGTAATTGCTTTGAAAATGTTGATATAGTCAATGTCTATATTTACAATCATATTCAATTATACTATGACAAGTTTCACAAATGCATGTGCATGTTGCTTTGCAGAACCTGTTGCAGCAATCAGCGCATGTGTCTTAGTCTTGGATATCAGTTCTTTCTGTTTGTTTTTTCAGTTACTCAAAGTATAACTTATTTTTGTAAGCTTTGCATCTGCATACGATAGTAAACTCCACTATAGTTTTGGATTCTGGGAATTGTGTTTGCATTGTTTTCCTGCTTCTGTGTTACAGCAATTGAAAACTCCATGTGTACTATCTGCCACTGGTGAAGAATATATGAATGAAGATCCATACTATGAAACAATATTTGTTTTGAATGATTTTGAGGGAGATCTTTTTGACATGCTTAGGAAAACTGACAGTCGAATTTTGGGTCCTCCTGTTATTCGAGCTGTTGCTGCAACAAATGAGGTATTGTGCAGACATGGTTTTGTTGTTGTTGATGGCAGTTAACAACTATGGCTGATGTGGAATAAGCATTAATATTAAGAGTTATTTTATTCTTCTGACAATAAGTTGTTTGATAATGATTAGTGAAAATGAATGGGACTATGCTTGGTTTTCTGCAGTGGTAACTCTTAACATGAAGCTACTTGGAGTGTAGAAAATTTTTGTTGTTTTAGCTTGTTTATTCCATGTGTTTGTCAGTGTGGAACAAGTTTTATCCATGTTCTTTATGTGGTGTGGAATTCAAGTGAACTACTTTCAGATATTGGCAAGTAACCCTGCTACAAACAACACTGTTCTAGTGTTCTCTGCTACAAACACTTGTAAAAACAGTTTCAACCAGATTACTGCAATAGGTTTTAAGGGTTGTTGCAAGAAGACATCAAAGTTGAAGAAACTGTGCTGTTTGTCAGGTTTATGTTCAAGTTAATTTTCATTTGATGAATAGCCATTGAGAGTATATGATGAATGGCCATCAGCAAATTCATCAGGACAGTTTTTAGTACACAGTCATCAGCTGATTTGTTATGAATGCTTATATGGCTAGAAGCTGTTCATTATAGCCATGACATTTGTATTTAAAAGATAGGGATGCACTTGAAAACAAGAACAGTCAGTAACATAAAATTAATGAACATGTGTCAGTGGAGAAACACAATGCACAAACAAATAAATAGTAATTTAAGTTCTGGTATGCATGAAGAAAGCACAGACCATTTAACTAGTTCAGTTTTGTTATACTTGCTTATTGTACTCGTTTCAATGTGTCACAAGTGGTCTGCAGTGCCGCCACTTACCTCTGCTTGCATGTGCTGGGGTACGTATCAACTTTTGCAGTGAATGCTACACTGGTGGTGAGTCAGTGGTGATGCTGCGTGCGAACTGCTCCCGTGCACTCACCCATCAATGCTGAGCACGAGGCAGATCACAAGTGCCATTTTTAAAATTTTTGGTATGACTCCACCAGGAATCAAACCCAACCTACCAGCTTTGGTGAAAAGTGCTTAACCAACTGGACCACTTAGCCAGTCAAGCACAAGGCAGTTAGGACTGCTGATCAAGTCTTCAGTATGTCTTGACTGGAAATCAATCCAGCTAACCAGATAAAGAAGTGCATGCCTTGCCAAATGTACGACTTGACCAACTTATTAGACATGATTCTTTAGAAATCAAGGTGTCCAGTCATTGACTACTACTTAGCAATAATACAACTTAACACTGGCTTGTTGGGTGGCACTGATATAATAGAAATGCTTCTATTCCAAGACATTAACATTCCCCAAGCCAAAGGGTTATCATGGAACTATTGCAAGCCAGGACAGACAAACCTGTAATGGAGTCGATAACTCTTTCAATAGAAAAATAGTTGTTGTTTATTTAGGTAAATTGAAAATTACTATATAGTGTTGTTTGAATCTTCAACTGTGGTTAAATTACAAAATCAAACAGCAATCTTGCAGACATATCCAGACAAAATCACATATTTCCAAGTAGATCTGCATTTCATTTCAAAATTTTNAAAACACCAGAATTCATTAGTACGTTTGAAAAGCTTTACTGGCCCTTTTTATTACACTTTGATAAAAAAAGGGCACATTTTGATAAAAAAAATTAAAAAAAAAACTGTAGCCACGGGAGAATTTGGTGCAGTTGTCCCCTAAATTTTTTGTGCCCAGAAAAATTTGTTCTAAACATATAACAAAAACAAACATCTTGCCCCCAATTTGTATTTCCCCTCTCAAACCTTAAAACCTGCCTACGGGCCTGATGGCCTACGGCAGGGACGGTCAACCTTTTTCAGTTTGAGTGCCGAAATCGGCTAAATCAATGACAAAATTCTTCCGCGTGCCAACCAAAATTTGTGGTGGGGGGTCTGAATTTTGGGCCCCTGTGGCAGCTTGACCCCCCTAAGTGGGGGTATGGAGTGCGGCTGATATGGCTGTGTTTGTAGCCATATGGCATCAAAAGCACATAAGGGTTAAATTAAATAACGGATTGCTAGCAAACGAAAATGAAGAAACGGACACAGAGTTTCATCAGATAATACTGCGACTTTTAAGTTATTAACTTTTTCATTTGAAGGGGTGAAGGATATCGTTTCTGAGGCCTTGCTCACATACCGGATAGAAGTGCTCGCATGCCAAGTTCAGCACGCGTGCCAGGGGTTGCCCACCCCTGGCCTATGGGATAAGATATGCGTCACAGGTGCTGGTAGGCTGGGGTCCACACCAGGTCAGGTCACACGGAAGACTTAAATGGTACTTGTGTTGCAACCTCTCAGTTGGCAGTGCATGGAATGTGCAATTCACCACAAACGGGATATATGCGAAGAATGACACCCATATATATATGTGTGGCACGAACAAGCAACAATAGTGATATCTGTTGTTGCTTGCTGCCAGTGTGAAACTCTGCGCACTTGCCACTTGAGCTTTTCGATCACAACAAAATGGTTTTGACCAGGATAGTGTGTGTCTAGTGGTTAGGATTTGTAGCTGCAACAAATGGCTCCCGACATGTCAGTGGCTGGAATCCCCGCTGAAGGTCGTCTTGAGCTTGTGAAAGGGGGAAGTAATGTGGTGATCATTGTCACATATAACACTGAGTTTGTAACAGCAATAGCAGAGTGAATCTAGTCAAGTGGGGAATCTCTATTGCTATTATGCTGAGTTTTGTCAGTTCAACTCTGTTTAGTTAGCTCAGGGCGATGCAACATTGTGGCTGCAACACCTGCATCCTGTCTAGCCTCATGCTCAGCAGTGATGGATGGGTGCAAGGAAACGCTTCATGCGCAGTGCTGCCGTTGGTCAGGCACCAGTGAAGTATTCATTATGAAAACTGTGTGGTCCATGGTGCAGAGTAAGTGGAGATGGGCACCCACGGACCACCATTTAATCAGTTTCTTGCATATGGCATAGTAATGCAAGTGGTAAACGTTCATGAGGAATTGTGTTATAGAACAGTTTTTAGTCAGAAGGAGAATGGTGTGTTTGTTTTCTCTCTGTAAACGTTAACTACCTTTGCAGTCAGAACGACAGTCATTTAAAAACATGATACTGCAGGGTTGAGATGTTGCAGCCTTTGTTTTTATCACTTTGGCATTGGCCAATGCTACTTAGTTCATATGTATTATCTCTAGGATTTTCCTAATGTGTCCCAAAGTCTCATAAATTTGTAAATGCTACATCCACTACAACCACATTCAAGTCTTTGTTATTGCAAAACACTAGTTTTATCTCAGTAAAACAGTTAATATTTGACATAGTGGTGGGTTGTCTTCTGATGTGAAGATTTTGCAATGGAAAGGGCTAGTAATCTTGGAACTTGTTGAAAATCAGGATGTGCATAATTGCAAGATAGCGTAAATTATGTTGACCCAAAGTGACTCACTAATCAACGTGACATGTATAAATGCTTATGTGTTTTCCAGCCTTTGCCCTACACATCAAGACCACTCTACTGCACTTGTATGCAAGGACTGAACTTGTGTTTTACGAATTTCAAGACAAAGGAGCATCTGGCTCACTTGGTCACACTGTGTCATTACATGGGAGCATGTGTAAGAAGAGATATGAGTTCAAAAATAGACTTTTTAGTTACTAATGTGCTTCATGGTCCAAAATACAGGGTAAGTTTCAATTGGTATAAGTACAAATTGTCTGATAACCTGTGTAATACTGCTCAAATTTCAGGATTAGGATTTGATGTAACAAGCACTTCATTGTAAATAGCATCATAATACTTGCTGTGAATACATAAATTTGTTTCTTCAATTTAAGTCAAAAATGTGCAAACAATGCGGATGTGAGATAGTTACTGGAACAAATTTGACAGCAATTCTTGTAGCTTGGAAAGTTTTTTGTGTGTGAAGATGCAAATGTGTGGCATTCAGTGTTGTCACGTTTTTCGCTTCAACTGTTACATAAACAGATTTATTTGATGTAAACATTTAGAGCATGTGAAAGTTGAACAACAGTAGCACAGAGCTGTAGCAAGTTGATATGTAGAACATTAAATATTTTAATATTTGCTCATGAAACAACAATATAAAAATTTTAGGTGGAAAGCACAAATTTGTTTTTTGTGTTTTTCAAACAATTCACACTAACCTCAATCAGCAAACATGTTGAATGTAACAGTATAGCAATTTCTTATGCTAAGCTGCAGATAGCAACATTGAGTTTGGTTAGCATTACTACATGACCACTGGACTTAGATTTATTTATACATGTATGATGGTGCACAGGATACCAGTGGCATTTGCTTTTCCATGCTTCCTTATTTTAACCCAGTGGTTTTCAACGTTTTTTGTACCACCACCCATTGCAGCAACCCATAATAACCCAACGACCCCATCTAAGACTCGAATTTGAAGCAAATGTAATACATCTGTCTCCATAAAATATCTATTCACAACCTCTTCAAAAATGGTTCACAACACAACCCTTCTAGGTGTAACTATCTCAGGTTGAAAACCACTCTTTTAACTCTTTTCATGCTCATGAATGACAAATCTGTTTTCTATAAGCGTATTTGTATTGGGTCTGTTAATCCAATCTCTCAAAGTAGCATGTTATCCACTTTAGACTGCTGTAAGTCTTGGAACGCCAGTGATGAAAGAGGAATGGATTCACAAATGTTGGGAGGCACGCAAAAGTGAAAAAATGTATTTGGCCACGGATGATGATTTCCTAGTGCCATGCAAATCAAAACCCTTCGAAGGATGTTGTTTAAGTTTTTTGGGATTTTCAGGTAAAAGTTGAAGCAGGTTCATCCCAGTCATCTGATGATGTGTGACTGTGGTATGGCTATATTTACCTGACTTCATAAAGAGTATTGCAAATGAGCCGTTTTGAAATCTGACTGCCTTAAGAGCAGGGCTTCTCAAACTATGTAGTTTTGGGGTCGCGAAACAAATTGACTTGACAAATCAGATATAAAAGTTTTTGTAAACTTTACAAGAAAATTAATAGTAGCCTGCAGTGAAACTACTTCTGCATTTTTAGGGGCAATTCCGCGTTTCATACTGTCAGTTGTTTACAAGGATGTCTGCCTGAGCTATCAAATGACAATACTCAACCAAACACAACAGAACAAGTTATTCGTTGTTACGTCATGATTGTTTTCACGTGTTGACCTTGTTGCATTCATTCTGACACGAAGGCATGCTTGTGTTTAGAACTCTAGGTATAGGTTAGGGGCTAGGCCAACTGCTTTGAGAGCATAACGAGTAGTTTTAGACTAAAGCAGTTTTTTAAAGGTGTTTTAGGGACCCAATTTGGGTCTAATCGGGTCCCCTAGAATCAGCAAAAATTATCATCGGGCAAAAATATAGAGTTTATGTGATTTCTTGATAACAAGAATTGAATACCCAGTCATTTCTGATCTACCATTCAAATAGTTAGAGCCCTTTGCAAAACATATTTGTGTGAAATGGAATTCTCAAAACTGATACCCATGAAGTCCAACAACCAATGCTTTTTGAAAAATGTTGTCTTTCTTCCTGCGTTGGCTAATTCTATCAATCTACAAATGGAGGATCTGTGTAAAAATCATCAAATGTATCCATCCCATTAGTTGTGCTTTACAGCTTTTATAAACTGAACAGATTTTTTGTTAATTTTTTTTCGTCTTACTGTTTCCATTGCGTGTTTGTTTTATTACTGTATAGTTACTTCCGTGGATTGGGTGCATTTGTATGATGTTGCCATGGACAAAAATACCTCTTCAGATTTGTAATGGGACGTTTACACGTATTATTAACACCTAGGCCCGCATAGAAAAATCATTTTTAAATGAGATCGCAGAACAAAAAAGTTTGAGAAGCCCTGATATAGAGCTGGGGTCGGCAACCACTTGCACTGGTCCATGTCAACCACCGGTACTGTTAGTCCATGAGGCATTTGTTACCAGTCCGCACAAAAAGACGAGATTATTGTACAAACCACGCAATGTATATTTGCGAAGCGGGATTTTCTATAACGATAGCAGCCAAGAGGGTATCATAAAGCAACTGCATGTAAAAAATGCACTGCAGATGTCATTGTCTACTATCGCCCCAGGTTGGGAACGCCTCATGAGAAACAAGCTCAAGTAAATCGCAGGTTCAGTGTTATAAACAGTTGCATTAAACTTGCGGGCAATTAAAATTAGTTTTTATTTTTATGTATTTATCTGCCACAACTTGAAGATTATCCGCGGAAACAATGCCTACTTTAAAGCCTGCCCGCAGTATGAAACAGGTTGCCGACCACTGGTCTAGAGCGTATCGTGTAAATGTGTAAAGGAAGGTAGGTTTTTCTTTTTTGGAGGTAACAATTATCAAAAATAATTTCCAGTGACGTTCTCCAGTAGCAAGCATGAATTTCCACGGGCATATGGGGTCACGTCAGAGCTTTAGGAAAATTCTTTTCTCCACCTACCACGTTGCTGCTTTTGCATGACTATGCTGTATTAACCTTAAAAAAATATATATATCTTGCTGGCAGCGTCATAAAAAAGCGTAAAGATCAGATGTCCGAACTCTACGAATGTTTTCTGTTGAAAGTGCGCAATGAAGCCGTTGGCTTTTTAACTTTCTAAAGTTTGCTCAACTTGCCCCGTTTTGTGCGATTTCCCTCTCTATCACATAAACGAATAACCGTTCGGAGCTTGGAGGGGCCGTAACTTCAGAGCTGTTGCAAGTAGTCGTTCGAATGCCTGGCCCCGACCGCTCTTGTTGAAAAGGTACTTTGCGCGATATGACTTTTCCGCCTCGGTGCAGACCAAGAAAAGAAGCACATGGAAGAGCAGGCACGCCAACAGGGTGGCGACTGTGTCGAAGTCGGCGACGTCGCCTGCACTCACCTAGTAGTGGATGAAGCTACCGTTACTTCTCTTCCTTTCGAACCGCAAGGAAAGCTGTACGTTGTGGTGCAAGAGGTAACAACTGTGTTCGTGTAGGAGCTGCCCCAGTTGTGGTTTTGTGTCGAACGTCGCGTGATACAAATTCCTTCGCTTTGCAGTGGTTCTGGGGAAGCATTCAAATCGAAGCGAAAGCCGCCGAGTCAATGTACATCTTTCGACGTCCGGAACAATTGCATGTGATGACGCGCAGCTCAACTACCTCATCGCTTTTGGGTAACTTAATTGGCACAAAAGCAAGCTCACACTGCTGCTGTTCGCATGATTTTCTTTGAAGCCATGTACCCAATCACACTCATAGTTTTTGTCGAAAAACCTCAAACGCACTTAGAAGACGGTATTACGGATGTGTTCTAAGTCTATGCGCTTCTTTTGCGCAAACAAACCCCGTTGTTTTGAAAAGCTCCGTGACAAAGATATCCACAAAACGCTTTGTTGCCTCTTAAGCTATACAGAAAAAAAAATGTTTTCCAAGTGGAAGTAAGAAAGCATGCCCGTAAGAACTTCTTGCGAACAAAACAACATGATTTTTCTTTGGCTGGCGTAAGTTTGTGCCTTCTCGCCTATATATTCATATTGCCGGTATTTCCACTTGCTGCACTTCCCATGTTCGTATGTTTGTCTGGGCAATTTAGCATTATGAATTGCAGGCAATCCCAAATGGAGAGGCTCCACAAGCGCGCTATCAGCAAAAACGAGATCTTCGACGGGAAAGCGTTCGTTTTCGAGAAAAAGATCCAGGCTGCGCGAAGAAACTCTTGCCAAACTTGCCCAGGTGTGACACGTTGCAATTGCATAATTGTCTTGAATGGGCGAAGCGTTTGTGCCACAAGCCTGCAAGAAAACTGGTCCGATCTGTCCTGGTAGCAGTTTCTATTACTCCGAATGTGCAAAAGCTGCAGTTTTAACAATATAATAACCGATCAGTAATTTTCTGGTTAAACGGCCGTTCGGAATCCTCAATCTAAAGACTCATTTCATCGATCTTGAGTTGATTTCTTGCATGTTCCACAACAGGAATCGGAAAATGTCTCTTCCAGTCAAGCGCCCCCTCGCAAGCGGCCCTCCACAGATACGTCTGCCTGCCTTCCGGACTCCATGCTGGACATGTCCAATACAACGACTTCGCCCAGCGTAGTATCCCCTCAAACTCCTGAAAAGTTTCACAGAGGTGTTGTAAAAGCGTCCTGGTTGTTGTAGTGTTGCTTTCGTTTTGCTTTCAGCGCATTCCCAGCTTCCGTCGAATACCTTACCCATTTTCTGTGTTGATAAACGGCATTGATTCTTTCAACAACAACTTTTCTCAGACATGTCTTCGATGAAACTCAGATCGGGAAAGAGAGTATCACAGGGAACGAAATCGGGCAAAGACCATCTCCAGTACATAGTATTCAGCCGCCAGAAGCCGTTCGCTTGCGTTAGAAACAGCCTTACCAGTCACGTGACTTCTTGCGGGTCACCGACGAAGCCCAGCACAGTTTGTGAGGTTCATGCCGTTGATTCGACGTCTGCCTCAGACAAGAAACAGTGCTCCATGCCTCTAAAAGTAAACCTCACCAATTCGAAAACCGGTAGAAAGCGGAGAAGCTCGGAGCTTTCAGAACAGAAAGGTTACGTGACATTTATTGCGTTGAACAGGAAAATAGCTGATGAGGGTAATGTCTTGATGTCTCTTCTGTAATTTTGCAGAGTTTTTGGAAAGTGCCAGGCCTGATGAGACGTTTCATTTAATGCTGTTTGTCGGTCAGTTTTAAAAGTCCAGTGATCTTTCGCGCGAATCAGACAAGTGGTTAATTCACAGGTTCTCAGTCTTCAATTCCTGACTCACCTTTCAAGACGCCGCTCAGTTTGCCTCCCCGCAAAAGATTTTCGTCTGGAAAGCTTCGCTCGCCTCTTGCAGGACCGACAGCTCGCATTGAATCAGCAGCCATCTGCTCGTTAGCTGCCCAACCTACCTCAGCGGTGCGGAGGTTGAGCTTGTACGCTTACGGGCAGGAGTTTGCACTGGAGGAATGCAGTTGCTTGGAGACAAACGGTGGTCAGGATACAGTTACAAAATTTTCCCCCCGATGCGAAGGTGAGCGGTTAAGACCAGGCAGTTACCTTGTTGAAACTGGTTCACCTAAGTCGAGGAAAGAAGGAGTATTTTTCAAGTTGTCACCGTTGTGAAATTTGACAGATTTCGTTGCAGGATCGCATTCACAAGAATTAGCCAACTAAGTACAAAGGCAAGGTAAAGTCTTTAAAGCTGCTTTCAAGTATGCGTTTAGTTCTGCCGATGTGTGTTACAACTAGATTTGTAAAGTTCACGGAAAGTCGAACTAAGAACGAAAAAAACGGAAGAAAGTTTAACAGAAAGCGACAATTTTGAAGATGTGCGTGATAACAGTATCGAGACCTTATACTGCCGAAGTTTAGGAACTAAAATTTGTATAACGAGTGAAAGACTGCATAATTAAAATTAAAAAAATTGATATAGTGACGGAAAAACAACTGTTCTTTATGTTCTGCCAATTTCTGGCAATTTCGCTTAACGTCACAGTTTCAAGCGTTTTTATTCTCGTCAAGAGCTCAGCGAGTCTCATTGGCCAAGTACGTTGTGTTTTCGCTCAATAACAAAACCTCCTCCAACCTTGCAAAGATACGAGATATTATTACTTTAGCGTAATTGCCAGTTGCTGTACTCTGTTTTAACTTTGATGGTGCACAACTTCGCGCACGTCGTATGTTCTGCACTTTTCGTAACTGCACCAATTCAGCTTCTCCATCTTGTTGCCAGACAAGCCTCCTCCGTCGAAATCTGTTCCAGTGTCCGCGAGATACCAGGTGATCATGGAACTACTACAGACCGAGAAGAATTACGTCGGCATCCTACAAACCATCCTGAATGTGAGTCAGCCTGCGTTTCGTCTTCATTTTATATCGCTGGCACGCCTGAACCCGAAGCTAAGATCTATCATTCCCTACTGCACTCTTCCAAGAGTGCGATGATTTAATGAAACATTGAGAGTTTCCACTCAAAGGCCCTGAGGCTTTTGATGGGCTTCTGTTGCTTGACTTGCTTGCACCAGGCTTCGGTGCACTGTTTTTGAGTGAACCAGGTTGCTATTCGCTTTTTGGAGTCGAATAAATATAGTTTTGCATTTGCTTGACGTTTGTTAGCAATTATCTTGGCCTGCATTACTACTCTGTAACGGTTGATCCAATCACTGAAACCTGCTTAATTAGCCGTGGAGGCGATACCGTATTTATTCGATTGTAAGCCGCACTTGACTTAACGTACCTAAGCCTCTGAGATACTTTGGTGCACTAGCAAGTTTCGTGTTTTTGGCAACCCTGGTAATGATGCTTACATCGCTACAACTGACTTCTGTTCATCATAATCCTTCCTGTGACGGATGTGCACGTGATGCTGAAAAGAATAGAATGTGAAAAGAGTTTGGTCGGAAAAAAGTAGCTACGGGAAAGACTGAGCATCATCCATTCTAGATTCTGATCTAGCCATTGCGATAAGCTAAAAGAAAAAATGTAAGCCGCACGAAATGATGAAAAAAGCTTATAAGCTGCGGATTACAATCGAATTAATACTGTACTAATAATATTAGTTTTATCGCTGAAACTCATTTGTAAATGCTAGATGTGTAATGACCATATAAATAACACAAAACACGTCGTGTTTTTTTGTATTAAAGCGAAGATTGTGGTAGAAACTGCGGTATCGCGAAACGTCCTGAATTGTTTTTTGTTTTTATGTCAGTTGTTCAAAAAACCTTTGGATAATCCGAAGCAAGCCGGTGGCCCGATCCTGGCAAGCGAGGACATGAAGGCCATTTTCAGCTCGCTTCCCGATATCGAGGCGGTGCATCGCGCCATGAGTGACGATCTGCAGGCGGCTGTTGACAACTGGAACGAGAACTCATGCGTTGGACAGCTTGTTTCAAACTATGTAATTGCTAATGACTGTCACGTCGATATATATATATATATAGGCTTGGTGCTTAAATAAATCATTTGCAACATTGCTTAAGCACCTACTGCTGCTGAAGTCTTGAATTTCTTTCAATCGTCTTTGCGCAGTATTTTTTGAAGCTTCTGACGCTTAACACTACACACCTAAGCTGGTGGATTCTCTTCGATACAGGCTTAACCGAACATTGGCCTCGCAGCGTATTTTAAACTCGGATTGCCGAAGTTTAACCGAAAACATGACTCGGGTTTCTTTTGCTTTTCGGCAACACGTGTTTCAAACGGTTACAGCGAAAAGGTTCGTCAGTTGAAATGTTTTTTTTTTCCGTGTCATTGCCCCCACGCCTACTTAGAAAAGTGCGTTGCTCCCGTCGCTGCATTTTCACTGATGAATAGTCATTGGTGCCGCCCTGCCGAGCGAATCTGTTGAGTTCAGGGTTTTTTAAGGTGTTTTAGGGATCCAATTCGGGTCCCTAGAATCAGAGAAAATTATCACCGGGTCCCTAGAATAAGAGAAATCGGGTACCTACAGGTCCATACCGGGTACCTAACATTTTCCTCAAAAAAAAACCCTGGTTAAGTTGAAAAAAGTTTTATCACTCATCACTGGTTGTGGTGAATAGCTTGCTGGTCTTACATCGCTTGGCCGCCAGAGCTGTTCTGTAGTTACCGCTCGTTTACTTCCCTGCTTTGTCGGCCTTTTGTTTCCTTGCTTATTTGCAGGACGTGCTGATGATGCTGCCGTTACGACTGATCTCAGTTGCACTCGCAAGAAAACTTAGACTGCCAACAGTGGTTAAAACAACGCCGCTAACTTTTACTTCCGTAGACAAACCAAACCCGTGGAATCGATTTGATGGTTGTTACAATTGTCATGACTGTGTAAATTTCGTCATATTGATCAAATGAACTTGTTCAAAGTAGGCGTCAGGTTTATCTTGTACATAGGACTTTGAACTGTGTTAAGTTTTGTGAAGGTAAGCTTATGTTCCTCATTTTCAGGCGGAAGAAATCGGCCGTTGTTATCCACCTTTTGTCAACTTTTTTGAAGTAAGCGTGGATACGATCAACCGTTGCGAAACGCAATCGCCGCGCTTTCACGCCTTCCTCAAAATCAATCAAGCGAAACGAGAGTGCGGCCGACAGACTCTGGCAGAACTGCTCATCAATCCCGTACAACGAGTGCCAAGGATCATTCTGCTTTTGCAAGGTTTAAATATGAACAAACCGCTTTTGCGTTCCTGCCGACATCTCAACCAATTTACCGAAAGAACAGGTCTCTCCTCCAGGGGCGCCGGGGCAGCGGTAGGGCGGGGCAGTGAAAGAGTTACGGGCAGTGAGCACTTACAAGAAACAAACAATCGTTACCAATTATGCTTGTTTTTGTTCAACAACAATGTTGACCTCATAAATACTAATAGAAAATCTAGAAAAGCGTTCTGAATTTTCTGGGTTCGCGAATAGCTGTAATAACTTTGTTTCTAGTCAACCTTGATAAACCATTAAATTACCTATGATAATGTTATGAAAAGGCACTCCGACCCCGTTGCCTCCCTTTTAAAATTCCAGGGGGGAAGTGCCCCCTCTCTCCGGCGTCCATGCTCCTAACTGTTTGATAACAATGCCCGCATTGGTGGCAGACGCTCTCCTGCGTGTTGGTACTCGCAATGCAGTTCATTGTTTGAACTTTCTGACACAGCTGTGCGTGCTTGATAACGGGTTGGTTTTGCTTTGACCGGAAAATACCTTAATAGGTATCCGAAAACTGTTCTAGCGCGCTGTATGACGATAATGCGAATCCCTGCCTGCCCGTGTAAACACCAAACCCGGTCTGGATTTGCGGATTTGCAAAAAAACGGTTGCGGAGTTACTCGCCGCTGGCTGAAACAATAAAACATGTCGCTGATCCAGGATAGTTTGTCGTACAAAACATTCTACGATTATTTCCGGTTGAGAAGTTCGCATCCGAAGACCGATCTATCGCTGTGATCAAAGCGCTACATGCGATTTAAAGAATGAAAGGATCGCGTTTGGGAACGGTAACCGTAGTTGAAATGTACTCAGGTGCATCAGCAAAACCTCGCCGATACTTAAGTGAAACCGACCCATTCTCCCTGGTATTCTTTCTAAGACCATGTCAATCTTGCATCTGTCGCCTATGAGAAGTGCAGACCCCACGAAAATACAGAAAAGTATCTTGTATGATTTAGCTGGAATTTCGCTCATCTGCTGTCAGTACGCATTGCTTTGTGTCACTACAACATCCCCAACCCCCTGTTCCAAGCATAGCTTCTGCGATGAAACCCGCCCCGCGAACACCCTTCTGTGTCTGGGGTCGCAGATATCAAAAAGCACACCGAGCGGGAAAACGCGAAGCACCCGGATGTGCTCGCGATCCAGAAATCGATCGACGCGCTGAAGGAAGTCATGACGCACATCAACGAGGACAAGCGCAAGACCGAGTCGCAGCGGCAGATCTTCGACATCGTGTACGAGGTTGACGGCTGTCCGCCCACGATTGTCTCTTCGCACAGGTACAACTCGGTCTGACGTTACGTTCTGTGTCATACAATACAGCGTGACTTGTTATGTTGCGGCAGTGTTACTCTCAATCAATTGTGACTACTGCATGAAACCCAGCGCCGTTGCGACCGAGTAATAGTTTTGCCCGCTTTTTCTCTTTTGCAGGTATTGAAACACGACCGAATCTCTTGCTTATTTTTAACTTCAAAGATATGAATCTTACAGTTTGCTTTCTTCAAGCATTTTCAGGAAAAGTTTATTTTTTGAAGTTGGATTCTCTAAAATAATTACATTTTCATTTTCGGTCCAAATGTCTTGAATCAGAAGAAACGTTGAAATTATTAGGAATCTGTTTTCCTTAACATATTCACCGATTTACAGCTTTTTTGGTTCCTGTCTTGCTGTGGCACATTTTTTTAGATAACCTGTCCCAGCCTCGCAGGTAACAGCGACTGCTTGTCACTAGGTTTTATTGTGCACTGGCGTCAAATCTTACTTTCTTGTTAAAAACCTTCGATTAAGTTTTGCTCTTGAGCAATTGGTCAAGATTTCTAACAGCCCTGGCCTCCTTTATCCAAACGTAAATTGCTTGCATTCTGTCCTGCTTTTTGGGCTTACCTAAGGAAAAGATATACAGTTAGCACACAGCCGGTTGGTAGTTTTGTTTGCTGTACTATTTACGTTCAATATTTTGTAACTTAATGAATACAAACGCCCTTTGCTTTGAGCAAGCCATTGAACTCGAAAACTTGGCAGTGCTGTTTTCGGAAACCATTGAACTTCTGTCTGCTGTAATTTTTTGAACCGGAAGAAAAGCGGCCAGGTATCGGTTAACAAAACCGAGTCGGTGGTTGGGTTTGTTCAGGGCCTCCTAGATAGATGTTTTCTAGGAGGCCTTGGTTTGTTTTCTGTTCAGTTCGTGTCTCACTGAGAAATAAGTGATAGAAGCGTGCGCGACTTAGTATTTCATAGGCCGCTGTAACCACAAAAGAAGTTAACGGAGATCTGTGCTTGTTCAGGCAATTCGTGGCGCGTGCAGAGATGATAGCAGTGGACGACAATCTGTGCAACAAGGGCGACCACATCAGTCTGGTTATCTTTTCGGACTGCGTCGAAGTAAGCGCGTTAATTGTCGATGTGTCGACAAGCTTATTGTGACACCGGTTAAGCGCTCCGGGTTGACCATTAATACAAAGTAAAGCGTCGCTTTGAAACCAGTAGCGGAGTGGCACAAGGCAAACATTTGGTGACGATACTACCTTGCTGGTCAAAAGTCCAGCCGCTTACACAAGTCTTGTTTGTTTGAAAATTTTGTGAAAAAACATGTATCATTCGATTTTGAAAGAACATGTGTTCGACTGCAGCTTCTGCGCTAACCTACTGTGCAGAACCAAATTTTGCTGGGTTTGCAAAACTGTGAACAACCGCGTTCGTTGATGAGCGGCCAGCACCTTCACGAGCATATTCTCCTTGTTCTGAACCGTTGACCATAAAACTTCGCAAACTTGTAGTTTGGTCTTGGTGGTGCGAAAACCTTTTACCGTGGGGCGAGCAAAACAGCGGAAAGCTTCCACGCCATTAATCCGGCACAATGAACATAAAAAGTGCATGGGTTATTTACTTGGATACACCTTAACCTGATGCGTTCGAATTATCTGGTTTTTGGCAAGTTCTACAAATTTAAGATCCCTGCTTGTCTGTTGTTAACTTCACATTTTTGAAATGTTTGCCCGCCCGAGCTCTTTCCGTAAGTTTTATCTAGACTCTTGTGCATTTTATTGTTATTGCTGTGTGATTCCATCGACAATTCTGCAAACTGAAAATTGTACGCAAATCTGTGCGTTGACGGGGAATGCCGTGGCCGTGGAAAGGTATTGGCGACGTCGACCGAGTGTAAAAACTCGTTTGCATCGCGCAAAGCTGCCTGTCCTGACCAGACCAAAACCGGCACCCATCTAAAAGAGCCAGTTTGCGATTTGCGGAATGCCATGCTACTCAATTTGCTTTAAGATCGCAAAAAGGCGACGGGGAGTGAAGAGCAACAGCTTCAAGAGCCCGAACGTGCACGCAGGCCGAGCGCCATCTTCTGTTCGGTGTTTGAAGCACGTCAAACTCATGTCTCTTTCTCACATCAAGAAGGTTGTCAATATCAACGACTCGGAAGGTTTGTCAGGCGAAGTTCAACTCTTCAAGGATCGCGAAAGCCACTTAAGTCGCTCGAGCGTTTTCAGCCATAAACTCCCGGCAGATCGCGCTTGGGCAGCTAATCGAAGAATCAAAAGATACAGAAAGTCTCTTCGGTTTAAAAGACTTGGGTAAATTGGCAGATGGAATTTTTGGGCGAAGAGCGGCGTTATGAGGTGGTCACGATGAAGTTTTGAGGGTCTGCGAAAAAAACAAAAGCCAATTTAACCGTTTTTCAAGGAGCTAGATGAAAATCCGCATCTTATAAGCCCTGCCATGACCCAGCACAATCGTTCGCTGAGCATGGCCCAAAAGCCACCTGAGTGGCTGTCGCGGTCCTTCAATTTTAACGGTTTTGTGTCAGAGTTCCGTCTTGAGTTATCCATGATCCTCTATTTCCGTCGCAGAATGTCAAAACGCCGTCGCGCTTTACTGCCGCACGCCGACTGACACTCAGGACTGGCTCTACACCTTCAAGGTTCTCTTCTGCTCTGAAGATGGAACTCCCAGATCGCAAGAGGTGACGTGTCGCTTTAATCTGCTGCCCCTTATCTGTTTTCGTCACAATCAAAATCAGTGGTTCCCAACCGGGGTGCCGCAGCACCCTAGGGTGCCATTTACAATACCCAGGGGTGCCGCGAGCTAATGCGTTTTTTAATATACTACTAAAAGTACATTTTCAAACTGTCATCAAACC
>JGI24159J19872_10002785_pt1 | contig 21181 bp, 14 predicted proteins | sample Ectturendosymbi4_FD_19872 | JGI IMG/M metagenome (IMG submission 19872) | reverse complement strand
GCGCAACTTAGTTGATCATCCAGCAGACTGCAACCTCTTCAAAACTACAACCTTATTAAATTCGCACTAATTCGGCCATCAACTTTAAACCACGATAGAAATTTATGAAACTTTCGAGGGGCGCCCGACGAGACAACCTGTTTTGCAGGTTTTTTTCGGTGTCCCAGCGCCTTAATTTTATTTTTGCATGAAATTGTTTAAGGTTTGTGCCAATGAACTCTCTCTTATTTAAATTTTGGCCAAAGGCATGCAGCTGTCTTTACAGTGCGATTGCTTTAAACATCTTTATCACATTGAAAACCACTCATTCTTGACAGGGTTCTGCAAGTCAAACATTTTTCTACATACTACAGGTTCAGCTTCACTATACGCATTCCTGTGGATACGGCAGCATAGTCTTCGTGAGGAAGCAATCTTGCAGCATCTGCTCACGCCGTTTCTAGAGTGGTATGTAAGCGCAAATATAAGGAGAAAATAGTGCTTAATTTAATGAATGGAAGAGAGTTGCCTATTTGTTTGAAAACCAGTGATGATGTATATTTCAAAATGGGTTTTACCAAAAGCACTAACGGCGTCATTAGAAATAAAAGTTTTGGTGTTGGTTACAAGTGAAGAGATTCGTTTTATAATATAATCGGTGAATAACGTGATCAACGTTGAACCAAATCAGAAAGCGTTTGTTGTAAGAAATGTTTCATGTTGATCTTTTCTTAGGTTCGCCAAAATTTTTTCGAAAGCATTTTAAAAATTTTTGAGCTCTCCAAGGTACGGATTTTGAACTCGATGTGTTACTTATAAACGTGAAGAGAAAGAAATCACATGACACGCAAGAGCAAAAAATTTTTGAAGTTTTGAAGAAACTCAAGACTAGAAAAGTTAAAATGTTCAACTTAGCACTACAAAACATTAAACTATGAAACAAAATAGATTTTGTTGAAAAGAGTCCTATGACTTTGTAGAAACTCTACCACGTTTTCTAAAACCTGCATGAGTATAAGATAAGTCCGAGCTGACAACGTTTGGTTGTACAGTTCTTTGTGACATTGGCGTTCTGTCAAAATGTTTTTGCAGTTGAATTTTAGCTTTGAATTATAATTATATCCGAGTGTATTTCATTACTTTTCAGGGATGTATGAAAGAAGTTTTGCACATTTTTTGCGTCGTTTTGTTGGAAGTACAAGATTCGAAAATCTTGCAGAGTGTGCGTTATGTAATCGACATCAGTGCTTACAGTTTCTTTTGTATTGGATCCAATTTTTAATTCAAGATTTATTTACAAGGTTAAGCTGGATCATTCTTGGTGTCATCATTGTTACCACAGTCGTGGGAATTCCTGCTCTCGGAGCAACCATCACTGAAGCAGCATATACCACAGATAATGAACAAAATCGTTGTTATCATGCTTACAGTGCAAGCGTGAACTTTGTAGTTGTTTCCGTTGGATACGTTGTCATCATTTTGTCTCAAGGTAAGAAGATATGTAAATAAACGTATGTACAAATAATTTAAATACTGCAAAAATGAACATTTTGCATGTCGATTCGTTGAAATCCGTATGCAAAAACAACTTAATGTTTGTAAATTTACGATTTTTTTGCTATATTTTTGCTTCCTGAGATCAAATATGACTTTAAAACCCCAAACCTTTTCGTCCTTAAACATTCAGTATCGTTTGAAAAACGTAAAACACAAACCAACTGCCATTTTATGGATATTATTTTTTATGCGATTGCAGCAGAAAATGTTTCAATAATTAACCAACAATAATTTCATTACTTTTACAAAGAGCTCAAACCTTAAAAACAAAACTTGATCACACATTTTTCTCGAGAAACTAGAACAATAACGCCTAAAACATCCCAGAAAATTAAAATACTTGTGAAAGTTTCAAAAATATAGATGTGACAGCCGAAATTTGGAATGTTAATCTTTGAAGTTATTCATAAATATAATGCATGAAATCGTGAAGCAATACCTGAAATATATGAAAACATTACAATGTTTTATGTGACTTATGTAAGTGTCCACTTATCTTTATTGATGGAATCAATGTGAACATGGAGTATTCTTGTCTACAGGCAAGAAAAATGTGCTAAAAGAAACATATTTACAGTGAGAGGCAACTTTGTATTTTTGCACTTAAGATTTTAGAGGTCGACACATGTTTCTAAACATTAAACGATTTTGCAAAAATGGTTCACCTTCAGCACGATTAAATCAAATGAATAAAAAGCTAGAAAACTGTAATCAAGCATTTTCGCCACTATCATAAGTGTTTACAACATACAACAAAAGCTTTTGTTTAACTGGTTATATTAGCGCTTACTGGACTGTTTTTTACAAAATGTTAACGTTAATGGACGCCTGAAAAATAACAAAACATATAGATTTATACAAAAAGGTTCTCTCATCAGAATTACAATATTTTATTTCCAGGTTCTCTCCTGTTTTTATTTGTGCACACCTTGAAACGCCACATTTCTCAAATGAGGGAGAGCTTTCCAGGCCAGGAAAGTTTTGAAAGCTTGAAAACCATCGAGCAGTTGGTTCGGAATTGTTGCATTGCAGCAGGAGTAATATCCTTCACTGACCTTGCTGCCGTCGCTTTTGATGCCGCAATAGGAAGGGAAATCTTGTCTCAAAAGGTAAGAGTCCTTTCGAAACATGATTTCAGACCAATGCGGAAATATGTGTTTCAGAAACTATTAAATTCGTGTTTATAAGTCTCCACAAAGGCGGCCCAGTTTACCAATCAGAAAATACATAATAAGAAATTGCTTTTCAAAATTGTTTAACAAGCAATTCCTCGTAAAAAACGTGCTCATAGATTCGACTATGCCGAATCTGCGGAGACTGAATACTTGAACACAGATATATGCAAGCAGAGTTGCGGGGCACGAGGCAAAATGTCCGATTCCGACCTTCATAAAATTTCCGGCTCCACACGGACTCCGACTCCTCAACATAACGTGAATGAAGTTTGTCTGTCAACAACTTTGTAGCAACTAGCAATCAATGGAAAACGTGTTACACAGCAGGAATTCTCTGTTTCAATAAACGTTTCAAAAAAAATTGTACAATTTCAACAGAAATACAGGAATACCCAACTTAGGAGTGTGATGTACAGAATGTTTCAGTTGGACTTTCCGACACCGACTCCTGCTCCTAGTGTTGTTAGGAATCCCACTCCATTCAAAAACCTCCGACTCCTTGCGACTCCGCAACTCTGTATGCAAGTTCGAATCATCGCAAAGTTATGAAAGCCGAGCCAATTCGGCTGATGACTGGAAAGCTTTCAGCAGATTTGCAGCGTTTGGAGCTACTATACCGTGAAGTCTATCGCCATATGTCACCTACGAAGGTGCAGCCTTAGGTCTACAGTGTGACTTCATTGGCCAGTTTCCATTGCGTGANGTCATGCAACTTTAANCCCTAACCTCATATAAGTGTGAATTGAAGGAAAATCAATAAAAAAGTTTATTTATATTTATTACTGGTAATGCAGCGATAGACCTCATGTTGTAATTCTAACGGAAGGTAGATCTCACGTTGTAATGTGGTAGACGTCACGCGATAGTAGCACCGAGTGTTTAATTTTTAGAAGTTCTTCAAGTTCAATTTTAAAGAACTTACACAATTCAAAAAACTTCACAATTGTGCCAGCATCTGTTCATCGAAAAATAAACTTTTGGTCTGAAACCTTCGGCATGAAACGTACAATGTTTTGGGCATCGCTTTCATTATTGTTTTCTTATGAAAAGCACCATTTCAACAAAAACGAGTTTGCGCGTAAAGCTTAAACGACAATTATAAATTGTGAAAGGTGATCTTAAATTTTGTGCTTGAAAATATTTAAATTCTTTGCAGAAACTGAAAATTAAATGTGTGTTAAAACCACTACCTGGGTTTAACAAAGGTCAGAATAAAGTTCTCTTCATTTAAGGCGATTAACTTGCAATGGAAAATTTTCGGTTGATCTTCACTGATAAATGCATGGAATTGAATTATAAAAAGTAGCTACCTGTGATTTTTCATTGCGATGTTTATTACAACTCAGACTTCTCAGACTTAATGAAGTTCAATAATACGGAGCAACTACATTTGGTGAATGTACATTTTTGAAAATCAATACATTACAAACCGGGGTATATTTGACAGGAGCTTTTTTCCTTATGGGATCTCAACTACGAAATAAACATGTTGTGCTCATTTTTCTTCTTTTCCAAATGGTCTGAAATTGTTTGGCCATGGAAGTGGAAAACATGTCAGAAAAAGACGAAAACCTCCACACCGTGTGTTGTCTTTACGTGTTGAATGAGCAGCAAAATCAGTAAGTTGTGCAAAGAATTCGATAAGGAATTTAAATTTTCTTTTGTATTAAACAATATGTGGTACTTCGAAAACATAATCTTTCTCATGATGGATTTTGTAAAGGATGAGTTGGATTAAAAAATGATATCCCAAACACCGTTATTTCTGAATGATTTTAATATCGCTGGCATGCTGCAAAAGATACAAAAACCAAATTTTCTTCCTGAAATTTTAACATGTTTCAAAGTTCTACTTAATTGGTATTCAATGCTGAAAACGAATAAAAGTTATATTGATTTGTTTACTTCGAATTTTCATCTCCACTGAAATTACATAAACACATTTTCCATTACAATAAGCTTCATTATTATTTATTATTGAAATAGATCGAAAAAGAAAAGCAGCTATTTGCAAAGAGAATACAGAAAAACGATCCAGTGCATCCAGATACTTGTGGGTTTCCAGCTAAAAATGCAGCAAATAAAAGAATGTTATCAAAACCAAAAACGAGTGCTGCGCACGAAGCTTGGAAAAGAAATTCTATCAATATCTGAATGCGACTTTGAATAAACAATGTAAATGATTGGAAAGTTTTATCAAATATTTCTAATAAATGACGTTTCTTTGTTTCGCATTTTTCAAAGTTTATTTTTGTAAAACATTGTCCAATGTCTTTTGACATTGCGTAATGTCTGACCATTTTGTTGCATTGCACTTTTTAGTGTTTATCAAACACACGTAGTAAACGATTAAATGGTGTTAGAATTGGTTACTGTGCAACATAGTTTGGATTATACAATACAAACGTTTTCAGCAATTCAATGCTTTACTTGAGCATTACGCTTTAGCAATGTATGATAGTAGTTGAAAGTGTGATGAAAAATATCAGACGTTTTATCTGTATTGGAATGTAAACGTGCGTACATTACCCATTGGATTGATGAAGTAAACCACAAGCTTAAAAACTGCCCTTGAAAAACGCACAAATCAAAATTGTTCTTCTCATTTTATTGTTATGAAAAGGTTGCCTTTTCAGTGCTTCATGCTTCTCATGAAATTTTATGAGAACCATAGGTGACCAACCCCAAACATTTTTGCTAATGATCAAAATCGTGCGTTTGTTTTACAATGGTTTGCGAAATGTCACCGCTAACCTTATATTTGAGGTCAGTTGAACATTTCAGCAGTAAACGTGGTGCGAGTTGCGAGGAATTTGTTCTACGACAAAGTAAAATCGTTGGATGTTGCTTTCTTGGTTTGTGGCAAAAATTGTTTTACGTTTTCTACCCCTGTGTGAGTTATGCAAGTAACTGCGTGCTGTGACTTTTATAGTTTTGCAGAAAACATTCAACAACTCAGTTGTTTATTTCTGCAATTATATAGTTTTTAATAAAAGCTCGATAATTCACCTTGGGAACTGTTGCAACCAAAAATAAGTCTTCGTATTTGCGTGATTGTTTTTTTTACTCTTTGGGTCTTTTTTGGTAAAAATTCGCAAAAGGTTCATTGAACACAATGAAAACATTTGCGGTTATTTTACCACCAACAAGAAAATCCTTTAGTAACAGAATTCACCTTACCATGCACTGTGTTTATGCAACCCCCTTTTTTATTGATTGCATGCAATGCGAGGGATTTGTGTAAATACAATTGTCGGCATGCTGAAGACTGAATGATGCTTTTTGTCGGGGAGGTTGCGGTGAACGCTCTTGCCCAAGGACTCAGTAGCGTAACACATGGATCGAACACACTATCTTCCAATTGGATGGCGGACCGTCTACCACTGAGCTAATTCACTCAATTTTTGTTCAGTGTGTTCAAAATCTTGAAAACCAGTAGCGAAATTTTGATTAATCATATAACTGATATGTGTTTCTTCGAAATGTATCATATGTAATGAAACCGATTTGTCGCATGCAAATGTGGTTAAACTGAGGTTAGGGTTCACTGAAAACTTCAGTAAACGTAGTCGTCTGCAAGCACAACATACATGTGAATCACACATCAGGCATAGCCACAAATAGCCGCACAGCTGCATAACGACAGTATTTGACTCAGCGAGAAATAATCGTACGGCATTGAACCGTTATCAGCCATAAAGCACATGTTGCCCTCGGCACAGGCACATCAATACGTCAAAGTCACAAAATAACTCCAAATTATCATGTCACCCATGCGGTGTTTTTCCTGTTTTAGCGTGCTTTTGGCTTGAAGCAACATGATTTAACAAACATCGTGCTTTTTGAATAATTAACAAACGTCCTGCATGTTGACTACAGGCAAAATATGTGGACAAGAGAATGGAGGCGTAATCTAATATTTCAAAGTTTTTCAGGAATCGGTTTTGGAAAATCATTTTATGAATGCTCAAATTATTTTTTATAACAGGCACAGAAACATTTCACAGGAAATCTGTTGGAAAAAGACAAGACAGACGAACGTATCTTGCAAAAATTTTAATACAGCCATTTGCAAGTCATGGCAGCAAACCCTTAATAAAAATGATGAAACTTTGACGTTTCTCTGATGGAATTGATTGTTCATGATCAATTTTTTTAAAATAATTTGGCGATAGAACTTGCTACAACATTATTAGGTCAAATGAACGCAATTAAGCCTCTAAACTACACAAACACACAGATGCGACCGAGAAAATTATTGCAATAGCGACAATCATAATATCTCTCCTGGCAAGAAACTTTGGCCAATGTCCAGAATTACCCGTAACTACACATGACAAAAGGCTGATGATTCAACGCTACCCTTCTCAAATAAAGGTCGTCTACGCTTCACGCTTTCAACACTTTCGAACAGTGGTGCTCAACCTTTTTTGGCCCATGGACCACCTTCTTGAAAAAATCCAGTTGATCACTTTGCTATGCTGACACCTCAATAACAACTAGTCAAAACTATTTTGCACAAGGTTGCAATTTTCAGGAACGTTTTACCAAGGATTTGTTGAACTCTCTGTGGAGCACTAGAAATTCCACGTGGACCACTGGTGGTCGACCTGGACCACATTTTGAATCACTGCATTTGAGGATCCATCAACAACTGGAGGAACCGGTACCATTTATCTAAATCACAACATCAAATGAGCGTCACCATCAAATTCGCATGGTTACTTCAGTAATTCGATAAATTTATTTGATCAAAGAGTTTAAGAACGGCAAAATGCCTAAAAATATCAAGCTTCAAATTGTGTAATTTTGGTATTTACGTGTTTGTTTATTTACTTTTTGTCTCAGACACTAGGCTAATATGGCGTTAGTTGAAAGAATATAAGGATACAGAAATATTTATGCACAACGCGTCACAGAGCAGGAGTCAGTTGTTTCACACAGTCGATACTGAAGAGAAACAAACACTGAAACAAGGCACCAGTAACTAGAGTAGTGCATTTGTGATCATCATGCAAAAGTCATACATACCGGGAAAAAATGGAGATTTGTAAAAAAGCATCCGACAATTGAAGTGAGTGGATATAAAAGTTGGTTGAAGATGCGCATCGTTCAGCAAAAGCATCCGAAATATTTCTAATCAAAGTATCAACTGTTAGGAGGAAATAGTTAACTTGATGTGGGTGAACACTTACATAACTGTGCATGTGACGTAAAAGTATAATGGCATTGTAGGTGTTGCGATCGGAAATCCCCAGCGGCATATGCGCAAAGCTTCGCATTGTGGCAGCAAGCAACAATAGAGTTCACATGCCATGATCACTCCCGCGTACGCTAGTGACTACGCTCAATCGTTCACATGTTAGTATCGACAGAGCTTCCACACCACGATCACTCTTTTACTGTTTGATTGTTCGCGCCACATATATGTATGGTGTTGTTCTTCACGCACATCCCGTTCGTGGTGAATCACACAATCAACGCAACACCACCGGAGAGGTTCCAACATAGGCAACGCGGACATGATTAATGCTAGATTGTGTGTTCTTGTGACACATTGCCATGAAACAGGAACGAAGCAGAGTGTCTTTCACTGCAATAAAGCACTGAGAAAAGGTGCCTCTGAGCTTCTTTACTTCAAAAACAGTGATTTCTCATGCATGTGAGTCTCATTGTGACCCTCCAGTGAGGCATGAAGTGATACGCCATGACATGTGACTTGGTAAGCAAACGTAACACTTAACGCCATTCAAGGAAGCAACTTGTATGGATGGGTGTTGGCACTTTTTTGGAAAAAAAACTACTGTACATTAACTGTTATGTTACAGTTGAAAACAATTCTATGTTCAACAGCATAATAACGAATATTCAAAAGGCGTTGAAAACCATTGAAGCTGGGTCAAACCAAACACATTGAAATTATCCATGAAACAGTATTTGATTCACAAAGGTATTTCTCACATTGCATATCGCTGTAGCTGTGGCCAGCTGTAGTGAAAACACATCAGGGAGATTGTGAATAGATTAGGAGTGACAACTCCCCATTGTCTTACCCCGATGGTTACGGTGAAGGGTCTGAAAGACAAGCGCCCTTATTCTCATAAATGGGCTGACAATTAAATGCTCTATCTTTGCTGCAAGCTTTCGAGGAAACAGGGGACTGCGCTCTGCTTTCATCGTTTTGCGATGATTCAAGCTAGCACATGTCTGTATAGTAAACACTCTTCAAAATGAAGATAAGAAAGGAATCAATCAGCAAAATGATTTATAAGAAATCGATTTCAAGCAGCTTGTTCAAATAGACGTTGCTCTCAAGCAATTTGGCAGTGACTCATCACACCCAGTCTTGTTCATATTAACCGACTCAAGTCGTTTTTTCAGTCTGTTGAAAATACTGCACCATATGACCTTCTTTCAGGCGAAAAAGCTGTCAACTGTTTTTCTTATAAAATTGAAGGCCTGCATCTTGGGTCATGCATAACAATAAGAAAGTACAGTACTGTAGCGCCACGAAGGTATGTAAGGTTCATAGGTCTAAGATCTTCGAATATACAGGTCGTTCTTTTCGAGCTGTAGTGAAGTAGCAGCCAAGCTGCTTTTTCTGTTAAACAGGATAGCCGATATCACACTTAGGAAACGTTCTCGCATTCTTACCTCTTCCCAACACTGTGACTACACGCAAAGAGCAATAGCAAGCATGGCCGACGTTAGTCAAAAGTCTGTAAACCGGATCTTTGTAGGCTACACTAACATGCAGAAATAGGGTCTGTTATTCCTCGCGCTTAATCGAATTTGTAAACAATACTTTGCAATTCGTTCTGTCAACAATATTAGTTGTCAGCAAACACGTAGTTATTTTATCCTTGGCTTTCAATTTTTGAAATATGTTATGTAAACCCTTTGCATATCATGCACTGACGATAAATATTAATAGATTATTTGTAGCAAAACTTGCTGGATAACAGCTTCGAGAAACAATCTAATATACAAATCCTTATCATGCTGAGTGTATGAATAGTGCGGACATACTTGCGTTGCACACAAACGCATATCTTATATGCCTGCAAAAAACACAATTAATCATGAGCAAGCAAGCACTTTGTCAAGGAAGTTGAGTCACAATGCAGGCCTCAGCCCGTTTTTTCACTAAGCAATAGCCCACTTAAAAACATCAGGAACTGCATGCCAGTTGTTGATCGGTCAGTGTTTTATAGAGATCGAATTATTTAAATCATAAGTAAACCGGATAAATAGGGTACATTTTAGGCGTGCGGCAAACTGTTTAGTGTTTCGGCGTTAAAAGCCATTCCCAGAGAAAATTAAATTGGAAGTAATGTATAATGTGACGGGATAATTGAGACTGGCATAGCTGAGTCTTCGCTGAACACTAATATTTCGTCATCTGTTTGATGTCTTTTTTTTACTAAAAGAAGTTCAAGCTGAAGGTGGCGATTGTAAGCCTAATTGGTGAAAATGTGGGACTAAACTTTACCAATTATTGTATTATCATGATATGTTTCATCTTTGAATGGAAGAAAATAAAAGCTTTAAAATCCACAGTTAAAAGCTATAGGTTTTCTGTAAGCTTCAAGGAATCANCCGACTGTANTCTGCTTTCATCNTTTTCCATAATTCAAGTTTGGACATATCTTAATTCAAGTAAGTACTCTTACAATTGGGTAAGCAAGGAATCGATCAGGAAATTTTTAATAGGAAATCGATTTCATGTAAAGCTATGCAACCTCAGTCCTGAAAATTGCAAGCAAAACTGACGGGTGAAACGTCGAAAGGTTAAGTAGGAGCAGAGAAAGCAAACAACCTCAAGACTAAACTGAATGAATCAGAACACAAGCGCAGGAATCACAACAGCTTAGCAAACTAGCTGACGCCAAGAACGCAAGCTGCGATAAAAATATGTGATAGAACATCAAGACTAACTGGCTGGCGTCAATGGTGAAGAAACTCACTAGACGTATTGACCTTGTGCAAAATTGAAACACATTTACTTTGTTATTTGATTAAAAGGTCATATTAGAACTATGCGATCCTGTTAATGATTTTGAAAATGTTAAATAAGATAGAAAAGATAACAACTTGCTGCAGAGCCTTTACACTACTTTGGACAAGCTCATTTCAAGCAATTTGACAGCGACTGATACCGAGTATAAAAAACTGGTAGATGACATTACTCGAAAAAACTGGTAAATGTGTTTTAATAATAACGTACAGAATGTTATAGTTTTAGAAATCAGATTGAGAAACCTGCGCGAAGCCATGCTGAGTACTGTATGTACTCGGTTGTTATAGTGGCCCTTGATTATACGCTGTGCTTATGCATTACTGTTACTTTGGGCCTCTTTGAAAGCAAAGTATTTACACATTACAACTGCTGTTGGGCGCCCACTTGTAAAGCAAAGTAGCCTACTTGTACAATACAGTTGCTGTTGAGTCCCTTTGAAACATAGGTACTTTACACATTACAGTTAGAAAGAGGGGCCCGAGGCAAGTGCCTAACTTGCCTTCCCTTAAACGCACCACTGTATATAACCCTGACAATGATCGTATTTGAGAATATGAAACCAATTGAAGACGGTCTGTTTCATCCGATACTAGTACTTTCTCACCTGATGTGCGCATGCAAACACTGTAATGTAAAGCTATCTTTACATTATTGAGCACATTTAAAGTTGCTGATGAGTTTATCACTTCAAAAAACACAGATTTTCAGGAAAAATCAGATTTTCAGGAAAAATTATATCACACACTCTCTCACAGCATTCAGGAAAAATCTTCATATCTGAAATTTCCTTCAATTTATCACAGCAAATGTTAGTGCCGTGGCTATAACGGACATTTGCTTCTATTTCCATAAAAAGGTATGGTCACGCTTAATGCGGCCTTCTCAAAGTTGCACCCTAGCCAAAGTGAATGCCCACCCCTGCTCTGGCAAATTTCGCAATCTGCCTCTACAGGCAAAGGATCGGACATGAGCGAACTGCGCACTTGCGCTAAGCGTTTCGGGGGCCTCGCGGTCACGACTCTGCCCTGAGGGGCCTCGCGTTCATTCATCCAGCCTTGCCTATATGCCTAGTTGTATACGTCTAGAAGTCAGACTTTCACTTCATCAACGTGTTTTGTGTAGTGATTGCTGTAAAAAATGTAGGCTACTATGTCTAGCCCAGGTAGTCTTCTCTCAGTTTGTATTGCATAGCAGCAACATACCTTTGATACTTACAACCAATGATGCACATTTGCGCAGCCTGCTGTTCAGACAGCCAGATGGAGTCAATTGTGTAGTAAGAAGAGTCTATTTTGGGGGCGTCCCAAAACAGAGTAGGCCTAGTGCAGTTAGTGGATTATGGATGTTAACCGTTGCGTACACGTAGGCCTTAGTCTATATTTGTTAACATTTATAGGCGATTTGAGATATAAAATGTTATTAATCTAAACATGAGCCATGCACCAGAAGATTAACAGTCAAGAGATCAGCAAGGTTTATGCATGCGTATTTCGGCCAGTAAAAAAGCACAATGCGCACGCTTGACAAGCATATCTATTTATAAAAAGCATATAAAATTTGTTTTAAACATATGATAAAAACAAAAATTTTTCCCCCCTAAAAATTTATTTGGCCACCAAACCTTAAAACTTGTCTACAAGCTTGGTACTGCCAAAATTGTGTCTGCAATTAGGATATTTTGTTTTGGAGGCCATTCGGCCTTTAGATGTAGCGTAACATAACGTGTTTTATGAATCACCATTAGGGGGTCCCTGTAAGCATTTTGGGATGGGGGGGCAGAGTTGGGCTGATACGGCACTCTCAACAGCTCAGATCTCTGGTCCTTTCGGTGAACAGAAACACTCTGACTCAGTTAACAGAATTTGGTTACACGAGAGCGGAAACGTTACGAAAATTCCAGTTAACCCGAGCTGTACTTTTGTCGTGCTGAACGCGGAAAAACAGAAAAACAACTTCTTTTGTCACAACTGTTCGAAACTTCGAAACAGACACAAGTTGTTATTACATCCTGTTAAGCAGACACAAGACGGCGACATAGAAATTAAATTGTTACTCAACTCAGTGTGAGGTTAAGCAAGTCGCCAAAAAGGCGAGTGATGGCCTGGTCGCGACCTTCGCATGCGAGTTCGTCATAGCGTTGGCTACTTTAAAATATTGGTCACCGGATGCACAGCTTGAAGGGGTCCAACAAAGGTTAAGACGTTTTGTCGCTGCGCGCCGTTGCAAGGCCTAGTGGCCTCGGGAAATATTACCAGCAGTGAGCACTTTCTGTTTTGATCACTTCACAGTTAAAAATCAAATTGACACTAGAATAAATAGTGCGGCGATTCGAAAGCAGACTATTTGCAGAGAGTCCCTTGTTCGAAACGTGCGTTAGTGGAAGAGCGGCATAATGTAGCCTTCATAACAAAGCTGCGATGCGCGTTGGTTCGCCGGAAAGTTTTACATCACAGATCATGCGTCAAGCGCAATGTCGTCATGTCACAAAGCTTTCGCTTGTGGTTCACACGAGTTCATAGCTTTCAAAACAACATCTCACAATGTCCGCGCTGCACAGATTGGTTTACATCATTGGATCACTTTTAGGAATAAGATTTTAATAAACTCCATTGAATTTATCAATATTGTGACACTGGGTCACAGTATAGCCAAGGAAAGACTGAAGGTCATCTGTACCTTTCGATAAGATAAAGAAAAAAACAATGTAAGCCGCCCTTGATTATAAGCCGCATGAAATGATGAAAAAACTTTGTAAGCAGCGATTTGCAGTCAAATATATACGCTATATTGTTTTTTTATTGCGAAGCTTATTGTTACGTTTGTCATGCACAAATAACAAGGGCTGTTGTGGAGTAAACTGACAAGCGAAATCAGCTTCCTTTCTGGAAAGGTTGAGAAACATTAGTCAAAGATATTCGAGTTATATGTGAGATAAGCAAGCAAGTTTAACGTCTGTCTGGTTCAAGGTAACATCGCTAGTATGAAACAAAACCATTATCGTCAGCGAAACAGTTGCAAGTACCTTTCTATAAGTGTGCTGTAGCTACAGTAGTGAGGGCATGTTTTATTCAGTGCATTCACCACTTTTGAAACTTTTCTTGCGTTGTGAATGTAATCTACAGTTACTGTAAAACAAAAAGGTTGTGTCATTATTAAAAGAGAAAATCCAGTGCAAGTGAATGAAATCTATTAGGGCAGCGGTCCCCAAACTTTTTGGATGCTGGGCCGAATTCACGATCTTGCCAGCGTCCACGGGCCGAACTATTTTGCATATTGAAAAAACAAGAACAGCAGGAATAACATTAATCACGTTTGTTTATATTGCTATTTGTTTTCCTTGCTCGGTAACATGTTTGCAATGTGACTTACGAAGCTGCTTCTTTTGTTGCATGATAGTTGTAATGTTTGGTTCCATGCTTGATGCTGCGACACGGAGAGTACCGCGTTAATCTTTTTACAACTGCCAGATATCGCTCACGCTTCAAACTTCAAATGCCTACTAAAATTTATAGATTGCGCAGCACTCATGCAAGCTAATATGAAGTCTACACCAGTCTAGGCACAAGGGCCGCAACCACCTAATATTTTTGGGGGAACGGGGCAAAATGATTGTAACTTGTTGTAGCTAACAAATGAACATGTTCTTGAAAAAAAAAATTTTGGTGGGGAAATTGCCTAGTTGCCCCTTCTTGGTTGCGGGCTTGCTAGACGACAAGCGCATGTTAATTATTAAGGTGCTGGTGCGCGCCAATGACCTGAGCGGGGTGGGTTATCCTGCGCGGATTGCTGCAAGTGGGGGATTCGCCGGTTGGTTGGGTGCGCGGGGTGGATGCAGGGTTTAATGTCTGAGGGTTAGAAGTTTGCGGTGGGAGAGGGTTACCTGATTTCTCAAATTCTTGCTGTTGCTGGCCAGGCTTAAGTTGTGCGGGGCGGGAGCGGGCAAAAATTTTCAACCCGCGCAGGACTCTAATGTGCACAAACTTCCAATGGAAAAGCAGCTATGACATAACAGTTGTCTGTTTTCACGTTTACTTGTCTGTGTTCTTCGCAAAGTATAACATTAAAAATGAATAGTCTAGGACAGTGGTTCTTAACCGGGGGCACACGTACCCCTTGAGGGTACGAAGCACCAAAACAGGGGGTACGAATCGTCAAAATTTTCAGGGATACACGCCCTGAACATTCAGAAACATGTGTTGTCGATTGTTGTGAGTGCAGTAAACTTCCTCAGAGGCCAAGCCTTCAATAATCGTCTGTTGAGAGTTTTTTTGAACGACTCTTGGGCTCAACACAATGTTCTTCACTGCGACAGAGAAGTGAGGTGGCTATCCTGTGGTGGAGTGCTTACTCGTGCTTTTGAGCTGCGCATAAGAAATCGAGCATTTCTGAGACAGCGAAGTAATCGCATAGCAGACTACTTTGAAAATTAGAAGTTCATTTCATCAAAGACATACCTTGAAGATATATTCAGCCACCATAACGACTTGAACAACTCCATTCAGGAAGCAGTTATGAACATGATCAAAGCTAGGGAACGGATATCGGCTTCCATTAATAAACTTTCAATCTGTATTAGTCGTATTGGATCAGGCAATTCTGCTAATCAGGGATGCCAGATCTAGTATTTTCCAAGCGGCCAAATCTAGTCCAGAAAAGAGCCAAGAAACAGCCGAACTCTCATACAAAGGACCGCAAAGGGCCAACCATTCTTTCCAAATTTGTCGGCAGTTACAAAGTCAAATGATATCATACCAAGTAAATCATCGTACTGCAACGCTGCTCAATTGCAATTGGAGTTCAGCAGCAAAATAAGGACATGATGAAAGATAGTAAGAGTACAACTTAATTTCCATGTGCAGGCATCAAACTGAGATAAATCGTTTATTAGCACTGATGCCAATTTTCACCTTGAATGGTATTTTATCAGTGGCAGCAGTTAGAGTGGCCAAACACTTCGCAATATTTCAGAGTAAAAGATATCAAAACAACAAACCTAACCTGGAAAAGGGACAAAAAAGAGCCAAGGGGTCAAGCGAAAATTTAGCGGCCAGCAAGTGTTATTTGGTACCATTATTTCTTAAATTTGGCACAAAAAGTCCAACCTGACAACCCTGTGCTAATTTTCCACAACTTTATGTAGTTTCCAATGAAAAAATATCGTTGCCCATTCTCACTGAAATATAAAAGTATTTGCAGGTGTTATGGAAGTCCTTCCACTGATACTTTCAACCAGAAGAGTTTTTTTTCACCGGGTTGGCTGTAGGGCGCATTCATTTTCAACCTAAAATTTATAGATGACAATGAAGGAAGATCTAGTTAAAATCAAAGTTACTGAAAAATCAAAATGGAGCTTCATTCAAGGCAGTTAAATACCTTCTGGTACACGCAACTCAACACTTTCCCTCAGTTAGTAAACACAGTTTTGGAAAACCTTGTGCCATTTTCAACAACCTCTTTATGTGAAAGCGGTTTCTCAACTCTCTTGTACATCAAAACCAAGGCCAGGAATATTAAGCCTTGTGATAACATGCGAGTGGCTATCTCAAAACAGATCCTCGCTACAGCATGATCATTAAAAAATACAACAAAAGAGCCATTAACTATGTTTAATTGTTGGTGTACTTTGTAAATTTATTGTGTCGTTATATTCGTTGTAGTGAAAGTAATTTAGTATCAATTACTGTTTGATTTTAGACAAGGAGTACGAGAAAATTTTGTGAAACCTCAGGGGTACAAGTGCGTAGAAAGGTTAAGAACCTAGGACCTAGGTCTTAAGTAAATCACTTTTATTTCATACATTGCAAGTCGGCTATATTCCAAAACTTTTTAGGTGAGCTTTTGATTGAAGCGGAAAGGTTAGTCTGCTTTCGTTTCCAAAGTCGATATCAAAATAAAATTTTAAATTACAGCAAATGAATTTTGCTTTTCGTGTAATTACATCTCACATAAATTTATTTACACGAAATTTTTATAATACTCAACATTTTTCCTAAGAGAGCTCGCGGGCCAGATTGGAACCCCTCGCGGGCCGGATCTGGCCCGCAGGCCGGACTTTGGGGATCGCTGAATGAGGGAGATACCGCAAGTTCAAAATAGGAACCGCCTTGAAGGAAGAAAAATATTTGGAGTTTTAAAAGAAGTAAAATATTTTTGAGGACAATTTGGAAACGTTTTTGTTTAATATGTTTTTGTGCTTAACCTCAGCTTCAGTTATTTGTGTCGATCTGACAAACCATTAAAAATTGTTATTCTTCAGACTTTTTCAGGAATGAAAGATTGAAAGAACTTCTTGATGGAACGAACTGGATTTATTGTCTTAGAAATTGTGCTTCTTGCTATAGTATCATACTTGCTCCTATCTGTTCTAGTTTCTTTTGCGAAGAGGTGAGCATTGTGTGCCAGATGCCCAATATAACGTTTCATTTGTGTGTTTAGGTTTGCGATATTTCCTCTTTTGGTGAAATAGTACAAAAATGTAAGAAAATCTTAGTCATTAAACAACGATATACATTTGTCAAAATTAAAATAGTTGATGCAATCCAACATCAGTTTCACCCTTACCAAACTTCTTTCGAGAGGAAGTAATGTTATAAAAGCTGAATAGGCATTGAATGCTTCAAACATAAAAATCGGTCCAAGGTAGATGGTCAGTTGGGACAGATATTGCAGACATCTCAATACATTCTTTGAGAATAATACTTGAAACAAATTGTAGTTCAAATAAATTTTCGGATTTTGAAAAATTTGATAAAGCTTTATCTTAATTTTAGGCAATAAACTTGAAAAATTGCTGTTCATCATTTGATTCAATAACAGTGAAGCCAATTCAGAATAGTTTTCTGTCAAAAGTCTTTACAGAAAGAAATTAACTTTAGTCGTCATGCACAGTGATTCTGTTTCGGACTTTTTATCGGATGAATCATTGCATAAGGATTGGACTGTTCCCGAAAAAGCTGTCTCGGATGATTCCTTGAAGCTATTTATTAACTTTACTCTTGATAAAACGGATTTTAGGTTCTAACTGAAAGCATTTTAATGAAAGTATCAGAAGACATCTTTACATTACTTGAACTTACAAAATATCTCTTGATGATACTCATTAGGTAAATAAATGTGCACTCAAGGTAAAACAATAGACATTTTATTTTACTTTTGTCATATGCGTTTTGAGGTGGTGTCATGCATTAGTGACATTCTTACAGACATTTCACGCACAATGAAGAAACACATCGCACACGGCAACATCAGTTACGGCGTTCTCTGGATATTTTGGTCATACTCTGTTTTGTTGTGGGCGTTGCGACGTTTTCCTTGAATGTTGTGGGCATGTTGTTTCCTCATTTATTTTCAAACTGCTCTTCATTTGGTTTATCCTACCACCTGTTGCAAGCCTCAGGTAAGTGTAAAACGTTGCACTGTAAATGGCTTAAAGCCATTACATGATTTTTTATTATATGTTTTTCAAAAGAATTATTACCAAATAGAATTCGAAATCGAATGTTGCTTATCTGTTCGCTCGGTAAATGGACACTTGCTTAGGCCTACCAAATTTACGTCGTTATTAATTTATGAAGTGCTAAAAGCAAGGCATCGAAAACGGTCGTAGCACCTTGCAAGTAGAGTTGGTTGAATTTGCATTACTTCGAAACGTCACAACTTCGCCGAATGTTTTTGTAGACAAATGTGTACATTGAATCCATTTGGAACATTGAAATCAAGCTGTTATAACTTGTAACTCTTTTCAACGGTAACAGCTTTCATTTAAAAATGATCTCCAAAATAGACATTGCATGACAAAATTCATGTAGCACTTGTGAAGCATTGCCTGTGATGTGTTTTTTTAATGATTTTTGACGGCGCTTTTCGTGTTTTTTTTATCCTGAAGTTTTACCAATTTGTGAATACTTTCAACTGAGAAGGGTATATCGAGCAATATCATGATTTCCTAGTGAATTATTTGCAAGATGCATGATGAAGCAACGTGCTTCACATTTAGAAAGTACAAAATACGACAAGCAAAAGAAAGCAACCAAAAAGAGTTTCAGGTTGTAAATGAATTCTGTTTATTTTACTGCTATCTCACGATGTTCTGCCAAACCAAAACCGGAAGAATGTGTACATCATTACTACTGGTTTAAATTCAAAATAAACTGCATTCTTGATTGAACTTTTTATTTCATTCAGCGATATATTTTAAATTATGTAGAATTATTGTGAATCTGACTCGGCGTCGCTGACGATTGCTGGAACAACTGTCAGAGGCAGGTTTCAAATTTCCACGAGAAGTTTGTTTTCGTTAAGATTATTCAGCTTCTTCTTATCGAGAGCTGCAGTCATCCAACCATGCTCGTGTCTTTATCTAATGTTACTAAGGGTTTGTAATTTTTATTTTTCATTAAATATGCTTTCTGGACTACCTTAGAGTGCCTAGAAAATATACTTCCACTTTCTCCATCTTTTTCTTTCGTCAGATACACTAGTCCGTTTCCATTGCTTTTTCTTTTTATTATATTCATTAGATACATCTGAATGGCTGGCCGAACTGTGCATTATTACACATTATTCCTTGAAAGAGTTTGGATTGATTTGGTACCACCGCAGATTTTCTAGCTGTTGCACAATTTCACAAATTCACCTTGACACCGTGATTCGCAAAAAGAGCAGGACACCTCTTAGCATCAACTGCCATCTCAATGTTCTCCAACCCGCAAACAGTCTGAAGAACTGCAACGCACTGTCTTGAAGCAAACTTCCTTGACTACAAAGCGAAGAGTTTCTCTCCAATGAATGTCTTCTCTCCACCGCCCTCTTTTTCTCTTTTTTCTTTTATTTTTATCCAGGCACCCCCTCACACCACGCTAGCTAAAAACGCCCTTATCTTGACGTATGCACTGTCAGTACCAAGAACTTCCATCAAGGGATATATTAACCTTTAACCGCGTTCGGCGTAGATGTCCAGGCAGAGGCAGAATCACTTATTTCGAAGGTGGCTTGAAACAGTCATGATGTGATTATTGTGTTCTAGTCACAATTTTGTCAAAAAGTCAAGTCAGACTGTCGGCTCTTTGTGTGAACTTTGGGCCATCTCAGCTATGCGCTCAAAGTGAATACATGTGAAGCTTTTGAAAGTTTGATGGTCGATTTGCTGCATTTCCACCTTGGCTTCATACTCAAACAGAGATCCGGATTGACTGGAGTGGNTGGGGTATGGTGCCTTGCAGAAAACGATTTAGTTTTTAGACGAAGAGAAAGTTTTTTGAACCAACCGAAACACGNAACATTTTATGTATGCCTGTTTTTGTTTTGTATTCAAGCAACTATACTCTCCACATGTGAAATAAGCAAGTTTAGTAAATGTAGAAATGTTCAGTATTATTCTGTTCACTATACACGGGAATATGTTTTCATCAGCTTAGTCATTAGCCAGAATCAGGTTTGCAAAGGATTTGAGAGCTTTTTCATCCTCAACTCCCAGGTTATCCGGTAACATTGAGTAATCTCAAGGAAATCGGTTATCCATGAAACCAACAAACGTTCATTCCTTCCGTGCTGCAGTTTACTGGTTTACAATGGTTAACATTTTCGAGGTGTCCCGTGTAACAGTGTCGTTGAAGGCGCGAACACAGAATGCAGGAAGCGTGATGTACACTATCAGCAGCACAAGCAANAGACGCTCCCCGCTTAACCGGGTTCACTTTTGTTGTTAGCTGGATTTCGGTCATCCGANGACTTCTTTTTAACCCTGTGTGACGCGACTCACGCCTATAGCAAACATCTTCCGCTAGGCTCCCCTTCATTATGTGCATGCACTTTTGGGTAATCTAATTCTCATAAACTTTGTTAGTAAGGACTTAACTCGCTTCCTACAGCAACATGATTTTCTTGTCAGGTTTGACTGTAAAAAATGAAGCATGCGACCCGTCCCACAGAGTCTAGTTTGCACGTTCGTTTAGGCTATGAAAGCATCTTATTCACGATATACGAGTTCACAACCTTCCAGTCCGTAACGTCAGTCCGAGTGTAGCTTTTCGTCGGTAGATACTATGTCACCTAAAATGCGGAAGAAACAGTGGACTACAAACATTCTGAGATACCATTAATTATAAGCAGTATGCAAACGTGGCGGTGGCGCACGTCACGTCACGTTCCGTACAAGCATCTTTGGCGAAAATCTGGGATGCCTCCTTGAAGTATGCCAAGTAGGTGATATTGAATACATGCGCAGTGTAAGATTACAAATAGACTTTAAATGGATTCTATCCTCTCGAAATCAGAATACGCGATATATAAGACGTATGCGTGTATCAATGATACAGTGAGGATGTTGCAGACCTCGGGGCTAGGTCCTATTATATAAATGAGAAAAAACTGTTCTTTTCAAAGTTCGATTGTTTTCCCGTATTGCCGTCGATTTCATTGTAAGGAGCTTTCTATTCAGTATTCACACATA
>JGI24159J19872_10002784_pt1 | contig 21182 bp, 12 predicted proteins | sample Ectturendosymbi4_FD_19872 | JGI IMG/M metagenome (IMG submission 19872) | reverse complement strand
ATCACTGCAAAAGAAATTTTCGACATGAAATGCGAAAAAATTTTTGGTGGGTAATAAGACATAATCGCTACCTTGATTTGGGTAACAGTTCGAACAAGTTCAGGAACCACTGCTTTAAGCAAAAGATTTACCAAAAGTATCACAGTATTTGCAGTGTCTTTGTGATACAGTGATTAAGTATCAGTCTGCCATGAACAATAGGCAACACAAGTTACAAGTGTTTTTGATAATTCTGCAAATTTTTATGCAAACAAAATGACAATCTGTGATAACTGCAAAAACACAATTTAATCTTCTGTCTACGAAGGATTTGGTAGGCAGACAACTATTTTTGACAAACTGAAGTATTTCCTATTTCATTCAAACAACACTTTAATAGGCAATGAATGCAGGCTTCTATAACTTTTCTTACTACAAGACATATTCAATTCATTTGCGGCCACCCCATCGAAATTATTGTCTCTACGGAAATAATATGTTTCATTTGCATCGATTCACAACCTCACAGTAGCTTCTATATTTGTAACTACTCCCACTTATAAAAACTATCTTCACTGAAGAAAAATTTTACTGTCTGTCTGTACAATGTAACTTATACTGTAAGCACATGGTTACTGTGCTACAACACAAAGCTTCCTTATCAAACTGGGATTTCTAAATGACTAAAACATTGCTTGAAATCTTCATTCAGTAAACAATTGCCAAAACTTTCAGACATCTGATCTCCAACAGCAAAACCAATGCTGTAACCTAGTTTTTTTTGTCGTAGACTGAAATTTTTTTAAATGACGAAAAAATATGTCAATTCAGGCATAATGACCACAAATATAGACTAGTGAAGTGTTCTGTCAAGTTTTAATACTATTCTGGGACAAATGACCAAAATGTCTTAGTGAAAAAAACAGGCTGTAACCATTTATCCATGTAGGCAAATTGAGTGTAAAGCAGAAGAATAACATAAATGGTAACAACTTCGTGCTTTCACCTCCACAGTCCTAAAAGCTTTCACAGGAGAAAGTCGCAAATAGGCTTGTGAGTGGTAATGTGTAATTGTTCCTAATTGTACAATGGCAACTTTTTTTAATATATATTTTGAGTTTCATAGAATAAACCATCGCTTTGTTTATGTGGTACAAACAATAGCTGACCAATATATACCACATGCCAGGTTTGAGCTGCTGATATTTGCACAGTAATGAATGACACCTTAAAATGAAATTTTTGAATTTTGTGAATCAACACATCAGTCACAAAATATATAGTAGCAATCTTAAAATCCCTCAAGAAAATTTGAAGGGACACTAACAAACATCTTACAAAAATTAAAACAAAACACCTTAACCAGAGTGTAGCTTTTTGATATATCCTGCTGACTGCTGGGTAAATACAAAATTTATGTGACTCTAAGTTAGACCCCTCCAAGACTTTCTGCAGAGAAAGTTTTGAACTTCCTTTGCGCAACCGCTATGAACACTGAACCTTGCATAGAAGAAAATAAACCACAGAAAGGGTCCAAAGTAAATGAGGGTATGCATGAAAATATTTGCTTTAACATACTGTAACATGGCAAAATACAAATGCAGAGTGCACAGCAAGAATTTGAAGCACTTAGCATATTGTTTAGAATCATACACCACAAAGTGCCAATGAGTACACCACAAACTACCAAATGTTGAGTATTAGACACCTTCAACAATTACTAGTATACACTAATTGCTAGTATGATTAGCATATCAACACTAAAAATAATAATTGTTGTATACATTTAGTATATAACAATGAGTATATTACAAAAACAGCAATACATATAATAAACACTTTAACATTAGTTGAGAAAATAAAAACTTGAATATCTACCAACGAATCACCTTTTACATACAACTCACTGTTTTTGAGAATACAACGCAAAACAAACCTAAATAAACTTAATGCATTAAATGCTGCAAGCTTTATAGAATTAGACAACAACCCTCTCAGTCTCAGCGTTTGTAACATACATGGTGCAAGATTAGCACATGCAGAGTGGCAAGTTATTTGCTTTCACATGTTTGAATTTGTGGAACACAATAACGTTTTCACAGAATTGATGCATGCAAAGCTAAATGCATAGAATTGACAGATGCAACAAAAAAAACGCAAATTCACTGTGAACTGAAATAAACCAAACTTTTCAAGGATTCAACTAAGAAAAGTATAGTGTCACTTGTGCAAAACTTTTAGATTTTATCCCGAAGTACAGAGAGATGTACACTAAAACTAATGTACAATAGCACTAGAATTGCTCTGAAAATAAAAGCCCAAGTTTCTTTCATGCCAATTGGATAGTGTGTTTCACAAGTTTTGTGAAAAATTTGTTGGTAACAACGAGATTATATTGGAATAAGATTCAAGGACTGAGGTTGAATAGAGTTACATGAAACCAATTTCCTATTTTGAAAAATTTGCTGACAGATTCAACTTTGTCACCTTCCTGGAGACTAGTTACTTGAAAACATATTGTTGAAATTGAGTTTTACAAACTTTCCCTATTTTTTGTTCATTCATTTGCAAACACATCATGTAACTATATTCACACTTAATGATCAATCACTAAATGACCCAAAAGTACAAACTGATATGCATAAAAATGTTTGCAACAGAAATTCCATTTCAATATTTCATATCTGCAGAGCTTCCTTAGTTGTGCAACAAAAAAGCATTTCAGTTGTAAGCCACACTTCATGCTGAACAAAATGCATTAATATTGAGAATGATACGATCGCCGGTCCCACAACCCTCTTCAAAAGAAATGCATGATTGAATTGCAGATGACATGGCAGAAATTACAGAAAAATTATTGTTTTATGGTTGCATCACTACCAATTTCACAATGTTTTTTTCATTAATTTGTTTATTTTCATAGTAGTAGTATACAAAAATATGAAATGCTGCACAAATTTATTGGACATTGTAACAACTGTAGCATTTTTAACAAGGTTCAGCTAGTTTACAAATGCAAAAATTACTGTTGTAAAATTGAAAATGACAAGTTCATTAGGTTTCAAAACATGGCTCCAATGTCCACCATATACAGAGTTCTGCAAATGAACATGTTTAAATAAGGAACAAATTAAGATTCTGTTTGTTTGCTAAAAACAAAGCTTAACAAAAAGACAAAATTTGAAAACTGAAAAACTGCATGCATCTGAAAATTAAAAATGAGCTTCCGTTAGTTCTTACACCATAAAGATCAAGCAACATATGAGTTTAAGTGATGCATAAATTTGAATGTATTTTGCAAATATGCTTGATTCACTGTTTCAAAAATTAAAGGAAATTACTTCTCTTTATGTAACACAAGTTGTAAAATACAATCACTTAACTACTTAGACTGGTGGTTTTCAACCTTTTTCATGCAATGACCCATTTTGCAACCTACCCCCTTCCAAATTTCTAGTCAGGCATATGAAATGCAGTTGGATTCGCACAACAGAAAATCACAATGACTAAAAAATAACGTACAATAGCACTTCATTGAACGAAGACTCATTTCTTAATTTCATGCACATCTCAACATCTGTGAGAAAGACCTGTGTCATATTTAAATCACTCCACAGCACAACTCGTTTAAAACAGGAATAACTACCATGTCATCTACCGCATTCAGATATCTAATTTACAGACACATCACATTCTTACGTCACAAAATTATCCGTGCGTTGCCAAACACAACAGTACTGTAATGGTCATAATCTGTTTTTTTCACTGAAACATTTTGGTCATTTTTTGCTGAGACATTTTGGCCACTGAAATATTTCGGTCATTTGTCTCACAGTTGTATAAAACTCACCATAGCTGTGTTTTGTTACCTATATTTTCAAATATTATGACCGAAATGACTTAACTTCTTTCAGTATTTCAAAAACCTTTTGGTCTTTGACCGAAAAAAATTAGGTCATAATCACACTCAAAACTTTGTAATGGTCAGAACCACACTTAAAAAATTTTTTTTATGAAAAAGAAGGTTATCACTTTTGGCACATGATCCTATTATTCTGGCTAGATGACAAAAAGTGGTTCCACAAAATATTTAACATAAAAATAATTATGAATAGTTTTGTCAGAAGCTCTTGTGACTCCTAAAAATATGGCAGACGACCCTCATGGGGGTTGCGACACCCAGGTTGGAAACCACTGGCTTAGACAGTCAACACACGTTGGACAGTCAACACATGCCTTTTACAGTTTTTCCGTAAAAACGTAAAACCCTGAGTCGATACAATTTGTTACAGAAAGTCATCAGTGTTGGGTGACAAACATAAAACAGAGCCTAAACTCTTCATCCTAGCAAGGCAATGCAATCAGTCTAGCTATAAAGGACATTGACAAGCAGATAAGATACCTCTTTGTCATTCTGACAGCCCATGAAGCCAAAACTGATCCCAACACATCAACCTCACATTTCGCTTGCAATTCTTAGTGCCTACAAAGTGTTTCACTAAGAATTAAGACGACTAAGTGGCATTAATTCCTGCCAAGGACTGGTTGTTCTGGGAATCACAAGGAAGCACCATTTCTCATGGAAGTTGTATCACACATTAATCACCACAGCAACTTGACAGCACACACAATGATACAAGCTTCAACTTCTCCAAAAGTTCAATTGTTCATCAACATTACCGGCAGACTAATATCAGCAGAATACCTGTTAAGTAGTGTTACTTTTAACGGAAATAATCTTATGACAGTATAAACAGCCTTTCCTTTTTTAAAGTCTTTTACCAATTTTAGGCACCAAATGAGTGAGTTATTGTGCAAAAACCATGCCTGCATAAATAATATTTCAACAGTGTTCTAACAAACGTGAATAAGTACGTATGTTGAAAAGTGTCATGTTAATCACCCTAATGCAACAACTTTTTGCAAAACAGCCCATATACAAAAATAATGAATGTCTCATTCAATGCTCTTATTAACACACTGGCTGCCGGCCTATTGTAATATATTTCAGTTGCCTTACCAGCCCTATAGCTCCTCAGTGGATTGCACTAGAGAGCTGTTCAAACCCTCAAAAGACTCAGTTAGTCTTTGAGTCTACAATGAAAAAAAATTTTTTTGGTTTTGGGTTTTGATTTTTTGCAAGTGACGTTGTAAGTAACGCAGGTTTTAGCTTTTTTTGCCTGCTGGTACCTGACCTGGGCCCAGCCATTAGACAGAAGTATTTCGCTGAAGTTTTTATTGGAAACTAGGCTAGAATCCGTATCTTTTGAGACCTTGATTGGCTTTCTAGCGATTCTGGTTCAAAAGTTATAATATAAAGTTAATAAACAAAGTAATCATCTGATTACGGTAGTGCCGGTAACTACTTTGTTTACTATAGATCATAACGTTTGAACCAGAAACACCAACAAGTTGATCAAAGTATCAAAACACTCAGATTGTAGCCTAGTTTCCAATAAAAACTGGAGCGAAATACTACCATCTAACCGGTTTGGGCCCAGGGCCAGATGAAGTGGGCCAAAACGGTTTAAAACAACTCCATTTATGACGTCACTCATAAAAAATCCGAAAACCAAAACCAAAAATTTTTTGTCATTGCCGAATCCTTTGAGGGTTTGAACAGCTCTCTAGCGCAATCGTCGGCGGAGATATTCCTGCACAAAAATATATGCAAACTGCTGAATTTCAGCCTTAGCCTACCTGGCCAGAAGGTGTTAACATATGCTACCACTAACAATGCAGTACACACAACTATTGCTTTGACATTCACTAGTGTAATCAATGTTATACATCTTTGCAATCCTAATCAAACATAATTATAAGGTTTAGGTAAAGGAGTTACCAACACAAAAAAAAACAAGACTAGTTACTCATTACAATGCATAATTTAGTCACTGCAAGAATTTTTAATTTTCTGTAAAGTAAAAAGTAACAAAAAATATACTACGAATGCAATTTTAAATTTCACATGAAAATACTGATATAATTTGTAATTACATACACCAACAGTTATTCTCATGAGCCTAAACTATTTGTTTCCTCACTTAGAAATTCTGCTTTACTTTATTCTTATAAATGATTATATTCTTATAATTTATAGCATTTACAAATGTTAATTTTAGCAGTTACCTGTTAGCACCACGTACAAAACTTGGAAGCATTCAGCATAGATGACTCAAGCAATAGTCTCAAATAACAAACACATTCTTCAACATACCAGTCCACTTGTTTAGAAGTAGTTGCCAATGCTTAAACCATATATAACAAAATGTAGATCCATTCTAGCAAGGTAAGACATGACAAAATTCAAAAACATTTGCCCTAATCCTGGAATGACAAAGTAAGAAAATTATAATCAACGTTTAAGTCTTGACAGCTAGCATTAGAATGTGTTACCAAACGCTGATAACATGAACATCTACATTGTTCCTTTGAAACAGTTTTTCTAAAAGCTGTAGTATCACAGATTTTTAAGATGCTAGTTTGGCTCTTCACTTCTCTAGCTTTGGTGACATGACAAACTGGTATTAGGTTAAATGTCTAGCTGCAGTGATAAGAGCAAAATGGTCATAGCATGTGTATGATTCGCATGCTTTCTCTAAGTCTTCATGTGTTTGAAACTTGCTTTCTCTAAGTTTTGCTGTTGCTTTTGTCTTTCATCATTTCACCCATAAGCTTTTGCTTGCAATTTACAGGACTGCAGATGTAAAATTGGCACAAACTCGATTCCCTAGTAGAATACTTTACAGGGGTTTTTAAGGAAAATATCAAGTACCTGGTATGGACCTGTAGGGACCCGAAAAATTTCTGACTAAATTTCATATAATTAGAGGAGTTTTGAGCACCATCAATAAATTTATCTGATTCGAGGGACCAGATTTTCAGTTCTATGGACCCAAATTAGGTCCGTAAAATGCCTTTAAAAAATCTGCACTTTATTATTAGATTTAGCTGCTTTGCCCTTGTGGTGAATAGTCAGTGAAATGTGGATAAGTGCACCGGAATCATCACAAAATTATGAAACCAGAGCATGGCAGGCAGATTCCTCAAACTCAACATCAATTGTCAGATTTTTCAGTCCTGCACATATTGCAAACCTTTTCATAAAATAATATAACTCGTATATATACCTGACTTCTCACAGAGCATTATTTATGACAAACTGCTTTACACCCCATAATTGAATCATTACTTTCTGGCCTTTTTTAGCCTTACTACAAACTCTTCACAAGTCTAAAAAACTAACATGTTGTAAGTTTATGGCAAAAAAGCATACAGCATCTAAAGCTAACATTACTCAATGTAGTACTAGGTCAAATCGAAAAGATTTTGTAACTTCGTGATCAACAAATTTGCAATGAATTTTCTTATATACAAATAAGTAACCTACTTTCTTATTAAGCAAATTCTACAACAGTCAGTCAGCCAGATTTGTATATAATGATCTTTTAATTGGACTGCGTTCATCCAGGTGAAATTTTAAATTTGTTTTTAGTTTGTCCAATATAAGAATGACCAGTGACCACACGAACATCTAAGTTTATATACCACATTGCATGCATAATTCCAGATGTGCTTGCTTGCCCTTGTACTTAAAATGATCTCCAATCATATGTGTTTTTTAAGTACAAGGACAAGCAAGCACATCTGGAACGATGCAATGTGGTATATAAACTTTAATGTTCATGTGGTCATTCTTATATTGGATCTTTTAATTACTTCCAGTCTTTTTTCCCCCTTACCTCATTCAAAGCATCTTTTTGGCACAGACCAATTTTTCTGATTTCTTTCTCCATCCTGCCTTCTCCAAATTTTTCTTGGTGGTCCTCTTCCTAATTCTCCATTTACTTTGAAGCCCAACACTCTTCTCAACACATCATCGTCATCCTGTTTTTTTTTCAATCATTTTACAATCATATATCAAATTTGTTTGAAATAATAAAGGATAATTATGTCAATTCGGTCATAATGTTCAAAACAGTAGGCTAGTGAAGATATACTGTTTCGGTGAGTTTTAATACTGTTACTGGACAAATGACCGAAATGTCTCAGTGAAAAAGAAACCTAGTCATTATCCTTTCTCAAAACATGCCGATACCAATGTGCCCCATTTGCTCTTGCCAACTTATCCAACATATTCTGTAAACCCAGCATACCCATCAGTTCCTTCAATTGTGTTCTTCCTCTCCATCAATTTGACTCCAACACATTGCTATCACCATACTTCTCTCAGTTTTTCTGAAAATTACCATTTCATTTTCTGTCAAACACCACGTTTTGCTTCCATACAACATTGCTGGTCTCACACAACTTTGAAAAAATTGTTCCCTTATCTCCAGTGAGAACCTTATCCTTTTTAGCAACTTTATCCTTTTTAGCAACTAAATTTCATCCATCCAACTCTTGCTGCCACCACTGCCTTACAACCCCAACTAGCATTCACCTTATCCCCCAAATAAAAGAATCCTTTCATAGTTTCAACTATATCACACAACTCCTCAAATGGCTGGTTGTACTAGTGATGTAAAAATTAATGAAAAAGCATAGGATTGAATTTCAATTTGAACTAATTTTAAACTTGGTTCAGATTTCTTTAAACATCATTCATCCAAGAAAGTAACAATAAATTCCAAATAACTATGGTATCTTCCTTCTTGTTTACCTGTATATTTATCCAACTGACTAACTACAGATGACTCACTATTTTTATATACATTAATGATGGAGAAACTGTGGCCCACAAACCCAATGACCCTTGAGGGTTGCCCTTAATGATTATCTGAAACCATACTGCACACTAAAAACTAATCTGCTGATAGATAATGGTCTACACTAGGTGCAATTAATTTGGGATGGGGGCTACTTTCAGAAAGCCACATTAGCAGAGGGCCGTACCTTCTAATGGAGACAGAATCATAGTGATAGAAATGGATGCATTTCTTGTTTCAAGTTAGCCTCAGCAATAACATTTTCTGTAATAAGTTGGAGGAACTTTCAGATTTGAAGATTTTTCCTGAATGCTTCCGTGAGCCACTGAAAATGCTGCGGTTGTGCCACATAGGCTGCTAATTCCCCAATGTCCCAGTCTACACAAACTATGCAGTCTGAAACATACTGCACACTAAAAAGTAATCTGGTGATAGATAACTGTCTACACAAACTATGCAGTGTGATTGAATTAGGCAGAAAGTGTATGATATAAATTTTATGATTAACTTCTTGAAAAGTTGAGCTTGAACTTTTTTCCTAGTCATTTATTTCCCCACGTATTTTAGGTGGATGGATGAAACAACATCTTTAGGAAAGTGTGTGTTTATGTGCAGAAAAACTCTTTACAATAGGGCAGTGCTCCACAACCGGTGTGCCACGAGACAATGCTAGGTGTGCCGCGGAATAACTTCATCTGAGAATATGAGCATTACAGTTCGTTAGCTCACACTTTAGCTCAGTGTTTTTCAACCTTTTTGCTGCAGCAGAACCTTCCACAAATGTGTTGCGTTGCTCATGGAAGCCTATGCAATGATCTATCCTTATTTCTGTAATAAACTTATGAAACAGTAGTATTGCTACAACCGTATAGGATTGTGTTTATGAATTTCATACCAGCAATTTTGGACTGTTTTGGCGGAACCCCTGGTAGCTACTCATGAAACCCTGAGGTTCCGCTGAACCAACTTACCAAGGTTGACAAAGGCTGTTTAGCTAGACTACTACTGAACATTGATGGTGTTTTTGTGATGTCATAATTGAAGTTATAACAGCTAATAAATTTTGAAGTGCATTTTCTAAGTTAGTAGTCGAGGTGTGCTGCAAAAGTTTGAGAAGTTGTTAAGTGTGTCGTGAGTGGAAAAAGGTTGCGGAGCACTGCAATAGGGTGCAAGAACTAACAATGATTCTGACAAAAGTATTCAGCATATACAAAAAAGTAGCTCATCGATACTAAAGCTATTTATTTTTTCTTTACCGAAAAACTGCTAATTCCGACAGATGACATTAAGTAAATTGTACAAACAACTCTAATGCTACAGATTTTTAAACGCACAGCTCGCAAGCTGCAAGTGGTTCTTTGCCTGGTTTCATGTGTCTTACGTAATTACCAGAAATCCCCCTAAATAACATGCATAGCAATAAGTGGTTTGTAAGTTTATGTCATTGTCATGTTTTTGTGTGAGATTTACAACAAATCAAGCAGCGCAAAAGTATGTGTATGAGTGAGGTAGAGATGAGGTCAGTGTTGCCACTCTGTTCTTACTGAAAATTACAACATTTCATGATAAAAACATTAGATTCACAAAAGCACTGGATTACAAACACGTGATAGATTTTTCAGATTACAAAAAAATTAGTGTTGCACTTAAAAGTAGAACAGGTCGGTGTATGATGAACAATATGAATATATACTTATTTATTTGTCTCTGACCACGTGGTCCACAGAACACCCACATGTAAATGATCATTTTCCTTTATGCCTTAAAATCTTTCAACATGACTTTATTGCAACAGATTTACATACGGTAAATTACCACATATAGAAAAAGACCAACCACACATCCACACCATTGCTCTTGAGAAATTCCTTATGTTCTGCAACGTGAAACTTTTAACAGATGAGATGGCCACAGTGACTTGGTAGCATTTTAACTCAAAACAGATTATATGCTCTTGCATAATGTAATTAGCTGTTTGTTACTTAGGTAGAATTGTTAACAAATTACAATTGCACAAAATCAAGAAGTCTCAATTACAGTTACACTTGGCTTATACAAAATTGTGTAATTATGACATTCCGCTCACTCATAAAAAACACCAGAAGATAGAGGTATGAAAAACCACTAGAACACTAGATCATGTATTGTAATGCAAAAACAAACACTACAGTACTGTACATCTAGTCTAGTGGAAAAACACTAGGAGTAGGAGTGGCACCACTGCATGAGGTGAATTTATGTGTGCTCATGTGTGACTGTGATGTGGTTCTTTGCAGTAACACAGTAAGAAACGTGGCTCTTGCTCTCTGACTGGTTGGCCACCCCTGGCCTACTGCATCAGCGTAGGCTACAGACAGTACATCTACATGCAGATACATTACATACTGTAATGTAATATCAAACCTTAATGCCGTCTATCAAGTCAAACTCTCACGTCCTCTGAAAGTTTTTCACCGTACCAAAACAACCCTTCAGCGAATGTAGGTACGCATGTGTTCGCTCAGCACCACTCACACGGTGCAAAACGAATGGTTCCGTTTGAGTCAAAGGTACAGCACGCTCGGCTGTCTCTTCCTCCTGGACCTGTTTACAATATTACGCTTCAGTGGGTACGGCAGCTTCGGGCAGCGTTGCCCCTGTTCAAAATTTTTTTTGCTGCGCAATGCGCATCATGTTTGCCTCCAAGGGTCCAACCAGTGATGAGCATTGGACTGGATTTGGGATTAGACTGTATCCGGACTATGATGAATTTTGTAGATTTTGGATTGGATCCGGACTGTGAAATGCTTCATAAATTTAGAATCAGGACCAGATTTGGACTGAGTTAATGGAAAAGAATTACGTAGTTTTTGTCAATGAAAAGCTGTATTTTGTTAATTTCTTGGACTTTATTTGAACTTGGATTTTAAATTTCTTAGACTTTTTGGACTAAGTTTTAAAAATTCAGGATTGGATCTAGATCGGAAAATATGACAGTCCGCTCATCTCTGGCTCCAACCTCCAATCCTCTCTATGTTCACCTCATCTCATGCAATTGTAAACATGTATTGCAAGTTCATGCATCACTGCACTTGGAAGTGTAATAGGCCTTCAACTTTAAAATTGCAAGCAATATTATTAATTTTATTTAATTTTAAGGTTTCGACACAGACACGAAGTCCATAGGGTAGAAAGAGACACAAAGTTCATAAATAGGCATACCATATTTTCGTGATTGAAAACCGGGACGCTTCAGAACAACGAGCCTTATCAGACAAATCTGGTTCATATCTTACTTGGAGCATACACTTTTTTCGCTAAGTATTGCAGCAGTAATCACCTGGGGCGATTTAAATTCTAAAAGCTTTACTTTCACACCGACATCAGGTACAAAGTAGGGAACCACAACGAACAATTTTACACTTTTTTCCAGGGACGCCGGAACAGCGGTACGGCAGGCAGAGCCGTACCAGCCGCACTCCATACTCCTCAATTGGGGGTGCACGCTGTCACAGGGGTCCAAAATTCAGTCCCGTCACCACTTGCCACCCCAGAGAAAGCTTCGATCCCTCAAACTGAAATATGAAGCTCTAGAAATCAGTGAAGTTAAGGGCCCTTTGAAAGAAAAGTGCTTATGCGTTACAGTTACTTTGGGCCCCTTTGAAAACAAGCTATTTGCATATTACAACTGCTGTTGGGTGGCCCTTTGAAAGCAAAGTAGCCTGCTTATACATTGGAGTTGTTGTTGGGCCCCTTTGAAAGCCAGGTACTTTACACATTACAGTTGCAAAGGGGGGCCCGAGGCAAGTGTCTCCATGAAACACACCACTGTATATAACCCTGAAAATGATCTTGTATGAGAATATGAAACAGATTAAACACGTTCTGCTTCATCCGATATGAGTACTTTCTCACCTGATATGCGCATGTAAACACTGTAATGTAAAGTTACCTTTATATTATTGAACACATTGAAGTTGCTGATGAGTTTGTCACATCAAAAATAACAAATATTACGCGATTTTTCATAATAATCTAGACCAGGAGTCACCAACACGGTGCCCACCGGCACCAGGTCGCCCGTAAGGACCACGTTGGTTGCCCGCGGGCCTGTGTTGAAAACAGCATTAAAATGATGAGCATCGTCACAAAGATTAACATCATTATTGATAACATAATTAAAGGTAAAGTGAGCAAAATTTTTATTTCAGAACTAGTAGCTCTTAGCGTGCATCGGTACTCAAGAAGTAGCTCTCAGTTACATAAAGGTTGGTGACCCCTGAACTAGACACACAGGTCCAATAGCCACCAGCGCTGCAGTTGGAGTTAGCGTAAATCAACTTTACAGAAAAACTGAGCATGTGTTCTTTCATTCTACCGGGAACCATTACGTACCGGGCCCGGGTGCAATGCATCTTCTGTACACTCCTCTCGTAGGCCCTGCACTTTGGCAATTATTTTGTAAGATTGCATCAGTTTAGATTTATCAAACAAGCTTTGTTTTATCGCAAAAACACCATTTATCCACTATGAAAGCATCTCTGGGTTAGTTTTCTTCAATGGAATATTGGACCCAAACTTTGGTTTGAAATTCCTGAAAATTGAAGTTTCTTTGCTCCTTTTCATTTGGAAAGCAATACAAAAATGTCTTGTTCTTGTACCAATATGCCAGTTGATCTTCATTCGTAAGTTTGTTCCATTCTTCTGTTAAGTTGTGTATAGTGCCTCTTGTTTCTGTAGTACCCTGCTCACCCCAACCACCCGCACAGTACATAGACATGCTTTTCGCCCTCTGTGTCTTTGCTTTTTTGAACAGGATATACATCGATCACTGTTGACGATAAAAGCGCGAATTTTCCAGCTATTAGTATAATATGATAAAAAGAGGGAGAACTTGTCGCTTTGTTAACTTCCCTTCGCCAACCTAGGCACGGCACAAACGTTTGCGTATTTGCAATGATTTGTTGAAATACAGCGCACTTTACGCTGTTCAGTTGCTATGCACATTTTACGCCGCATTCTGGTGGTTTGCCAAGTAATGTACCTTTCCGGGCATTTTATGCTACTTTCCTTTTACCAAAACATTCGATATACTGTATCTTTAAACTGTCACTCATTTCCGTTATTGTCGTCTTTTCGCGTTTTTGTCGTTGTACATCACACTGCCCATTGTTTTTTGGTATTGGTAAATTGCATATTAATATGGTTAAAAACACATTGCCTTCAGAAAGACCACTTCAATAGTAAGACGAAACGTCGGCAAACAAACAAAATAAAAGTAATCACCAGCAAAAATACTTAGTTGTTTTCTCGCAGTATTTACAGAATCACACCCTGAGGGCACTGTTTGTGCAGAGATTTTTACACGACTTTCTACTTTAGTGCAATCGAATGGCTATGTGTAAAGCTATAGTAGCGATTTGTACGAAAATCTAACAGCAATAATTCTCAGTGAAAAATTTGCTTTAAAATTTCAATTATTAATGGAAAACGTCACTTCTCCATTTACTTTTACCCATCTACTGGACGAACTTCTCCATTGAAGAAATGCAACAAGAGCTAATGTGTGTTTGGTGGTCCGTTTGCGCCACGTAAAAATTGTGCTATATCTAAAAAAAATCACTGTAATTTTTTTCTTTGAAAAAATTAATCTTATGCTCAACCACATTTTGTGAAAAGATTTTTTCCAAGAAAATTCAGACACATTTTTCGTTACTGAGTCCAACTGAAACAACGGAATGTTTACCACTGAAATTTGCGAATAAACCATGTTGTAAATTCATTTTTTGCATGTCCATTTTACGACACTTATCTAATAAATCATCGCTAATCTTGTTTCATCTCCTGTATGCTGCTTTGCATTCTCCTAGCGACATCTAGTATCTTTTACAATAATATCTTCTAACATAAGCGTAACCTATCAACTACTGGAAAATAGGAAGCAATTCTTCATTTACGCATGTCAGAGATATCCAGTGCTACAATTGAGACTTTCATAGCCAATCTGATTCTGGAAACAACCATCATTATAAATTAAATGTAAGTTTAAGGACCCTGCAGAGCAGCACAAGGCCTGCTACAAGCGTTATTACAAATATGCATTAAGATCTTTCCTAACAGGCCCGAAAACACGGCGGGGCAACCAGGCAATTGCCCCCCAAATTTTTTTCAGTGTTTAGTTGTTAGGTTCAACACCAAATTACAATCATTTTGCCCCCTGCCCCGCGGAAATATCAGCTGGTTGCGGCCCTGTTTCCTAATGCTATTGGTCTAGTATTCCACATTCTACCCAGGAAATCTATCCACTGTGCTGAGACTACAGTGGTTCTTTACCTGAGTTCGACCTAACCCAAGGGGTTCGGGGAGAGAGTTCCATGTGGTTGATGGGGTCTGATGCATGGTTCATTTTGTGCACTAACTAAATATATATCTGTAGTTTGAATAAATCATATTTTTTCTTTTCCAATTACGAAAGGTTTGTTGAACGCACGGATGAAACTAGCGGACTTCAATACCAGCTCCAACAAGGCTGAGAGCCGTTGACTTAGACCAGGGGTCTACAAACTACGGCCCGCGAAGCTATTTCATCCAGCCGCAAAGAAATTTTGTGAATAATGAAAAAATAATGAATTTACGAAACATTTGTTGATTTGGTACATTGCAACATATCTAGAAACATATGTAAGATGTCCGGCCCTCGAACTGTTGTGTAAGAGCATATGTGCCCCTCGAACAAAAAAGCTTGGAGACCCCTGACTTACACTATGTTCTAACTGCAAGATGGAAAATGCAAAGTTACTTTACAAAAGCCATTGGACTTCTTTGTTGAAAGAATGCAAAGCAGCACACCGTATAGCAGTAGCGTAACTAGAAGTTTGAGCCAGGGGGCAAAACGTAGCTGAAAGGGCCCTCTGGCCACCGTAAGGTCCGGCGCACTACCAACATTCAGAAAAAAAGGTCGAAAAATGATAGTGAATCCGGATGTGGATATCTATACTATAACCCAAATTCACCTGAAAACACTCTGAAAAACGCAAAAAAAACATATTAATACCGAAATATAAGCTAAGTAGGCGCCCGATTTTTACTATAGCCTGTTAGGGCGGCTGGTTCGCCTCGCTGCCCCCCGTCAGTTAAGCCACTGCGTATTAGCAACAAGGTCAACGATGATTTATTAGATAAAAACATTTCCCGTAAAAAAACTAACATGCGACATGCGAATTTGCAACATGGTTTATACGCAAATTTCAATGGGAAACACTTCGTTGGCGGAATTGGGCGCAGTAAGGAAAACAAAAATCATCATGAAACTTCATTTATTCGAAAAAATATTTTTTCAAAATAATTTTTTGAGAAAAAAATGTTTTAGTTCATACTAATTTCTTAATTGGAATAAGTATTTTCAAGAAAAATTTTTTTTGTTTTATGTAATTTTTTCAAATATAACAAACTTTTTGCATGGATCAAACGGGCCATCATACATGTCAAATTAACGGCGTAGGCTTCCGTTTGATTCAAATAATTTTCACTGATCAACATGCTTACAATAGCACAACATTGCAACCCAGGGAAGTTTTTCCAACAAATACCACATACGAGTCTGATTACACAAGCGTACGGGGACCTTTCGATTTGGAGGACAAAAAATTTGTTTTGTCCGAAATTTTACGCCACTAAAATTCAGTCTTCAACCAAGCTCTTTCTACTTGCCAACGATATAATTCGGGCAGTTTTGCCCGATTTTTGAAAATCTTGCCTCCCTTCCCATCGCATCGTACGCCTATGACTCTAACAATGTTGCAGCACGTGTTCGAGCATGTCTAACAAGCAATAAGAACCTTGTATACTCGACAGCCCGTTGCTGACAGTCAGTTTTACTGCGCTGCTGTTTTAGTCGCTGATCTGACAGTTGTCCGTCTGTCTCTAGTAAGACGATTGCTGTCGTTTCCTTGTGTGTTATTCCTAAAGCAGGGGTTCCCAACCTGGGGTGCATGTGCCCTAGGGGTGATTTTCCTATTTGTAGGGGTACATTCGTTGTACAACCGCAACAAATTAACACGAGGCATAAAAACGGAGACTACCTTTGTAGTTCTGAAAATCTAAAAGTTCTACTGTATTAAAAATTCAATGTATTTTTATTATTTTACTCAGCCTTTTTGTCATAACAAATTTTAAGGGTACATGCTCATCTGTCGAAATGATGAAGGGGTGCGTGGTATGAGAAAGGTTGGGAACCTCTGATATAAAAAATATTCGTTTAATGAGCAGCCATATAATTAATTAATCAGGTCGTTCAGTGCCACCTTTCATCGCAGCGGAGAATGAAGCAAGTCAACAAAAGCCAAGACGTCATCTTCTGAAGGTTTCATTGCACACTTGACGTTTCAACTACGTAACTTTTCATAATTCATGGCCCTCGGAGGTGGCGCTCGTCGGCTGACTGTTACGTTTGCAGGTTTCGCTTCTAAGCCTGACAGCCGGTTTTATCCCTGAGCCAGTTTTCTACTTCCGACGCAAAAAAAATCAATTTTTTTATTTTGGTTTTTTAATCGCTTCACTGTAAAACCAACGCTTTCAAAAATTCATGATGATTAATAATTGATTTTACATGCGAAGATAATCGAGAGAATCAATGGTAAAATGCACGCAACGGGCGCTTTATATGGCTTCCCAAGGCGTCAAAAAGACTTGAAATGACAATCAATCGGGTGTGTGGACATTTGTACGTCTGAGTACGCTATCAATGACATCAACAACATAAAGGTCCAACACACCTAAAACGCCAATCGTATTTTGTGATTTAAACTGCAATTTCGATCATACAGGNATGATGAAAATATCTGGGCATTACTGAAAAGAAACTGACGACGGTAGAAATGACCAACAACGGTTCTTGGCTANACCGCAGACTTGTACCAACTGGCGTGAACTATCGAGAAAGAAGCAAAGACAGTGCTTGAGATGGCTTGACGAATGTTTCAGGAGCGGGTATTGAGATAGTTTTCCGCTATCGAAGAGTCACTGTCACACTTTGCACCACGAACATTTCCTCCGAACTATCCATCTCATCGCACCCAATTTCTCATTATTGAGATGCCCCCCATCGACGCCAACGTTTAGTCGCAAACGTACGACAAACAACCAGTCCCGTCGCCACGGGGGGGGGGGCTTTGGTAGACCATCCCCTAAGCGAAGCTCCAAACCTCCACCCAAATTGAAACGTGAAACTATAAATAACATAAGTAGAGTTTTTGTCAATGTTTATAATATCAAACCCCCCCTGCACAAATGTAAAGCTCCCCTATTGAAGATTATTAAACCAACGATACATTTCGTGCGATGTGAGGGGATACTGGAAAACTTTTTTCAGGGAACGCGGGAAACGTTCGCCCCGAAAAAATTGTCACTAGCCCCAATTTCATACGCCGGCTAAAAGATGAATCGTGTGAAGTGGTTTTGTATCGCCCATTGACTGAATTTCCCATCATTCCCGCAATTAGTAAAGGTGCTCTATTTTTTCGAACAGGAATATCATCGAAAAACAATAAGTCTTCACATCTCCAAATTGTCACCTCCTTTATATCCAGATTTCCACGTTTCATTGCACAGCTGCTGTTATTGCCCTGACTTTTCTTTTATACCTGAAAATTCGCAAACACTGCCCTCATTCAGCTTCGCCTGATATTGAGAGTTTTAGCCGAACCAGGGGGCAACGGCCCTCTCTGTTTCGTACGCCCGCAGCGCTTGGGATCATGGTGATAAAGTATTATTTGTGATGAAAGATGTTGTGGTGGTAGGCGCATGTTGTCATTCAACTAGCATGGAATCCACTGACCGAGAAATTCACAGGTAAAACGTGATAACTTCCTTTGTTCTTGTCTATTACATAATAATATGGCCTTAGTGCGAGNTGTTTGGCATTGCTAGAATACATTGTACTGCACCCATGCGGAAATGTTTCAAGTACGCACATGTTTAGACTCAATCGATTTGAGTGTTTAAACCATGGTGAAAACGTCGGACTGCAGCTCGGACAAGTTTTAATAAAGGTTGTGGAGTAACTTGCACTCAATCTAGTCAAGGAACTTACGCTCGAACTAGGAACTCACCTGTACTTTTCGTACAAAGACGAAAACCCGCTTTCTCCGTTTTACTGCAGAGTGCATTCCATCAGTACATCCGGAAGATTTTCCTTATGCTCGTTGCACTAAAGCCAAGCCTTTGTAATTAAAATCAAATCAATGCTTTCTAGGCTACCGGACTTTGACTTTTAATATCCAAACTACGAGCAGACTGGTGCATGCTGCTGCAGAACCTAACAACCGTTTTTACTCTTCGTCTCGTTTGTACTGAACGAAAAACGAGTTTTTTCGTCACTTCGCTCGATCCACTCCCTTCTTTTCCGTACGTTCGACAATTCTGACAGTAACTTAACCCCAGCCGAGCAAAACCTCCATATTGAAAATCGATGCTAATGCATTTACATTACGGATTAGCTGCAAAAATAGATATGTCGCAGTTCCAAACAAGGTCAGAACGCCAGCAGTGTTTAATTACACGAGTAAGAAAGATTACATTTTGATAAAAAAACCTCAACGCGAAAATTTTGCCAAAACGATTTGCTTGTACTTTGCACAAACAAGTCTCAGATTCCATATGAACTTGTCTAAACGCTAGAACAATTCAAATATGGTTATATCCAGCAAACAGTTAATAACTAAACCGTTTGGGCAGCAACTGTAAAAGACCCTTTTATTAAAATAGTCTGTCAGCGTTCATTAACTAAACTGGATGCAGCATGCTTCTCAAGAAGTGACTTTTTTAACCTACAGTAACCCATTCTTTTAACCAGATTTAGACTCATTTGCCTATTTGCATCTTTCCCCTTGCTGCAAGCACTGTATTTTAGGCTTGCATATCAACTTACCGTATAATGTTGACACTGCACATAACCCAAAAAGCCTGACAGCGCCATTTTTCATTTCAACCCCAGCCATGTGAACAGGCTTGAGATGCCACTAGGCCGGCATCGCTGCTTGCCTATTTTTCTTTGACTTTTCTTTTTATAGTTGGCAAAATGGCAAACGTTTTGTGAAAACGCTTCTTCAGCAAAGAGGATGCTGTTTGTTGTGGTCCACCGTAACATTTTGTCAATAGCTACAAAGGCAGAACAGAGTTAGCGTTTTTCAAACAACGCTGGCAAAGTAATCGCCCGAAACGTTTTCAAACGTGGGTACCAACTTACTATTATTCCGGGTTTCTGCTATAAAGCACGTTTTCTGCATTAATATCAGAATGGCTAAAACTGCCTTTTCGACAACGAAATCGAAAGTAAAAAAAATCTTCGCTTGCAAGCAAAACCTAAAATCTGCTCCTCGCGACCTTGCTCCACGCACGTAGGTAAAAACCAACGCAATCGATTTTTGACAGTCTTTTCATCAAACAAAGCTATTGATTTCCAGCATTAACAAACTGCAAATCCAGCTGAAGTACTTGAAGGAACCACGTCTTATCACAAAGAGCTGATGAAGTGAAGTGCTTAAATGATAATAAGCCACAGCTGTTTTTAGTTGATGCACCATTACTGGGATAGTAAAGCCTGCAGCAGCAATTGGTCACAAACGTTAGGTAGGTCTCGAGAGTTCTTGAACTTTCATTACTAAAAAAAGTTTCGTGAAATATTTTTGCAGCAGATGCAGCATCTGGTTTAATTTTTAACCTACTTTATGGAACTAAAAGGAACGCTCTCTCATATACCAGGTTAAAACCAGTAGCGAAATAGGACATACAGTATGAAAAAAATNACAAAACATTTGGCCGAGCACAGAGTTTCCATTGCCGTAAACAAACCCTGTTGCAAAANGCCAGGAAAAACAAAAGGTGAACATTAACATTTTGCACATTGAACTTTTTTGCGAATACCAGGCATCGGAAGAGAACCTCGGCTGTAGTTCGGCTTAGGGTCGCGGACGAAAAGTGCGTTGCACCTGAAATAGTGAAATAGTTTGCACAAAACGCCCGCAAATTTACGCCACAAACTTTACGTCTTTGCCGGAGCGTCGCTCGCTGGAACACGCGCATAAAACGCAGCATCGTTAAAAATTTATAACATGTTAATTTTAAAACTATGATAGTAGAGCTATTACACTTTTTAAAACCCCAACCCTTAAACACCGCGGCACACAAAAATACAACACGCTTAAATTCACGCTAAAATAATCTAGGTGGCGTTTGTTGGCAGTTGGCACACTAGGACATGTGGGAGGTTGTAAAACAAAATATGAAACGCCAAAATTTAATGGAAGTCAAACCTGGTACTGAGTTAAGAGAGAAAACAATTTTCTCAAGGCGCTTAAGAGCGGAAGGAGTTCGTGGTTGAAACAACGGAAAGACAGACACACATATTTGCGAAGCAATCGACCACTACTGTTTTATACCTCCCCAGTCATCTCCTTTTGTGGAGTTTGCATACATTTGCATGATTTCGATAAAACTTTGCAAAGCATTTTTAAGGGG
>JGI24159J19872_10002783_pt1 | contig 21183 bp, 10 predicted proteins | sample Ectturendosymbi4_FD_19872 | JGI IMG/M metagenome (IMG submission 19872) | reverse complement strand
CCAAGAAGCAGCTCAAAACTAGCTGGTGGTTTCGGCCCACAGCCAGCTCTTTTACGAACTGGTGACTTCTGTCTATGGCCAGTCAGTAAACAAGTTGACGGCTTATGCCCAAGTTCAACTTAAGCCAGGAGACTATAACATAGTAGTTAGTTTTATCCCTGATGTGCTGCAATAACTCGGGTTACTCTCTCCTCCATGAAAGAATTGAACTCGTATTGACCCCGGTTGCTCGCAATAACTTTTGTTACGTGCTTTAACCGATATTACTCGCAATTACCCTTGTTGTTTCGGAATATATTCCTGATATATTTGAAAGAATAGCGCAGTACTTAACGTTATCTTAATAAAACCATGAGTGAATACAATTTTGTCTCGTGTTAAAACTGAGCGCAAAGTCGAATGATAAAGGGCGGGACCAAGTTTCTTAATTGTAAACTTGTGCGTGCCTAGGACATGTTCCTGTTAAATTAACCAGTGCTCTCGAGGAACTGTTCTAAAAATTAAATCGAAATGCTACAACAACCTGTCCTCACTTATTGTTAGTCATTGAGGCCCGGAGGTATAAAAGGATCAGTTTCAATGTACTGAAAGATTCGCAGCATGTAATACATACTGTCATCGCCAGCAGTAAAGAATGTAGGCCTATGTAAAGACTTCAAGACGTGATAATTTTAAGTTGCACGAACTAGTATTTGCAATCTAGAATCTTCTGTATCATTGCTTCCCATCTTCATCTGAAAGGTAGGGGAAGTCGGGTTAGTTGACTCATTTTTTATTTTATAGCTTGCAGCTCCGATGTTTTTCTTTCTCGAAAACTTAAGTGTCAAGTTCAACCCTTCACCTCGACCCATGCTTTGTTTCAATGTGATAATAAGTAAACAATTGACATTCCCGGCGTTTTACGAAAATGTTCATGAGTTGAGTCGACTAGCACTAAGGGATGAGTGGTTGACTCATTCTGAATAATTATTGTAAAGAAAAAGTATTGTATATTAGCGAACAACAGCAAACCGTGATGGACAAATATAATATGTGACTGCAACTGTTAAAGCAACTAAACGAAGGTTTATTCATATATTCATCCACATTTCGCAGCACATTCGTTAGAACCCAACGGCGCCCCTGCTAGTATAGATTAATTATTAAGTATCAATATGTGATATGGTTTTTACTCCCAAAGAAATACTCCGTCAGTTCAAAGCACCGTTAACCATTATAATTGAGAATGGTGTTCAGCATTCTTTAAAAAATGCGATGCTGTTTTGCTTCACTAGGTAGTTTTACACCATGTCTCACTGAGTCAACTAACCCTTCTGTGCATTAAATAAAAAAAACTCAACCAACGATTTTCTGCTGAGAAACAAGCTACCAAAATTATACGAAATGTTGAGTGATGCTTAAGCTATAACCAGCCAGAAATATTGTTTTATACATGAATCTACAAGAGGAGATACAACCTGACGAACTAAATCTCACAATATTTACTTTTTTGGATCAAAAACATACTTTCTGACATAACTTTTCAGCCCATCCATCATGACACGTCAACTTTACAGTATGTGGCTGTTATCATAGAATATAGGCTAAAAACGAAACAATGGAATATCTTTTGCGCCTTCAAGCATCACTGATTAGATACTGGCGGTGAGTGAGTCAACTACACTGCTGAGTCAACTAACCCGACCTTCCCCTACACAGCTCCTGAATTGTCACACGTAGATTTTAGTTTCTCCCAGGCAGGACCTTTTCGCAAGGCCATTGACATCGAACAGTAAGCCAAAATTGGACAAAAAAAGGTAACTCTAAACAGGACTAACAAATCTCTTTCGTGAGTTAACATTTTTGCTCAACTGGCACGATAAAGACATAAACTGCTGATTTTTCGAGGACTAACTAATGTTCTCTACCTTAGTCTCTGCACTGGGGCATTGAATTTATCCTATTTATCGGACACTAGTGGCCATCGAAGAAAATTCGTAGTTGGATTGGGCCACAACAGTTTAAGCAATGTGTAAATCTATAAGACCTCAGCAGCAGTTATTTGCGTAACAGTCAGATTCTCACAGCCACGGACTTCAACTCGTCGCAGCCAGACATAGGCGTAACAAGGGGGGCACAATTTCCCGGGCGCCAAATCACTACAGGGGCGCCAAATGACTGCGTAGGGCGCCGAAAAGTCCCAACAATATCACAAGTACTTTGTTTAATACAGTATATTTTATTCCGAAAAAACTCAGGTTCGAACATGGGGGCGCCAAACTCGCTTCTTGATCCGGGCGCCATCTCACCTCGTTATGCCTCTGCAGCCAGTTTCTGACTAATATCGTCTTGCCTGAAATGCAGCAGTACGGACTGACCTACCCTTTTTTATAGCGTGAGAAGGACGAGGTCTCGTAGCTATGGCATCAGGGGCGTAACAAGGGGGGCAATGGGGGCTTAATTACCAAATTGCTATGGGGTGCCAAATGACTGTGCATAGGTGTAGGAGCAAGCAAATTTTTGGGGGTGCAATGGATTTTTGCCCAAATTTTCCCAAACTTGCCCAAAAAGTTATCTTCCAACTCTTGTGGACCGTTTTTTTGGTGTGACCTCCAAAAAATGGTCTTCACTTGTTTTTCTTCAGACGTTGGGCGCCATTTTTGCCCAGATTTTCAGGGATGTTGCTTAAGATAATTAAGGGTTTTGTTCGGATTTTCAGGGATTTTGCCCAGAATTTCAAGGATTTTGCCTAAATTTTCAGAGATTTTGGGAGCCATTTAACCTCGTTGACGCCCCTGTATGGCATAGGTTGAGTTCGTCTCGTCTCCTCAACATGAACTGAATGAAGACTCTTCGACTACTGTACGAATGTGGACATGAAGATTAAAACGTTTCAAGCTGCTTCACCGAACGAATTAAATTCTGAGACAACCCACAACTGAAAGCACTCAGTTTGTGGAGACATTGTATAAGTATGTATGGACTATCGTGTATTTATATCCCAAACGTTTATATTAGAATGTATTTAGGAAGAGAGTAACCAGAAAGATTATAGAAACCCTTTATATTAATAAGCGACCTTGATTGGCAAATGACATTTCCGATTTAAGTGGATCAAAACCAAAATGTAGAATCCTACGGATTACGATATACCCGGTTGGCCGTTCGGGAACACTGCCTCGAACAGAAAGCGATCGTGACGTCAGGCGAGGAGAAGAACAACCATCGAAAACCCGAAAGCGAGATCGACGTCATGCGACGTGCGTGATAGCCGACGAGACGCGTGATTTCCGAGCATCGCGACTCGTGACGCCGTGGCATGTGACAAACCAGCCAATGAAAATACGCGAGAAAATTGGCATATACAGGTGTCTTTGCCAGGATCAGTCAGTTGAGCAGTGGGCATATCCCAAGCTTAGCACCTAAACCAGTAGTGGGCATATCCCAAACTGGCTTGGGCAGAACATCCAGCAGTGGGCATACCAAGCTGACTTAGTCCGAGTGGGCATACCAATGGACTACCTTATATAAAAGAGACTTACGGTTTAGTGACTATGATTCCCTAGACAATTTGGGCTTCTCTCTCCTCCATGAAAGAATAAACCTTGCACTAACCCCTGTTACGTGTAGTAAATCTCTGTGTGTGTCGGTGCACCATGTTATAGTAAACTCTTGTCGTTTGTATTAAAAGATAAATGTCGCAGTACTTAACGTTGTATTAATAAAACCACGAATTAATACACTTTCGTCTGATAACAAAACTGAGCGTAAAGTCGAACGAAAACGGGCGGGTCTAAGTTTCTTAATTGTTAACTTGGGCGTGCCTTGGACACTCCGGCCAAATTCACCAGTGCTCTCGAGGAGTTGTTCTAAACGTGTGCTGTTCTTCTTTAGAAGGGAACTGCCACACATGCGAGCGTTCTTGTTCTGTCACAATCTCTGACCGTCGTGTTATGTCATAATACCCCAGTTTTGTCATAATGCTTGGTGGTGCTGGCGCAACACGCCCGACGTACTACATATTGGCGTATTAGGTAAGAGGCTTTGTCGATGCAACTTTGCAGTTTGTGAAGATATGGGGCGAAAAATAGAGGTTCAAGAAACTGTAAAAAAAGCTTTTAATTTTTTGCAAGCAATTTTTGCGCCCCCGCCAAAGTGGCGCCCATGGCACGGGCCATGCTTGCCATACCCTAGATACGCCACTGTCAGTAGGTGTTGTCAAAACGCTGTTATATTCCTCACGCATTCAGACAACTTGCGCAAGAAAACACAACGAAGCAAGTGAGACAGTTATCTTGCAGCAACGCTAGCAGGTGCGGTTTGATAAACAAACAGACAAGATTAACCATAGAGCATGCGTCGGCCGTAGTAGCTGAAACAAAAGCATCATCGGGAAATTTCGCAACGTTTGAAGCTACCACGTGCAGGTGTTGTGTGCGAATAAACTCCCGTTTTACTTCCCGAAGTTTTCGCAGCACGAAAAGTTTGACTGGAGCCAGTGTTGCCAACTGGTATATATATGCCAAATTTCAAAAATTTGGTATATTTTCAAGGTGCTTGGTATATAATTTTTTGATTTGGTATATACGAAAAATTTGGTATATTTTTGTCAGAAGGTTTAGCTGAGATTTTAAACCAGTTTATTTGGTTTATTACAAAGCGAAAACTGAGAAACCGACAGTGGTGTTGAAGCCATACAAAAATGTTTAGCGATTTTGCTCAACATGTGAATAAGCATGCACTTTGTGCAAGCGGAAAGCGAGATTGGAAGAGAGCTGAGATGTTCTGAAAATACTGAACTTAGCTCTAGGTATGCGCTTTTAGACAGACAATGCATTCAAATGTGGGAAAGCTGCGTGCGAGAGTGGCAGAAGATTTAGCAAAGAGTGGCTGATAAAGCTGGAGTGGGTTGCAAAGTAGCGGGGGCGCAACCAGCTCTTCATTTCGGGAGGGGCAATTTTCATGAACTTTCATTAGATGACGTCATCGTGTTTATTGAACCGTGGTACAACTTTTTGGCAAGCAGTCACAGATAAAGTTCTCTTCGCAACATTTCCGAAAATGAGAACTTTTTAGTTTTATTCAGGCCCGTAACTATGGGGCGCAGAGGGGAGAAGCCCCTAAAAAATTTTTCACCCCTCTTGGAAAATGTGTTGGACATTGTTTAAAAATTTGGGCCCCTCCCACAAAATTATTCGCTCCCTCTGGTGCGCTTGTGATCTTTGCATCACCCGGATGTGAAATCCTGGCGACGGGCCTGTGTCAGATACAAGAGACTCGAATGAATGTCAGGATATATTTAATCACAAAATCAATGCCACTGTTTTAATTGTAGATACGAGACTTCGTCTGCCAACTGAAGTAATCTTAAAAGTAATGCAGAAATACTCTTAAAAACAGCAGGAATGCAACTTTAACTTTATTGCGAATGGGTGAGCAACGCTCGCCACTAGATGTGGGTGGGTCTAGCCACATATGTTAGGACTAGCTAAACAACACCTAATAGCTTGAGGCTCTTGTGTAATTCGAATTGTCCTTGCAACGTTAAAGCTTGGCTGTGAAACCTTAGCAACGGTTAAGCACTGAACATAAAATGCGTAAATAGTAGTCTACGGTAACCACAGGCAAACGTAAAGCTAACACAATGTGAATATACGAGCAGGGCCGGTTTTAAACCGATTTGACCGGTTTCTTCTAATCGGGCCCCGTGCTCCGCTTACTAACCAACGCAGACTTATACTTTCTATCGTAGCTGCTTGTGTATAGTGCCAACGCGGAGCTCAGTGTTTTTCAAACTGGTTTGAGAGAACAAACGGTTCTCAAATTTTTCCAACGGTCTCTCAAATACATATAAGCTTGCTTCACTGCCACCATCAAAGTACATCAAAACCTTATTGTACAATCATCTCGATATTCACATGAAACAGTTGCGGCCTTTCAAAATGTCTTTGCAGTCAGGGGTCCATATTTCGTAAGCGTGGGATCTGTTGTCAACGAAAATCCAAGTGAACTGTTAGTTTTTAAACGCAGTTCATCAAAGTTCTATAGTAAGAATGGTCATTGGTTTCAGTAGTGTGTAGCCAAATTTTTCACTAGCACCTCGTTAAGACAGAGAGGCATTAAATTTTGAAGCTGTTTCCTGTTTCAATTATAAAATCATTTCATATCTGGCAGTTAAGATTTCAATAGTTGCTGAAAAATACGGTTCGATAGTTGTTGAATCTTGATCTTTCAATATAGTTACTACTACTTGTCTTCTGAAGGTAACGTTTAGTTCGTAATTGCAATGGTGCGAATTTTCCTCTCGTAAAGATTTGATGAGGCAACCAACCATTAGAGGTAACCATCTGAGTTTGGCGAAAACGTTTGAAATAAACCTATAGTTTTAATTATGAATGACTATTCTAGACGTGCAAAAAGCAACGGTTACTTAAAAAGTAACAGAAAATTACTAACAGTTGAGCCATTTGCAAAGTAACAGAAGTGACAATTTGGATGAAGTGAAGTAAGCCTCATAATGTTCTTGTGGTGAAAATTGCATCATCAAGCATATACTGCTGACACAAGGGTTATGGCATCAATCTTACAGATTGGCGTCGTAATTTCTGAGATATAGCCTAACATATCAAAAGTTGCAAAAAATTCTGAAAAGTGGAATGACTTTCGTTGAATTTTGAGGCTACTACAGTACTTGCCTGCTTTGAAAAATTAAAACGTAGGTTTAAACTTATTGAGAGATCTATGATCATTTCATATATTTCTTTAGCGTTAATAAGGAAAAGAATTTTTAACCTCCGGGATATTGAAAAGTTGCTTTAATAAGCGGTTTGTACTCCTCGGTGCTCTAATAACTGGTTTTCACTGTAACCATTTGTCAATTGTAAAGCGTGTAGTGATAGGCAGGTGTTTTGTTTTTGGCTTTAAACAGTCGAATTTGTGCTGTTTGGTTTTGTCTGTAGCTAAGCTAAATATTATGAGTCAAAGACCAAGAGACGACATAGGCCGAAAATATTAAGTGGCAGCCAAAAGAGGCCTAAAGCTAAAGCAAAAACAGATGGAAGCATAATAAAAGGTGCATTGGACATGTATTTTAACCACTGAGAGTATACCCTCAATGCCACACCATACTCAAGTGGCGACAACGTAGTATACAGCCAGCCTGGTCATGTTACGCCAGATAATCATTGTGGAAGTTTATCTACGAGAAGTGATACAAGTCGTTTCGAAAGTGTTGATTCGGACAAAGAAGAAACCTCGTCGGATGTGCATCTGTTAAGGCATGCGAGTAAGAAAATTCAAAATTGGGATGAACAAATGATCTTGCTACTTAGCCAGGTGTCATGAGTGGGAATGTTAGGGACTACCCTGGACTATTTAGCCAAAATAGGACAGCTTGCAATCACAATAGAAGTTTTCCACAGAAAAGAGAGTGATGGGACACCGTTTTCTAAGTTTATCACCAAATGGTGAAAAGCTACGTCATCCATGGCTATTATTTCTAGCCTTGAAAAATAAAATATTTTGCTACGACTGCAAACTTTTCAGCTCTGGATATCCACTAGCACAGCACTCAATACCTCTCCTCTCTACAGGTATTACACTCTCACCTCCCTTCTGATCATGGAGGTATAGCCTATCTGACTAGAGAGGTAGCTTGTAATTCTTGTAAAAAGTTGTAATTCTTTGATTTATTGGTTTTCCAACGGCGCTGTCAATTGAAGTCTCTGCTGGAGAGGTCTTGGCGTCGCCATTTCGGGCCTCGCCTTTGTAACATCATCACCAATATCTATCATTACTCCTTGATGCAGCCCCTCAAAAATTTTTACACACCTATGAGTGGGGCCCCGAAAGTGTGTCAAATCGGGCCCCGCACTTGCTAACGCCGGCCCTGCATACGAGTATGTCGTTTCTGTCACTGCGCATATTCTAATGGGTGCAAACTTTGCTCCACTGGTGTGACAGCAATTCAGTATTTATAGTTGACGTTTCATGAGTGTATGCAAACTCTCTTCCTCAGAAGATGGCAAGAAACAAAATCAAAGCGTAAACATACACTGCATTTCTGAAACTTTTCACTATGGTATACGAACAAAAGGATAAACATGAAATAGGCTACCAACAGTTTAAACGATCTCCCAATTCCAGCATATTTATGGTTGAATACCAATCATTTACGAAATTTTTGATCAGATGGTCTATCTCAAGATATATCTTGTAAGGAGATAAGACAAAGAAAAATTCCAGTAAGGCTTTTCTTTGAAATGATTAGAATACAAAATTTCAACTTTATTATTTGAAAGTTTCTTGAAAATTTCGGGAGGGGGGCAAATGCCCCCCCTCTGGTTGCGCGCCTGCAAAGTAGTATTCAGCTGGTGTTGTGTATCTCTTCTGTTAACTGTGCAAAAGGATAATTGCCAACTATTATAGAACATAATGTTATTCTGGACCACAAAAGAAATGAAAATACACTGTGTTGGAAGGATGAATTTTCTAGTGAGTAGTGGTTAATACAGTAAATCTGTCACTCTACTCACTGCTGAACTAAGAGAGTAGAAATTGAGCTTGCAGCATCTCTATGGTGGCAGTACACAATGTAAGTGTTAATCATTTACGTGAAACAATAAAAAGGCATTGAAAAAATAGCGTTAAAATGTATGTTTTTGTTATAGATATAAATTTGGTATGTTTTTAGATTTGGCAACACTGACTGGAACTTAAGGTGCAGAAGTCCACTCGATGCCTAGTTTAGCGCAGATTAATTTTAAAAAAGCTTGCACGAAAAATGAATTGCGTTATGTTAAGCTATTTATGGTGTTACGAATATGGTTACAAATGCAATCGCTACTCACTACTGACGACAACTGTCGCTGTGAAGCAGTTATACGTAAAATCTTCAAAGGGTTCTATTTTTCCTAACTTGATGTACTAGGCTAGGCTATAAGCGCGCTGGTTTGTACTGTACGCAAGCTAAAATATCATGTTTGTGGATTAAGTTAATCGACATTTTCCACGAGGCATGATAATGATAATTGTGATCTCACAATTCCAGCTGTTGCAACGTGAAACCAGCGTTTGTGGATGTGGTATACAAGTTACGGAAGCGCTGCTCCAGCCACTGGGGTCAGTCACGTTAACATTAGATTGTTGCCTTTTGCAACATCCGATTTTCACATTGCAGTTTAATACAAGCTAAATGCTTCTATTATCAATACCTAACAAAGTGCGATAACCAACGTCGAATACAAAACAGAGAGAAGTATCGTCATTAAATGGAAAAATCGGTTATTTATGCATGACATGTATCTGATATTCCTATTGCTATGAAGAGAGCTTCTTCAGTCTGGAACAATTACCAAACACGGACAAGAGAGTGAGAAATTGATGAAAGAAACAAAAAAGTCATCAATCTAACTCATTTTCATCCTAAATGCATTGATATTTTAGGGAAAAAGCAACAGCTCAGTCAACATCAGATTTGATGCCAAACCATCAGACATCAGAAACTTCTCTCAAAACATCAGATCTGATGTTAAAATATCAGAAGTGGCAACACCGGCTCCAGTATTTCACAAATACGTTGAAGCGATGATTTGTCGTTTGGTGCGATAGCAGCGCGGTAGTCAGTATTCATTGTTGCACCACAATTGTCCGTTTGTTAAACACGACCAGCAAAAGCAGTGTGCAAGCAACGCAACTAAAAAGCGCAGTGTTTATGAATGGATCAGAACTACCGCGGCGTTATTGCACAATCATCGGATGCGTAAACCTTAGCTTTTGTCACGGCGTCTTGTTCTTACAGAATTTACTTCTGGTGGACGGGCGGTAATCGGATAATAGCCTAATGCTGCTTTTGCTTAGTCTAGGTTGTAGATGACCAGCTAACTTACTGCAGGCTACTTGGTGAAAATATAGATAAATTTTGATTTCTGGATGACAATCTTGTTGATACGGAACTATTGAGTATTGACAAATGAGTTGAGATGTTTCATTTCATACCAATGCCAGTACTTCAGTTGCAGTAACTAATGCAATTAGTTTGCTTTTTTAGGGACATGCAGTTATGTAATGTTACATTACATCAAAATTCCAAACTTGGTTCTTTAAGACTGGATTGACTTTTCAAATTGAAAACACACTGAGTTGCAGAAGAGTCTGGAAGGTTGATTTGTGACATATATACGAAAACAAAATTTATGTAGTACAGTAACTGTTAACAAACATACTATCATAGACCAAACAAGTTACTCTTTTGGAAAAATTTTAATTTTTGGTAATGGTTGATTGAACAGTGTTGTACTAATTTTAACCTCTAACTTGATGCTCCGTTTTGTACTTCCTTTTCATTGTTCACCATCTTTCAACTTTCAGGCACTGTTTCTGCTTGTTTTTGTTTCAGTACCATAGGCAGTTCTCTTACATTCTTTTTTCTGTTTTGACATTCTTTTTTATGGCACTGTTTATTCTTTGCAAACAGTGTATACTTTGCTAACAAGTGACCAAATATCGAAATTGCAGCAATTTCAAAACGTTTAGCCCATAAATCCTGATTTAAGTTTTTGAAAAAAGGTAAGGCATAAAATACATCACATTTTTGATAACGAAGCAGAAAACAAGATTTAAAAATTTTGCAAATATCGGTAATCGGCCCATGAATGGCCAATATATCGGTAGATCTCTAATGTCTAGATTTTTCTGGCGTGCTAGGTTTGAGTTGTATGTACTGCCAGGCAATGATATACTGAGATTGCAAAGAAATGAGAACGTGGACTTATTAGGCTACTTAAAGATGCATTCAAGTAAGTACTCTCCACGATGGGTGTAAGCAAGGAATCTGACTTGTCAACCCTGCGTTGATGTATGACTGTCTTGTCATGAGCGAAACACGCACTGACTCTAAACCAAAGAAAATCAGAATAATTCTCACTCAGATCCCAGCACGGTCTACGTCAGTGGTTCTCAACCTTTCTTCTCCTGTGGACCATTTTCAGCGTTAAAAGAAATCTTAGGCCCACATAACCTTTCATAAAAATTTCGAGTAACATGGAAACAACCATTTGCAACGAAAACCAAATATACTGTATAAGTGGTTTCTATTCTTTTGAACTTCAAGGTCATGATTTCATAAATTTACATCAGCAGATAAAGTATAGAATTTCAGACCCCTGAGGGTCCACGTTGAGAAACGCTAGACTAAAATTCTAACGTCATTATCAATCACCTCAATCCTTCGATTGTCAACTTCATCAACGAAATCATCTTAATCTATTTTTCAGCTCGTAACTTTCAAGTAGATCAGTGTTACCCAATCTTCCACTGGTCATGGAATTTCTGAGAAGTACTTTCACAATTTCATTTTCGAAAAACTTCCCTCGCCTGAACCGCCGGTGACGGAAAAAGTTACAGGTACGAGTGACAATCAAACGCAGCTTTTTAAGTAGCTATAATGAAAAAATTGTTCGAGCGACATACGCAGCTTCGACTCCTTCCGAAAGCAAACTCTTTGCCAAAGTTATTTCTTGTTTCGAATCATTTTCACTAAATTAATATGATTTGTGAATTCTTTCAAAATGGTTTCTGATGGAAACGTTTGACCCCTTCGTGATCCGGATTTTTCTGCACTTCAACGCTGTTGTTGTTCTCAAGTGCACTGAATGCTCTCTAGGAAAGATTCGGCAGCTTTCAGACGCAAGACAAGCGTGCTGACGATCCCCAAAGAACATTTCGAATTATGGTAATAATGGCCGCAACATTCGACTAATCGCCGAGATAATTATTACGTCACACACGGGCATAGCATATCACGTTGAACAAAACGCTCAAGGTACGCCATTTCAGCACGGTTTCAGTCTGTTGACCAGTGTTGAGTGACGTTTGTAAAGCATTCTCTGAGCGTATTGTACTCGGTAAGATGTCTGAAGGGCATTACCTTCCAATAGAGTGACTGCTTATGGAACAGTCACAGAAATCAGCGTCAGTCCTAAATCTCCAGATTTCTTCGGAGCCAAGTAATCCAAAATTATGAACTTTAATATTCATAAACGCCTGGATATGACGGTTACTAGTCTAATGTACCATTGTGAATACATCAATAAATCCGTTTTCCTTCCGTGAAAGTCTGCTGTTGGGTCGTAAATATGTTCAAGTGATTTTCAAGGATATCTCCGTTCTTAGATGACGTCAGGCTAGAAATAACCATAATCGGTTAATCCGGATCTTCGCCTAAACCAACTAAAATCGTCGGTTAAATGGAATCCGGATTAACCGAGGTTTACTGTACCTCAATTTATTCTTAGCGCCCCCAAATTGCCCAGTTTGGGGCCAGCGAGGGGGCCCTGGCGCCCACTTTGGGAACCAGTGGGCTAATCCGTTATTTGCAGTTTCGCTTTTAATGTTTAAGCAGTTAGTTCAATGGCGTAGCCAGCCCAAAACTTTGGGGGAGCGTGGGCCCCCTGTCTACACCTATCTGGTTTAACGTGGGGTAGATCAAAAAAATTAAGGATCTTCATCAGAGCATTATTGTACCTGGCAATTTGTTTATCAAATTTGTACACGAGGTGCAAAGCGCGACTCTGACACCCCACTGAGAGAACGCAGAAGGTCTTTAAATTAATTAAAGTGGGGATTAAATTAATGAATCTAGATCTCCTCATTGAGACGAGATAGAATTTAATTCAAACGATAAAAAGGTTTTTCAATTAAAGGTTTTTCAATTAAAGCTTCCATTAAGAATAGCGCTTTCTACAGTTCATTTTAGGTTGTTTGCATAATTCATTACTTAGCCTTAAATCGTCAATTTTTTCCTTGAGGTGAACAATTTAAATTCTACTGTATTTACGTATACGGCAACTATACGTATAGGGACTACACACATTTATTGCATTTTTTATTTTTCAAATTAGGTTTCATTACGACGTCGTAATGTCACGAGTAGTATGCTGACACCCGTCGCCACCTGCATGAAGTTTTAATCGGCAGTTTTAACTGCAGCGGAATCGAGGTCATGTCGGAGTCGAAGCAGATTTTATTATCCTTTAATCAGGACCTGCAGCTGTCCTAATTCTATTCAGGAAGAACGGACTCCGCTTATCTTTGGTCTGCACCACCTCGCACAACGACCCATGAACTCTGTTCGTAGAAAAATGGGCAGTGATTTCAAAACAGTATCCTCCGCAACACGGAGGGTGGGGAACCGTATCCGTGTCACTAAAGACTATTTTCAAATGCATCTCTGTTCAGGTATCTTCCGATTTCTTTTTCTTTTCCTTCTTGTCCTTTTTCTTCTTTTTCGGTGACTAGAAGTAAAAAAAGAAATCGCTAACCAACAGGGTGAACATTCAGGCGCAATATAGTGGAATGCTACAGCGCGAACACATCTACCAGCAGGTCTTTTCACTACCTGACCTTGATAACCATTACGCAGTTATGCATTTATTATTTTCAGGTAGACACTAAGGTCGAGGGGTTACGTTTGTAAAACGTCACACTGACGTCAAACTGACGAATTTATATCAAAAAATCAGCTGCACCAAGTGGCGAGTTATGTCCAGAAAGCAGTGGCGTAACTAGAGAAAAAAGCTTGAAAAATGATGGTGAATCCGGATGTGGCTAGCTACCCATTAAAAAAACCTTAAATCACTGGTCCCTGAAAAACGCAAGAAAACCACTTACTGAAAACCTGAGTTTTAACTGAAAAACTGGGTTTTTACATTTAGCTTGCCAGGGAGGGACGGTTCGCCCCACTGTCAATTACGTCATTGTCTGTCAGAGGTGTCACCGTGTTGCTCTGCATTGGAGGATACGCCACTTAACGATCTCAGTAAATATGAACTTAGACAAGATAGTTAACAACTTTTTAACTTGAAAATGCTTTTTGGACGAACAGAGAAAAACTTACATGTAACACGCTGGTATCTTCGGCAGCACCGGTCGTGTCCATAGCACTCGTATCTAAACGACTTTCATCAGCTTGCTCCTTGGCTTTCTTTTTCTTCTTTTTGTCTTTCTTATCTTTTTTGTCTTTTTTCTTCACCTCTTTAAGAAACAAGGACTGATTTAACAACCACAAATTGTTCCGCGTGGGGAGGTATAATATAATACCAATTTAACACTGCCGACACATCCTGGATTAAGGAATGTGTAGTTCATACAACGATAAGAAACCATTTTCTTCAATGTGAAGTTTTTGTATGCAGTGCGAACTACCCATAAAGCCTGCACACACAATTACGTGCTGAACTTGCACCACATTTGGCTGACTGCTTCATCATTGCAGCTCGGTTGACATTACGACGGTAACTACGGTAAGATTTGTTTTAGCTGAATTAACACGGACACCTCCACTCGAATTAAATGCCCCTCAAGTCTGGATTCCTGCAAACTCGCAAACGACAGCTGTTCCAAACTAGGCTAGTTTGAAGTTAAGCGTAACATGTCTTTATATCCGTGATGTATACAAAGACCAAAACAGTGACCGGGCAGCTCATACCAAGAGAAGCACTTATGACATGAAAAGTATTTAACCATGAAAACATCTATTTTCCAACCAAACTGCAGCTTTTTCGAAAAGAAAATGTTAGTTGTTCACTGTAAGTCAGCAGTATCGATTCTTGTTGCAACATAATATCATCAATTATATTAAACCATCCCGAAGCTACTTTATCACGTAATTATTTCAATCTTACATCGAAAAAAGCCAACAAAGTACAAAATGTTCCGGAGAACAAATGCATCACATGTTTTTAGTTATGTACATCAGGGTTCTCAACTTTTTTCTCCCGTTTACCCTTGCCAGCTTCCTAACATAACATTTGCCCTCTGTTTTTTGTTTACTCACTAGCGCCGTAGAAAAATGTACAACTGTTGAAAAGATCAATATAAAGTATCAAAATACATGCTTACAAGTATAGTTACAGTAAAATATACTCACCAATATTGAGTTTTTTCGTTTATTAGTAGCAACGAATCTTCAAGTCCGTGAATTTTTTAATCAATGAGATTTAATTTACCCCACGATAGGTAAAATTTACCCCCGGTTGAGAACCCCTGATGTAAATGATCATGGCTACAAGTTTTGGCACTAACAACGAATTTCTCATGTTTTGCAACAAAGATTTAAACAAACGTACCGACTGAAAACAACGCTGCCTTTTGTTCCTCTGATCGGGATTCCACTTTTGGGATAACCACAGAAATTGAGCTTTCTTCATCTAGTTTTTTCTACAAAGATCAAATATACGTTGAAATATCAACAAAATGACTGATTTGCCGCTTTTTATAATACATTTGCAAACGTGCCGAAATCCGCACTTTTGACATTTAGTCATGCTATAGAAAGCAACAGATTTACTCGTAAGGTTGTTTTGAACCGATGACGAATATGGCACACGTGTATACGAATATGGTAGAAAAGTCAATAACTTTTAATTTACTACGGTAGTCCACCATTATTTATAATATGCATTAACAGCTAAAGGTATAAAATCTGGACTGGATTGGATTGAAACCCGAAGCAACGTCGGTAATAAGTAATTTTTAATGGCAGAAACCGAGACGCCGGGGAGAGGTTCTTTTTCATACCTACTCTGAAAGGGGTCAATCGGTTCCGTCTACAAAGATCGTCATTCATAACTGTTGCGAGACATGTAAACACGGCAATCATTCTCATCGTTTGTGCGCTTTTTTGTTGTTTTGAACTCGCGGTACGTGAAAACGTAATAATGCGCAAAGCTACAGCAAACTATCTTTGGTAGTTTGTACCACTAATTTCAGCACCTCTTTAATACTCCAGCAACACTACATGCCATGCTTATTGAATAGTTTGTTTTGCTTGTTTTCATGATGGACTTTCAGTGTAAAGATCGAGTTTTGGCAAATGAATACGTTTTTAAAAATTCAAGAATATTTAATATAAGACAACTAAGGCTCTACGCTTTCATTTCCATAATTAGTCTGTTTGTTTTATCTGCTCTTACTTTAGCCTTTAACTTTTAACCCGTAAGCTTTGCTTGCAGCTTTTAGGACTGAGGATGCGTAGTATTGCGTGAAATCGATTTCTTATTGATGGAAGAATGTTTCCATTGCCCTAAATTTTTACTTCCCACTGCCGCTGCTCTGACGTCCCTAGTGGAAACTACACCGCAACCTTTCGATGCCTCCAAAATAATGCAAATACATTGATAAAATGTGGCTCCACTTGGATGACACAGCAAAGACCCTGTTTACAAATAAAAAAACATCATTCGTGTACATAAGCAGCAAATGCGTTGCTGTGGAACGGGTCTCAGCAACGAGGAATTACTTATCGTCAGGAGCTCAGCCAGGGTTGCTCATCATTGACCCTTACCACCAGCACACGGCAATGCCAGACGTACATGTACAACATGCAGGCAAGCCATAAAATCTTATACTACGAACACATACTCTCTTAGCTTTCGGACTCCCCAAATCTTCTTCCGCTTCTTTACTTTTCACGATCGAACCCACATCGGTGAAGCTGTCAACAAACATGTTTTGAGATCCAGTACGGGAAAACAATTGTTAAAGTACAAGAAACGAAAATGCAATTGTCTGCAGGAATTGTAGTTGTTTTGTAGATTTTAAAGTGCGTAATATATCATGACGAAATAATGGACTTGTTCCTGAGACTTTAGTACCCACCGCTTCGGCAATTTCATCTAGTCACATGTGCTGTAATAATTGTAGACATCAGAATGTCTGGCAAATTGATGTAGACAACACGTTTAACGGACAAATTGTATTTTGATTGTCTTTGTTGCACTTCTCACAAAATTCTTGCAAACAATTGCACATCAAACACAGCGGATTATTTCCGACGGCTCAAAATATCTGTTTTATGATCTAGCCACATGAAAACGAAATCATGCAGAAAGTTGCGAATTTCACACATACGAATAACTCTGAAGCAAAACTAATCTCGCGGTCATTCCTTGTCAGGTGATCCAGCAAAATGGGGAGTTTTTATCTGACCCTCACCAAAATCCACGAAATTTTATAGGGGGAAAGATCTCAGGCTTCTGAGCTCAACAAAGTTGGAATTTTTGAAATCGGACCTGTATTTCCGAAATGATGAGCATTTGTAATTTAGATGTTTTTCAAGAGGATTGGAATAAAAACTTCTTGAAATTTTGCTGTTGGAACTTCAACTGGTTGTCACTCTTTTATCTTTGAATGTTTTCATTCAATATTTTGCAGTAAAGTGGAAGGCTCTATGCTGAACAAAGCAACACAAAGTTTTTCACTGGTGACCTTTGCACCCTGGTTAATCGTTGTTATATGGCAACATGTTTTTCATGTGCATTCAAGCATGACAATAAGTCTACACATTTGACAGTTGTTTTTGCTTCAAATTCATCCATACATTATTGTCTGATATATACTTCAGATGGCATTATTTTTGTTTTGTCAAATAATCAGTTATGTAGTCAAGACTAACCTTTGATACCGACAGCTTGTTAAAACTTCAAGACCAAAACTTTCGAGATTTCAAAATTTGTGCATATCATCACCACCTCAAAGTTCAATTTTTTCAAATTTCTGGCATTTTTCTATTCTGTTTTGGTTCTTTCTTACTAAACACAACAGAAAAACTCATTGAATCACAGAAGTTTTACAAAGCCATTGCAATATTGACAGTTTCAAGACAACAGGCTTGTGACTGAGACCTGTAACCTTTGAGAGCAAGATGAGACCTGAAACCTTCAAGACGGAGACTTGATAAAATGGTCAAGTCTCAAGACTTCTTCACTGCAAATAGTCCAACGAATACTGGTCCAATTAAAAAAATTCAGAAGTTTTGAAATCAGAATGATGAGATCTCTGTGCTTATGAACTTTCATGGATTTTGCTAACTGTCAGATATATAGCTCTGGATCGCCTGAACATGGAATGACCCCTCGGTAGATCTCGCTGGCATACGATTGATCCATCAATGCCGAACGGAAAGCACAATTATGTTTACAACACAGTGCGGTGACCTGATGATGATGAAAATTCATGTTGCCAGAAATAACCGATTAACTTATACCCAGTTTACAAAAGTTTCACGACGATTTACCGATTTCCTGTTTAAGCACACCACATAATCACACCCCGAAATTCCACAGTTAAAACTGCAACGACCTCTGCAGTTATCGGACCTTGAGGGCAAAGCTACATAGTAAATATCTCAAACTGAAAGCTGAACCTGTAGCGAGCATAGTTTGTCAAGCACTACGAACAAGTGATTGACAATCTGGATGCTAGGCACTTTTTCGCATGATGCAACCCTCAACAAATCGTGACATGAAATGCTGAGTTCTCAAGATCATGCTTGACACACGAAGCGCGGGTCAATTTTTATCGCACCACGCCAGGTGATGTTGTCCGCAGCAAGGCGGCGTTTGTGGCGAAGACATGTACGCAGCACAAGTATCAACACCAAAACAAATTATCCGGCCAAACCAGCAGTGTATCTGTCACAAATAATAAATTTCACGCTTTAAATCAATGGTTCTTGAACATTTCTGCACACTGAGCCCCAATAAAAGTATACAATTTTCTGCAGACTGTGGCTCTAGCCCAACAGTTGCTAACACAAGTATGTGTCAAAATAAATCTGTACTTTTTATTTATGCGTGAAAAATAATACACAATTCGAAAATATGCTTAGTACTTAGGGGCCATGCAGGGACCCCATTCGACCATGTAACTATTTATCGACCCTTTGGATGGTCCAAATGATCCCTGGGGGTCGATATCGACCATTTTCAGAACCACTGCTTTAAACAAATAAAAGTGCAGTTGACAATACGCATACATTAAATAGCGAAATATATACAAATTATTGTTTTACATCAAAACTCTTTTTCTACATTTTCATCAGTATTAATTTGAATACAGACGGGTCTTGAATCCAATCTAAAACGATTTTAAACAACATGTCACAAATGAACAGAAATCAGATGGCCATTTTTTACCAAGGGAAAAAATTGGGTAGAATGTGAGTCTCCTTAGACATATTTTTCAAAACTGATGGACTAAAGTTGTTGCAGACATCTCCAAATAAACGAAAGCAAATACCTGAAGTCTGGATTTCCTTCCAAGTAAGCAGCTGGTGTTTTCTCATTCGGCTTGCCATACTTCCCCAGCAAGCCTTGTTTAATCATATTCTTTTTCAATGTTGCCTGTTGGAAATACAGCAGCCGCTGTAATATTTGTAGCATGGCACACTCTAACAACATAGTTCACCGTCAAAATAATCAGAAATTTTAATTATGCGGCAAAATTTTTTTAGATCTGAATTAATAGTTTACGCTCTTGAGATCAACCTTACAAAGAACAGTTTGACAGTTTCATTAATTTCAGCTGCAAGGCCCACAAGACATGGCTAGTGCACATATACCACGAAGTGCGACACTTGCGAAATTATCATACTCAAGGTAATTATACACGCTCCAACANACATGAGAGGAAACTATCGCTGACGTGGATAGAAACAAGCATTTTAACGATGTGGCGTTGTACGTATTCATAAAACAAAAAACAAAACAAGTGAAACCTTGCAGCCTGGAGACCGAAAAATCTTGCGACACCAATATAGAGCCCTACCACAAAAGCGGGTCTGCACACGTAACAGCTGTTGCGGTGGCTGTACATTTTATTATATTGAAATACAGGTTTTGAAAAATCACTAAACTGCGCGAACATGTGTTTAATTCCAAAGGAGAGATAAAACGCAACCCAAACAACATACACACTGCAAAACAAATGATCACAACAACTGTGTCATCAAAGCAAAGCAGGCGGTCACCTGCGTGCCGTACCTTGGGCCCCAAACCCCACTTTTTGGGGTAAGTGTCCCGTTCCATGATGACGCGTTTGATTTTGGCAACAATTCCATGGTCGCACGTTGATATTACAGCAGTTGTCATTAAGGCAATTGCTATTCACAACAAAATAATTTTAGTAATGCAAATGGCAAGACATCGGCAGATGCAACACACCAGTGTGAGAAGACCATTGAACTACCTAAGCATATGGCTTCTCCTTTCGTGGTTATTACCACAATTTCCTGATTTAGTTCAATGCCGTCTTCATACCTCAAAATTCCAGGAAGGAGGATCTTAGCACCATAGCAAATCGCATTCACCTGCATTAGAAAATATTACAAGCTCGTGTCACTGAACTGTGCAGTTTTAATCAGCAAGTTTAATTTTTGCGATGCCCGTCAACAAGCACTGCCTCTTTCGTAATCCGCGTCAACCAACGATAAAATGAAACCAGAGAGCGAACTCCATACATTTAACAACGACTAGCACATTATCGAAAACTTAGGTGCAGCAAACATTGCCACTCACATCACGTTGCAAAAGATTCGAATCTAAAGTTCATTGCTTTTTTTATTGAAGTTGTTTCTGCGGAAATTTAAAACCATTGAAAGTGAACATGGGTCAAAGGCTGGCTACGCAGGAAACAAAACTGAAATCCAAACGATGCATGAAACAACTAACGCAAACGTCTTAATACTTTTTATAACTTCGTCATGGCTTAAATGACGTCCCTTCCAGGCCAGGCAACTGATCATGAAGCTAAGTTTGAATTTGATTCGTGGCAAGGGGTCGTTTTAGTAAAATCGATTTGGTCTCATGCAAATTGGTACTTCATCTTCGAGCCAATCTCAGAGACAGAACGTGGCAATTGCAGGCCCGGATTACTTACCTTCGGTTTTTGTCACGTTTATACTAACATCGGGTGTGCATGACCTGGTTTAAATAAATAAAAGAAATATACTTTCCTTCAACTGCAGTTCATCAAAAAAACTACACTGAAAATATAAGTCCCACTGAGCAATTTCAGCACTAACAAAGTCACTTTACCTAAAGTAGACCAAACATAGCGAAGGTGTCACATATGCCTGAACTTGAAGTATTCATAAAAAAAATTATGGACGTGAACAACTTTTCCTTTTGACTACTGTTAACAAGACCGTAGAAGCATGCGCTGAGTGATTTTCAACTTTTTACAGGCTATACCCCATGAACCACAACGTGGGTGCAATGTGCCCATCGCCACCTCACACTAACTATAACGTCGGGTCAGAGTGACCCGAAACTTGCTCCCTTACAAAATCTAGAAGAGCGTAGATGACAGCAAGCGCACCTATTTACAAGTCACACAAAAACATGAAGCTACTGAAGAAGCGCGCCG